>Ga0326727_10005601_pt1 | contig 35643 bp, 20 predicted proteins | sample MB2enrmetagenome_FD_207643 | JGI IMG/M metagenome (GOLD analysis project Ga0326727, IMG submission 207643) | Lab enriched peat soil microbial communities from McLean, Ithaca, NY, United States - MB29MY | ecosystem: Environmental > Terrestrial > Soil > Wetlands > Peat | place: USA: New York...
AACAATGGTCGCGAGCCACGATGCAAAGATTTTTCGAGTGTTGGGAACGGTTGAAGAAGACGTGAGTTTCTTCCACGTATTCCGATTCCGATCGTGGACGCATACATACGGAGGGACAGGATACGGAAACGGATGCTCGGGCGAGTGGATTAGGGGGATAAAGGCAAAATAGCGCGCGTTGGCGGCGACAATAAACAGGGTGTCACCCGGATCGCCCGCGATTGGGAAGGGAGGGACGCTATCGAGATCAAGTTTCATGGAATACGGCGGCGGCCCAGCCTCCGCCCGCATCCGCAGGTGGTTGTCCTTGATGTATCCAAGCGGGTCAATCCCCGTCAAGCGTCCTTCGCCTCCAGGCGCCCCTTGGTAGCGGAAAGAGTTAAACATCGTCCAGTCACCTTGCCGTACTCGGGGGCCATTTGCAGGCATGTCCCCCGCTATGCTGACGAGGGAGCTACGGACACTGCGCTTGTAGGCCTCGAAGCTCGGCAAGAACGTGCAGAGAAGATAGGATTGGCGGCCCTCACCGGCGGCGATTCCGAAGTCAGTGGTAAGGACAGTTAAATGTTGAGGATTGAATTCCACCTCATCGTTCAACGCCGGCCGTTCTTTATGGATGATGCTGACCGTCGAGGGGACGATGTTTGGGTAGGCAACATAGATTTTATCGCCCATGTCGTCCCGGACAGCCCAGACACCATTCCCAAAATCGCCAGGGTGAGCGGGGTCAGGGACCGGCACGATTTCTCTTATCAACTTCAGCGTGTGACTTGCACCGAGCGCGTAGAGAGAAAGACCAGAACCGCCTACGTGATAATCGGCTGGGGTTTCAGCCAGCAAATACAGGTCTTCCCCCTTCGTCTTCGTCTGAGCAAGGGCCGACATCGGCACGACCAGCAAAAAAGCTAACGTGGTCCTTATTCCTCTAAATTGCCGACGAGTTAAACAAGGAATGGACGTGGGCATCTTTGATACCCTCGGAATCCGTGAACGCACACCCGCCGTAAGACCCGCCGCCGCGATATGGCTCCCCTCGCCCCCCCCAAGTGGCATGGCCGACCTGCACCGAACCACCAGGAACTTGACCGTAACCGCCAGGGATGGGACCCCGACGAATCGGGGCAGGCTGCCCGTGCTACCTTCCCCCCCTGTTTCTTTCCTCCAGCGAGACGGGCGGCAGGTTCGCCTGCTTCAGGGAGGCGTTGAGCTTGGGCAGGTCCTGGGTCTTGATTTCGTTCCACTGGGCAAGGGCCGTTTGCATCGCCTGCTGGGCGCGGTAGAAGGCCGTCACGGCGTCGGCGGTGGGAGCGACATCGGCGCTTTGCACGGCCCGCCCGACGTCGCCTAGCACGTTGGTTACAGAACGGAGGGTCCCGGGAGCAGACGCAGGAGGGGCTGGTCCCTCCGAGGCCCGGGCAGCGGGGGCGCCACCGGCTAACGCCTGGGTTTTACGATCGAGCGCCGCGATTTGTTCGGCGAGGGGCGTCCCCTCACCGGCACGCGAGGCAAGCCTTTGAAGTTGGCCATGCAGGCGGTTGGCCGCAAGCAAGACCGCGCTCACTTGCGCCTGTGCCGCGCCAATCTGCTGCGCCATCGCAAACTGCTTTACCAGGTCGGCCTGCGGCGTCTTCACCCGCGGGTCCATCTTCACCGTAAGGGGCTGGGTTTGACTCTGGCCGCTTGCGGTCAGCCGCACCTGATATTGCCCCGGCGGCGCCCACGGGCCGGCGCCCCCTCCGAATCTCCTCGACTGCGGATTGCCGCCGGGCACGCCCGCATAGTGCAAGTCCCACACGAAGCGATGCATTCCGGGCTGGGTGGAGAGAGACAGGGGCGGATGGATCCAATAAGCCGGAATATCCAGCCGCCGGGGATCAACCTGGGGCGGCTTATCTTCACTCGAATAGCGGCGCACCAGCTTGCCGGCCGCATCCAGCACCTCCAGACTGACCGGCCCGTTGGGCGCCGATTTCAGATAGTAGTCAATCAGGGCGCCCTCGGGAGGGTTCTCTCCCTGCGGCACATCGAGCGGCAGCGGCGTGCCTTCAAAGGAGGCGGGGCGAACGCGATAGGCCGTTTCCGGCCGGAAGAGATACACCTCAGAGGCGGCTACCCCGGTACTGGCCTGGCGCAACGGGGTCAGGTCATCGAGGATCCAGAAAGAGCGTCCGTGCGTGCCGATGACGAGGTCGTCCCCGTGAATCACCAGATCGCGCACCGAGCAATTGGGCAGGTTCAGTTGCAGCGGCTGCCATTCCTCGCCGTCGTTGAAGGAAACAAACACGCCGGTCTCCGTGCCCGCGTAGAGCAGACCCTTGCGCACGGGATCTTCGTGCACAACGTTCGCGTAGCTTCCCTCGGGGATGCCCTTGGAAATCTCCTGCCACGTCTTGCCGCCGTCGTGGGTGCGGTAAATGTGGGGTTTAAGGTCTTCCAGGCGGTGCCGGTCGACGGCTGCGTAAACCGTATGGGGCTCATGGCGTGAGGCATCGAGGTGGCCAACCTTCGACCACGGGGTGAGTTCGGGCGGGGTGACGTTGTGCCACGTCTTCCCGTCGTCGCGCGTGACCTGGATGAGCCCGTCGTCGGTGCCCACCCAGATTTCACCGGCAACCAGCGGCGACGGCGCGATGGTATAGATGACCCCGCGCCGTTTCCCCTCGCCCGCGTCCACATCCGCCGCGGTGACCGCATCGAGGTTGGGCGGGGCGCCGGGATCTTCGCGCGTCAGGTCCGGACTCAGCACCTGCCACGTGTTGCCACCATCTTGGGTGCGGAAGAGAATCTGCGTGCTGAAATAAAGCTCGTGGGGATCGCGCGGGGAGAACACCGTGGGCAGCGTCCAGGTGCGGCGATAGTTGCCGGGATGGGCGAGCGACGGCGCAATGTCCTGCGTTTCACCCGTGGTGAGGTTGTACTTGCCCACGGCGGCGCCAAACGATCCGCCATAGAGGATGTTGGAATCGAGCGGGTCGGGCGCCACGTATTGGCTCTCGCCGCCCACGCCGATGGGGCGCCAGTCGCGCGTGCTGATGGTGCCCGCGTGGCTGCGGCTGACGATGCAGAGGGAGCCCGAATCCTGCTGCGGCCCGCACACCCAGTAGGGGAAATGCGTGTCCGTGCTCACCTGGTAAAACTGTGCGGTGGGCTGGTTGTACCAGGAGGTCCAGGTTTGGGCTCCGTCCACACTGATCACCACGCCCTGGTCGCTCGAGAGGATCAGGCGGGCGGGATCGGCGGGGTAAATCCACAGGCTATGGTAGTCGTCGCCGCCGGGCGCTCCGCGGATGGCGTCAAAGGTCTTGCCGCCGTCGGTGGAGCGGTAGGTGGAAGTGTTGCAGACGTAGACCACATCAGGGTTTTTTGGATCCGCGGTGATGCCGCCGAAATACCAGCCGCGCCCCCAGATGCGCGCTTCGGAATCGGTCCGCTGCCAGTGGTCGCCCGCGTCGTCGGAGCGGTAGACACCACCTTCCTTGGCGTCCACGAGGAGATAGATCCGATCGGGTGAAGCTGGAGCAATGGCAATGCCCATTCGACCCAGCCCCTCGGTGGGCAGTCCGTGCCCCGAGAGTTGCTGCCAGGTGTCGCCGCCGTCCGTGGACTTGTAAAGTCCGCTGCCGCTTCCGTAAGAGGGCGGGTAAACCTCCCAGGGCGGCCGGCGCGTCTGCCACAAGGCGGCGTAAACGGTGCGTGAATCGCGGGGATCGAGCGCCAAATCGATGGCGCCGGTGCTCTCATCCTTGAAAAGCACCTTCTGCCAACTCTGGCCGCCGTCCGTGGAACGAAAGACGCCGCGCTCAGGGTTGGCTCCATACGCGTGCCCCAGCGCCGCCACCAGCACGCGATCGGGATTACGCGGGTCCACCACGATCTGTCCGATCTGGCGGCTGTCTTCCAGACCGATGCGCGTCCACGTCTTGCCCGCGTCCGTGGACTTGTACATGCCGTTGCCGTAGGAGATGTCATCGCGCATGTCCGGTTCGCCGGAACCGACATAGATGACGTTGGGATCGGAGGGCGCGACGGCGATGGCTCCAATGGAGGCGATGGGCTCAGCGTCGAAGATGGGCGTCCAGGTGCGGCCGGCGTTGTTGGTCTTCCACACGCCGCCCCCGACCGCGCCGAAGTAAAACACGCTGGGCTGGCCGGGAACGCCGACGGCAGTAAGGGCGCGGCCGCCCCGGAAGGGACCAATCATGCGCCAGTGCATTCCAGAGAAGAGGCTGGGGTCAAATTCCTGGCCGTGGATTCGAAGTGGGGCGAGCCACGCCAGGACCAGGGTGCACGCCAGGGCAGCGAAGCCGATTGAGAACAAACGTCGAATGCAGGTCACGATAGGGTACCTCCCGGAAGAAAAAGCCTGTTTTGGGACGCAGAATTATACACCCGTCCGGGGAGCGAGTGGCCACGTTAGTCCACTCCTCACTGCTTCTGGGCACCAATTAAAATCCTGTCCGTGGTCTAACGTGGCAGGATGGGTTTACGCTTGACCGGAAAATGCACATCAGATAATTTGGGGGCATTACGTGGGCGCCAAGGTGCAACGGTCCGCAACCGACACGAGATTCGTGGTGGCGTGATAACGGCATCTCAAAGTATAATGGGTTATTGACGCGTTCAAAGCCCACGCATCCAAAGCAAGTGATGTTTCACCATTGGCCACGCTTACAGCGTGTCGGCTTGGCTCTGCTGTTTGTCTTGGGCATCCCATTCATCGCTCAAGGGGCCCTTCCTGACACCCAGACGCTTCGCGGAGATGTTGTAGACCGGAACAGCCACCCCATTGCGGGCGCGGTCTGCACTTTGCGGGGCCGAACCATGCCCGAGCAGGGGCGTCCGGTGACTACCGGCGATCGAGGGACTTTCGAGTTTACCGGGCTGATTCCAGGCATCTACCGGGTGACCTGCGCTGCCGTGGGTTACGAACCCGTCGCCAAGACGGGCATCCAGATTACCGAAAGCGCGGAAGCCGTAACCCTCCAGATCGAGCTCCCCTACGAAATTACCGTCCACACCAAGGTGGAAGTCACCGCCACAGCTCCCAAGGCCACGGCGCAGGCAGCGGCTCCGCCCGCAACCTTAAGCAACACTCAGATCAAATCCCTGCCCCTCGTGGTGCAGAAGTTCAAAGCCGCGCTGCCGATGATTCCGGGGGTCATTCGCACGCCGGATGGCAGGATCTCCATCAAGGGCGTCATTGAGAACCAGGGAACCCTGCTGGTGGATAACGCTGAAACGGTTGATCCGGTCACCGGCAGCTTCTCCATAGATGTTCCCCTCGATGCGGTGGAGTCGATCGACGTTTTCAAGAGCGCCTACCAGGTCGAATACGGGCGTTTTGCCGGCGGACTTACCACCGTCCAAACCAAAGCCCCGGAAAGCAAATGGTCTTATGAGCTGAATGATTTTGTGCCCACGCCGCGCTTCGAGGCCGGACACCTGGTGGGAATTCAGGACGATTCCCCGCGCATTTATTTCTCGGGGCCACTGATGGGGGACAAGTTCACCTTTTCAGAAGCCTATACCTACGACTATTCCGCGGAACCCGTCCGGGGGTTGGCCTGGCCGCATAACCAGAACCGCAAGGAGGGATGGACTTCCTTTACGGATTTCTATTACACCTTCTCGTCCCAGCACCTGGCCAGTGTCGACGTCAAGTTCTTCCCCGTGCGCCGGGAGTATGACAACATTAATAGCCTCATACCGCAGACGGCATCCGCCGACTACGCCCAGAGCGGTTACTCCATCGGCGCGCACGACCACTATCTGTTCCCGGGCGGCGGGATCCTGACCACCCTGGCGCAATTCACCGATTTTGACAGCTATTCGCACGGTCAGGGCGCGCAGGACTTGCAGATAACTCCCACGGGCTGGGAGGGCAACTTCTTCAACGCCTGGACGCGCGCCAGCACGCAACAGGAGGTGCAGGAAAGCTACCTTTTCCCGCGCAAACACTGGCTCGGCCGGCACGATTTCAAGATCGGCGGCGACGTGGTCCACCGCGCCTATCAGGGAACCAGCACTTCCCACCCCGTGCAATTGCTCCGGGCGGACAACTCCCTGGCCGGGGAGATTGACTTTGGGCCCGCCGGCCAACTCACCACCTCCGACACAGAGGTTGCTGTCTTTGCCGAGGACCACTGGATTCTTGGCCATTACCTTTCCTTCGATTATGGACTGCGGTTTTCCAGCCAGACCCTCGGTGAGCACTCGGCCTATTCGCCGCGCGGAGGCTTTGTGTTCTCGCCGGAAAAAAATGGCAAGACAATTCTCCGTGGCGGCGCCGGCGTCTTCTATGACCGCCTGCCCCTTCTCGCCGGGGATTTCACGCAGAATCCTTCCCGGCAAGTCACGCTGTTCGACACCAACGGCGTGGCGCTGGGCCCGCCCATTGTCTATAACCCCTTTTACGAGGGATTTGCGGCCAATGGCAAAATTCTTCCCTCCGGATCGACCCTTGACAGCACCCCCTACAACCTTACCTGGAACACGGAATTCGATCAGGAAATTCGCCCCGACATTATCGCGCGCGTCAGCTTTCTGGCCAGCAAAACCTACAATGAATTCACTGTCAATCCGGAAGTCACCACGCCCACGACCGGATTGCTGCTGCTCTCCAACCTGGGCGCGTCGCGCTACCATGAGTTTGAAGCCACGCTGCGCGCGCGGCCTTCCGACAAGGTGGACTTCAATATTTCCTACATCAACAGCCAGGCACGCGGCGACCTGAACACCATGGCCGCCGTTTATGTTCCCTACGAACAGCCGGTGATCGAACCCAATCTGTTCGGCACGCTCCCCACCAATGTCCCCGACCGCGTGGTGACCTGGGGGCGCTTCAAGCTTCCGCAAAAGGTCATCATCAGCCCCCTGCTCGACTGGCACTCGGGCTTCCCTTTTTCGGTTGTCGACGATTTACAGAATTATGTGGGGCCCCCCAACAGCCGCCGCTTGCCTAGCTTCCTCTCGCTGGATGTGCGCACCTCCAAGGATTTCCAGGTCCCTTTTATCCCCTGGCTGCATAAACACATGCTGCGGGGCTCGTTCAGCGTCTTCAATGTCACCGACCACGGCAACTTCCGCGATGTCTATAACACTGAAACGTCGCCCTACTTCGGCAGCTACTCGGGCTTCCAGCATCGATCCTACGACCTCTCCATGGACATCTTGTATTGAGTTGACCGTGGTTATCGGCTACCTCTTTGTCGTGGCCTCAATGAAGTTGGCAAAATCCTGCTTCATCTTGGCGTGGGCCTTTGAATCCAGGTACACCATGTGTCCCGATTCGTACTGGGCGTGCGAAATGTTCTTGCGGAACTCCGGCGGCAAATCCAGGTGATCGAACGTATACCGGGCCGCGAGATAAGGCGTGGCGAGGTCGTAGTAACCCTCCATATTCAGGATTTTCAGATAGCGATCCTTCACAATGGCTTCGCGCAGCGGCGTGACCGTCTCCGGCGGACCGATGCTGCCGCCCCCGCCTCGACCCGTGGGGGGAGGAGCACTGAAACTCCACTGGAAGAATCCCGACTGTTGCCCCGACACGTAGTACGGCATTTCCACCTTGTAGTTCAGCTCACGGCGCACATAGTCCATGAAAACGCTGGTGAACGGCGGCCCGGTCTCCGAACTGGTGGGATCGAAGAAGCGCGTATTCATGAAGCCGTCCGGATCCGGCCCCGAGTAGCGGCCGTCCAGGCGGCCCACCCGCAGCCTCTGGTCGGCGAGGAGAAAGTGCGTGAAGACCTGGACGTTCAGGCGCAGGTTGGACCACTCAATGACTTCCTTGGAGATGCCCGTGTAGCGATTCAGCTTGTCGATGACGCTCTGCCGCTCGGCCGCGCTCAACGCGTCGCCCGCCGCCAAAGCCTGTGTGTATTCGCCCAAGGCGAATTGCGTCGATTCCTGCCGCGCGCGATTGGGGTCCTTCATCAGGTCGGGCGGCAGCTTCTTGTGGTACCAGGCAATGGAGGTGAACGAGGGCAGAAGCATGGGGAACGGCACATCGTTGGTGAAGGAATCTTCCAGGGTCTCAAAATTCAGCACCGTGGAAAGCAGCACGATGCCGTTGAGGTTGATGCCGTGTTCGTTGAGGTATCCGGCCAGTCCCGCGGAACGCGTGGTGCCGTAACTCTCGCCAAAAAGGTAGAGGGGCGACGACCAGCGCTCATAGCGTGAGATGTAAACGCGAATGAACTCACCGAAGGCGGTGATATCGCCGCTCAGGTTCCAGTACTTGCGCCCGGCGTTCTGATCCGCCGGACGGCTGTAGCCCGTGCCGATGGCGTCCACCAGCACCAGGTCAGTCTTGTCCAGCGGCGTGTTGGGATTGTCCTCAAGGCGGTAGGGTGACGGGGGCAGCCAGCCCTCCGGCTCCATCACCACTTTGCGCGGGCCGAGCGCGCCCATGTGCAGCCAGATGGTGGCGGAACCGGGACCGCCATTGTAGGCAAAAGTCACGGGGCGGGTGGCGGGGTCAGCGCCGTCCAGCGTGTAAGCCACGAAGAACATCTCCGCCTCCGCCTTGCCCTCCGCGTCCTTGATGGGCAGGCGGCCGGTGGTGGCGGTGTAACCCAAAGCCTTTCCCGCGACGCGAACTTCGTGGTGCGTCACCACGGGAGCAACTTCGGCCATATCAAAATGCATGGCCCGGGCGCCTTCGCCGGCAGCACCGCCCGCCTGCGCCGGCTCGGATTGCGACGGCGTGGAAGGCTGTGTAGGTGTGGTGCGCGCGCGTTCCTCACGTTGCGGACGTTCGCCGGGAGTTTGCGTCTGCTCGGAGGAGCGCTGCGACGCCGTCGGTGTGCGCTGCGCCGGAGCGCTGGGCTCCTGAGCCAAAATCATTACGGGAAGAAACACCATTGCCAAGGCCAAAAAGGTTCGTCTCATGGGTCTCCTTTTATCGTCATGCGTGCGATCGCCTTACGGGGCGAGGGGCATTATACACCTCTTGAACGTGCCTCTCCGATTTCGTGATGAGGGTGGCCGCGGCGCCTGCGGGCAACCAGCGTACGAGCCGGATTGCGCAGAGCAAAGCTCGGTGAATCCATCGCACTCGCACTTCCCCCCGGGATCCCCCCCTTCGGATTGCGCAGAGCGCAGCTCTGCGGTCGTGGCGTCGCCGTCGATTCGCGGCCACCGATTCGCAGAGCTTTGCTCTGCGCAATCCCGCACTCCCCCACGAGTCGAATGAAGAACCCCAGACCTCAAAAGCAGATGCTACAGTTGTCGTGTCGAAGGTCAATTAATCCAGCAAAGTGCTTTTTAGCTGCCACCCGCTGTCTTTTCGGTTCTATCAGGTGCTAGCCGATAATACGCATCTTGGCCGAAAATGTGAGCCACATTAAACGCAACGAACACCAAGATTGCCGCGAACCCAATCAGCAAAAACGGCCCAAACCATGTTGGTTTATGGTTCAAATTGGCGAGAATTGTTAATCCAATTGTGACACACAGAAGGGTAAACCCGATGCTTAAAATAAGATCGAAGGGGTTGCGCGAAAGGCGCACGCCACAGGGGGGCAGTGGTACGAGGGACGAAACAAGGTCCCTTTACGAATCAGCTTATCTACCCGTTTTCCGCAAGCCGGACAATTATAGCCACCAGGCTTCCTTGCTTCGGAATGTGTCTCCATGTTTGCACCTCCACACTCCTGCCGCAATTTTACCACTTTACGCCAGCCACCAAACCTGATAGGGCGGGAGTTTGGCGTTGCCGGTGACGCTGGTTCCAGACAGGCGATCGGTGCCCGACCGCGCGAGGTGTACTTGCATTTCCTGCCCCGTCGTATTGACGACGAACAGGCTGTTATCCGCATGCGGGACGGCGACGACCCCGGGTGGCACAGGGCCCGCGAGGAAGTTCCCACTGTCTGGAACGAGTTGTTTGATGAGGCGCAACAAGGTGTCGTCGCCGGGCCAGAAGCCTAGCTTCACCACCACGCCGTGGCCGAGTTTTCGCTGAGTTGCCGCGGGACGGCCATCGAGAATTGCTTCACGGCTCTGGAAGGTGGCAATGGTCGCGGCCGGCGAGTCCACTTCCAGATACTCGCAGTAGCCGTCCAGGCCCACGGGGGACGAGCCGCTCAATTCCCCGCCCTTCCATTCCACCTCGGGATCGAATCTCGCGGACATGGACGGCGAACCCAACCCAAACGAATGTTCCCTTCCCGGCGAACTCGTCAAGCCCATCCACCGGACAGTGCGCACCAGGCCTCCTGTCAACTCGCGCAGGTTCGCGGCAAAACCGTCGCCGCGGAATATTCCATCCTTGTCCATGTAGGAAGTGAACGGCGTAATGATCACCACTCCCCCGCCCTGCGCGAAGTCCTGGAGAGAGGCGGTTGCCTGCGGGTCATCCAAGGCGGTGGCGGCGGGTATCAACACCAACGAGTACTTTTTCAAATTCGACGGCGCCGCGGCGGTGGCCAGATTCATGCTGTCCACGCCGATTCCCAGCCGGTGCAGTGCGTCAAAGCATTGCGGCAACACGGTAGGACTGGAGGCGATGTGGGGATAGATTTCCAAGGCCTCCCGCTGGTCATAGTCGGTTAGAACCACGGCTGTGGCCTTCACCGGGTTGTCGATGAGATGCTTCCCCCATTGCGCAAGGATTTTTCCCAGCTCCACCGCCCAATCGAAATCCGGCTCGGGATGCCCCGACCAATCCAGCAGCCCGCCCCAATGCGGCCAGTGGCCTCCCCGCCAACGGTTCCCGGTCCAGTAAAACAGCCCGCAAGATCCCAAGGCCGCGGCCTCGAGCCCCCACATCAGAAACTGCTCGCGGGTCGGAGAGGGATCGGAGATTCGCGTGCCACCCGTCACGCCAAAGCGGTTTTCCGTGGTGATGAAGTGTTTCTGTCCATACGCCGAGCGGTGCATGTCCTGCTGCCAGGTGAGATTCGCCCAGGAATTTAGATTGTCCTCCCGGGGCTGATAATAGTTCAGTCCGGCAATATCCATGCTGTGGGCGGCCAGGGGATCGTCCGCTGCGGCGTGCCATCCGGTGTTCCAATCGGTCAGAATCCACTGCTGCACACCGGCTTCCCGGAGCGCCGCGGCTTGCATCACGAAGAAATTCAGCAGAACGTCGCGCCGGAAGTGGCGGTGCGCTAAAGTCAGCGCGGCGATTTGCGTGCCGCTTCCCTCCACGCCTTCGCCGGGTTGAGCCACATCCTCGAGCGAGTCGACCTTCATTCCCCAACTGACCAAATCCAGGCGTTGGTTAAAATCTTCCGGAGTGTGATACGTCTTCCGCAGCCAGTCCTTCCAGGCTCGTTCGCAAGCAGGGTTATAACAGATTCGTCCGACGGCGCCCTCCTCCTCGTTTCCCATCTGCCAACCGATGACCGTGGGATGGTCTTTGAATTCTTTGCCGATGGCCAGAATGTATTGGCGCAGGGCGTCGCGATAGAGAGGATGGTTCAGGCAGGGCGCATGCCGCGCCATGGGATGCGCCTTCACTCCCGGGTGAAGTTGGATGAGGATCTCCGGGTTGCCCGCCGCCAGCCATTGGGGCGGAACGTAGGAGCCGGTTCCCAGGATGGCGTGCATTTTCCGCTTTGCCAGATCGTCCAGGAAATGCTGGAGCCAGGCGAAATCATAACGTCCGGAAGCCGTCTCGAGATTTCCCCAGGACGACTCCGCAACTCGCACGCAATTCATCTGCGCCCGCTGGAAGTGATCGAGCATGGCGTTCCACTCGTCGCGGGTTTGCAGTTCCGGGTAGACGCTCACGCCAAAATGGAATTCGCTGACGGGTTGCTGCGACTTGGGCACAGCCTTCAGCGAACTCGCGGCTTGCTCGCGGGGGATTTCCGCAGAGGCGGCCGCGGGAATCGAGAGCAGCGCCTCGCCGACCACGAGTTTCCCGGTGTTAGATAGGAATTCCCTTCGTGATGGATCAGGGTTTTTGGACATGGGATGGCGTCACTCCATCAAGCGGTTTCGGGTATCGTAGCGCGTCCCCCGAATTTGGGGTCCGCGGCTCTTACTTAGACTCGCGCTCCCGGTCCCGAGGCACGGGTTCGTCTTCAAAATTTCTGGTCTTTGCAAGGTAAGAGCCGCGGACCCCAAAACCGGGGGCGCTACACCTCGCGTTCATTCCGTCACGCGGTTCCAATCCTCGGCGAGGAGGCCGTAGACCTCGATATCGAGGAAGCGGTCGTCGAAGGCTTGGGCCTGGCGCAGCACGCCTTCTTGGGAGAAGCCGAGGCGTTTGGGGATGGCGCAACTCTTGGGATTGTCGGTGGCGCAGCGAATCTCAATGCGATGGAGTTTGAGTTCCGAAAACAGATAATCAACCACGGCGCGGCAGGCGCCGGTCATCAAGCCTTTTCCCTGGGAGCTTTCTCCCAGCCAATAGCCCACCATGGTCGAGTGGTTTTCCCAGTCGTGGTGGCCCGCGCCAATGACGCCGACCAGGCGGCCCGCATGCCAGATGCCCAACAGGAAACCGCCGTTCGCGGCCAATTGTTCCAGCGACGACTGGATGACCTTTTTGCAATCGTCGAGCGATTTCTGCACGTCCCATTCCGGCAACCAGCGGCGCAGGTAGGAACGGTTTTGGTCGATCAGCGCGAACAGTTCGTCCGCGTGATGGTGCTCGAGCAGCCGCAGTTCCGCGCCTTCAGCGAAGGAAAAGGTCAACATCTTCGGTATCCACCGCACGGCGGGTTAAGGGGAAAAGGCTGCCGCCTCAGGCCACCGCTTCGGCTTCAATTTCCACCAGCATTTCGGGATCGATCAGGCAAGCCACGCCAATCAGGCTGGTGGCGGGGTGAACTTCGCCGAAGAATTCCACGTGAGCTTTGGCGACTTCCTCCCACCGATTCATTTGGGTCACATAGATGCGGGTGCGCACCACATGTTCCAATCCCAATCCCAACCGCTTCAGGGCGTTTTCGATATTACGGATGGTCTGCACGGTTTGCGCGTACATATCACCGGGGGCCATCACTTTGCCGGAGGGATCGGTGCCGGTGGTGCCGGAAACGTGCACGACGTCGCCCACCTGCACGGCGCGCGCATATCCCACTTTGGGTTCCCAGGGGGTGCCGGAGAAAGTCTTGTTCCGCTTGATCTTCATCTGTAGACCTCCGAATTCAACTGCGCAGCAATCAGCGGATCACTGCGGGATGCGTGCGCTTGCTAAGCCTTTTCAAAATAGCGCCGATGGGCGCGCGCGGCGAGAGCCAGGCGTTGCCGGCGCCTGGCCAGCGCCTCGCGATAACGCCGTTTCTCATCCTTGCTCTGAGGGATCAGGGGAGGGACGGCTTGCGGTTTCCCCGTGGGGTCGAGGGCCACATAGGTGACGAAGGCGGAATTGGTCTGTTGCCTCTCGCCCGTCAAGTAATCCTCCCGGTACACTCTTACTTCCGTTTCCATGGACGTCCGGAAAGCGCGCGTGATGTGGGCGCGCAGAACCACCAGCTCACCCACGCGGATGGGATAAAGAAAATCGAGATTGTCCACCGCCACGGTCACCACCTGGGAGCGTGAGTGGCGGTGCGCCGCGATGGCCCCGGCAACATCGATCAGGTGCATCACCTTGCCGCCCAGCAGGTTTCCCAGGGGGTTGGCGTCGTTGGGTAGCACCACCTCCACCATCTCGGCGGCCGATTCAGCAACGGTTTTCCCGGGCAGTTTTGCCATGTTATGCAATCTTCAAAACGCTTAGTCGCGGCGCGACGCCAGGCCGCGTGATGAAGCACTCAGAGGAAGAGCAAGCAGATTCAGGTTCTGATTCGCTTGAAAACCGGCTCGCTCTCGTTCGAAGTCTCGGAACCAGAGCAAGATGGGGACTGTTCCGCACTCGCCCCCAACGACACCGCCCCCTCCACCCGAAAAGTTTTGCCTTGCCGGGTTCGTCCGCCTATACTATGCGAGCCGGTGGGGCGTTGCAACCGGAATCCATAGAGGAAATGAATATGTCTCCGGAAGCCGAGAAGACGCGGCGCGAGTTCCTGGAAGAGGCGTTGCGCCAGGATCCCGACAACACTTTCGCACGCTACGGGCTGGCGCTGGAGTTGGCGAAGAGCGAACCAGCCGTTGCCTGGACGCACTTCGAGTACCTGCTCCTGCATCATCCCGAGTACGCGGCCACCTACTATCAGGCAGGCACCTTCCTGCTGAAGCAGGGCCGGATCGAAGAGGCACGCAAGGTGTTGGCCACCGGAGTGGAAGTCACCGGCCGCCAGGGCAAGCAGCACGCCCAGGGGGAACTTCAGGCTGCTTTGGACGACTTGAATTGAGTCATTGAGTCATTTCATCATTGAGTCATCGGATCATTGGGTCATTGAAGAGCCAATTCCTCAAGGGGCGCCTGATCCAATGGCCGGATGGGCAAATGACCCGATGACCCAATTTCTTCAATGATTCAATGATTCGATGACTCAATGATTCAATTCCTTCCATGATTCAATCCCCCCATCCCGGGACGATCGCGCTGAATGAATACAGCCAGGAGAAGCAGTCTGTCGCCCTGACTTCCATCCTGGCGGCGGTGCTGCTGACCACCCTGAAATTGACGGTGGGGATTTGGACCGGCAGCCTGGGAATTCTCTCCGAGGCCATGCACTCCAGCCTGGACCTGGTAGCGGCGACGATCACCTACATTTCGGTGCGGGTTTCAGATATACCTGCGGACACAGACCACCCCTTTGGGCACGGCAAGATCGAGCACCTTTCGGCATTCATCGAGACCGGTCTGCTCATCGCCACCTGTGCATGGATTGTCTGGGAAGCGGTGCAGCGGCTCTTTTTCCGCAACGTGCACGTGGAACCTTCCCTCTGGGCCTTTGGAGTGATGTTCATCTCCATTACCCTCGATACCTTCCGCTCGCGTGCGCTTTTTCGGGTGGCGCGAAAGTACAATAGCCAGGCTCTGGAAGCCGACGCGTTGCACTTCTCCACGGACGTTTATAGTTCCACCGTGGTGATACTGGGATTGATCCTGGTATACATTTCCGAACATGGCAACCTCCACTGGCTGCGCAACGCCGACTCCGCCGCGGCGTTGCTGGTGGCGGGAATCATTGTTTACATCTCGTTGCGCCTGGGGAAAAGGACCGTCGACGCCCTGGTGGACGCCGCACCGACGGGAACCAGCACGTTGATCGCGGAAACCGTGACGCGGGTTTCCGGCGTGCTCAGCCTCGACCGTATTCGGACGCGCGAGAGCGGCAGCCGGTTGTTTGTGGATTTGCGCCTCACGCTCGCCGACAACATTTCGCTTGAGCACGCCAAGTCCGTGGCCGACGTGGTGGAAGGGGAAGTTCACCGCATGTTTCCCACCGCCGACGTGGTCATCCATACGACGCCGAAAGAACCTTCCTCCGGAGACCTGGTGGCGAAAATCCGCGCCGTGGCGCATCGCCGGAACTTCCTGGTCCACGAGGTGACAGCCTACGAGGTGAACGGCCGGGTCAATGTCCACCTGGATCTGGAAGTTGACCCGCAGTTGCGCCTGGCGGAAGCTCACGACCGGTCAACCCAGCTCGAAAGCGAGATCAAGGCGAACCTGCCGGAAGTGAACGAAGTCAATGTGCACCTCGAACCTCTCCTCGTCGCGGTGGAAACCGGAAACGAAGCTCGCTTCGACCCCCTGGCCGTCGAGCACATGTTGGGGGAACTGGCGCGCGACACGGCCGGCGTGCTGGATTGCCACGCCATCGAAGCCCACCAGGTGGGGGGCCACGTCGTCGTCCGACTGCATTGCACGCTGGAGCCCGACCTCCCCATCGCCATGGTCCACGACATTACGGAAACCGTGGAATTCAAGCTCCGCCAGGCTTTCCCGCAAATTTCCAAAATCACCATCCACGCCGAGCCCTTGGGCAAAGCATGAGGGGGGACGGTAGGTGGTGGGTAGTAGTTGGGGGGAGTTGCCGGCAGCTCCTGCGGACCGGTGCGCCGGGATTGGCGTAAAAACACACTCGACCCCGCGTTGCCACGGGGTCGAGGAAAGAGACCGTCAGAAGGATTTATCGGGTAGCCAAGATTGCTACTTCGGCTTGGTAGCTGCCGCCGGCGCGGTCGCATGGGCGGCAGGTTTGGCAGTCGCCCCGGCATCCGCCATCGGATTCGCAGCGTCATACCGCTTTACAATCTCTTCCGTAATCTCGATATCCTTGGAAGCGAAGTAAATGGGAATCTGGGCGTCATCCAGAACCAGCGAGAAGCTATTCTGCGAAGCATAATCATTGATGATTTTGAGCATTTTTTGGCCGATTTTGTTAATCGCTTCCTGACGGTCATGGTCGAAATCGGCCGAGGCATCTTCGCTGGAACGCTTCAAGAGCTTTTGCTTCTCTTCCGCATCACGGCTCAGACGGCCCTGCTCTTCGTCACTCAGGGTGGCGGCCTGTTTCGTCAACTGGTCCTGGATGGCCTGGATTTCCTGCTGGAGACGCTGCAGTTCCTGCTGGCGGGGTTGGTACTTCTTCTGCAAATCGGTAAAAACCTTCTTGCCTTCGGCGGTATTGGCGATCGCCGCTTGGATATTTATGACCCCAATTCTATTTTGGGCTGACGGGGCACTCTGGGCGCGTAAAGAGAGGGGGCCCACCAATACCGCCAGCAGTGCGGTAAGCGAAATCAATCGGTTCTTCATTCCAACTCCTTCTAGATTCTAACGTTCCGAATCAAGCTCGTTTCCTGAACTATTCCCATGCCCAGGCGCTGCGATAGCCCATCGTTTCTCTCCGCCGGAATGGGGAGGGAAAAAATATACTTGCCGGGCGCGGCCGAACACCCTATTTGGGTTTCGTTGCCGGCGCGGAAGTGGCCGGGCGCGCCGCGGGTTTGGCGGATGCTCCAGCATCGGAAACCGGGTTCGCCGCGTCGTAGCGCTTTATGATTTCGTCCGTAATCACGGTATCTTTGGCCGCGTAGTAAATGGGAACCTGCGCGCCATCCATGACCAGGGTAAAGCCATTCTGCTGGGCGTAATCGTTAATAATGCGTACCATCTTCTGGCCGATCCGGCGGACGGCCTCATCGCGGTCGGCGCTAAAATCGCTTTGCGCGTCGTCGGTGGACCGCTTAAAGAGCTTCTGCTTATCCTCCAAATCCCGTGTCAAACGGCGCTGGTCCTCGTCGCTCAGGGCGGGCGTCTGCTTGCTCAACTGATCCTGGATGCCTTGCATTTCCTTTTGCAACCGCTCCAGTTCCTGTTGACGGGGTTGATACTTTTTTTGCAAATCCGCAATCGCCTTCTTTCCTTCGCCGGTGCTGGCGATCGCCTGATTAATATTGATAATGCCGATCTTTCCCTGGGCGTGCACAGCAAATGGAAATACCATCATGGCCAGGAATACTGCCAATGTCGTCAATCGGTTCTTCATTCCAACTCCTTCAAGAAATTAGCGTTCCGTTACGAACCCTCATTCTAACTCATTTTCCTCTTGCCTAAAAAGTACGCTGCACGGTGAATCCGACGCGCCCGGAGCGCTCCTTCAGTTGGAAAGGAACAAAATTCCGCAAGGCGTCGATATAGGTTGCCAAATTCGGAAACAGCGATTGGGGCGGCAGATTCTGAGGCGGCGTAATCACCTCGTCAACCCGCAGGACATTGTACCCATAAAAGATATGGATGGGAGCGTTGACGATGGGAAGGAGAACCTGCAAATCGAGTCCCACGGAACTGCGCGGGCGGAAATTAGTCGTGGCCACGGGCTTCAACTGCGTGGGGATGGGGAAATAGGAGTACTGGCTCTCAATCGTACTCAAGGACCCCGTAGCCAGCTTGAGCTGGTTTGGGTACAAAATGAAATCGCCGCCCGTATCCGAGAAGAAAGCCATACTGGCCGTGGATCCGACAATGGGAAAGCGGTATTCGAAGTTATAGATTGCCTCAGTGTCGCCGCCGGGGAAAATCGGAGATTCAATGGGGAAGCTGGTGGAAGACCCACAGGAATTTGTGCTGGCTCCCGTTTGGGTGGTCCCCGTAATCGGCTGGCCATTATTGTTGCGATTGCAAACGGAAACCACCGTGGGATAAAAGGCCATCGGGCTCACGGTGCGGATATCAAAACCGCGCACATCCATCTCACCGCCAATATAGTAGCGGGAGAACGGCGGAACCACCCGGCCGCCGTAACCGATGATGCTGGAGGCGAGGAAGCGCATCCCGATGGCGGTGGGGTGGTCCGAGCGAACATTCCGCACCGGGTGGAAATACTTGGCCTCGATCGTGGGGGTAACCGTGTTGATGTTTCCGCCGATGGCGCTCCCCGAAAAGCCAATGGAGGCATAAAGATATTTGCCCCGGGTGGGGGTCCATGTGCTGTTGATCGTGCTGTAAAGGTAGGTCGGCATGATCGTGCTGGAAATAATCCCGGTCAGGGCGTTGGGGCCCGTCAAGCCGCTGAAATTGATAGCCTGGAAATAAGCCTCGGACGCCGAACTAAATGCCTGCAGGCTGCTGCGGGAAAAACTATAGGTCAGTCCAAGGCGCGCGAAACTGCGCCGCAACGGGTAGCTGGCAAATGCCGTGAACCCGTCGGAATTCTGGGTGAAGTTCTGCCCATAATATTGGCCGTACTGTGACTGCGCCAGAAGATTGGGATTAATGCCGCTGTAAATTGCGAGTTGGCGAATCTGGTTATAGTTATAGTCGCTCTTGAACACCGTAAAGCCGGCGGTGATCGGTTTATCAAAGATGTAGGGTTCGGTGAAACCGAACGAGTACATTTTTTGGAAGGTGCCCCATTGGAGCCCCAAACTCAGGGTCGCGCCCAAGCCCAGAAAATTGTTCGTGGCGTAATTGATGCCCACAAAATTCCCCGACAGTCCGCTGATGCCGCCGGAAAATCCAATGGAGTTCTTTCCTTTTTCCTTGACCTTCACCAGGATGTCGACCGATTTGTCCTTGGCGTTCTGTTTGATATCGTAATCCTCTTTTTTGATTTCATCAAAAAAGCCCAATTGGTTCATTTTCAAAACGCTGTAGTCCCACATCTGGGAGCTGAAAACCCCGCCTTCGGACAATAACAATTCCCGGCGAATGACCTTGTCGCGCGTCTTGGTATTTCCCGAAAAGTCGATGCGGTGGACGACAAACTGAACGCCTTCGTCAAAATCCAAGGTCAGGTTGATCAGTTTTCTCCGGTTATCAGGCTCGATATCGGGCGACGGGGTAAAATTGATGTACCCGAACTGACCGTACAGCTTGGTGTAAGTCTCCATCGCCTTCCGAACCTTGGATAGCGCAAATAGATCTCCGGTTTTCATCCCCAGGATCGGTTTCAGAACCTCTTCCTTGAAAAGCGTGTTACCGCGGATGTGGATGGAGCCCAGGCGGTACTGAACGCCCTCTTCAATACCGATCTTGATGTCCACCCGCTTACCGTGCCCCCAGGACCAGAAGAAGAAAGGCCAGCGGCGTCCCGTGTCCACCATCTTGGTGTCGGGTTCTTTCGGCAGGGCGTAGAAGTAACCGTGGTCACGATAGAGGTCACGAATGTTTTCCAGGTCCGCCTCGACGCGCTCCTTATCATAAGTTTTGTGGAACCAGTAGAACCAGGGGGGCGCACCCACCGGGCGCGAATACTTCATCGAACGGATCAGTTGAGCGTCCTTAAAAACCGTATTGCCGGAAAATTTGATGTCCCCGAGCTTTACCTTGGGGCCTTCCACCACAATAAAGGTCAGCGCCACGGAATTGGGGGGAATGTTACGCGTGCGGTGACGAACCGTAGCGAACATCTTGCCGTGCGCAGCCAACAGTTCTTGCAACACCACTTCCGCGCGTTTGATGACCACCGGGTCATACTGGGATTGGATGGTGAGCCCGACCTTCTCCTTCTTGAAAACATCCAGGACGTCGGACTGCTGCACCGTGCTCAACCCTTTATAATCGATGCTGCGGACCAGCTTCTTTTCACGCACATAAATGGTAATCATTTTGTTGCCATTCGGTGCGTCGGCGACTTCCAGGCGAACGTCGTCCAGAAAGCCCGTATTCCACAGCGCCATGAAGTCCCGTTCCAGGGCGTTTTCGTCGTACACGTCCCCCGCGTGCGAAAAGATCCGAGATCGCAATACGCTGACCTGAATGCGCCGGTTCCCACGGAAGATAATGGAGTCAATAAGGGGCTTGTGCTCTTCCTGCGGAGGCTGCGCCGGCGCCGTGGGAGTTGTCAGTTTGGGCTGTTCCGGGGGTTTTTGCGCAGGCGGCTGGGCCACTTCGGGGTTTTCCAACTGAAGCTGGCCGGGAGCCGCCTCGGGCGCTTTCTTTTCCTCCGGCTTTTGCGGAGCCGGGGATGGCTTGGCCGCGGGCGGCGGAGGATTTTGCGTCTTTTGATCCGGTGGAGGGTTCTGAGATTTTTGATCGGGCGGGGGGTTCTGCGCCGCAGCCAACAAAGGCAACCATAGAATCAGTGCCAGGGCGGGAGCTCCCAGCCGGTACTGCTTCCCTCGAAGTCCAGGCACCCACATCCTCATCTTTTTCAAGAGAAAGCGATCCCCCCCTCGCACACGCAAAAGCTAAGACAATCCGATGCGGCGATCCCGCCAGAAGTTGGCCGGAAGTATATTAGCACCAGAAGGCCTTTTGCCCCCTCCCGGAAATTCCAGATTCCCAGGAGCGGGGCGTGTCGATTGTCCGCTTTGCGGCCGGAATAACCGTGGCGACTCGCCCTAGTGGGAGAGCGGTGTGGCTCCGACCAGTTTGTCGTTTACTGAACGATAGTAGAGCGCCTCGTTCTCGACGATAACTTCCAAGACCGCCGGAGGATGAATCTCACCTTGGATTAATGCCTCCGAGAGCGGATCTTCAACGTACTTCTGTAAAGCGCGACGCAGCGGCCGGGCTCCGTACGAACGGTCGGCACAGGTTTTGTCCAAAATCCACCGCGCGGCCTCCGGCGACAGCGTGAGCGAAATATTCTTCTGGGTAAGATTTTGGTTCATCTGCCCCACCAGCAGGTCCAGAATCTGGATGAGGTCGTGATCCGTAAGGGCATTGAACACAATGGTCTCATCCAAACGATTCAGGAACTCGGGGTTGAAAAGCCGCTTTACCTCGCTCATCACCAACTCTTCGGCCTTTTTCTCTGTGGTGCCTTCCGCCGCCGACTGGAACCCCATGCGCGAATTGCGTTCCAGATAGCGCGCGCCGATATTCGACGTCATGATGAGGATGGCGTTCTTGAAGTCCACCGTGTTGCCGAGGCCGTCGGTCAACTGGCCATCCTCGAAGACCTGCAAGAGGATGTTGAACACATCCGGGTGGGCCTTCTCAATCTCGTCCAGAAGGATCACGGAATAAGGCGCGCGCCGCACCCGCTCGGTAAGCTGGCCGCCCTCCTCGTAACCCACATAGCCCGGCGGGGAGCCGATTAATTTTGAGACCGAGTGCTTCTCCATGAATTCCGACATGTCAAAGCGCACCAGAGCGCGCTCCGAGCCGAACAAAAAGGCGGCAAGGGAGCGGGCCATTTCCGTCTTGCCCACGCCGGTCGGACCCAGGAACAAGAACGAGCCCACCGGGCGGCCGGGCAGCTTTAAGCCCGCGCGGGACCGGCGGATGGCGCGCGCCAGGGCGGAAATTGCCCGATCCTGACTGATGATGCGCCTATGCAGCTCTTCCTCCATGCGCAGCAGCTTGGCGCTTTCCTCTTCCTTGATGGCGGTCACCGGTACGCCGGTCCAGCGCGCCACCACCTCTTCAATGTCTTCCTGCGTCACCACCCCCATGGCGGTCTCATCGATATTGTACTTTTCCCGCAGCAGGCGCAGGTTCTCGCGTTCCTTACGCTCTTCGTCGGAGTAGAAGCGCGCCTTCTCGAATTCGTGGTTGGCAATGGCGTTCTCCATGCGGTGCACCACAAACTTGATGCGCTTCTGCACGTCGATCATTTCCTCGGGCAGCGAACTCTGCCGCAGCTTCACGCGCGCGCCCGCTTCGTCGATCAGGTCCACAGCCTTGTCGGGCAGGAAGCGGTCCGGGATGTAACGATTGGAATGGTACACGGCCCCATTCAATGCTTCGTCTGTGTACGTCACCGCATGGAATTTCTCGTACCGGTCCTTGATGCCAAAGAGAATCTTGATGCCTTCGCCTTCCGTGGGCGGCGGAACCTTAACCGCCTGGAAGCGCCGCTCCAGCGAACGGTCCTTCTCGATGGACTTGCGATATTCCGCGGGAGTGGTGGCGCCGATGCACTGGATTTCGCCGCGGGAGAGAGCGGGCTTCAAAATGTTGGCGGCATCGAGCGACCCTTCCGCCGAGCCTGCGCCCACCAGCGTGTGCAGTTCGTCGATAAAGATGATGGCGTTCTGCGCCTCCATCAATTCCTTCATGATAGTCTTCAGGCGCTCTTCAAACTGGCCGCGATACTTGGTGCCCGCCACAATCAGGGAGAGATCCAGCGCCAGAATGCGTTTTTCGGCAAGGAAGGACGGAACGTCGCCGTCGGCGATGCGCTGCGCCAAGCCTTCCACAATGGCGGTTTTCCCCACGCCGGGCTCGCCGATGAGCACGGGGTTATTCTTGGTGCGGCGGCAGAGAATCTGGACGACGCGCTCCAATTCCGCTTCGCGGCCAATCAGCGGATCCAACTGGTTTTCCATCGCGGCCTGCGTCAGGTCGCGGCTGAACTCGCCGAGCAGAGAAGTTTCCTTGGGCCGGGCGGTAGCCGCCTTGTCGCTCTGCACGCGGCTCAACTCTTCGCGCAGGGTGGAGAGCCGCAAGCCCCGTTCGTGCAGGATTTCCGCTGCAAACGACTTGTCCTCGCGCAGCAAGCCCAACAGCAAGTGCTCCGTGCCAATGTGCTTGTGCGTGAGACGTTCGGCTTCTTCTGCGGCATACGCCAGCACGCGTTTGCATTCCTGGCTGAGGGGTAAGTCCACGGAGGTCGAGACCTTCTCGCGGATAGGGGTCCGCCCCTCGATCTGCTTGCGAATGGACTCAATCGAGGCGTGCGACCGCAGAAAACGGTTGGTGAGTGCTTTGTCTTCGCGCAGGAGCCCCAGCAGCAGATGCTCCGTCTCAATAAACGGGCTGCCGAATTGACTGGCTTCGTAACGCGCGAAAAAGATGACTCGCCGGGCTTTTTCTGTGTACCTCTCGAACATAGCTCCTCAGTTCTTCGTGGAGCCCCACCTTCCCTGCTATCCATCGTGCCCTAGGAAGTGCGGGGGTCATGGAACTATTGGAACTACCCATTCCGTCAGCTTTCCCTTCGCCAAGCGCAAGGTCCGATTGGCGCGACGGGCTAGGTCCAGGTTGTGCGTCGCCAGCACCGAGGTCAGATGATGCGCCCGGTGCAGGTTCTCAAGCAGGTCGATCACGCGCTCTGCCGTGCGATGGTCCAAACTCCCCGTAGGTTCATCTGCCAATAAGAGGGCAGGCTGATTGGCAAGTGCGCGGGCCAGGGCTACTCGCTGCTGCTCCCCGCCCGAAAGTTCACCCACACGGCGTTGTGATGCGCTTACGAGGCCGACTTCACCCAGTAATTCCCGGGCGCGCGCCCGGGCCTCACTCATGCCACACCCGCGAATCAACTGCGGGATAACAACATTCTCCAGCGCGCTAAATTCCGGCAGAAGATAATGCATCTGCCAAACAAAGCCTATCTTCTCATTGCGATACAAAGCGCGTTCGTCTTCGCGATACTCACTCAAGCGCCTTCCTTCAAAGTATACCTCACCCTTCGTCGGAGTGTCCAGCGCGGCCAGCAAATGCAACAGCGTCGTCTTCCCGGAACCGGATTCTCCCACCAGCGCCACGAACTCTCCCGCCTGTATTTCCGCACTCAGCTCCTCCAGCACCACAACTTCTTCACTGCCGGAACGGAAATATTTCGTCAGGCCGACGGCCTGCAAGAGGGTCCGTGGTCCGTAGTCCGTGGTCAGTTGCACATCATTCATCACATGGACTCACTCGTAGCGTAATATTTCGACGGGATTCAGCCTGGCGGCCGCTAGCGACGGATAAAGTGTTGCCAGAAAGCTGATGGTAAGGGCTGCGGCCGCAATCCACACACCATCCAGGGGGTGGGTGTGGAAGGGCACCGACGACAGCGCGTACACATCCGCCTGGAGGGGAATCAGCTTGTAGGTATTGCCCAGCCAGGAGAACCCATAGCCCAAGAGCAGGCCCAGAAAAGTGCCCCACCCCCCGATGGCGATCCCGTGGAGCGTGAATACGGCCCAAACCTGCCGCTGGCGCGCGCCCATGGACATCAGCACGGCGATGTCGCGGTTCTTTTCCATCACCATCATCACCAGGGCGATGAAGATGTTCAGCGCCGCCACCACCACAATCAGGCCGATGGTCAGGATAGTCACCAGCCGCTCCACGCGCAGGGCGCTGAACAGTGAGTGGTTTTGCTCGATCCAGGTGGTGGTGTCGAACCCGTTTCCCGCGGCGCGGCGAATCTCTTCCGCCACCTCCGGGGCGCGGTAAATATCATCAATCTTGAACTCGATCACGGAGGCCACGTCGGCAAGATCCAGCAGACGCTGGGCAGCGGGGAGAGTCGTATACGCCCAGGCGCTATCAATATCAAACATCCCCGAATGAGAGATTCCCACCACGCGAAAGTGGCGGAACTTGGGCACCACCTCGAGCGGAGTCAGATAACCCTGCGGGCTGGTGACCAGCACCGTGTCTCCCACGTACACTCCCAAGGCGGTGGCCAACTCATTGCCAATGAGAATGGGGTCGGCGTCGGGAAAGGTCTCGGACAATCCCGCCAGCGACCCCTCACGCAATTGGCGCAGGAAGGGGCCCACCTTCACTTCCTGTGCGGGTTCGATGCCTTTTAAAACTATTCCCTGCGCGCGCGAGCCGTGGGAAACCAGGACTTCCCCATAGAGCGAGGGCGCGGTGGCCAACACGTGCGGCAGGTGCGCCAGGCGTTCGGAGAGCGAATCAAAGTTCCGGATGCCATCGTTCTCCTTGCGCACCAAATTGACGTCGGCCATGGCGCTGAGCAAATGGCTTTCCAGTTCCTCGCGGAAGCCGTTGTTGATGGCGAGGGAAATCACCAGCGCGCAGACGCCCGCCGTCACGCCCAGCACGGAGATCACGGTGATAATCGAAATTGCCGCCTGCCGCCGCTTGGCCTTGAGGTAGCGGAGCGCCATGAAGAATTCAAAATTCATACGCGTCAACATTATCATCGAGCGAGCGAAATGCGCCAACCAGAAATGGACGGGATTTTGCACGGTCGGCGGTGGCACGGGCGTCCCAACCGTGACTCCTCACGGGCGGGATGCCCACGCCGCGTGGAAAACCTCATTGACAGTCCCCAAGGCACCACCTAAGATTTAATCTCCGGGGTGTTTCCAATCGCTCGACCCAAACTTGCCGCGTTGGGCCGCGACCAGACCCGCTTGCGAACCTTGGTTTGAGGTACGAAGCCGCCCGCACGCCCGGCGCGCCAAACCATAACTGGAGCTCCGCAGTGATCAACTTAGGGGCGGAGCGGACAAGGGAGAATTGCCAACATGGCCGTCAATTACGAGGTTCGGCAAGTAGAACCTGACCTCACCGTAGCGAGCCTTACCGGTCAGCTCAATTTGGGAAACCGGCTTATGGAGTTTGAGCACCAAATCAAGCAGCGCATCGAAGAAGGCTCCCGGAAGATGGTATTGGACCTGAGCGCGCTGACCTACATCGATAGCGCCGGACTCGGCATGGTGGCCACATGCGCGGGCATCATGGTGAAAGCAGGGGGAAAGTTCGCCGTGGTCGCCTCGGGCGGAAAAATCGCCCACATGTTCGAAATCACCCGCCTCAATCGCGTCATCGGCGTCTTCCCGGATCTGACCTCCGCCACCGCGGCGATCTCGGGACCTTCGAAAGCCGCTCCCGGAGCGTAGGGGCGGGGCTTGCCCTGCCCTCGTTCCACACCACAGACAAACGACAAGGGCAAGCCCAGCCCCTACCAGACGTGTTGGTTGCGGCTGCACCGCACGGTGCTTCCCTTTCCGTAGGTTTCACCTACAGCGACTCACGACGCGCTTCGCTGGGCCTCGGTGCGGAGCTTGAACGACGATCTTGCCCTCCCCTTTACATCTTGCTTTTCTTTGGCCGCGCGGCGCCTTCGCGAATTAACCCTAGTCGCTGTGTTTTTCCGGACGCAGCAGGGGGAAGAGAATGACGTCGCGGATGGAGCGCGAGTCCGTGAGCAGCATGGTGAGGCGGTCGATGCCAATGCCCTCCCCGCCGGTGGGCGGCATACCGTAGCTGAGGGCGCGAATGTAATCCTCATCGATGGCGTGCGCGGTCAAATCACCCTTTTCGCGCAGGTTCTGCTGGTATTGGAAACGGTTGCGCTGCTCCTCAGGATCATTCAGCTCGCTGAAGGCATTGGCGATTTCCATTCCCCCGATATAAAGCTCGAAGCGCTCGACGAAGTTAGGATTGTCGGGCTTCTGCTTGGAGAGCGGCGAAACCTCCAGCGGGTAATCAACAATAAAGGTGGGCTGAATCAGGTGCTCCTCCACCACGAGTTCAAAGAACAGCGCCAGAAGTTCGCCCGGCTGCTTGTCTTTCACGGAGTCGGGTGCGATGGGCGGGACGCCACGATGGTGCAACCAGTTGTTGAGGGCGCCGACGCACCCGAGCAGCGCCTGGCGATCATCCAGTTGCGCGGCGGTCAGCCCCTCTACCTCCGGGGGCCAATAGCGCAGCACGGCCTGCTTCATGGTGAGCCGCTCAAACTTCGCAAATGAGATGCGCTGGCCGGCGTAGTCAAACTCCACGCTCCCCAGCACCGCTTCCGCCGTGCGGCGCAGCAGGCGCTCCGTGAGGGCGATCATGTCGTGGTAATCCGCGTAGGCCTGGTAGAACTCCAGCATGGTGAATTCGGGATTGTGTTGCGTGGAGATGCCCTCGTTGCGAAAGTTGCGGTTGATCTCGTAAACGCGGTCGAGCCCCCCCACAATGAGGCGCTTCAGGTAGAGCTCCGGGGCGATGCGCAAGAAAAGGTCGATGTCCAGCGCGTTGTGATGGGTGATGAAAGGCCGGGCCATGGCGCCGCCCGCCAGGGGCTGCATCATGGGCGTTTCCACTTCCAGATAACCTTCCGCCTCCAGGAAATCGCGGATGGCGCGCACCAGCTTGCCTCGGCGCTCAAAGACCGTGCGCACGTCTTCATTTACCATCAGGTCAAGGTAGCGCTGGCGATAGCGGATTTCCACGTCGGTGAGGCCGTGGAATTTCTCCGGCAGCGGCAGCACCGCCTTGGCGAGAAACTGCAGGCGCTCCGCATGGATGGTGAGCTCGCCCGTCCGCGTGCGGAACAAGTACCCCTCCACCCCCACCAGGTCGCCGATATCGAGGAGCTTGTAGAGCTCGAAGTCGCACTCGCCGACGGCGTCCAGCCGCACGTAAATTTGCAGGCGCTTCCCCCCTCCTGCCAGGTGGGCAAAACCCGCTTTGCCGTGCGGGCGGATGGTCATCAGGCGGCCCGCCACCCGTACGGCTATTTTGCGCGCGGCCAGCTCTTCCGCCGCCAGCCCGGCGTATTCCGCCATGATTTGCGGAATCGTCTGCGTGACGTCGTACTTGCGCGGATAAGCCTCATAGCCCAGGTCCACGATGGCCTGGAGTTTTTTCTTGCGCTGCTGGATCAGGTCGGAAAGTTCATTTTCAGACACGGGGATTACCTGCAATCTGCACAGAGTTTTGAAGCACGGATGAAACCGGCATTATAGGTGGCAGTCGAAAACAGTGTCAAGGAAAGGGGAGTGGCGAGGCGTGAGGTCTGGGACGTAATACTCCTGCGCCACCGATTGGACGAGCAAGCGCAAACTTTCCGCCGTGATTTTGAGGCGCATCATTTGCGCGTGCGCGCGGTCCTGCCGCCCGCTGTTCACTTCCAGGGCTTGGCGCAGGGCGCAACTCTGGGTCTTGAGTTTCTACATTTCCGGCTCGGCACCACCCCGGCGCCGGAGACGCCGGGGTGGTTACCCGCACGCATGGCGCAGGGTAAGCAAGCGGGTAAAAACTCCAGGCGCAAAGCGCAACCCTGCGTTTTAGCGCTGCAGATGGCCGCAAATCGCCCGATGCATCGGGGCGCAATCCAGCAATTTGAAAAATTTCACGCGAAGGGCCCAGAGGTTCCTGCCCTTTCATGACTCCTTGACACGCCGGAGAGGTTCTGGCATATTCCCCTAAACATGTTATGGGAGAGGGCATGGAAAAGCCGTTGGACCTGTTGCAGGGCACGCTCGACATGCTGGTGCTGAAGACGCTGGCGCGCGGACGGATGCACGGCTACGCCATTGCCGAGTCCATCCACCTGCGCTCTGACGATGTGCTGCGGGTCGAGGAAGGCGCGCTCTACCCCGCGCTACATCGGCTGGAGCTGCGCGGCCTGCTCGCCGCCGATTGGGGCCTTTCAGAAAACAACCGCCGGGCTAAGTTCTACCGGCTCACCCCGGCGGGCCAACGCTACCTCGAAACCGAGCGCGCCACGTGGGACCGCATGGTCGTGGCCATCGCGCGCGTCATGGAAACGGCCTGAGAAAGGAATTTGGTTATTGGGTCATCGGATCATTGATTCATTTCACATTACGCCGATGCCTCAGCTCAGGGAATGGTTGTGCCCAGGTGCTTCGCACATTTTCATATACGGTAGCGAGGCTCGGGTTAATGGGAATCTGTGGTGAGGCGAGGAATTATGTTAAGCGAGCGTATCTCGGCACTCTGGCTAAGATCTAAGGCGCTGGTCAGGCGCCGCCAGCTTGACCGCGACCTGGACGAAGAATTGCAGTTTCATCTTGCCATGCGCGAGCAGAAGTTGCGCGAGCAAGGGGTCACGGCGGAAGAGGCTCCCTATGCCGCACGGCGTCAATTCGGCAACGCCACCCGGCTCAAGGAATCCAGCCGCGAGCTGTGGGGGTTCTGCGGGCTTGAAAACTTTGCCCAGGATCTCCGTTACGGACTGCGAATTTTGGCCAAGAATCCCGGCTTCCTGGCAGTCGCGGTGATGGCGCTGGCCTTAGGCATCGGCGCCAACACCGTTATCTTCAGCGGTGTTAATGCCATGCTGCTTCATCCCTTTGCATTCGAGCACCTTGACCGCATCGTGGCGGTGTGGGAAAGCGCGCCGAAACAGGATTTAATCCATATCAAGGCCGCTCCGGCGAATTTCCGCGACTGGAGAGAGCAAAACAGAGGGTTTGACAGGCTCGCCGCCGGTCACGGCTGGGACGTTAATCTGACGGGCGCAGGTGTCGCGGAGCGCGTCGAGGGCTATCAGGTGACAGCCGATTTTTTCCCCCTGTTGGGAATGCCACCGCAGTTGGGCCGGCCCATCCGCGCCGACGACTTCGAGGCGGGGCATACCTCGGTCGTGGTTCTTAGTTTTGGATTTTGGCAGCGGCATCTGGGCGGCGACCCCGGCATCGTCGGTAAGAGCCTGCATTTGAATGGGCAGGAATTTACGGTCATTGGCATCATGCCGGCGGACTTCGATTATCCCGTGGGGGCTGAGGCATGGGCTCCTCTCGATCTTGGCACCGCCGCGAATACGAACCGCGCGGACCATTATTTGCAAGTCATCGGCCGCTTGAAACCCGGCACTACCATGGTGCAGGCGCAGGCCGATCTGGAAACCATCGCGGCCCGCCTGGCGCAACAGTTTCCGCCCACGAACGCCGGCCATGGGGTGAGCGTGGTGAGTCTGGTGGAAGATCTCACCTACGGTTCCCGGCAGTTCCTGGGGGTGCTGATGGGCGCCGCGGCGTTCGTTTTGCTCCTTGCTTGCGCCAATGTGGCGAACCTTCAGTTGGCCCGCGCCACCGTACGGCAAAAGGAACTCGCGGTGCGCCTGGCGCTGGGTGCGAGCCGGTGGCGGATTACAAGGCAGTTACTGGTGGAAAGTGTGGTGCTGGCCCTGCTCGGCGGAGTGGTGGGCGGGTTGCTCGGCGCTTGGGGGAGCGAAGTCATGCGGCAGACCGTGCCGCCGTTCATCCTCCAGCACATACCGGGAATAAAGCACATAAAGGTGGATTTTGGAGTCCTGGTGTTCACCCTCGTGGTCACGCTCCTGACCGGGATCCTGGCGGGGCTCGCCCCGGCATTGCACTTTTCGAACCCCGACCCCAACGAGGCGCTGAAGGAGGGTGTGCGGGGCGGGAGCGCCAACCCCGGGCGGCAGCGCCTGCGCGCGCTCCTAGTGGTTACCGAGGTTGCACTCGCGCTGGTCTTGCTGGTGGGCACCGGACTTATGGTGAAGGGATTTCACAGCCTGCTGAACGCCTATCCCGGCTTCGATCGCACTAACGTGTTGACCTTCCGCATCGCACTTGCGGAATCGAAGGCCCGAGACAAAGCTCGCGTAAGGGATTTCTACGCTCAGGTCATTGAGAAGTTACAGGTCCTGCCTGGAGTCGACTCGGCGGCGGCGGTCACCAGTCTGCCCTCGGGTTGGGGCTGGAACTGGATGGAATACACGGCGGAAGGCCGACCTCCCGCCACTCCCGGCGAAATGCGGGTGGCCGTGTCGCAGTCTATTACTCCCGACTTTTTCCGCGCCCTGCGCATACCGCTGTTGAAGGGACGGCTTCTTACCACTCAAGACGGCCCGGATGCTGTGCCGGTCATGGTGATCAGCCAAAGTCTGGCGCGTCGGATTTGGCCCCGCCAGGACCCGCTCGGCAAGCGCCTGAGGTTCGGCCGGGCAGAAGGTAGCGGCCCGTGGGAGACCATCGTTGGCGTGGTAGGGGACATCGCGCCATCACCTTTCGACCGCGCACCGGAACCCACCGCTTACTTTCCGTTCGCGCAACTGCCCGCCGCCTCTTCGGCCCTGGTGGTGCGCACGTCGGGCGATCCCCTGGCTCTGGCCGCGGAAGCGCGCGCCCAGGTGCGAAGCGTGGATGCGGACCAGCCTCCCTACGACATGCGGACGCTCGCGCAGCTCATCTCCGACGATGCCAGCGGCGTCGAGTCCTCGGCGCGGATGATGTTCGCTTTTGGCATTGTCGCCCTTGTCCTCTCGGCCTCGGGAATCTATGCGCTCATGACCTATTCCGTCACCCAACGCACCCATGAGATTGGCGTGCGCATGGCGCTGGGAGCACAGCCGGGCGACGTCCTCAGGCTCGTGGTAGGCTATGCCGTCAAACTAACCATCATGGGGCTGGCGATCGGAGTACCCTGCGCCGTGGCACTCACCCATACTCTCTCCAGCATGCTCTTCGGCGTCGTGCGGATCGATGCTCCGGTTTTCGCCCTGTTCACACTTTTGCTCGCGCTGGTGGCAGCAGTGGCGGCTTATATTCCCGCCCACCGCGCGACCAAGGTCGATCCCATGGTGGCGCTGCGGTACGAATAATGCAGGTGGCCAGATTGTCGCCACGGCAACCCTACTGCCCGTTTTGTGCAAAGTGAACGCCCATGGTCCCTAAACGTCGGGGATCTCGCCGATAAACCGCGCTACGTGCAGATGTTGTGGCCCTGGGATTTCAGTGCGCGACGCACATTAAGCCACGATGTGCGGACTGGTTAGTATAACCTGACAAATCTCACCTCTTATTTATTGATAAATATCAAAATATTTTTGTTGATTTTGGTATTCCTGTCCTGTAGGCTTTGGTTATAGCGATTAAATTTTATGCAGTCAAGGGGCCAAACCTCATCTTCCGGTGAGCCGCCTCTTTCACCCACGCTGAGAGGTACATTATGACCTGCGCCCGTGCAGTTGTGCGTTTCTCATACCCGAGGGGTCGGCGATTTCTTACCGCAATGGCGCTCCTTTGCCTGTTTTCAGGTATGGTCGCTCTCACCCGCTTAAGCATCGCAGACCCAGCCTTTGCTGACGACCAACTGCGCACGACTGCACCTGCTCCGCCCGCCAAGTCCATGTCGGACGCAGCGAGAGCGCGCCAGCTTGCCACTTACGGCAAACTGCCTCTGAGCTTTGAACCCAATCGTGGGCAGACGGACCAAAGGGTGAGATTCATCTCGCGCGGGCATGGCTATGCTTTGTTCCTCACGGGCAATGAAGCAGTCCTCTCCCTGCAGAAGGCGGCAGGGGTGACATCGGCCGGAACCCGCCCCGACATGGTTGGGAGGTTGGCAAATGCCGGACTAAAGTCCGGCGCTACACCCGCTACAACCGTAGTTGATAAGCCCACCACGGACGACGTCCTTCGGATGCGACTGGTAGGCGCGAACACCCACGCCGTCGCCACGGGCGAGGAAGAACTCCCCGGCAAGAGCAATTATTTTATTGGCAACGATCCCAAGAAGTGGTGCACCAACGTGCCCACCTACGCCCAGGTGAAATACCAAAACGTCTATCCCGGCGTGGACCTGGTTTATTACGGCGACCAGAGCGGACAACTGGAATATGACTTTGTCGTGGCGCCCGGCGCGGATCCCAGCGCCATTTTGCTCACCCTTGATGAAGCTGGACAAGCCGGCAGTAAGCGGATGGCAGTAGGCAGCGGCCAACTCAAAATCGATCCCAACGGTGATTTAGTAATCCCCACGGAGGGGGGCGAGTTGCACTTCCGCAAGCCGGTGGTGTATCAAGAGCAGTCGATAGTTGACAATTCAAAGTTGACAGTTCAAGACAAAAATCAAAACTCGAAATTCGAAAATCGGCAATCGACAATCGGCCATCGGCAATTCTTGGATGGCTCTTTCGTCCTCGACGCCCACAATCGCGTTCATTTCGCGCTGGGCCCTTACGACCACACCCAACCGCTGGTGATTGACCCCACGCTGGTTTATTCCACATACCTGGGCGGGAGTCATGCTGACTATGGCTTGGCCATCGCTGTCGATTCCTCCGGCAACGCTTATGTGACGGGCTACACCTATTCAACCGACTTCCCCACCCAGAGCCCGTATCAGGAAACTCTCAGCAGTGCTAAAAATGTGTTTGTGAGCAAGCTGAATGCCGCCGGCACGGCCTTGGTCTACTCCACCTACCTGGGCGGAAATGGCGCCCTGGGCGACATGGGTTTTGGCATCGCCGTGGATTCCTCCGGCGACGCCTACGTGACGGGTCAGACCAACTCGGCGAACTTCCCCGTCGCTAACGCCCTCCAAAGCTCCTGCGGCGGCTGTCCGTATTCCAACCCCGACGCCTTTGTAACGAAGTTGAACGCCGCCGGCTCGGGCTTGGTCTACTCCACCTATCTGGGCGGCAGCGGCATTACTTATGTGAACTCCAACCCTACTTATCCGAATGATACCGCCTATAGCATCGCCGTAGATTCCTCCGGCAACGCCTACGTGACGGGTTCGACCTCCTCGCACAACTTTCCCACCGTAAATGCGCTTCAGGGGGCCATCGCCGGTGGCGAAAACGCGTTCGTGTCGGAATTGAATTTCAACAGCTCGAGCCAGACCCTGTCCCTGGTTTACTCCACCTACCTGGGCGGCAATGCTGCGGACGAGGGCTTGGGCATCGCCGTGGATTCCTCAAACAACGCCTACCTGACGGGATGGACCGATTCGCTCAACTTCCCCATGGTGAACGCCTACCAGGAAACAAAAACCTCCGGCGCATACTCGGCGTTTGTGGCCAAGGTGAATGCCGGCGGCTCGGCCCTGGGGTACTCCACCTACCTGGGAGAGAACGACCGGCCCAATGGCATCGCCGTGGATTCCTCCGGCGACGCCTACGTGACGGGCTACGTGAGCGGCAACAACCTCCCCACCGTAAACGCCTACGAGGCAGCAAACAACACCTCCACCGGCGATGCCGCGTTTGTGACGAAATTCAATGCCGCCGGCTCCGCCCTGGTCTACTCCACCTATCTGAGCGGCAACAATGCCTCAGAGTTCGACAGTGGCCAAAGCATCGCGGTCGACTCCTCCGGCGACGCCTACGTAACGGGCTACACGAATTCCAGCAACTTTCCCACCGTCAACCCCATCCAGTCGACTCGCAGCAATAGTGTGGATAATGTGTTTGTGACGGAGTTCAATCCCGCCGGCTCGGCGCTGATCTACTCCACCTACCTGGGCGGCAATTATGGTGACCAGGCCTTCGGCATCGCCGTCGATTCTTTCGGTTACGCCTACGTAACGGGGTACACTCAATCCACCACCTTCCCGACCACCACGGGCGCATATCAGACGGCAAACAAAAACGGCGGGGACAACTACACCGTGTTTGTAACGAAGCTTCCGACGGCGATCGCGGGGCCCATCGTAACGCTCTCTCCGACCAGCATTACCTTCAGCCCGCAGGGCGAGGGCATCACCAGCACGCCGCCCAGAACGGTTACGGTCACTAACAATGGCACCGCCAGCCTCAACTTCAGCCAGATTGCGATTACCGGCGCAGAATCCGGCAATTTTGAAATTGCCTCCACGGGAACGACTTGCTCAACCACTAGCCCGGTGGCGGCGGTCGGCGGGCAATGCACGGTCAACGTGACCTTCACGCCGGGCGCCACGGGGAGCCTTGGCGCCTCACTCACTTTCAGCGACAACGCCTCCAATACGCCGCAAGCGGTGACCCTGACAGGCATGGGCGTGGTCCCAGTTCCAGTGGCCGGTGTTTCTCCCGGCCTCCTGCCCTATAGCAGTCAGGCGGTGGGTACCAGCAGCGCCGCACAGACGGTGATGCTCACCAACACCGGCACGGGCCTGCTCACCATTACCAACATCAGCACCAGCGGTGACTTCAGCCAGACGAACGATTGCATCGGCATCGTGGCCCCCAGCTCCACCTGCACCATTAACGTGATCTTCACACCCTCTGCCCCGGGCACGCGCACCGGCGCCCTGACCATCACCGACAATTCCAACAATGCGCCGGGTAGCACGCAAACCGCAAACTTGACCGGCATCGGCGCATCGCCGACCGCCTGCCCCACCCAGGAGACCAGCATCGAATACGGCCATTTACCCCTCAGCTTTGAGGCCAACGCCGGCCAGACCGATTCGCAGGTGAAATTCCTTTCCCGCGGCCGCGGCTATGGACTGTTCCTCACCGGCGATGAGGCGGTGCTGAAACTGCATAAGACGTCAGTGGTCAGTGGTCCGTTGTCAGTGGCCAAAGCCAAACACTCCGGAGCCATGAGTACGTTGCAACGGACAACGGACGACGGACAAAGGACAGCGGACTCAGTGTTACGGATGAAACTCCTGGGCGCCAATTCCGACGCCAAGGTCATGGGACTGGAGGAGTTGAGCGGGAAAGCCAACTATTTTATCGGTAATGACCCGAGCAAGTGGGTGAAAAATGCTCCGACCTACGCCAAGGTTCGCTACGCGCAGGTTTATCCCGGGATTGATCTGGTCTATTACGGCAACCAGGGCGGGCAACTGGAATATGACTTTGTCGTGGCGCCCGGAGCGGATGCCGGCGCCATCGCGCTGGAGGTCGGGGCAGCCCTCCGGATCGATCCGGACGGCGACCTCGTTATTCCCATGGAGGGCCGTGATGAGGTCCGCTTCCACAAGCCGCTCGTTTACCAAGATGCCGAGTCCGAAGTCCGCAACGAAGCTGGAAATTCGAAACTCGGCAATCGTCAATCGGCCATCGGCCATCGGCAATTCCTCGATGCCCACTATGTCCTGCGCGCCGGAAATCAAATCGGTTTCGAGCTGGGCCCTTACGACCACACGCGGCCTTTGGTGATCGACCCGGAGCTCATTTACTCCACCTACCTGGGGGGCAGTGGCTCGCTGGGCGACGTCGGACAAGG
>Ga0326727_10005602_pt1 | contig 35633 bp, 27 predicted proteins | sample MB2enrmetagenome_FD_207643 | JGI IMG/M metagenome (GOLD analysis project Ga0326727, IMG submission 207643) | Lab enriched peat soil microbial communities from McLean, Ithaca, NY, United States - MB29MY | ecosystem: Environmental > Terrestrial > Soil > Wetlands > Peat | place: USA: New York...
ACAGTTTATCCAGGAGTGCTCCTCGCTGGACTCGATCAGAAGTCTCCATCAAAGTGCGTTGGAGGCTATTGAATTCGGCTCTGGCGGCCTTTTCCCCCTGCGAAAGCTCGCCCTCCCGTGGTCGTGGCCGCCTTAGCAGATCGGCAATGGACCGCCCCCGCGCTGTTTCGACTATTCTGAACGCATCTCCTGTCTGGCCCAACTTAGCGGCCAGGGTGAAACTACCCTTGTAGGTATCGCTCATGGTCGCGATGAGTGAACTCTTCACTTGCTCGCTCGGACTGTTCGCAAGGAGGCTCTCAGTTACGTCCGCAGCCCGGTTATAGAACACCTGCGCCTCTGCGAAGTTCCCTTCTTTCGCTTTCAGATCAGCAAGCAGAGCCAGATGGAGCGGTAGATGATATTTATCTGCGACCTGGCGCATGGCGCTCATCGCCTCAGTTTCGCACCGCTCCGCGTCGGTGTATTCGCCTTCATCACGATAAACTCTTGCGGCTTCGTACATGCTCCAAGCGATTGAGTGTGTGAATCCACACGCCCGACTCAGCCTGCCCGCGTCTTCGAAATACTGGGTCGCCTTGTGCGGATGGCCTGCTGCTGCCTCTTCCTTCCCTAGCGCGATCAAAACCTGGGTCTGCTCTAGCGGCATGTTCAACTGGCGGGTTTCGTCCAATGTATGCAGCAGAACCCCACGCGCCTCATCCACCCTGCCCAAGAGTGCAAGCGCCCGCCCCTTGCAGCCATAAGCAAGGAACGGGAAACCCAAATCTTTTGCAATTGCCGAAGCGTGCAAAGCTGCGTTGCAATACTCCAGCGCTTCACCACCGCGGCCCATCTCGACAAATCCACTGCCAACCGCTGAACCGCAAAGTACCATCGTCGCTAGATCACCTCTAGCAGAAGCTGATGTGAAGGCGGAGATGAGCAGATCCCTTGCCTTTTCGTCATTGCCACCCATGATGAAGTCTATGATGGCCAATTCCGCTTCCGCCCGCGATTGCCATGCCTTGTCACCTAATCGTTGTGCCAGAGTGAGAACGTCCTGCCAGGCTTGGGCCGCTGAATCGGGAAGATCGTCTTGTAGTATGTCACCTTGCGTGGCCAGGCAGCGAATCCTCAACCGGGAATCGTCTGCTGCGATAGGGTCGCTCAGGATACGCGTTAATTCTGCTGAAGTCTGTGCGATGGACTCCGCACCTATGTTCGCCCGGCCCAGTCCGCATGTGGCATAGAACTGGTCTCGCTTGTCACCCTTCTGGATTGCAAGTTGCTCCGCACGAGCGTAAAGCTCACGCGCCCGCGGCCAATTCAAGACCCATGCAAAGTGGTCGGCCTGAGCGAGCAACTGCTTGGGCTCTTTTGGTTGAGAAACCGCGGGATGCAGAGCCTTGATAAGCGTGAGGGAAGCCAAGAGCACCAGTGCGAGAAACACCAAGCTCCCCCTGGTTACCAACCCAGTTGAGTGGCGCAAGTGTGGAGAAAGTTCACGGTTCATGACGGCACTACGTATGCCGAGGGAAATCCGCCGAAAGAACAGGACCAAGTGCGGTGGCAAGGTGTCGGGCTGCTCGCGTGCTGGCTAGATAGGCGCGTACGGTCAGCAAAGGGGAGCCCAACATCACACGAAGAGCCATGCCGTTGTTGACGCTGCCGTCCGGGTTCAGTGCGCGGTTGAAATCTGGGAGTTTGCGGTCGAGCGAATCCGAGACGATGCGGACGACTACTGCGGGGACACCGAATTTGTGCGCTGCTGAGAGCACCTCGTAAGTTTCCATGTCTACGACCTGTGCCCCGGTTCCGGCGAGCCTGAGTTTGTCATCCTTTGTTACCGCAACGCGCGGAGATGTTATGCCCAGGACCGGTCTGCACGCCACAGTCTGAGCATTCAAAAGCGCAGTAACATGTTCCGAAAGCTCGGGAGCGCAAACGCAGGGGGTTCCGCCATTCATCGCAGAGATGCAGCTCGAGTACATAACGATGGTCGATTCGGGAAGAGAAGCGGTCAGGCTTCCGCAGAAGCCAATTAGGATTGCGAGATCCGGGTCCTCGGCCTGCCGTTCACCCGGTGATCGCAGCCCGAGAGCCCGAGTGAGGATCTGGGCTGCGCGTCCTCCCGCCTGCTTGGGTCCCATCCCGATGATGAAGAATTCGAGTTGATTCGGCCCCACTGTGATCGGGCCTGCATGGGAAGCAGAGTCCCAGCGCAAGACTCCGAGGAGCCGTGCTAACGGGTCTGCTTCTCCTTTCGAAGCTGCGAAGACGAAAATCCTGCTCATGGACTATGAATACGTGCCCTGAACGCTCCAAGTCATTAGTATATAGGGGATTTACTGCGAAGTCGACAAATAGGCACTAACCTCAAGAGGTGTCGTCTGGTTCCTATTAGCCCAGTCTGTACCCGCCTTGATCGTGAGCGACACTGTGTCGCGATTATGGCCGGAAGAAAATAGCTTCCTACTCTGCCCACGGGCAAACGTGCTTGGAAGCCCAGACAAGTAGTGTGCCCTGGATCTGGGTTAGGCCGGATTTAATTTGGTAGGCGATTCGTCGGCCCCGATTCACTCGCTTGGCAGGTGAACTGCGACCCGTGCGTGGGTGTTACGCGACATGGGTGTAGGAGGGAACTCACACTCATTCTCAATCGGGCCAACGCAGCCGCGTGGATCTGCGAGACGCGCGACTCGTCCACTTCCAGCCGCTTAGCGATCTCCTTCATTGTGAGTTCTTCCTTGTAGTAAAGAGCAATAACCTGCTGTTCCCGCACACGCAGGCAGGAAACCGCGCGACGTAGAATATCCCGCTGCTCGCGGCGAAGGCAGAAATCGAAGGGGCTCGGCCCCGCGGTGGAGGAATCGTCAGCCAAAAGCGCTGGGTCAACCGAAGGCTGTGTGAACGCCGGAGCCGCCGTAACGACCCGTTCGGCAAAGTCAGGTGCCGCCGCCTGCATTGCGTTCAATGCCCGGTACCACTGCGCTAGGCCCATTCCCAAGGCGCCGGCCATCTCCTCGTCCTGGATAGGGCGACCGAGCTTGGCCTCCACTTCGCGAAAAACCTTTTGGATTCTCTTGTGCTTGCACCGAATGTCCCGGGAGACCGGGTCGGCGCTGCGCAGGCCGTCCAAAATGGCACCGTGGATCCTGTGCCGCGCGTAGCTCTCCAGTTTCACTCGCTTCGTGGCGTCAAACTTGTCGATGGCATCAATCAGGCCCAGTACGCCGTTGGCAACCAGATCGTCTATTTCCACGTGGGAAGGCAAGAGTTGGCGGATCTTGAAGGCCAGGCGCTTAACCAGAGGAAGCATTTCGACTACAAGGCTCAGCCTGTTCTGGAATCGCTCATCATCCCGGCGTTGCTTGGCCCGCACGCTGGGACGACTCGCTGGCCGGCGCGGAGTGGGCCCATTATGCAGGATAGGAACTGCCGCTGGGCTGCCAAGCGGCAGTGAAGTGGGTGCAGATAAAGTTGCCATATGAACCTCAGTTACTCTCGTGTGGCCCTCAGCTGACGAAAAGCAGCATTCGGCACCGATGTACCTCCCGGAAAGGGCGGACGACACGTCGCTCCTGGTGTGGAATCTGTTGCCCAGCACCTCACGGGTCGCAACGGGCCACTGGGCTCCCTTTACTGTTGATCGAGATCATTCGAGACCCTGCCGTCTAACCCACTGAAAAATAAGCGGAATAGTTAAATAGAGATATTTGAGCAGCGTCTATATGTGGAAATTTGACAGGAATTCTGTTCCGCTCGACGATGACTCGTGGGGCAGTGCTCGGAATGCTGAGGCTCAAGAGGTCACATCACGCGGAAATGTAACTTGACGTGGTGTGGACGATGAATTGGGCGGTAGGCAGGCTGGGCTCAAAAACACGAGCAACGCTCGGCTAGAGGCGGAATGTTCGGAGGTAATTGGCAAGGCCGGCATGCACGCCGGAGGATCGTGAACCATTGGTTCCCGGACAGCCTCTGGGTTGGGCGGGATATTTGTGAGGTGAGGATGGCACGTTTGGTCACGCTTGACGAAAGGCAGTCCGCAAAGCAGGAATTTGAAACAAATCTCGAAACGACGTCGTTATGGCGAGCCACGCACGGAGAGCACCACTCGAGCGTCGCGGTGTCCGGGATGGAAGTCCTTCTCACCAGCAAGGAAGCATCCCAAGTTCTTAAGATTCATCCGAAGGTTCTCGAACGGATGGCGAAGCGCGGCGAGGTTCCCGCGCTGAAGGTTGGAAAGTTTTGGCGGTATCGCGCAACGACACTGGACGCCTGGATCAATTCGAAGCTACAATCAAATCGCCAACCGTGCCGCACGGCAACCTCTTTTTGAATGGAGGGACCATGCAGGCACGATACCAGTATGGAAATTTGACTATCCGAAAGCGGCAGAAAGGACCGGACGTCTGGCAGTTTCGCTACCAGGAAAACAAGAAGTCCAAACCAGTGCTGATAGGAACAGTTGAGAAATACCCCACTAAAGCTGACGCTGAGAGAGCGGTTGAACACCTCCGGATGCAGATCAACGCGCAGAACCCGCAACAGCAGTTTCACTCGGTGACAGTGAGTGGTTTGATAGATCGTTTCGTGAAAGAGCAATTACCGAATGAACGTCGGCATCAAACACAATCCGGGTATCGCACCTACTTTGAGCGCTACATCCGGCCACAGTGGGGCGACACTTTTCTAGAGCGGGTTGACCCGATGCCGGTAATGGATTGGCTTCAATCGCTGCGGGGCAAGGTGACAGAGAAACCTCTTGCCCCGAAAACTAAGGCCCACATCAGAAATGCGTTTTTCCTGTTGTTCCAATGGGCGCGACGGTGGAAGTTGATTGACAACAACCCAATCGAGTTAGTTCGGCAAAGCAGCAAACGACTCAGAATTCCCCGTGTACTCACACCCGGTCAATTCCGGGCATTGCTGGACAAACTGAGTGACCCCTACCGGACTATGGTGCTCCTGGCAGGCTGTACAGGAATACGAGCCTGCGAGGTGATGGGCTTGAAATGGGGCGCTTTAGATTGGGAGAACCTTGCCGTTAAAGTTAGACGCAGTGTTGTAGCGGGGCGGGAAAATACGACAAAAACCGAAGCCTCAGAAAAGCCCGTGCCACTTGACCCCGAACTTGCTACGGCATTGCTCGATTGGCGACGCAAAGCACATTACACTGGCGCGTCCGATTACGTCTTTGCAGGCGACGCGGGCAGGGCACGCTGGCAGGCTATGATTCTGAAAGACCATATCCTACCGGCAGCAACCAAGGCGAAAATCGGAAAGGTAGGTTGGCACACCTTTAGGCACACGTACCGCGCAATGCTCAAACGCTGTGGCACTTCACTGGAAACTCAAAAGGAATTGATGCGGCACGCCAACCTGAAAACCACTTCCGAAATTTACGGGCTTGACCCGGACCTCACCCCTGCACACCGGAAAGCAAACAGCGGCGTGGTGAAGGCGCTACTGGGCAAACTGAAATGACTCATTGTACCAAGTTGTACTCGCGGTTTTCGTCTTTGGCTTGTAAGTCATTGAAAAGTTGGCTCCTCGGCCAGGACTCGAACCTGGAACCCTTCGGTTAACAGCCTAATGAGGTTACGGTTTACCGCCACTGCAGGGAGAATGGGCGATGAGGAAGACAATCAAGCTTGAAGTTGAGGTCACCTTGGATGAGGGTGTTGAGCAACAGGCCACCCAGGTTGCTCGTGAGCACTACCGCGAGGTGGGCCAAGCGAGAGTCCCTCTGGATGATAAACCTGATCGTTGGCGGGAGGTTCCCGCTGAAGAGTTCATACCGGATGCCGAAACAGCGATCTTGGAACTCATTCAGGCCAATGATCTGCTTGATAAGGCGGGCGTTGAGGTGACGGCCGTATCGTGCCTCGAGTCGCGTCGACGAGAATTAGGTCCACAAGCGACCCACGATACGGGGCTAGGGAATGGCGCACGCTTGAGAGGCGAGGATCGTGGCGGCAGCGGCGCCGATCTGGACGAATTCGAAACTGGCGTCTATCTGTGTCGATGGCCGAACGGCGACTGCTCATTGGTGACGGCAAACACGCGGCGAGAAGCACTTGTCCAGCTTGATGAATGGGCAGGAGCCCATCCGTCCCAATTGATTCCGATTGATTCGTGCACGGTGGACTTCAGGCTGAACGACTTAGGACAAATCGAATTGGGACAGTTTGGAGAGGAGACTGAGGACATCATATGGGAAACTTGTTACCCAGAGCTTCGCACACTTCTGTTGAACGTAGCTTCCGATGATGGCTGTGAATATACCGCAGAGGCCAAGGAGTCGATCCGCCAGGCCGTTCAACACGAACGCGCCAGACTATGGACGAATCAGCCGGAATGCCCCCAGGCGGAAACAGAATTTGGGAGAACTTTGCAAAAGGCGCTCAGAACGGTGGGGCCTGTTGCCGACTATTACGTAGAACAAATGGCTGACCAGATCTTGAAATCACATAATGAGAAAGGCGGAAAACCAAACTAGCCTCTTCTGGACGTCAAATGACCCGCCCCGCGCGGGAACGAACACCCCAATACCCTCTATCATCAAGTGCGCCGCCGGCCTGTTTCTTACATGGCCAGTCCTGCGTTGCTCGTCTTGCTGGAGACCGAGCAGTCCAGGCTCGTAACTTATTGAATCTTCAGCAAGGAATTGTGATCGGGCCGTTTCCGGCGTCCCACTGAGTGCCCTCGCTGCCTCAGAAATTTGACAGGAACGGCCTTCGGCCAGAGGATTTGAATTTAACGGCGCGAGGGCCGTGTGTACGTGGGGCACTCAGCGACCGTTGTTGGCGTGACATATGACCAGAGATGAGGTCCTAACCGCTGCAGAAGTGGCGGCGGAACTACGCTGCTCCAAGGCCCACGTCTATAACACCATTGCTGGTAAGGTAGATGGCGTGTCACCGCTCCCAGCTATTTGCATGGGCCGAAGAAAGCTGGTTAGGCGATCGGCGCTGGAAGAGTGGAAGAGGATTAACGAAAGCGCTGGTTCAAATGGTAATATACCGTCATCGTCAGCGATCGGCACCGTTGGACGCATGAAGGAGACAGTTCATGCGTAGACGGTTTCAGAAAGGCAGTTTGGAGAAAGTCCGCGGTGCATGGGTAGCGAGGTGGTGGCAAGATGGACAGCGCAAGGCGCGAATTCTCGGGCGATGTTCACAAATAACCAAGGCGCAAGCGCAATCCGAATTGGCGGCTCTCGTTGCTCCTGTTAATAATAGGCGGAACGAACCATCGGAACAGAAGAATCTCGATGATTTTGTTCGCGATGTCTATTTGCCGTTTTACCGGCGAAAGTGGAAGCGCTCGACCACAATGACGAACGAGGATCGGCTGGCACATCATCTCACGGTAGAGTTCGGAGGCCGATCCCTGGGCAGCCTCGTCAGGGATGAATTGCAGGCATTTCTCGATCGCAAGGGTGAAGCACTTTCATTCAGCGTGGTGGACCACTTGCGATGGGATCTAAAGCAAATATTCGATATGGCGGTTGCGGAAGGATATTTGCGAAAGAGTCCAGCAGTGTTGCTGTTCACTCCAAGAAATTGTAGGAGGGCAGAAACGCGCGTCATGACAATTGAAGAGGTGCGAAAGATGCTCTCGGTCCTACCGGTGCGGGAGCAGTTGATCGCGAAACTTGCGTTGATTGCCGGGATGAGGCCCGGCGAGATTTTCGGCCTGAAGTGGTTGCGGATGGAAGCGGGTTATGCCGACATCCGGCAACGCATTTACCGCGGCGACGTGGACTCCCCAAAGTCGGTGCGGTCAGTGCGTTTCGCAGCTCTCTCGGATGGGTTACTCGCTTCCATCAACGAGTGGCGGGCCGTTTCGCCCGATACCAGCGTCGATGCGTGGGTTTTCCCGTCGGAAAAACTCACAACGCCTTTGACTAAGGACAATTGTTGGAGACGGGGCTTCCTGCCCAAGCTGATACCGGTCGGCCTGACTTGGGCAAACTTCCAGGTCATGCGGCGCACTCACAGCTCCCTGCTAAAAGAGCTGGATGTCGACCCGCATGTGCGGGCTGAACAGATGGGACACACCATCGATGTGAACGAGAATGTTTACACGGTCACGTCAATAAGGCGCCGCAAGGAAGCGGTGAATGCTCTGGAGAAGGCGATTGGCGCTTAATGGACTCTATTGGACTTCACCTCTTGAAGCGGTTCTCGTAAGTGACTGAAAGGATGGAGCGGGGGACGGGGATCGAACCCGCGACGTCCAGCTTGGGAAGCTGGCATTCTACCGCTGAATTACCCCCGCTTCTCAGTTCCTACTAATCATAACAGAAACAATGCGTTGCGCAATTTTTTATCGCGCGAAAGAGGTGGAATCTGGATTCTACCGCTGACTGTTGGGTCTGATAAGTGCCCCGACGAGACTTGAACTCTTGTTACCGCCGTGCAAGGGCGTCATTTAGATGGATCTCGTTGTAAATACAAGGCAGCGGTCACTCTGCAATGCCGAGTAAGGAACCGGTAAGCATATCGAGAAAGATGCCTATCTTGTACCGTCTATGTACCGCGAATGTTTCACTCCTAACCAGGTCCTGTCCAGACCCTCAAATCTCATTCTCGTCCTCAGCAATCGTTTGGGTTCGCTCGAATGCCCTATTGAGCCAGTAGCCACTGATTCGCGCGATCAGTGTCAGATTCCTCGTCGGGCTTTTCATTTCCTGCAATTGCGGTCAGACCAATTCGTCTCCGTGTGCGGGATGTGTGCGTCGAAAATCCTCGGGCAGCGCAGTCGATGGGCCCCGGCTTACTCAAACCCCGTATAACTCCTCGTCAAGGGCATGGGAACCCCAATAGACCACGGCGGAGGATACAGCCATGCGCGAACCCCTCTCCGTCGTTAACAGGGAAAAATGCAGGGAATCTGTCCCCGAGGCGGGACCGACTTGCCAGCCATCTCCGCGAATTCAGCTTCATCTCGCTCCATTCCCTTCAGTTCGTAACAGGGAATTATCAGAGAAATGGGCACCTCTATCCGGTCCCTGCTATTCCCTCTCAAGCGACCCTCTTCAAGGCCTCACAGCCGACAGGGCACTCCAGGATGCCGCGCACGTGGCGACTTCTCTGGCTGATGGGCCTGCCGCCAAATAGCATCCCTCGCAGAGCTGGCCCCGGTCAAGCCTGACAAATCCCAGCAACGCAAGTTAGCGCAGGAGCAGATACAGCACATTAATCCTCATAGGGCGTTTGCTGACGAGAGCGGTGAAGTGATAGAGATCACCCGGCATCATGGTCGTGCGCCCCGCGGGGAAAGCTGCAGGAGGCTACGCCGCCGGCAAGGTTAGTCGCTAGTGATCGGCGCCCGGGCTCTCGTTCATATCTCGCAAAGGAAGTTTTTCGTTCCTAGCTCGGTTGAAGTCGTGGATTGGGCTGATCCACACTCCCGGCCAAAGCCCTTCGCCCACGCCGTCATTGTGAGGATCCCCAACTCCCATGCCAGCTCTTTCAAATGGAATAGAGTTCCGCCCACGAGTATCTCGGCATCGTCGGGGTGAGCCATCGCCGCCAGAAGGCGAGGGACACGCTGGGCACAAAGCATCAGTTGACCTCCGCCGCCAACGGCCCGGCCAGTGCCTTTGTAAAATAAAGGACGCCAGGTTGCGTCGGCATCCACGTGGAAGCAATATGGCGACTGACGGGGTGGCGCAGCGTGACCCACAACGACAAACCTTGCCACTGCATCCCGCGGCCGAGTTCCCCATCGGCACCCCCGATGGCATAGTCAGCGTGCGTAAACAGCGCCGGGCCAATCGTGTTGGCGCAAGCGGGGACCAAGGTGGTGCGACTCTTGAAGCTGGTGATGGCGTTCTGCTCGATCGTAAGGGGATGCAACTTGGCTCCCAGGCGGTGCGTCTGCTTGCGCCACTCCTCGTCACTGGAGAATTCCGCGCCGAAGTGCGGCTCCCAGAAAGCGATATGACAGACGCGGCCGATGCCATAAACCACCACGAGCTTTCCTCCTTCCTTGCGCAAGGTGGTGATTCGATCCGGGTACTCGGGCAGGAGGTGCTTCGTGGCAAAAAAGCGTTGGCTGGACGGGACTGTCAGTTCCCTGAGAGGGCCGTAGAAGGCGGTTTGCATGGCGTTCTGGAATGCCCCCGGATCGTCACCGCCAAGGGTATTGCCCTCGCTGTCGCTCCACTCGTCCATGTTGAAACCGTGGACATGGTCGCAGGCGACGCTCCATGCGTGCAGGAAATAGACTGTCCAGCGGTACATGCCCATGGGTCCGACGGGCAAAATCAGTGCCAGTTTGCGTCCTACTTCGCGACAGCGGCGAATCTCCATGGCTAACTCGTGGCCCACCATCACGTCGAAGTCCGCTACGTCATTGGCCATTCGAATCGAGAAGTCTCTGTGCCACTTGGGCTGCCGCTCAAAGATGGCGGTTGGTTCGTCGGCCACGCAAGCGTCCCACTTCGCCAAGTCCCAATCAGCCGGGAAGAATGATTCGAGCAACGAGCCTTTCAAAGTCGTTAGAAGATTCATCTGTAGTGACCTCCCCATCCTGCAGACATTCCAGGATTTGTGACATTTAACCACAGGGTTGCAAGCGAAGAACGTTCGCGGGAGAAAATTGCCTCGCCCCATTCCGTAAAGCAACCGTGCCGCTCCGGCCGGACTAGAAAACGGGATATGGCCAAGTGTCCTCCGTTAACCTGCTCGACCTCAGGCGGCAACCGCCTTGCTTTCACTGGGAGGCCGCCGAAACCGCGGGAATCTCCAGTATGTCGCGCATCTCCACAGCCACTCGGCGGGACCGAACTGAAATCTTCTCGTCCACCAGCTACTGATAACCAGCAGAAAGACACACGAAAGTACCGCCAGCCCCTTGCCGAGCCCGTATCCCAACTTGCCGTGAAGCGCCAATCCATAACCAAAGAACAAGGTTGTGCCGATCAAATCGTGCAAAAAATAGTTGCTGAGCGCCAGTTGGCCCACGTCGGCGACCGGTCGAGACATTCTCTTCAACATATTGTTCTGCAGTAATACAACGACCAAACATATGTAGAAGAGAGCGAATGCCTGGGGCGAGTATGATTTCACGAGGTCGCCAACGATCCCCCATGTTGTGGCCAAGCCAAGAGTCGCCCCTTTTTCGGGGATTTCGAGCTTCTGCAGGGCGAAACCCGATCCTAATGCGAGCAACCTCACCGCCAACGAACACCAGAGAACTTTCCTTATGAATCTAATATTGCTTGATATATCGCGAAATACATTTCTGCGGGCAGCGTAAAATCCGAATAGAAACATAACAACCATGTCCATGATCCAAATAAAGCTTAAAGGATGTGCAAGGTCTCCCAGCAACTCATGTGCACGCATGAGCACCAAACCACCGTAACTCGCAGACAGGACATACTGGGGGTTCAAAGACGCAAATGATGCAGCATGGACACCAAAAAGGGCGGAAAAACTCTCGGGTGAAAGAACTCTGCTGAATATGAACTTGCTAAGGACAGGAACCGCAATTAACAGCACTGCCGAAGACAACAAGGTCCTATTGGAGCGATTTGCAAATAAGAGAGCCACAGCTCCCGCCATCGCCAGAAGATAGAGAAAGTCAGATCTGTCGACTAAAATGCAATTGGCCGCACCCAAGATAAACAAAGCCAGCAATCTTCGTAGCTCGAGGCCGACAAATGGCTCGCCTTTTGCCTTTGAGCGCAGCATCGGCATCGCCATTCCCCAGCCAAAAAGAAACGCAAATATAAGATGGATTGTATTATTAATATCAATGATATCTACAATCCTATACGCGAGCCGGTCGATGGCCCCGGCAACGTAATAATTGCCCATCGAATGCGACCCGAAGTCCCAAAGGACCATTCCCAGGACCGCAACTCCTCGGAGGACATCAATCTCAATAAGCCGTTCTTTAGGTTTTGTGGGTTCCATGGGTTCTTAGGATCTCCTTCAATGCCCGATAGGACTTGCCTGAAATGAGCGATTCTTGGTATTTGTCATTTGATTCTCAGTCCCGGGCTTTCTGGGTTCGATAAGCGACTCATCCTCCGATGGCTGAGATTTGGCATTCAATGGGGCGAGTTATCCCTGCCGCGCCTGAAATACACCGGCCATGTTCTGACAATATTCATTCAAGGCAGCCACGTCGCCGCCTATGCTAATGAACCGGTAGCCCATATCAATAAGCGTATCGATAGTGGCAGGAGTGCCGGTCGTACCCGCAAACTTTCCGTGGGCGCGGCACACGTCCGCGACCCGCTTGCGCGTTTCAGTAATGAGGGGATGGTCCATCACGGCGGGAGCACCGATGCCTTGACTGAAATCAAACGGCCCGAAAAAGACGATGTCAATCCCATCGAGCGCGGTGATGGCGTCCAAGTCCTTGAGAGGCTCTGGGTCCTCGATTTGGATCGCGAGGAAGCGGCGTTCATTGGCCTGGCGGAAATAGTCGAGCGGCGCAACGTTGCCAAAGGCGGCGTCGGCGTTGCTAGCGTCCGCCGGACGCCGGCCGACGGGATGGAACCTCGTCATGCGGACGACATTCCTTGCGTCTTCGAGGTTCATAATGTGCGGCACCATGATGCCTGAGGCATCGAGTTCGAGTGGCCGCGTATAGTCACTGTACCCACCACGCGTCACACGCACCATGGCATCGGCGTCCCGGATCTTGGCAACCCAGATCTGTTCTTCTATAGCCCGCCAGTCGTTGGAAACATGTTCCATGTCCAGCCAAAAACAGTCAAACCCGAACAGGGAAGCAATTTCCACCACACGGGCATCCGCAAGTTGAATCCCGAAAAGACTTGCCACTTGTCCGGCGCGCAGTTTCCGCAGAACCCTGCTTTCTCGCATTTGGATGACATGTGGAGTGGACATTATATTCCCCCCCGAGGAACGACTCGGATTGTCAAATTCATCAACCTTGTGGAACGGCCCGTACTTTGAGAGACCAATGCCGCTGTCCCGGTTTGGATAACCCCGTGCCGCAGGGCGGCCGCCCGTTACGTGCTTTTCTCTGCGCCGCTGAGTTGGTTCCGCGGCGTTAAGGTTGTGGGCCACTCGCTGGAACGAATCGTGAATGGCTTATTCCTTGGCAAGGAAATCCGGGAACCCCTCCTTCAGCCAGGCGCGAACCGCTAAGACGCTCTCTTCTGACCAACCGATATACGGAGCGCGCGTGCGCGGGTGCCCGACGATCCCTCCCGCAGCCAGTCCCAAGCCCTTATCCACTACCGGATCGATTCCACCTTCGCCAAGCTTATCGAGCTCCGCGTCGAGTCCGGTAAAGAGAGTATTCATGCGGCTTTGCATGCTGAGGGCCTCGTCCCATTTATGTTCCTTGGCTAGACGATACATTTTGAGGACAGTGTCGGGGTTGGTATAGACGATCGAACTGCACGACCCGCGCGCGCCAACTTGCATGCCGCTTACCAGAAGGTTCTCAGCGATAAGAAACTTGAGCCCCGGATTAAGCTGGACCGCATCTTGCAGGTCCCCGAAGTGGCTGCCGGCAAATGTAAACTTAACCGCCACGAGATTAGGCGTCACTTCGCGCGCTTTCGCGTAGTCCGATCCCACCAGAAACCGTTTGGCGCGTGGGATGTTGTAGTGAATGAGCGGCAGGTCGGGGGCCGCGGCGTGCAGGTCCCTAAAGAACTGAGTCAGTTCCCGGTCGGTCAGCTCCATCCAATAAGGAAGCACGAACTGACCTGCGCTCAGGCCCGCGTGTTTGATAAATTCCAGTCTTCTGATCGTCTCGCGCGTGACCTGCGCACCACAATTAACGGCCAAGGGAATGCCGTGACCGCCGGCTGTTTTCACCAGAAAGTCGGCAAGCTGTCTAAACTCGTCAAAGTTAAGCGCATAGAACTCACCGGTACTGCCAAGCAGGTAGATCCCCTGTACCTCGGCCTTGAGCATGCGTTGGATATTTGCTCCCATGGCGCCGAGATCCAGTGACCAGTCCTTATTAAACATGGTAGGCAATCCCGCCCATATCCCTTCCCATTGCCCGTTTTCTTTTTCAGCCTGGGGCTGATCTATCGATCCGTTGCCATCCAAAGCGGCATTCGGGGTGGCCGCCTTCATCGTAAGGCTGGCCGTGATGGCGCTCGCCCCCGCCGTCTTCATGAAACCGCGTCGCGTTGCCAACATTCATTCTCCTCCGAGGCGCTGGGTGCGGTCCGTTCCCACATCACTGCAAGATCAAACGTCCTCGTCCCAACTAGCGCCCCTGCGATTTCTCCAACCCATTGTCGCGGAACTGAAACGAGTAAAGATCCGCGTCCTTCATTACAAAGCGAAGACGCACAGGGCGCCCAGCTACCGCGCTCACTTCAGGACCACCGTCCCAACGTACTTCTTGTTCCACCAAATCGCCAAATAAGTCTCTGCTGTCCACCAGGCGAAATCCCGGGATTGGCTTCCCGTCGATGTCCTGGATTTCCACGCGGACGCTTCCGGCGGCCGAGGTCGAGTAATTGATCACCAGTTTTGTGCCTTGAAAGATGATCGGTTTCGTAACTAGTTCTCCCCCGCTATAAGGAGCTGAAACTGAGACAAAACCATCTGTGCGGAGCACTGCGCGGCGGATGTGGATGCTGGGAAGGTGATAACCCTCCAGTACGTACAAGGATATTTCGTCTTTTCCCGTCGGCACTACTCCCCAAGCGACACAGTTGCTGCGGTCTGTCCAGTTCAGCGGGTCTATTCCCCCCGAAATAAACGCCTCGGGATAGTACTGCCAGTGCTCGCCATCTCTGCTGGCCATGAATAGCGAGTCAGTGACTCCTTGTTCCCGGAGCTTGTCATAGACCTTCGGCAGGAAGTCCGCATAACGGTTGGGCATAAATCGCATGGGGAAGCCCAAATAAATGTGCGGCGCACGGAAGTAAGGTGTGATGGCGTTTGTGTAAAACTGTTGCGAGGCGCTGTTGCCAAAATCAATCCATTCAGGAGTCGACCAGTGGACAAAGTCCGCGGAGGCCGTACGCCGAATTCCACGTATCAGCTCTTCGGTCCCTGGCTTCGGGTACATGTCCCGAATGTAACTTACGTATTGCTTTTGGATAGTGTCCCAGAAGGCGACATTCTGGGAATCAAAAGCATTTGGCATGGGATACTTCGTCATCGCCTTGGTCATGATAGGCTGGGTCGTCTTTCGTTGCCAGTGAATGCCGTCGGGTGAAACAAAGCCATACAATCCAAGATCAACCGGGACACTCTCGCCTGCCACTGCCTTGTACCTTTCCGATTCGGGCGCATTGGGATTCAAGTCTTTGAAAGCAGCGAAATTTGATTCTTCGTTCCAGTCCGTGGCTCCGTTGGAAGGGATCGACAGGATGTTGTTTTGCCTGCTTCCGCCAAATTCCACAAGACCCAGGTTGGGCCGCTCCCAATGAATTCCGTCCCGGCTTTCGGCATAGCAGGTGTGGATCACCCATCCCTCGCCCGTGGGTGATATATTGGATCCCGCAACGCAACGGTAATACATGCGGTAGACGGGGCCGTCTTTAAAGACGGTAACATAATGGTTGCCGCCTCCTTCCCACGGACGATCAAAGCTAAGCGCTACCGCTGCCATGGAGGGCCGGTGTGGTTGGAGAGACACACCTCGCATCCCAGCAATTAACGCCTCGTCGACAAACAGTTCGAGCCGTGAACCGATGTTGGTTGGCGAGGCAGCCGAGGCCCCGTCTGTTGGTTTGATGTCTTGGCCGAGTAGGCTGACCGCCACCAAAAGGAGCCAGCCAGCCACGACAAATCCCGACTGGCGGTACTTCATAGGAGAACTCATCGCTTCTCCTCCTCGGAATCAAGTGGAAGAGTGGCGGGGTCGTGACCTAACCTCAAGGCCAAGCGTCCTGCGCCTCCCTTTTTGACACCGTACCCTGCTTCCGCGCCGGAGGGAATCCGTCACTCAATCCTGACGCGTCGACATAGGGCACGTTTCCTTCTTCAAGTATCTGTCAAAAGATCAACTTCAATGCCAATTGGATCTGCCTTGCAGGCATTGCAGCCGAATATTCACCGAAACTCGACAGCCCCCATGTGGTGTCCAGTGACCAGACCTGGAAATTGGGGTGATTGATCAGGTTGAAAAACTCTCCGCGAAACTGCAGCTTCGCTCTTTCGCCAAGATTGAAGTCCTTGAAGAGAGAGAAGTCCACCTGGGCGATGCCTTGCGTTGGGATCGTGTTTCTCCCGGCGTTTCCGAAGGTGCCTGGGACGGCAGTTTGAAAGGCAGCGGGGTTGAGCCAATTGGATGGGCCTTCAGGGCTCCCCTTCACAGGAACACCCCGAACCACGTCTGGCCGATTCTCACCATCCGAGTTAGAATCACCAATATTCGCCACCACGGTGCGAGGCGACCCGCTTTGCAGGGACGTAACAGTTTGCAGTTCCCACCCGCCGGCAAGGGCGTTGACCAATGCGTTCGAATTCGCACCGAATTCTTTGCCGCGCCCGTACGGGACCGCGTAGCTCATACTGTACGCGAAGCGGTTGGGAACATTAAAATCGGCCAGACCTTTTTCCTCTCCGGGATAACGACTATCTCGAAAACCGCCACCCGGGTCCGACTGCGGTGATGGAGATAGGAAGTTGAGCGAAGCGCTCGACTGAACGTCCAGCGCCTTGGAAAACGTATACGCACCCAGAAAACTCAGCCCGTTGCCAAGCCGTTTTTCCAACTTGACCTGGAGAGAATGATAGGTGGAGCTGTCGCAGGAACACCAAAATGGTATAGTCCCCGATATGAACGGCAGTTGCCGCCGGCTATCGATGGGAATCGTCGGATCGGCCGTAGGGGTAGCTTCGTTCTCGCGCCGGAACTCATAGAGACGCGTGCCCTTTGACCCCGCATAGGAAGCCCCCAAAACTGAGTTCCAACCCAACTCCCGCTCGATGCCAAAATTGAATTGCTGGACGTAGGGATTCTTGAAATTCGGATCAAGTGAAAACAAGGAGAAAGACGTGGGAGCGGACAGAGCATTCGCCGGGAACCCTTGGGAGAGCTTACTCACTATGGGATTCGGAGTTACGATAGACGGAGCGTCGAAGGACGATTGGACGTACCAGGGTGGATTATTGCCAGGATTGGGAATGCTCAACGGCCCGGATTCGTAACTCGAATAGAAGATTCCATATCCACCCCGAATCACGGTGCGCGGGAAAAGCGAATAGGCGAATCCAAACCGCGGAGCAAAATCAAGCTTATTGTTGGGCACGAGATTGGGTGAAGCGTCTCTTACCACTTTGATCTGCGGATAGAACGTAGAGGGCATCGGAGTGTTGTTGCCCGCCACGATCTGCAAAGTCTCTGTTGATTCGATGAAATTTGCCATCGCGTTATTTCGCTCCGTGGCATGGGCAACATACTCGTAACGGAGTCCCATGTTCAAGGTCAGTTTCTTAGTAACCTTAAAATCGTCCTGGACATAAGTGAAGTATCCGGGCTGTTGCCAATGATCTCTTACGATCGAGTCGATCGCCGTAGCTTCACCTTGATCGTACATCAAGCCGAGCAGGAAGTCGGCCGTCCCAAGACCAGTGTTGGACAGATTATTGGGATCGCGTGTGGCATTTCCATTGAAACCAAAAGAGCCCATCGGTTCGACGGGTTCCGTATACGGGATGTCAACAACGGGTTTGAGTTCTGCTCCGAACTTCAACGCGTGCCTGCCCTTGACCCAGCTTAGGCTGTCCACGATCTGAAGGACGTCCTGACCCTCAATGGTTGGCGCCCATTCCGGAGATCCGAAATAAATAAGATCTTCAATGTTGAAAAACGGCAGGCCTCCGAAGCCAGGAGAAAATGGCACGCCGGGAATGCCGAACTGTGCTGCCAGGTCCTTGTTAGCATTCCACTCTTCGAGCTGGATCGAGGCTCGAGTAAAGCCCAGGCGAAGCTCATTCACAAGCTGTGGGGTAAGGGTGTGTGTCCAGGAGAATGCGGCGCTGCGAGAGTTGTTCGTGGTATTCAGATAGTAATAGCTGCCCGAGTCCAGAGGAGGGGGAATAGGTCCGAGAGCGGAGGAGTTGAAATCCGAAAAACTAAATCGCCCAAACAGCGTATCGCGATCACTTATCTTCTGGTCAACCCGCACGTCGAATTGATCGACATTGGTGTTAGATTTTGGATTGGCCAGGAAATTATTCGCGGGGCCGGCGGGAGAAATGTCGCCAGGGAGGTTCGGCGGAGGGAAAAGGCTTATTAATTCCGCTGCGACTGGATCGAATTGCGAGGTAGGGATCTGATTGTTAGGGAAGGGCGTGCGCGTCGCCGATCCATCAGGGTTGATCACCGTGGTCGCGGGGTCGAAAATTGGCTGATAGCCGGAGAAATCACCGTTTCGCCAGGCCAGGGGAGGCACGGTTGTCACAACGGTCTGACTGCTGCGAACGCGCGTCCCTTGATAGTCAAAAAAGAAGAAGCTCTTGTCGCGGCCATTGTAGACCTTCGGCAGCTCGATAGGTCCGCCAAGACTGAAGCCGAATTGATTTTGTTTGAACGGCGGGATCGGCGCCGTGCCGGAGTCAAAGTAGTTCTTCGCATCGAAGGCGCTATTCCGGACGAAGTCGTATACGGTGCCGTGTAATTTGTTTGTCCCGGACTTGATATTGACATTGATGACAGCAGCACCCGACCTTCCGAACTCGGCACTCATGGCGTTGGTTTGGACTCGAAACTCAGAAATCGCATCCGGCGCGGGCCCGATGACGAACGACGACCCGCTGAACAAGTCAGGAGACATACTGCTGTTGTCGACTCCATCCAGGATGTAGTCGTTTTGGTAGGGGCGCACTCCATTCGAGCTGAAACCGCCGGTCCCAGCATCCGGGGCTCCGCTGGGGGTCGGCGCCGTGCCGGCCGTCAGGACGGCTAAACGAGTGAAATAGCGGCCATTCAACGGCAAGTCATTAATTTGCTCGTTGCCCACCACCTGTCCCAGGCTGGACGTATCGGCCTCGAGAAGAGGGGCCGCCGCTTGCACTTCGACGGTTTCCAAAACTGCACCGACTTGCAAATGGAAATCAACCCGGATGCGGTCCTGGACGTTCACGGTTACATTCGGCACAACCTCCCGCTTAAACGCTTTCGCCTCCACCGCGATCGAATACCGGCCAATCAAGAGAGGGGTAGCGACATAATTTCCGGCCGAGTCGGACACAAACCGGCTTGTGGTGTTCGTGTCCAGATTAGTGACGGCCACAGTTGCATCCGGAACGACTCCGCCAGTCGGGTCTGTTACCAAACCCACGATAGTACCAGTAGTCGTCTGGCCCAACATCAAAACCGGGACGACAAAAAGGGGAAGACAGGCAAGAAACGCTTTGAATCTAAACACTTCTCATCCTCCTTTGTCCGACGTTATTTCTATGCTGATTACCGAATAACCTGCCAATGAGCATTGAGCCGTGGGCTCAATCGCTCATGCGCAGGAGCCGCTGAATGTTTCCGCCCAGAACCTTGGCTTCCTGCGCGGGCGGCAGCTTGAGCAGTTTGAAAGCGTATATTTCCACGCGCGGGTCGAGCTCCGGTGCATACGAACCGAACACGATCTGCGCTGCGGGAACCTCCTGCGCGGCCATTTCGCGGTACAGATGAGAGTCAATTCCCGAAGCCTCAAGATGAATGTTGGGATGCCGCTTGGCCAAGTCGATCGCCTCAATATGGATCCACCAGCCACATGCGGCGGGGGCAGACCTATACCTGCCAAGGTGAGGGAGGATGAAATTCACCATGGGGTAGCTGGCCGCCATGAGGTGATACCACCTGATGAGCTCCCAGGGCGGATTAGCCAACGGCCAACTATCTGCGGGATAGTAAATTACCGGTATGCGCAACTCGGCCGCCACGTCTAAGATCTCGCGTGTTGGATGTCCGTCGGTCTTCAGCCCCTTGAGCCCCATCGTCCTCACTTCCTCGGTTAATCTCGCTTTCAGTCGCCCCGCCTCGGTTTGCGGGTTATGCACTGCAAATCCGATTAGTCTGTCCGGGTACTTCTCACAGAGTCGGGCCACCTGGATGTTCAACTGCTCGTAGGAAGGATTCCGGGGGGCGGACACGCAAGAGCGGTCAATGCCAGCCTCGGCGGCGCGTTCCAGGATCATCTCAACCGTATAATTCACTGGCCTCTTCGGCTCTGCCCAGGTCTCTCCCTCCCCCAACTGGGCGTGGCAGTCAATCACTAAGGCCTTAGCTGGGTTCCCCATCGCTTCTCCTCCCTACAGCCGCCCCCCGAGCAGCCGTAGCATGTTCCCACCGAGAATCAGCTCCTCCTTCTCCTTGGGCAACTTCTGAACCCGAATCTTGTAGATCTCCAGGCGCGAGTCCAAATCCGCCCCGTCTGATCCGAAGATCAGCTTTTCCGCGGGAAGTTCCTGAATCGCCCGTTCCAAGAAGGAGGTAATAATCACTGCAGAAGTATCGAGGTATACGTTGGGATAAGCCTTGGCTAGTTCAATTGCGGCAAGGTGCTCGCGCCAGTCGTCGGAGTCGTCGCTTCCCAGGTGGCAGAGGATAAAGTTGACGTCGGGATAGTCGGGGACGAATTCCCGAAGAAGCGCCACGCGTTCGTCTCCATCAACGTCAGGGTGGTAGAGCAGCGGGATGCCGACCTCTCGGAGGGCATCCAGCAACTCTCGGGGTGGTACACCGCCGCTCATCTCCCCCACTCCCCGGAGCCCCAGTTCATGCACCTCGCGAAGCAGCAAGGAGCGAATCCGCCCTTTTTCGAGCTTGGTATTATGGTTAGCAAAGCCTATGAATTTTCCCGGATAGCGACGGCATAAGTCCGCAACTTCTTCATTGGCCTTCTCAGAGTTTGTGCTTGCGGCGGCATGGACAACGCTACAGTCGATCCCTGCTTCTTCCATATTCCGAAGAACTACTTCCGGGTCTTCGAAGGTGCACCATGGATCCGTCAGCTCTTCGGGGCTTCCCACCAGCCTATCGATGCCGACAGCCACAAGGCAATCAATCACCGGCACCCTGGTGGAGGAATTCGCTGGGGACGAAGCTAACGCTTCGCCAAGCGTGGGTTGAAGCCGGTCCGTAAATGGAGCGGCCAGCACCCCGGCGCTCGTCCCCAAGAATCCTCTTCTCGAGAGATTGAATTTCTCAGTCACGGTTCATCCTCTTTTTGGTCTTGTTGACGACAAGCTTGCTGGCATCCCAGCAACTCAGTAATAGTGCGGCGGGGGAAATCGTTCTCGTACCTGCCTTGCTTCTTCAACCTCACGGTTCGTCCTTCCCAGAGCGAAGTCCCCCCTGTTAACGCATTCACTCGTTCCCATCCGGATTGCCTGTGAATTCTGGCAAAAACCCCTCAAAACAGAATCCTCAGTTCGAAGCGGATCTGACGTTCGGTCCCCAGACTAGCTGTAGCGCCCGAGTCATAACCCAAATCGTTGGACATAGCTACACTCGAAGGGCTGTTGACTATATAAGGCGACGTCCCGGTGGCTTCTTGAATGGTGTGGTTGAAGATGTTTATGCTGTTCATTCCAACCTGGAACTGCGGCATCCTCTGATTGTCAGAGAAACTGAAGGTCTTGTAGACGCCCGCGTCCAGCTTCCACATTCCCAGGTCTGGGAAGATACCTCGACCCGAGTTACCATAACGTCCCGCCGGGGGCTCAACAAAGCAACTTGGGTCGAAAATATGGTTGCTGTCTTGGTGAGCTGGTGCGCCGCTGCAAACGCGGTCAGGCCGGATGAGCGTCTGGCCCGTGTTGGCTGCGTCAAATCCTGACCACAAGGGGGTGTACCATTTTCCTGTTCGAGCGTGGTAGAACCCGGAGGCGGTCCATCCTCCGAACGCCGCATTCACCACCTTGGCGGGCAATCCAGTGGGATTCCCTAGAAAGTGCTGGCCTCTTCCAAACGGTAGGTCGTATACGAAGAAAGTACGGAACGTGTGGCGAGGAATCGAGCTGCAATTGCCTTTATCGCGGGATCGATCGTAAGGGTCTTCAATGACCGGTCCCAGCGGACCCAAGGAGCCATAATGGAACTCCTGACCGTCCTCATCCACGTCAGAAAGGCACTTCGCAAGTGTATAACCGCCTCGCAGTGAGAGACCGTGACCAACACTCTTGTCGAACGCCAGCTCGAATGCGTGGTATGTCTGATTACCCCCGGAATCTGCATAAATGGCGCTGTAATAGTTTGGATACCTGAGGCGGTCTGGCGTCAATGGAATAGTGCTTGCCGGAGGAAGATTGAGATCCCTCTGGAAGGGTAGGAATGTAGATTTGCTGCCGATGTACGAGGCACGGGCCACGACACCGCCCTTGAGCCGTCGTTCGAGCGTCGCGTTCCACTGGTGCGTCTGGGGGACACGGAGATTCGGATTCACTCCGTTAACACCCACTCCGGACACCACATTGAGTCCCCCTCCGGGAAATGGGTCGGCGAGAGTAAATGCCGGGGTGCAGGCCCCCTCGGCACACACATTCGCGTTGGTATAGGACTCGGCACCAGCGGCAAATATGCTACCACCTCTCGGGGCTCCATTCGCGAGCGCATTATGGTAAAGGCCGTACCCGACCCGGAACACAAGATTGTTCAAGACCTGGTAAGCTATGCCGGCGCGCGGGTCAAAGGTGACATGAGAATTCACAAGCTGGGCAGGAAATCCTGCGGCACTAGCCAGCACGATGTTAGAGAGCAGGCCGGACGAGAGCCCGGGATTGACTTCACTGAGCGACCGTTGATTCGGCACGATGATATCACCAGTGTTCGGATCGAAGTTGTTATATCGGCCAAACGGCTCGATCGGGGCTGCGTTGTATTGCACTCGGAGTCCAACGTTGAAGTTCAGCCGGCTGTTCAAACGGACATTCTCCTGGCCAAAAAAGCCCAGTTCGTGCTGCGTGTAACCGGTAATACCAGACGGAAATGAGCGAGCTGTACTTGATGGGAGCCCAAGGAGAAAGTCGCCAAACCCAGCGCCCGTAAAAAGACCGGAAAAATTGTAGGTTCCGAATACACCACCATAAGATATGGACGTTCCCGAGTTCTTTACGCCCTGGAATCCTAGTTTCGTGGTCAGCCGCCCCTTTTCCCAGCTTACGACGTCCCGTGCTGTCCATATGCGCGGGTTGGATTTGGCCTGTGGACTATCCGCATCAAGATGAGTTATTCCTGTGATCTCGAAGTCTGGGAGACCCCCGACATCAGGCGTACTACCAGGAACCGGCAAACCGAGCGCTGAGAGCACGTCTTTTCCATTATCGGCAGGAGTATTCGTGTAATCGGGGCCAAGGAGCACGCCAAAATCAAACTCGTTGAGCACGGTGGGACTGAACACGTGGACATCGCTAACGTTAACATAGTTTACAACGTATAAGTTAGTGTCCCACCCTGTATACGCTCGCGGCAAATCATTACTTCCGTTGCATTGGGCCCCACAGGTGAACGGGGTGTGGTTATAGAGATAACTGGCACTCAGAGTGTTCTTGCTGCCGAACTGATGATCCACCCGGTAGGATTGAGCCCAGTAGTTGTGGAACTGAGGACCAACCCACGAGATGTCAGCATTACTAAACGGCGTCGATCCGATGTCGGGGTAGAACTTCTGCAAGATCTTCGTCGCAACGGGAGAAATACGGCCGGGCGGAATTGTGTTATTCGGAAACGGCTGCTGCGTGGTTGGATCAATTATGGTAACGCCGAGCTCCTGAAGATTCCCGGCTCTCATGGCATCGCTAGGGACGGAAGAAGTTTCAGTAAGACTATAGGGCTCGATGAACTTCTGATAAGCGGCGAAAAAGAATGTCTTGTTGTGCCCATTGTAGACTTTGGGGATATAAACAGGACCACCAACCGAAAAACCAAATGCGGGCAGAGGATTTCCTGGAGGCCGAGGGCCACCCCACCACGGATCGGCTTCGAGCGCCAAGTTTCGCAATTCGTTCCAGATTTGTCCATGCAGTTGGTTGGTACCTTTTGTCGTAAACATCTCACTCGTATCCGTCGTCTGGTATTCCGCGTTAGAATTCAACGATGCGGCTTGTACCTCGGTAACGCTCCCGCGAGGCTCGGTGATGTTGACGGAACTAGATATGCCGAATACCGAGCCATCCAGAGTAACGATTCGGTCGTACGAACGGTCCCCGTTTGCAGGTGACGATCTTCCGCCGCCATTAAAGTGTCCCTGTAGCTCCATGACGGTGGTCTCACTCTGCGACTGATCCCCGATTTGAATTGTGGCTGGATTCTGAACGTAAGAGGTGAGAACGTGATCTCCTATCTCCGCTGATTCGGTTCCCAATGTGCCGGCTTCTGCCTTGACCGTGACGCTCTGCGAGGTCGCGCCAACCGCCAAATGCAAGTCGGCACGGGACACTTGTCCCGCAACTACGGTTATGCCGGTGACGCGATATGCTGTAAACCCGGTCTTGATTCCAGATACCGTGTACACTCCCGGCAGAAGGCCGTCGATCAGATAGTCACCTGCAGGAGTCGAGGCCGTTGAAAAGCCGGTGTTCGTAGCTTCGTTGGTGGCGCGAATGGCCACGTTTGGCACATTGGCGCCAGTGGGGTCGGTGACCACACCGCTGATTGAGCCAAACTGCGTTTGCCCTAAGGCCACAACCACATAACCCGCCATAAGGGTCACAAGCAGGGTAGCCCGCCGCACTCGATGGTTTAAGCAGGTGTTCCACATTGCTTTTCCTCTCTTTTCATCGGGACATTGTCCGCTCTCTCGAGGTTGAGCTGGATTTCACTCTCAGGGCCGAATTGCGATTTTCTCCGGATACAATCCCGATCAAACCGGGACCTTCCGTGTTTCGGCATAGATGAGCTTTTAGCATACGCGGTTGCCTGTGTCAAGAGAAATTTTTAATATCAAAGTAAGTTTTCTTGAAGGCACGCGGCGCCGTCGAAAAGTGCACGCGTAGAAGCAGATACTGGCTACAAGTCCGTTTTCAGTACTATAAACTTCGGATATGGTATCCTCTGGAGACTCAATAAGTATGCCGTAGGGCCTCCCACCTGCAAACCAGCTCGGGTTCGTCTGTTGAGTTATATTGAATGGAAAAATATCTCTTGACTCCGTGACTTGATTCTGTTAAAAGCTTTCATTCGTCGGATGTGTGAAGGTCCAGTTGAGAGGGAGGTGGCAGGTGAAGAAACTCGCAATCGAGGGCGGACCCCCAGCCGTATCCAGTCCGCTTACGCCCTGGCCGCAATTCGAGGAAACGACGATTCAATCTGTTGTCGAAGTGCTGCGGTCGGGGAAGGTGAACTACTGGACCGGCCGCAAAGGCATGGAGTTCGAGCGCCGTTTTGCGGAGTGGCAGGGCAGCCGCTACGCCGTGAGCACTTCGAGTGGCACGTCCGCGCTGCACGTGGCGCTCACTGCGCTCGGCATAGGCCCCGGCCACGAGGTTATCGTCCCGAGCTACACCTTCATCGCCTCGAGCTTCTCTGTAGTTCAGGCTGGCGCAGTACCGCGATTCGCCGACGTAAACCTGGAGGATCATTGCATCAGTGTGGAGTCGGCCGAGAGGCTTATGACCAAGCGCACTAAGGCTATCATGCCCGTGCACCTCTACGGCAACGTCTGTGACATGGATCCGATCTTCGAGTTTGCCCGGCGCCACGGCCTTTTCGTCGTCGAAGACAACGCCGAGGCTGTCGGCGGCTCCTACAAGGGCCGCAAGACTGGGACGCTCGGGCATATTGCTGCCTGTAGTTTTTGCCAGAACAAGATGTTTACGACGGGTGGCGAGGGCGGGATGGTGACCACAGATGACGAGGATCTCGTCTGGAAAGCCCGCAGCTTTCGCGACCACGGCTACGATGTCAGACAACGGCTGAACTTATTGGAGCTCGAGCAGAAATTGCCGTATATCCACAACATGGTCGGCTGGAATTACCGCATGACGGAGATGCAGTCGGCGATTGGCCTGGCGGAACTTGACAGGATCGATAACTGGAACATGCCGAATCGCCGGCGAAATGCACGCATCTTGATTGACGCACTGCGCGAGCGGTCCGAGGTGAAGTATTTACCCATAGACACGGCCGAACGGCAAAACGGCTGGTACGCACTGGCTTTTTCTTTCGACATCGAAAAGATGGACTGTGACATTCATCAGCTCGTCAAGGCAGCCGTGGCGGAGAACGTCCCGTGCTGGAAAGTTTTTTGGCCGCAGTGTCACACCGAGGCGGCTTACCAGCAACACAACTCGTTCGGGCGGTCCGGGTTCCCATTCCGTTCCGCTGAGTACGCGTCGGCAGCGAGTGTCGATTACAGCCGCGTTGAGGTGCCCAACTCGCTCTGGCATGAGTCGCACACGATCACTTGCTTCGCCTACCCAACCTACACAGAGGAGAACATGCACCAGATCGCTGCCGGACTGCTCAAAGTAATTGACGCGTACTCGCGCCGGCCAGCCCAGATCAGGGTGTGAGGATTCCAATGGATGCCAAAGTGCGATGGGGCGTAATCGGGTGCGGCGGAATCGCGTTTCGCCGGACGATTCCGGAAGGAATTCTTCCCGCCCGCAATGCCAGTCTGATCTCGGTCTACGACGTCGACGCGGAACGGACCGTTGCCGCCGCTGAGCTGTTTGGAGCTCGAACAGCCACCAGCATCGAGGATCTGCTGGCGTCCGAGATCGATTGCGTCTACATCGCGACACCCACATACCTGCACCGCGCGCAAGCCTTGGCGAGCGCCGCAGCGGGGAAGAATGTCCTGTGCGAAAAACCCCTCGGCCTCACCGTGTCAGAAGCCGAGGAAATGGTCACGACCTTCCAGGATGCGGGGCTGAAGCTGGGAACAGGGTTTATGATGCGCTTTCAAGCGCAACACCTGGAAGCTCGAAGTCTCATAGACTCTGGCCAGTTGGGGCAGCCTGTGTACGCACGCGCCCAACTCTCTTGCTGGTACCCGGAAATTCCCGGCGCTTGGCGGCAGGATTTGGACCTGGGCGGAGGGGGAGCCCTGATGGACATGGGCGGTCATTGCCTGGATCTCTTGGAAATGTTCTTCGGACCCGTGGCGGCTGTAACCGCGAAGACTCGACGGTTGGTCCATGGCTACAAGGCAGAGGATGGGGCAGTTGTCACTCTCGAGTTCGAGAACGGCGCACTCGGCACGGTCGACACTTTCTTCTCCGTTCCTGACACCGCCTGCGAGAATGTTCTCGAACTATATGGCTCGAAGGGAAGTATTCTTGCTCGCGGCACCATCGGGCAGGGCAGTAGCGGCACGATGTGCGCGAAACTTGGCTCCGCCGAACGTACCTATGACCCTCACCAAGACCGGTCGGCAGTCTCCCAACCAATCTCCCCGGCCCCTGTCAACACTTACTGCCAGGAGATCGAGGAGTTTGGCTGTGCCCTTCTCGGGCACCGTGAACCCGAAATCAGTGGCCGCCTGGGTCTGCGTAACCAGCGACTCCTGTCAGCCTGTTACCTGTCGGCTCGCACGGGGGGCACAATCCGAATCGACGGAGGCGCATGACCTGAGGTGGGATCTGGCACGATATACCCGATGGTCCTCAACGCGGCAGCCAAAGCCGACGGGCCGCGGGTCTCGCAAACCAATCTGCCAGCAAGACAGAGCCAGCCGGTCTCTGTTAACCTCCGTATCAGTGGTGGCCAGCAGGAGAAGCCTACTGTCGGCCAGAACGCACTGCCAACAATGCTGCTCTATGCCCTGAGGCAAGCGGCCGAAATTGGGGAACATATAGTGGTTTACGTTTTTCGTGTCGAGAAGGTCGGACTTGAACACTAAATCAAATCCTACGGTAACTGGGCAGCCGTCAGCGATTTCTCCCCACACAAAGTGGGTATTGGTGGGCCTCCTTATGACTGGGCTCAGCCTGGACTATGTGACCCGCTTGGCGATCTTTTCTATCCTCCCGCTATTGCGTCGAGACCTGCACCTCACTGACGTGGTGATAGGGCTACTGGCCACCTCTTTTCTCTGGCCGTATGGCCTGCTTTCGCCGATCGCGGGTTTTGTAGGCGACCGCTTCTCTCGGCGCACCGTGATTATTGCTAGCTTAAGCATTTGGAGCGTGGTCATGGCGCTGGGCAGTATGGTCGGTGCAGCTTGGCAACTTGTTCTCTTGCGCGTTGCGCTCGCCGTGGCTCAGGTTCCCTATATGCCGACGGGGAACGGCCTGCTAGCCGACTTCCACGGCCCGGACACGCTTGGCAAGGCTTCCGGCTTTTACCAGGCGGGTTGCTATATCGGGATTCTGGCGGCAGGGCTGCCCGTCGCCTATATTTCCACTCACTGGGGCTGGCGGACCATGCACTTGCTCATCGGCGGCCTTGGCATGCTGTTAGCTGTTCTCATGTTCGCCTACCTCCCCGAGCGTGCACCTATGACAACAGGCAGTGTGCCTGATCCAGCGGACACCATCTCCGCCCGCGAAGCAGCCTCGCTACTACGGATACCTACTTTCTTGGTGATCATGGCAGGTTTCATGCTGGCGAGCGTGGTCTTTTGGGTGGTCTTCACGTATTTGCCCTTGATGATCTATGAGACGTATCACGTGAGCTTGGAACGAGCAGCACTCCAAGCCACGATCTACATTCAGGTAGCGGGGTTGGTCGCGAATCCTGTACTGGGTGCTTGCGTGGACGCACGGGCAAAGGGGAATGCGCGAAAACGGTTTCTTGCCGCCACTGCGATAAGTTCGTTGGGCTTGCCAGCCCTTTTAATTGTGGGGCTGGGGAAAAACGCTTCGCTGTTTGTCGCGGGATTATTGCTACTGGGAGTGGTGATGGGAGGATTCGATATCAGTTGGCTGCCGATGTTGTGCACCGTGACCGCGAAGAATCAACGGGCCACCGCGTGGGGCGTGCTCAACTTCGGCGCAACTATAGGTGGTGGCGCTGCGGCCTTCCTGACCGGGCTCATCATGCGGGAAATCGGACTGAGCACCGTAATGGTCGCTATAGCTCCTCTCTTCGTCCTAATAGGCGTCTTGTTCACCGTGAGCATTTACAAGTTTCTGCCGCGCGACTTGATGACCGCCGAAAAGCAGTTGGAATCAGGTTAGAACTAGCAGCCGTCGTGGCGGAATGTGGATTTTGACAGTCTCATGCGGCCCCGTTCCCAACACGGCGCGGTTGGAGATGATCGGTTTCCACTGGGCATGAACTTTGGATCGGTGGCAGGGTGCGGATGGAGGAATCACCCCGGACCTTGCCCAAGGAGGTGACGATGTTGTGCAGCCGGTTGATGCTGTACTTGGGTTTACCTGCTCTTGCTGGCACATTGCTCGTGGGAGAACGCCTTGTATGGCAGGAGCGGGCACCGCTTCCACAGCCGCGGGCTGGGTATATGGCTGGAGTGATCGACGGGCAGATGGTTATTGCCGGAGGAAGCTATTGGGAAAACAACAAGAAGATATGGACCGCACGCGTTGATTTATTCGATCCAAAGGCAAATGTCTGGCATTCAGGCGCCCCCCTACCCGAATCTCGCAGTGACGGGGCATCAGTAATTTACCGGGATGCCCTGTATGTGTTTGGCGGCGGAGCAGACGACAAGGCTCGGCGTGATGCCTTGATGTATTACCGCGGGAAATGGAGCCTCGTTGCGGCCGCCGAACTTCCTGAGCCTCGCATCTCCGCAGTGGCAGTGGAGTGCCGCCAGTCGATTTACCTGGTGGGAGGCATGTCAGACGGCACAGACGACACAACCATGAAGAACAACCTTTGGGTGTGGGATCCGAAGTCGGCACCTGGGGGGTGGAAGGCATTGGCGCCATTCCCCGGACCTGGGCTGATTGCTCACGCCGTGGCGGCCATAAACGAAAAAATCTATGTCTTCGGCGGGGCTACGACAAGCGAAAATGGAATGGTCAACAGTGATGATGCGTACGAGTTTGATACGCGGAGAGGAGCATGGAGCAAGCTCCCCAAGCTGCCGATCGCGCGCCGAGCATGGTCCGCGGTAGCCCTTACTAATAGAGTCCTCCTGCTCGGTGGTTACACATCCAATTATGAAAAGGATGTGTTCGAATACGATGTAATATCCGGAGACCTCGAGCCCGCAGGGACTCTGCCTCACGGGGTTTGTGACGCGAAATTCGTCCGCATCGGACGCTGGGTGATTGGGGCAGGTGGTGAAGCGGCGGATAAAATCCGTGGTCAGTGGACGTTCCAGACCGAGGTTCGTTGAGAATCAACCGAGCGACCTCAAAGTGATAAGGAGCCTCGTGATGCTCTGAAGACTGCCAATCTTCCAGCGCAGACATTGCTTCCGCGCGCCGGTAAAAGACGGCGGCGAGCACAATCAACACCGAAGTCCCAAGAAACAGCTCAGGCAGTGCAAGACGAGATACCCATTCACCCTTTACGAGCAAATCAATTCTAGAAACAGACGCCCCCCTTTGCCACCCTCCGAGACGACGCACTGGCTTTTGTCACTTCGGGCAGCTTCTGGTTCATTCCAAGTCACAAGGGAAGGAAAATGGGTGCCACTTATCTTTCCGGCGCGCAGGTAGTGTCTCAGCCTGAAGTTGTAGCGGCGAGTTTACCTCGCCACGTGGCGACGTAAAGTCGCCTCTACGTCAAACTGAGACACTACCGGCGCGCATACCGGCTGTAGTCGACTCGGGAATATCGGTATAATGGCCCTAAGTCTCGTTAGCGAGGAAACAGAAGATGGCGTCGGTCTCTCATTTGTGGCTGAAGAAAATCCTCGCCGTCCTCTACGGGTATGGAACGGTCACCCGGTCTGAAGTTGTGGAGCGGACCGGGCTGAACGTAGGCAGCGTCAGCCGCGCGTTGAAAGAACTGATTGCGAACGGCATCGTTCGGACTGTCGGCAAACTTAAATCCACCGGAGGCCGCCGGACCCACGCGCTGCAGATCAACCCCAACGCAGCGTATTTTCTCGTTCTCGACCTCGAGGGTCAGCGAAATCAGATAGGGTTCGTGAACCTGGCCGGGGATATTCGCTACCGTTGGGACGACCTATGCGGAGGCCGGCCTCCGTCCCCGTCCCAGGTCGCCGATGCCGCCCTCGAGGCGCTCAACCGCCTGCAGCCAGAAGAACGGCGGCGGACTATCGCTGTCGGTGTGAGTTACACGGGGTTGCTTGATCGTGCCGGCGGCCTCACCGCCATGAACCTTGGGTGGAGTGGCGTGTACCTTGGGAAAGAGCTTCAGAGGTCGTTGCGTCTCTCGGTCTTCATGGAGCCGGAATCTATTACGAAGGCGTTGGTCGAGCAATCCCTCGGCGCCGCGCGGGGAGTGAAGAACTGGATCCATGTTTCGGTAGACGAAGGCATTGGCGCTGGGTTTTACGTAGACGGCCACCTGCTCCGGGGAAGAGACGCGATGGCAGGCGAGATCGGCCATCTAACGGTGGGGCCGGGTCCGCGCTGCAAGTGCGGCAAGATGGGATGCCTGGAAGCTATCGCCGCGGCACCTGCCATCATCCGCCATTATGCCGAAGCATCCGGCGAGCCTTTGAAAACGCTGACCTTATCCTCAGTGATCGAGCGGGCGCGCGCGGGTGACGGCAATGCTCGGTCGGCCTTCAACCGCGCAGCCAGTTATCTCGGGCTCGCGTTGTCCCACTTGGTAAACTTGCTCAACCCGGCGCTGATCATTCTGGGAGGAAGTTTGGTAGCAGCTGAGGACTTGATGATGCCAACCCTGCGAGAGCAGATGTCCTGCCACACGCTGCCGTCTCTGCTCAGTGGTGTCAGGATCATCACGAATACCCTTGGCGAGGACGTTGCACTTAAAGGGGCCGCTTCTCTGGCCTTTCGCCGCGCTATCGAGGATCCCCGTCTACTGTCTAGAATGTGCAGCCCCGTCTTCATCCCGGACGCTAAATTATTGTCAAAGGTTCACAAAGAAACTGTCTCGGGTGCATTGGGTTAGCTGTAGGCGCGAAGATCCGAGTAGGCTGCGCAAGCCCACGGGGTGGTAAGACGTGCCACGATCTCTGCCGCCACAATAGAGAGGGACTTCTGAGCCATGTGGGAAGAAATTCTGGATGTACTGACAGCAGCGGTCACGCTTGGTGCTGTTCACGTGCTTACTGTGAAGGGAAGTGGATCTGTGGTTGCCGAATATAAGGATGCCAAGGAACTCGTGACCACGGCGGACAAGCGATCAGACGCCGCGATTCTTTCGGTCTTTCACGAGCGACTACCTCGCATCGACCCGGCCATCGCGTTCCATCTTGAAGAGTCCGGTTTCTTTGGTAGTCCAAGCAACAAGAGGGTGGGTGCTGATCCGCTGGATGGGACCAATCACTTCGCGGCTGGCGGAAACTTGTATTCGGTCCAGGCCCATTACGTCGAGGAGGGAGTACCACTGGTTGGAGTGGTGTTTCAACCGGAGGTTTACCTTCCCTTAGAGGAAACGGGCGAATGCGTCGGGCGGATGGCTCTCGCCACTCGCGGCCAGGGCGCGTTCGTGCGGCGGTCGTTGTTTAGGGGTGATGCATTCGACTTTGGGGAGGCACGCCGCCTCACCAACAGAAGCCGCCCGAAGACCAGGACCTACGTTTCCTGTGTTCCATTCAGCACGAAGATGACTCCCGCAGAGCGAGATCGCACCAAGAGGGTTTACGACAGCGGGATTATCTCCTCAACGACCGGTACCGGCGGGGCAGGCGGTAATGTAATGATGACGATCTTAGGTGGCCAACATGTCTACGCGAACTTCGGGGCTGGTGAAGATCTCGATTTGATTCCACCCCAGGTGATCGCTGAGGAAGCCGGCATGACAGTGTGGGGAATCGACCGGCGGCCGCCGGTCTGGAAAGTCAGAAAGCAGCCCTTTATCGTGGCCCCGACGCCTGAAATCGCAGAGGAGTTCCTTAGGGCCGCCGGACTATAGCTCACAGGATTCGCTAAGCTGCAGTACTCGCTGGCCGGTTTACGTACTCGCCTTTGACGGAGTTTATGGCCGCTGAGTGCCCCAGGGCGACCTATTCTGTGGCCGCTGGCCGCGCCCGACGAAGGGAAACCCGAAGCTCGCTAGGTGCTTCGCAGGCCACGTACCCTCAAGCGGCGGCAAAATCACCTTCGGTCGATAAGAGCGCGGCTAGAATTCCCGGCGGCCGGAGGCCGCCGGGGCGTACCGGAATATCTTTGCGGGGCCTCGGACTAGAGGCCCCGGAATTACGTGAGCGCTACGTGGAGCACAGGGTCTCCTGGGGGACGAGGTTGTCATAGAGGTGGGCTCAATCCTGAGGGTTGAGGGTGGCCAGGCTGGCGGCGTAGCGGAGTTTCCACTGGTCGGGGAGCCAGTCGTCGAGATCGCGAGCGGGCCAAGCGGGGAGGTTCATGAGCAGTTGGGTGAGGTAGAGTTGCGGATCGACATCATGCCGGCGGCAGGTGGACGTGAGGCTGGCGAGGATGGCGGCAGTGCGGCCGCCGCGCGGGTTCCCGACGAACAAGGAGTTTTTGCGGCTCAGCACCACGCGTTTCATCTCGCGTTCCGAGATGTTGTTGTCGATGGGCACAGCGCCATCCGAGCAAAAGACGTTGAGCTCCATCCATTGGCTCAAGGTGTAGTTCACCGCCTCGGCCATAGGATGCTTGGGCAGCAGTTGTTCCTTCCAGCGCAAGAGCTTCTGGCGCAGTTCGGCCAACAGCGGTGCCGATTGCGCCTGACGCAAGGACAGACGCTCCTCGACGCAAAGCTCTTTGGCCTGCCGTTCCAGCGCGAACAGTCGGCGCAGCACGGCGACGACCGGGTGGGCGATCTCCGGCGCGGTGCTCTCGGCTTCAATGAAGTGCCTGCGAGCATGCGACCAACACCCCGCGCGAGTCAGCCCGCGCCGCCAGCGACCGCACGTGCCGGGCGTCGAACCCCCGCCCCACCCACAGGCTCCGCCCATTCCGGAGTACCACTTCCACACGCCCCTCACCGGCCGGCGGCGGCTCTGCCGCAGGTCGCGCCAGGACCTCCGCCCTCGACGCCGGCCCCGCTCGCGCGTCCTCGAGCACGGTCGGAGTCAGTTTCACTTCCACGAATTTCGTGAGCGGCGTGCGCAGCCGCTTCTTCCACCACCAAAAATGCGACCTGCCCAACTGGCGCTCCCGGCAAAACGCCGCCACACTTTGCCCGCTTCGCGCCTGCTCGGAAATCAACTTTTGCCACTTCCGTCGCGCTTTCCTGCTCAGTTCTCGCCGCGTCATCGGACCTGCCTCCTCACCAGCAAGCCACGATGCTACACTTCCCCACACGTCAGCAAGATGCGCTTCGCATACCGCTCACGAAGTTTGTATAGGGCACACGCCTCGACTTAAGATGACCCGCCGAAGCGACGCACCAACGGTTTACCGGCAGGCGAGTTTCGGCAGGTTGATTCCCGCTGCCGAAATTACGGCAGCTCAATCCGAGCAGATTTTTCCTTCCTGATTAGAATTTCCACTCCTTACCTGTAACCGTGGGCGCCTCGTTTCGGGAACTATCTCATTGGAAACAAATAAAGAACTGCGCCGATTCCCTTGTTTGGCAGCGTCTTTGCGGACCTAGACAATGTGTCCGGCCAAGCCGGCCCACAACAGCGGGCCCGCATCCATCTGCCCGAGAATCTGCACGACGGGACACGGTGCTGGTTCGCGCTCGCTTTCCGGGGAAGAAGCACGAGTCGAAATGAAGGGAGGGAGGCCCAATGAAACTGATGGTGATTTGCTGTATTTCCGCCATGATCTCGGGCTTTCCGGCTTATAGTGCGCCGAGGACGACAGACCCGGGTCACGCGACACGTCCGCGGGTGCAGTATGGTGTGGCGAGCTGGTATGGAGATCAAGAACAGGGCCGCCCAATGGCATGCGGAGAACCCTTCAATGAGTACGCCATGGTTGCCGCCCACCGCACGCTACCGCTGGGGACCGCAGTCAAAGTTACAAACGTTCGGAATGGGCGTTCTGTAGTGGTGCGGATCATGGATCGAGGACCTCACGTAGCAGGCCGTGCCATCGACCTTTCAAAGGGGGCTGCGGACCGACTACGATTTACCCGCCAGGGGTTGGCTCCGGTTAGAATAAGCGTGCTTACTACACCGGAAAGGCAAAGGCGGGAGGCCGGACTTACCCGGCACGCCGCGCGCCAGCATCGGGAAACGGCACCGTCGGCGGGCCTTACAGGGCAGTGAAGGAGTTCAGACCGGCACTGGAACTAGGTTCGAGGAGGGACGGAAGGTTTAAAGCCGGCGAGTTGCATCCCGCGCCGCGCTTCTGGGTTCTTCATGAAGGTGTCCCAGACGAACCCGGTCCGCAGGTTTTCCGCCATCAACATCGTGATTCCCGTGTCGATGCCGATAACGTCGGGATCGAACCATTTCGTGAGCGGGTTGAACGCATTGACGAATCCATATTTGCTCCAGGTTCGATCTCCGTAGAGAGCCCTGATATTGCGAAGGACCGATATCGTGGCTTGGGGCAGAAAAGTGAGCGAGCCTCCGGTCGCGCTCGGCACCAAGGTCCCGTCTATAGGCCCAGTCGCAGGAGGTCCACCCCAAACGACGTAGCCTTTCGGGGAATCCGAAGCCGTTATGCCCCAGAGATCCTTGCTGTAGTCCGGAAACTGCTTGCCCAATTCGATGCAGAACAGACGATGGGCCTCCGTGGCGGTGGCGGAGTTCTGGAAATAATCCGCGAACTGGTCGCGCTTATCGCGGA
>Ga0326727_10005603_pt1 | contig 35632 bp, 28 predicted proteins | sample MB2enrmetagenome_FD_207643 | JGI IMG/M metagenome (GOLD analysis project Ga0326727, IMG submission 207643) | Lab enriched peat soil microbial communities from McLean, Ithaca, NY, United States - MB29MY | ecosystem: Environmental > Terrestrial > Soil > Wetlands > Peat | place: USA: New York...
GGAGGGGTGCCAGAAAACGGGGCTGCCCCTCTGGCACCCCTCCGGGGTGCAGGCCATCCACGCCGTCGTTCCGGGGGTCTCGCCTGGCTTCGACCCCCGGCTATTTCATCCCTCCGGGATGAATGGCCTGACCGTAGCGAGCTTGGGATCTCGAGAAGGGGTCGCGCACCATCGCAGATCCGTGTAAGGAGCAGGGTAGGGCGCGGCACACTCCGTGCGCGCCATTGCGCCCGCAAACCAGCCGGCGCGCACGGAGTGACGCGCCCCAGTTGCGCCTCCGCTGACGCCTTGCAAATTCAGCGCCTCCGGGCTTGCCTTGAAGGGGCCGCTGCGGTATCAGAGTCCCCATGCAATCAAAATCTGTAACTGGAAAGCCCAAAGAACCCGTATCGATCAGTCCCACCGGGGAGGTGTTCACGCTCCCGGCCAGCGCCGACTACAAGAAGGAATATCGGCGGTTGGAGAAGTTGGCGGAAGAGAACCGGCGCCAGGGCCGGGAGGTGGTGGTGGTCGTTGGGCTTGGGTTCGTGGGCGCCGTGATGGCGGCGGTGGTGGCCGACTCGACAGACAAGAACGGCAAGCCGGGCAAGTTCGTGATCGGGATGCAGCGGCCCAGCACGCGCAGCTTCTGGAAGATCCCGCTGCTCAACCAGGGCATCTCGCCGGTCAAGGCGGAAGACCCCGAGGTGGACCAGTTGATCTCACGTTGCGCCAAAGAGAAAAAGACGTTGGTCGCGACCTATACGGAAGAGGCCCTTAAACTGGCCGACGTAGTGGTGGTGGACGTGCAGTGCGACTATTTGAAAGAGTCGCTGGGCAACGTCCGCACAGGTTCGGCGGACATGGCCGCGCTGGAGGCATCGATGGCCAAGATCGCCGAGTACATCCCCCCTCAGGCCCTGGTCTTGATCGAGACCACCGTCGCCCCCGGCACGACCGAGCAGGTCGCCTACCCGATCATGAAGAAGATTTTCGAGCGGCGCGGCATTAAAGAGGAGCCGCTGCTGGCGCACAGTTACGAACGGGTGATGCCCGGCCGGAACTACGTGGCCTCGATCCGCGATTTCTGGCGCGTCTGCAGCGGCATCAACCCCGCCGCGCGCGCCCGGGTCGTGAAGTTCCTCTCGGAGGTCCTCAACGTGGCTAAGTACCCCCTGACGGTCCTGGATCGGCCTATTGAATCGGAAACCGCCAAGATCGTCGAGAACAGCTTCCGCGCAAGCCTCCTGGCCTTCATGGACGAATGGTCGCTCTTCGCCGAACGCAACGGGGTGGACCTGAAAAAGGTCATCGAGGCCATCAAAGTCCGGCCGACCCATTCCAACATCATGTTCCCGGGGCCGGGCATCGGCGGCTACTGCCTGCCCAAAGACGGCGGCCTGGGGATGTGGGCCTACAAGCATATTTTCGGCTGGGACGACGACATCTTCCGCATCACGCCGATGGCGGTGGACATCAACGATACGCGTTGCCTGCACGCGCCGCAGTTGGTGCGGGATGCCCTTAGGAACATGGGCAAACCACTAGCCGCCTCGGACATCCTGCTGCTGGGAGCCGCCTACCGTGAGGACGTGGGCGACACCCGCTACAGCGGCTCCGAAGTCATGGTGCGCAAACTCACCGAGATGGGCGCCAACGTGAAGGTCCATGACCCTTACCTGGACCATTGGTGGGAATTCGAGGCCCAGGACACCTACCCGCATCCGGGCCACAGCCTGTCCCGCTTCTTCCATCGCCAGGAGCAGTTGAAAAACCTGCGCATCGAGCATGACATCACCCGCGCCCTCAAGGGAGTCGATGCCGTGGTCCTGGCCGTGCGCCATGCCCCTTACCTGAAACTGGACCCGGACGAGGTCGTTCAGAGCGTGGGCAAACCGTGCGCCGTCATAGACTGCTTTTGCATCCTCGATGACCGCCAGATCCGGCGCTACTTTGAACTGGGCTGCGAGGTCAAGGGCATGGGACGCGGCCACGTCAAACGCATCAAAGACAGCGTGCGTCCGGCGGGGACTCCCGCCGAATAAGGCAGCGGCGAACATTGGCTCGCCGCTACCGCAGAAACCATTGCGCGGCGGCATCGGCGAAGCGCAGGCCGGCCCGGGTGAGCTGAAAGCGATCCGGGCTGAGGCGGCCCCAGCCCTGCCGGACCAGGCGGCCCATATCTGCGGCCCATTCCCCGCGCAGGTCGTAGCCTGTCCTGCGCTGGAACTCATCGAAGGGCCACCCCGCCACCATGCGCAGGCCAAAGGCGGCCGCCTCGCCCGCCCGCGCCAGCGGCGCCAGTTCTTCGCGCGATTCAACCGGCGGCTTGCCCGCCTCGATGCGGTCGCAGTAAAGCCGGGTGTTGGAGCAGTTCCTGGTCCGGGCGCCCCTCACATAACTGGTCGCGCCGGGGCCCACGCCGCGAAAAGAGCCGGCGCGCCAGTAGTTGATGTTGTGTTGGCAGGCCAGAGAGCGACGGGCGAAATTGGCGATTTCGTAGCGTTCAAAACCGGCATCGGCGGCGCGCGCGATCAGTTCCTCGTGCATGGCGCACGCCAGGTCTTCGTCCAGGGCAAATCGGCCCGCCTGCAATTGCCGGTAGAGCGGAGTGTCCTCCTCGTAGGTGACTTCGTAGCTGGAAAGGTGCTCGCTGCCCATGGCAACCGCCTCCTTGAGGGTCTGGCGCCAGACCTCGAGGGTTTGGCCGGGAATGGCGAACATGAGGTCCAGGTTCACGTTCTCAAAGCCCGCCTGGCGAAGGAGATCGAAGGAGTTGAAAACCATCGCGCGGGAGTGAATCCGGCCAAGGCGCTCGAGCAGGGCCTGGTCCAGAGATTGCACGCCCATGGACACCCGGTTGACCCCGGCCGAGCGCAGCAACCGGGCTTTGTCCAGTGAAAGGCTGGCGGGATTGCACTCGACGGTCCACTCGGCGGCGCCCAGCAGTCCCAGCCGCTCCATTGCGTTGAGGATTTGCTCCCATTGAGGAAGGTCGAGGAGCGTAGGGGTCCCCCCGCCAAAGAAAACCGTTTGCGGCCGGAGGTCGGCGGCCGCCAACTCCAATTCTCCAATGAGCGCCTTCACGTAGCGGCCCATGAGCTCGCCGCTGGGTGGCTCCGAGTAAAATGCGCAGTAGCCGCACTTCTGCGCGCAGAAGGGGACGTGCGCATATAGACTGGATACCGGCTCGGCCTCAACCATAGCCGGTGAGTCTATTCGACCTGCAGGGCCTGGTCGAGGCACTCGGGCAAGTGCTGGAGGATGGCGGCCTCGCTGACCACCAGGGTGACCCCGGCGGCGAGGGCGGCGGCCTGGAGGTCCTTCTTGTCGTCTGCGGCGAAGCCGATGACGGGGATGTGCCTGGTGGCCTCGTGGTGTCTGAGCCGGGCCAGGGCGCCGCAGATGTCGCTTTTCGTGCAGTTCAAGTCGGCCAGGACGAGCATTGGCTTGGACTGCTCGGCGCTTGTCACCAACGCCGCCGCGTCGGCGATGACCTGGACCCGATAGCTCATGTCCTGGAGCCGGTTGACAACCTGGCTGCCCGGCAGTAGGTTCTCATAGAAAATAAGCGCCAGCGGCTGTATCATGCCGCCGAGCTTGAGACAAGACAGGGCGAGTTGTAAAGCAATTTCACGACCTGCAAGAACCCGTCGAAAAACCGGTCAGATGGGGCTTGACTCTTATTGCCTTAAACCCTAAGTTCTTTAAAGAACGGTAATTATTGCTGGCCTTCCAGCGCGCCAAAGTCGGAAGAGTATGATCTGCCGACTTTTTTGTTCCCCACGAGGGCCGGGGCAGGAAATGTATGAACGCCGAGTTTTTAGCAGTGTTGGAATTCTGGGAGCGTGAGAAGGGCATCAATCGCGATGTCCTGGTTGGCGCTGTACAGGAGGCCCTGTTGTCGGCGGCCAAAAAAGCCGTCGGTCCGGCGCGCGAACTGCGCGTGGCCATCGACCAGAAATCGGGTGACATCCGGGCCTTTGCCAAACTGGTGGTGTCCGAAAAGGTGATGTCAAAGCACGACCAGATTTCCCTCTTCGACGCCCACCGGCTTAAGCCCGAGGCCCAGGCCGGAGAAGAGCTTGAGGTCGAGGTCACCCCCATCGGCTTCGGACGCATCGCCGCCCAATATGCCAAACAAGCCCTCATGCAGCATATCCGCCGGGCGGAAAAGCAACTCATCTTCACCGAGTTCAAAGACCGCGTCGGTGACATCATCAGCGGCACCGTCCGGCGGTTCGACCGTTCCGATGTCATTGTCGATCTGGGCAAGTACGAGGCCCTGCTCCCCAACCGCGAACGCGTCCCCACCGAGGAGTACCAGCCCGGGGAGCGCCTCCGCTGCTACGTCAAAGCGGTCGAGCAGGGGATTCACGGCCCGGAGATCATTCTCTCCCGCTCCGACCCCCGCTTCGTCGTCAAGCTCTTCCAACTCGAGGTCTCCGAAATCAACGATGGCACGATCGAAATCAAGGGCATCGCCCGGGAACCCGGCTTCCGCACCAAGCTGGCCGTCTGGACGCGCGATGACAAAGTGGACCCGGTCGGCGCCTGCGTCGGCTTGCGCGGCCAGCGCGTCAAGAACATCGTCCGCGAACTCAACAATGAGAAAGTGGACATTATTCGCTGGGACCCCAACGTGAGGACTTTCATCACCAACGCCCTGGCGCCGGCCAAGCTCAAGGCATTCAACGTGGACGAGGCGAACAAGCGCGTGCAAATTACCGTGAGCGAAGACCAGCTTTCGCTGGCCATCGGCAAACGCGGCCAGAACGCCCGCCTCACCTCCAAGCTGACCGGATGGCAGGTTGACATCGAGCCTGAAGTCGTCGTCACAATGGGTTTCGAGGAGAAAGTGGCGGAGGCCGTGGAATCGCTGGCGGCCATCCCCGGCATTACCCGGGAGCAGGCCGACGTGCTGGTTCATCACGGCTTGACGCGGCTGGAAGATATCCTGGGAGCCGATCAAAGCGACCTGGCCGACATACCGCAATTGGCCGAGCAGGCCGGCGCCATTATGGAGGCGGCGCGGGCCGAGGCGGCCCGGCGCACCCTTAAGGTGGGAGAGACCCCGGTTTCCGGGTGACAGGCCGGCAGTGACAGAGGTTTATGCCCGTTCGGATTTACGACATCTCAAAGAAGCTCGGCCTGGAGAACAAGGAGGTTCTGGCCAAGGCCAAAGAACTGGGCATCGCACTGGCTCGCGTAGCTTCCAGCTCCCTGGATAAGATCACCGCCGAGTACCTCGAAGACCAACTCAAGGCCACTCATCCGCGCTTCCTGAAGCCGCCCCCCCCGCCCGAGCCTCCCCCGGTGCTCGAACCGGCCGTTCCGCCGGCGCCCCCGCCCGTCCCTGTTCCGGCCCCGGAGACCATTTCCGTGACTACCGCTCCGCCGCCGCCGGTGGAGGGCCGGGAGGCGTTGGGACCCGCCGGCCAGCCGGCGCCCCCTCTGCTGGAGCCGCCGCCCCTGCCTGTTCAGGAACCGCCGCCGCCGCCGCCGCCTGCCCCGCCGGCAGGGCCCATCCCTGGGGTCAAGGCGCCCGAGCCGGTTGTCGTCGTGGGTGAGTTGCCGCCCTCACTGCCGGCCGCTGAACCGGAGCCGCTCGCCGCCAAAGTGCAAGAGCCGCCTCCGCCGCTTGCGCCGCCCCCGCCCGAGCCTCCGCCCGCGCCAAAGATCGGAGACAAGGTAGGGTTCATTCACCTGCCGCCTCGAGCCGGCGTCAAACCGGTGGACAAGGCCGGCAGCGGCAAGATGCCCGCCCGAGCGACCGAGCCAAAAAAGGCCGATCTTGCCAGGCGCGGCGATGTGCGCAGTGTGCGCGGCGCAGGTGTTGGCGGCGGCGCCGTCTCCCGGTTGGCCGCCGCGCCGAAGGGGCCGGCGGCAAAAGGCGCCGAAGCGGCGCCCAAAGTGGTTCTGCCCGCCGACGCCCAGGTCATTTCGATCAAGCCGCCCATTGTCGTGCGCGAACTGGCCGAGCAACTCAAGCAGAAACCCTTCAAGATTATTGCCGACCTGATCGAATTGGGCATCTTCAGGAACGTCAACCAGGCCATCGACGAGGACCTCGCCCAGAAGATTTGCGCCAAGTACCGGTGCCGGTTCGAGGTTGAGAAACGGGAACGCGGGAGCGGGCTTGTCCATGCGCCGCTCAGGAAGGTCGAACTGGATGTCGAAGACAAACCCGCCGACCTGGTCCCTCGCGCCCCGGTGGTAACCATCATGGGCCACGTCGATCACGGCAAGACGACTCTGTTGGACGTCATCCGCAAGTCCAACGTCGCCGCTGGGGAAGCCGGGGGCATTACCCAGCATATCGGGGCCTACACGATTTCCTTTCCGCACCCCGAGCGGAAGAAGGAATTGGCGCAAATCACCTTCCTGGACACCCCGGGCCACGCGGCGTTCAGTTCGATGCGCGCCCGGGGCGCCAACGTCACCGACATCGTTGTGCTGGTCGTGGCCGCCAACGACGGCGTCATGCCCCAGACCTTGGAGGCCCTCAACCACGCCCGCGCCGCCAAAGTCCCGATCATCGTCGCCGTCAACAAGATGGATCATCCCAACGCCAACGCCCTGAAGGTCCGCCAGCAGTTGCAGGACAAGGGCCTGGTGCCTGACGATTGGGGCGGGGATACGATCTTCGTCGAGGTCTCCGCCCTCACCCGGCAGAACGTCGATAAGCTGATCGAGATGATCCTGCTTCAGGCTGATCTGCTCGAGCTCAAGGCTAATCCCAACCGCCGCGCCAAAGGCAACGTCATCGAATCGGGCCTGGAACCCGGGGGCCCCACCGCCACGGTGCTCGTGCGCAAAGGCACGCTCCGGGTCGGCGGCATCATCATCTGCAGCCACTACTACGGCCGCGTGCGCGCCCTCATCAGCGAGGAGGGCAAACGCCTCAAAGAAGCCGGCCCATCGGTTGCTGTCCGGGTCCTGGGCCTGAACGGGGTCCCTGAAGCCGGCCTCGAATTCAGCGTCGTCGAGGATGAAAAGGCGGCCCGCGCACTGGCCGAAGAGCGCGCCATGGATGCCAAGGCCCAGGGCCAGGAAACCACTCGAGCCAAAGTCACCCTGGAAAACCTCTTTGCCCAACTGGCCTCCAGCTCGAGCAAGGCCCTGAAGGTCGTCGTCAAGGCCGATGCCCAAGGCAGCGTCGAGGCCATCGTCGAGGCCCTCGAGAAGATCGAATCCGAAAAGGTCTCCCTCGAGATCATCCACAGCGCCGTGGGCACCATCACCGAATCCGACGTGGCCCTGGCCTCGGCTTCCGATGCAGTCATCCTTGGCTTCCATACCCGGGTCGACAGCGGCGTGGCGGACAAGGCCAAGCACGAAGGCGTGCAGATCAAGCTTTACGCGATTATTTACGAGCTCATCGACCAGGTCAAAGAGGCCATGGCCGGGCTGCTGGAGCCTCTGCTCAAGGACGTGACCCTGGGCGTGGCTGAGGTGCGCAAGATATTCGAGTTGTCCAAGGGCGCGCCCGTGGCCGGGTGCATGGTGACCGGCGGACGCATCGTCAAGGGCAAGGTCCGCGTCCGCCGGCGCAAGGAGATCATCTACGAGGGCGTCACCCAGTCCCTGCGCCGCTTCCAGGACGAGGTCAACGAGGTGCGCGCCGGCATGGAGTGCGGCATCCGCATCGAAGGCTTCAGCCAGTTCCAATCGGGCGATAATATCGAGTGCTATGCCATGGAGAAGATAGCACAGAAGTTGTGACCCATGTCTTTTCTGAGACTTCAACGGGTGCGCGAACTGCTCAAGCGCGAAATCGGCGAAGTGATCCGCCGGGAGTTCCAGGTCAGCGACGCCGGCCTGGTCACCGTCAACGACGTCGATGTCGCCGGAGACCTGCATTCGGCCAGCGTCTTCGTCAGCATCCTGGGCAGCCCTGAGCAACAGCGGCGCGGCCTCTGGCTGCTCATCCGGCATCGCAAACGCATTCAGGGCCTGGTCGGACGCGCCGTCGTCCTCAAATACACCCCCACCCTCAAGTTCCTCATAGACGATTCGGTCGCGCGGGGCAACCGCGTGATGGGGATCATAGACGAGCTGGAGCGAACTTCCCCGGCCCCCCCGGAAACTGGAACCCAGGAACAGCCGGCTCAATGAAGCCCCATCCCAAGGTCCTCGACCGCATCCTGGAGGCCCTCCGCCAGAGCAAGACCGTCTGTGTGGCCGGCCATGTCCGCCCGGATGGGGATTGCGTCGGCTCGCAACTGGGCCTGGCCCTGGCCCTGCGCAACGAAGGCAAACAAGTCCTTTGCTGGAACGAGGACCCGATTCCCCAAAAATACGAGTTCCTCGACCCGGGCCGCCTCTGGCAGAAACCCAAGCCCGGATATGAATTCGACTGCGTCGTTGCCACCGATGCCGCCAGCCTCGAGCGCCTCGGCGCAGTCGTCCCCTGCGTGGCCCAGCGCCGCCTCCTCATCAACATCGATCACCACCAAAGCAACACTCGCTTCGGGGGCCTGAACTGGGTTTCCGCCCGCGAACCCTCGACCGGTGAACTCATCTTCCGGCTCCTGAGGGTCGCCAAGTGGCCCATTGCCAAGGCCATCGCCGACTGCCTTTTCACTGCGGTTTCGACCGACACCGGCTCGTTCCAATATCCCTCGACGCGCCCCGGAACATTCCGAGTGGCCGCCGACCTGGTGGGGCGGGGGGCCGACCTGGCCAAGATCTGCGACGAGGTTTACCAATCCTACCCCGTCTCGCGCGCCAAACTCCTCAAGCACGTCTATAGCCACTTCCACCTTATCTGCCAGAACCGTATCGCTTATTTCTGGCTCAAGACAGCCGACTTCGCCCGGACGGGCGCCGAGAGTTGCGATTCGGAGGGGCTCATCGACCACATCCGCGCCATCGCCCCGGTCGTTGTGGCCTGCGTCTTCGAGGAACTGACCCCCACCCTGACGCGCATCAGCCTCCGCTCCAAGAGCGAGAAGGTCAACGTCAATGACATCGCCGCCCAGTTTGGCGGCGGCGGCCACCCCGCCGCCGCAGGCGCCCGCATCCCCGGCAACCCCCTGTCGGTCCAGCGCCGGGTCGTCGCTGCCCTCAAAAAGGCCCTCAATTGCAAGGGATGACCCCGCTCTCGAGAAGCGAATCCCCGTGAAAACCGCCGTAACCGGAGCCTTTGGTTACTCAGGCCGCTACATCGCCGCACGCCTGCTTCAAGCGGGCCACAGTGTGATGACACTGACCAACTCCTTGCGGCGGCAAAATCCGTTCGGAGACAAAGTCCGGGCCTTCCCTTTTCATTTTGACCAGCCCGGCCGATTGAGGGAATCGCTCGAGGGAGTGGACGCGCTGATTAATACTTATTGGGTCCGGTTCGACCACAAGCTCTTCTCGCACAACGAAGCGGTGGCCAACACCAAAATCCTGTTCCAAGCGGCCAAAGAAGCGGGCGTAGGACGCATCGTTCATGTCAGCATTACCAATCCGGACCTCCATTCGGACTTGCCCTATTTTCACGGCAAAGCCGAATTGGAGTCAGCCCTTGAGGGCCTCGGGCTATCCTACTGCATCCTGCGTCCGGCCGTCCTCTTTGGAAAGGAGGACGTCCTGATCAACAATATCGCCTGGTCGTTGCGCCGCCTCCCTGTCTTTGGAGTCTTCGGCTCCGGGGACTACAGGCTCCAACCGATCTACGTGGATGACCTGGCGGCCGCCGCCGTCGAAAAGGCGGGCGGTGATTCAAATGAAATCGTCAATGCAATTGGGCCGGAGACCTTCACCTACCGCGGGTTGGTGGAGACGATCCGGGACGCCCTGGGCTTGAAACGGCCCATCATCGGGGTTCCGCCAAGGCTCGGCTACTGGGGCTGCCGGCTCGTCGGGCTGTGGGTGCGGGATGTCCTTATCACGCGCCAGGAGATTCGAGGCTTGATGGAAGGCCGGTTGCACGTGGATGCTCCTCCGCTGGGCGCGACAAAGCTCACCGAATGGATCGCCCGTCACAGAGACGGGCTCGGTCGTCACTACACGAGCGAGATGGCCCGCCGCCTTGACCGCTTCTCCGAATAGCGCTCTGCGTTCAACGTGAGGATCGAGCGGGGCAACGGTCTATAGATCAAAAGAACCGCCGCGGCCGCCGGCGACGGCGGATTGAAGATTGCCAAATGGAAATGGTCTGGTTATAGGAGGAGTCATGAGGAAACGCTTAGTGCAACGGCGCGGAGAATCGCAGCCGGTGGGGCAGGATTTAACGAGCAGCAAAGGGGCGGGGGCGTTGCGGCTTGTCGCGCTGCGGTTGGCGCTGGGGTTGGTGTTCTGCATGGGAGGGGCAGGGGAGCTCCGGGGGGCGCCGCGGTTCGATGTGTTTTTGGGCTACGATGGCATCGTGCCGGAGGGGAGTTGGTTCCCCGTGGTGTGCGAAATCAAGAATGACGGACCGTCGTTCATAGGGGTGGTCGAGGTGTCGTCCTCAGGCTATGGCCAGCGCCAGGGCCAGGTCCTGCAGGCGCCGGTCGAGTTGCCGACCGGCACGCTCAAGCGGCTTTTCATACCGGTGTTTTCAAGCAGCCGGGCCTGGAGTTCGTGGGACGTGAAACTGCTGGATGAGCGCGGGCGAACGCGAGCCGAACAGCTTGCCTTGCAACCGCGAAAGAAGATTGCCTCGGAGACGCCGCTTTTGGGGGCCTTGACTCGCACGCCCGCGGGGGTGCCGATGTTTCGTCCGCTCCAGTCACAGCAGGCCGGTTCGGAACTCCAGCCGGTATCGGCCCGGCTCCAGCCCTCCATTTTCCCGGACAACCCGCTTGTGCTCGAGGGGATGGGATCGATCTACTTGAACTCGTCGCAGGCGGGCGAGCTCAAGGTCAACCAGGTCGACGCCCTTTACGGCTGGCTCAACGCGGGCGGCCATTTGATCGTAGGGGTCGAGCAGCCTTCCGACATCACCTCTACGCCGTGGCTTAAGAGCCTCTTTCCGTGCGAGCTCAAGGGAATGCTAACGGTCCAGCCGCACCCGGAACTTCAGGAGTGGCTGACAAGCCCCCGGGGAATGCCCGGCGGGAAACTCAAGGGGGCCGTCCTGGCCGCCCGGGGCCTCAACCGACCCGGCCAGCGCTTCGCAGGGCCGGCTCCGGCCATAGTTTACGCCACGAACTACCCTATAGGCCCCAACCGACCCGGCCAGCGCTTGGCAGGGCCGGCGGCGGCGCAGGCCGGCGGCTCCTCCAGCTTCCGCTATCGCTACCAGCCCGGCCAGCGCTTGGCAGGGCCGGCAGCGGCGCAGGCCGGCGGCTCCTCCAGCTTGAGCGAGCGCAACCAACCCGGCCAGCTCATCGGAGGGTCGGCAGCTTTTGACGACACGCCGGTGGACACGGCCTTCGAGACGAACGACCTGCTGGTGGCTCAGGGGACCGTGCTGAACGGCCAAGTCGTGCTCTCCTGCGGAGAGGCGCCGCTGGTGGTGACGACCGTCCGCGGGCGGGGCCGAGTCACGGCGCTGCTCTTCAGTCCTGAGCGGGAGCCGGTTCGCTCGTGGAAGAACCTCCCCACCTTTTGGGCGAAGTTGACGGAAGTGCCGGTCGAATGGTACGGGCCCTCTCCACCGCCCGGCTATGGCGGCATGAGCAGCGATGGCATTTTCGGGGCGATGTTGGACTCCCGCCAGGTGCACAAGCTGCCCGTGGAGTGGCTGCTGCTGTTGCTGATTGTGTACCTGGTCGTCATCGGGCCGCTGGATCAGTATTGGCTCAAGCGCATCCGCAAACCGATGCTCACCTGGATTACGTTTCCCTGCTATGTCGTGCTCTTCTCGCTGTTGATCTATTTCATCGGCTACAGGTTGCGCGCCGGCGAGTCTGAATGGAACGAACTGCACCTGGTGGACGTGCTGCTCAACGGGGACCAGGCCGAGTTGCGCGGACGCACTTACGCCTCCATTTACTCTCCCGCCAACCAGCGGTACATCCTGGAAAGCGAGCAGAAATACGCCACCTTACGCAACGAATTCACCAGCACGTGGGGCGGCGGCCAGACCGGCGAAAGGGCCAACGTCTTCCAAAAGGGCGACAGCTTCAAAGCGGAGGTCTTCGTGCCGGTCTGGATCAGCGAGCTCTTTGTGAGCGACTGGTGGCAACCGAGCGAGGCGCCCCTGGCTGTTTCGGCCACTACGGCCCCGGGCGGCTGGAAGGTCACGGTCGCCAACCAGGCCGACGACAAGTTGAGCAATGCCCAGATCGTGATCGAGGACCGCATCTTTGCGCTGGGTGACCTGGCGGCCAGACAGAGCCGGACATTCGACCTGGCCCGGGAAGGAGGCCGTCTGTTGACCGATTTCCTTTCCGGCTACGGCGGCCGGTTCCGCGGCGCAATCCAGTCCCGGAGGCAGGCCTTCGGTTCGACAGAAAACGCCCGCATCGACGATGTCCAGAATGCGAGCATTGCCGCCTCGTTTCCCTCCCTGTTGAGTTTTGGCGCCGACATGTATTCCCGGTTCATCTGCCCGCCCGGCCTGGACGTCAGTCCCGTCGTCGAGCACGGCGGAGTGATGCTCTTCGCGTGGGCTGCCGGCTATTCCCCGGTCAAGGCCATGAACCAGTTCTCTCCGCGCCGCTTCCACCAGGATACCCTGTGGCGGGTGGCCGCCGAGGTCCGATAATCTATGACTACCAACGCTCCTCCCCCAACCCCGGCAGTGCAGACCTTTGGGTTGACGCGCTACTACGGCAACATCGCCGCCCTGTCCGGACTGGACCTGACCGTGAACAACGGGGACCTGTTCGGGTTTATCGGCTCAAACGGGGCCGGAAAGACGACCACCTTGCGCATCCTGGCGACGTTTTTGGCGCCTTCGGCCGGGCGGGCGCAGGTCCTGGGCCACGACGTGGCCAAGGACGCCGACGCGGTGCGCCATGTGATCGGGTACATGCCGGATTTTTTTGGCGTCTATAAAGACATGGAGGTGACCGAGTACCTGGATTTCTTCGGGGCGTGCTACAAGATTCCCACCGCGCAACGGGAGAAGACGGTCAACGACGTGCTCGAGTTGGTGGGTTTGAGCGAAAAAAAGGGCTCGCTCATCGGAGCGCTGAGCCGGGGAATGCAGCAGCGGTTGGGCCTGGCCCGGGTATTGATCCACGACCCGCAGCTCCTGTTGTTGGACGAGCCGGCCAGCGGATTGGACCCGAGGGCGCGCATCGAGATGATGGCCGTGCTCCAGGAACTCCAGCGCCTGGGCAAGACCATCATCATCTCCTCCCACATCCTGAGCGAACTCCAGACCCTCTGCAACCGGGTCGCCATTATCGAAAAGGGCAAACTCATCTACAGCGGGCCCGTCCAGGGCGTCCGCGGCCAGATGGGCCAGGGACGGGTCGTCTGGGTGCGGGTTTCGAGCGACACGGCCCAGGCCATCGAGCTTCTGAGGACGCGTCCGGAAATCGCGGAAGTCGGCGCGGAGGACGGCGAGATCAAGGTGACTTTGTCCAGCCTGGACACCGACCGCAGCATCGTGGCCGACGTCCTGGTGCGCGGCGGCGCCAAATTGATCGGCCTGCGCGAGGATGAAATCGGGCTCGAAGAGGTCTTCATGCGGGTCACGCGCGGAGAGACGCAATGACGACGGGCTATGCTGCTGCCCATCGTCCATCGTGAACTCCGAGTGGCCGCGCGACGGCGGGGGACGTATTGGCTGCGGTTCTGGCTGGCATTGGCCATGCTGGGGATGTGGCTGTGCCTGCTGCGGTTTGGGCAAAGCTCGCTTCCCGCCTCGCAGCAGGGGCAGTCCCTTTTCAGGGCCAGCGGGATATTGGCCCTGGGTTTCTGCCTTTTTGCCGGCGCCTTTCTCACGGCAGACTGTTTGAGCGAAGAAAAGCGGGAAGGGACCATGGGCTTGCTTTTCCTGACTGAACTTAAGGGTTACGACGTGGTCCTGGGCAAACTGATAGCCACGTCAGTTCATGGGTTTTACGGGCTTCTGGCTGTCTTGCCGTTCGTTGGCCTGCCCTTGCTCATGGGCAGCGTCACGGCAGGTGAATTCTGGCGCATTGCCCTGGCGCTGGCGGCGACGCTCTTTCTCTCGTTGTCCATTGGGATGCTCGTCTCGGCGTTGTTGCTGCGGGGCCGGCAAACGATGACCTTGACCCTGGTGATTATGTCCCTGCTCGCCGGCATACCCCCCGAATTAGGGTGGCTGGCGTCATCCTGGGCCAAGGGCGGCGCGTGGCGGGTTTTGCTCGGGCTGAGCCCGCCATACCTTTTTTGGGCCGGCCTGGACGCCAATTACAGCGCCCCGGCATTCTGGACCTCCTTTTGCGCGATTCTCGTTTTGGCCTGCGGCGCCCTTCTCTTTCCAAGCCTGTATGCGCCGCGGGCCTGGCGGGAAACCGGGGAACCGGCAAGGGTGGAGAGGGGCAGGGGATGGCGAGGCCTTGGCCTTGGTTCCGCCGGCAACCGTTTGCTCCGCAGGGGCTTGTTGGACGTGAACCCTTTCTACTGGCTGGCCGGGCGCGACCCGACTCCTCGATGGACGGCCTGGTGCCTCCTGGTCCCGCTGTTCTGTGTCTGGGCTTTTTTTATGTTGGCCAGCTTAACCCGGAGAGGAAGCAGTCAGGCCGTATTCGCCACGGTGAGCATCGTGACGGCTTACCTCATGCACCAGGTCCTGAAGTACCTGGTTACGGTCGAGGCCTCACGCCGGTTAAGCGAGGAGCGGCGCAGCGGCACGATCGAGGCGTTGCTGGTAACTCCGATCTCGGAGGCGGAGGTCATTGCCGGGCAAAGAGGGGCGCTCCGCTCGCTGTTTGCGGGGCCTGCCGTTCTCGTCATGGTGACGAGCCTGGTGCTCGGGTCCGGCCCGGCAGTGGTGAGTCTGGCCAACGGGAGTTTCTATGCGGACAACCCGCTGTTTTTGGTGGCCGGCATCGGCGGCGCCGCGATGCTGTTCTTTGATTTCCACGCCTTGAGCCTGGTCGGGCTATGGCTGGCTGTGAAAGTCCCCGGGCATCGGCGCGCGGTTTTTGGGACGCTGGCACGGGTGATGTTGGGACCGTGGCTGGCTGCGGCGTGCCTGGTCCTGATACGCGGGCTGGGGGGCGGTGTGGCCTTTGAGAGCATCATCTGCTGGCTGGGCGTCAGCGTGCTGATTGACCTGGGGCTGGCCAACTGGGCCAGGGACGAGCTGATACGGGGCCTGCGCGACCACGCGCCCCAATCCACTGCGCCCAAGGCAATGCCCGAGCCGGGCCTCGAAACCGCCGAGCCGGTGACGGTCGTTGCCGGGAATGAACCACTGCTGTGACTGTCCTGCCGGTCATCGCGCGGGAGTTGCGCGCGGCGGCGCGGCAGACCTCCACGTACAGCCTGCGGATCAACGGGGTGGTGGCCCTCCTTGCGGTCTGCGCGTGCACCATCAACCCGGTTGCTCGATGGAACGACGGTGGCGCGGTTTTCGCTTGCCTCCACGCCGCGTTGTTTCTGGCAATTTGGGTCCTGGTGCCCCTGTCTGCCGCCGATTGCATCAGCCGCGAACGGCGGGACGGCACGCTGCCCCTGCTCTTCCTGACACCGCTCAAGGCCGGGGATATTGTATTGGCCAAGGTTCTGGCGCACGGTTTGACAGCGTTCACTTTGTGGCTGGCCGCGCTGCCGGTGCTGACGATCCCGTTTGTCGCCGGAGGAGTCGGCTGGCGGCAAGCGGTGTTTTCGATACTGGTGAATTTCAGCTCAATGTGCCTGGCGCTGGCGGCCGGTCTTGTGGCCTCGGCGCAGAGCAAGGTGCATGCCCGCGCCTTGCTGCAGGCGGGCTGTTGGGCGTTCCTTTTTTGCCTCGGTTTCATCGTGGGGACCGGCGGTGTCTCTATCCTGGTCTTTAGCATCATGGGACCCGGTCCGCCCCCCCGGCTCCTATCTGTCCTCAGCAACCCGGGTAATCTCCTTGAGGCCGGGATTGCGCTGGTCCTGAATCCGAAGAACTTCTGGCAACGGTTCCCGGGGTTTTATCGGCAGACGCTCGTCTCCCTCGGGCTCAGCGCGGGGCTGTCCGTCCTGGCGCTTTGGATGTTGTTCCTCCTTGCTGCCTTCAGGCTAAAGAGCGTCTGGCGCGAGCCGCCTCCGTCGCCCCGGACCGTCTGGCTCGAAAAGAAATTCTGCACCCCGATCCTGTTCCGGCGCGTCTTCCGCCGTTGGATGAGCTGGGAACTCGAGAGAAACCCGGTGGGCTGGTTGGAACGGCGAAGCTGGAGCGGACGGCTGGTGATGTGGAGTTGGTTTGCGGTTGTCGTCTCGATATACATCTCGGTGCTGGCCAACTTAGACCTGTACCAGCGGGTGTTTCATCTCGTGCAGTGTTTCCTGGCGTGCCTCCTGGCAGGCAGCATGGCCGTCAGTGCCGCCGGGAGCTTCCGGCGCGAGCGCGAGAGCGGGATGCTCGAGCTGCTGCTGGTAGCGCCCCTCAAGGAATGGCAGGTCCTGGGTGGCCGCCTGCGCGGGCTCTGGTTCCAATTCCTGCCGGCAGGCGCCCTCCTGCTCGGCCTCTGGCTCTATTGCTCGACTTACATGACAACTGGCCGTGAATGGCCGTCCATTGTCATCTTTGCGGGGACGTTCCTGAGCCTGCCGGTGATTGGCCTCTATTTCTCGCTCGTGAAACGCGGGTTCTTGAGCGCCTTCCTCTGGACTTTGCTGGTGGGAGTGGCCCTGCCGGCGTTCTTTTCAGTATGGGAGCAATTCCTCACCCTGGCAGTTTTGGACCCTTTCGCCCGGCGCTATCTGTCGGACCTTTTGATCCCCTGGCTCTTCACTTCGGTCCAGGCGGCGGCGGCGGGATTGCTGGCCTGGCGGCTGCACTCGGACCTCAAACACCGCCGGTTCGCAGTTCAAAGGTGAGCATGACCTTCCTGCCAATCATTGATCGCGAGCTTCGTGTTGCGGCGCGGAAACGCAGCACGTTTTGGCTGCGGGTGGCCTCCGCTTTGGTGGGGATGGCCATTGGCGGCGGCATCATGATGCTCTGCCGGCTCGGCGCCTTTGGCGCATCGGCCATGGGCGACGCGCTTTTCAATGTGCTCACCTGGCTGGCGCTGCTGGCGGCGCTGGCGGCCGGGCTGTTTTTTACCTCGGATTGCCTGAGTGAAGAGAAACGCGAAGGCACGCTCGGCTTCCTGTTCCTGACGGACCTGCGCGGTTATGACGTGGTAGGCGGGAAGTTGTTGGCCACCTCGTTGCGCGTCACTTATGCCTTGATGTCGGTCATTCCCGTCCTGGCCGTCACGTTCCTGATGGGAGCGGTCTCGGGTCCTCAGTATTGGAAAACGGCGCTGGCGCTGCTCAATGCCCTTTTCTGTTCGCTGGCCGCCGGCCTGATGGTCTCGGCCCTGAGCCGCGACGCCCAGAAGGCGCTGGGCGCGACGGTCCTGCTGCTGTTATTGCTGGTGCTGGGCGGGCCGGTCGCCGACGGCATCTACAGCGACCTCCACAGGCGCCTTTTCAGGCCCGTTCTGAGCTTGGCCAGCCCCGGGTATGTATTCAGACAGGCAGGCGCCTGGGGCCGGAGTCCCTATTGGCAGGCGCTGGGCATTAGCCATGCCCTTGGCTGGGGCATGCTGGTCCTGGCGTGCCTCGCCGTGCCGCGTTCCTGGCAAGAGAAGGGGCGCAGACCCAGGGCCTCGAGGCGAAGTTACTGGTGGAGGTACGGCAGCGCCCGGCGGCGTCTGGCCTTGCGGCGGAAGTTGCTCGACCGCAACCCAGTCCTCTGGCTCTCCTGCCGCGAGCGGTGGCAGTCCGTCGGGATGTGGGCGGTGTCATTGATCGTGGCGGGTGTGCTGGCGGCCTTCGTGGTGTGGAAAACACCCGGTTACGTCTGGGCCTCCTGGGGCCCGGTCTCATGGCTTTTCGTGGCGGGGCTCTACCTTTGGATGGCTTCTCAGGCCGGCCGCTTTTACCTCGAGGCGCGGCGTAGCGGCCTGATCGAACTGCTGCTGGTCGCGCCCCTGGCCGTGGGTCAGGTGGTGCAGGGACACTGGCGCGCCCTGGCACGAATGTTCGGGCCCCCGGTGGCGCTCCTGTTGCTGGTCGAGTTTGTTGGCGGCTGCCTGGCCTTTGGGACGACCTGGGGAGCCGGTATGCCGGGCCAATGGAAGCGCGTGGCCGCCCTGATAACGTCTGCCGCCTCGACGCTCTCGACGGCGGCCAGCCTGGCGGCGCTGGCCTGGTTCGGCATGTGGATGGGCATGACCTCGAGGAACGCCAGCCTTGTCACCCTCAAGAGCGTTCTCTTTGTCAAAGTCATTCCATTCCTCGTGTTCTACTTTGTGACGATGTACGCCATGGTCATGCTGGTCGTCGTACCGCAAATAACAAGGACAGGGAGGGCGCCCGGTCGAGCGGCGACCGTGACCATTACCAACGCCCCCGGCACGACCACCACAGTTACCTCGACGGTTCCTGTTTCCGCGATGACGCCCTTGTACCTCTCGCTCCTGATGACCTGCCTGCCGGCGGTGCTTAATGTGGCTGCCAGCGTCGGTTTCATCGCCTTGGCGCGCAGCCGACTCCTTTCGGCCTTGCGCCGACAAGCCTTGCCACCCGCCGCCAGGCCGCCGGTAATGGAGAGGCGGCAAACGCGAGGAGATGCACTATGACCTTTCTGCCCATAGTTGCTCGCGAACTGCGGGTTGCTTCGCGCCGGCACGGCGCCTACTGGGGTCGTGCCAGCGCAGCGGCGGCCGTGCTGGTGGTCGGCGTCTGGTCCTTCCTGGCGATGGCGCAGCAGCCGTCGGGGCAGATCGGGCCGACCCTTTTCGGGATTATGACCGGCAGCGCGGCCTTGTATTGCCTGTCCAGCGGTGTATGGTCCACGGCCGATTGCCTGAGCCGGGAGAAGCGCGACGGCACGCTGGGTTTGTTGTTCCTGACGGACCTGCGGGGCTATGACGTCGTGCTCGGCAAGCTGGCGGCCACTTCGCTTAATGCGTCTTACGGGGTGCTGGCAATGGTGCCGATGCTGGCCGTGCCGATGTTGCTGGGGGGGGTGACGGCGGGCGAGTTTGGCCGCATGGCGCTGGTGATTGTCGATACGCTGTTCTTTTCGCTGACGCTGGGCATCTGCGTTTCGGCGATGAGCCGTTCGGCGCGCAAGGCCGCTCTGGCCACACTCCTGGTCCTGCTGCTCTTTGCTGCCTTCTTTCCCTTCTGCTCTGCGTGGCTGGATTATTCCGGCCGGACCAATCGCCTCACGCAGGCACTGTTGCTGCCCAGCCCCGGGTTCACTTTTGCGGTTGCATTCGACGCGCTTTACAAGAGCCACGGGAAGTATTTCTGGGAGTCGTTCGCGCTCCTCTACGCCCTGGGGTGGGTTTTCCTGATAACCGCCAGCGTGGTGGCGCCCCGCTCATGGAAGGACAAATCGGCAGCCGCCCGAGGCCGGCGCCGGGACGAACACTGGCGGCTGTGGAGCTTCGGCGAGGCGGGCGAGCGCCGGGCCTTTCGGACCCGTTTGCTGGATGAAAACGCCTATTTCTGGCTGGCCGCGGGCCCCCGGATGCGGCCCGCGTATGTCTGGGCCGCGCTGGGGCTGGCGGCCTGCATCTGGGCCTGGGGCCTGGCCAGCCACAGCCGCCAATGGCTCAACTCGTTCACATACTTTCTCACCTGCGTGTTTTTGAACATGTTCATCAAGCTCGGGGTCGCGGCCGAGGCGGGCCGGCAACTGGCCGAAGACCGCCAGGCCGGCGCGCTCGAGCTGCTCCTGTCCACTCCGTTGAGCGTGCGCGAGATTCTGCGGGGCCAATTCCTGGCCTTGCAGCGCCTGTTTCTGTGGCCGGTTGCGGTGACACTGGCAGCCTTCCTGGTCTTTCTGCCGGCGACGTTGGCCGACGCCGACATCCTGGAAGAGGGGTCGCGAGCGTTGTGGATCGCGGTTTATGCCGCCGCGATGATTAGCCTCGTGGCGGACGTGGCCGCGTTGCATTGGACGGGGATGTGGCAGGCGCTGACGGCGCGCAATCCTCAGCGGGCGGTGATGGGCAGCATCGCCCGCATCCTGGTGCTGCCCTGGCTGGGAATGGCCCTGGCCATGCTCATCCTCCTCCTCTTCGCCGCCCCCGTCGGCCAGTACGAGTCAATGCCAATCAGGCTCGTTGCCTTGTGGCTGGCCCTGGGAATCACGACCGACATCGGCTTTGGCGCCTGGGCGCGCCACAGGCTCTACACCGAGTTTCGCCGTTTCGCCTCACAACGATACACCCCTCCACACCGGTTCTGGAGCAGGCTCTTTCACGCGCAGGAGCCCTTTGCTTCATTGAACCGGGAAGGACTCCTGTCTAAAAGAAATTGAACTCAAATCTCACGATATGAAAAACCCCGCACGCCGGGATTCTCTCCAGAGAGCCGGGCTTGGCGCCGCCGCATTCAGCATCCGCGCTTTTTCCTTCCTGTTCCCGCTCCTGGGTCTGGCCCTGACCGGCGCCGCCGCCGACCCGCTCGAGCAAGGCTTTGACAAGCCCCCGCCGGAGGCGCGTCCCTGGGTTTATTGGTTCTGGCTCAATGGGAACATTTCCAGCAACGGGATCACCGCCGACCTCCAGGCCATGCAGCGCGTGGGTATCGGCGGCGTCCTCATCATGGAAGTCGACCAGGGCGTCCCGGTCGGTCCGGCCGATTTTATGGGCCCCTCCTGGCGCGCCCTGTTCCAACATGTTGTTGGAGAAGCGCGACGCCTGGGACTGGAGGTGAACATGAACAATGATGCCGGCTGGAACGGCAGCGGAGGCCCCTGGATCAAGCCCGAACAATCCATGCAGAAGCTCGTTTGCAGCGAAACCAACCTCGCCGGCCCGATGCGCCTGGAAGCGGCGCTGCGGCAGCCGGAAACCGTCGCGGGCTTTTACCGGGACGTTGCGGTCGTTGCATTTCCCACGCCCGGTTCCTATCGCATCCCGGCCATTCGCGCCAAGGCCATGTACGAAACCGGATACGCCGGCGGCATCCCCCGCCAGACCTTGCCCCCGGAGATGGTCATCGATCGCAACGCCATGGTGACGCTCACCTCAAAGATGGACGCCACGGGCCGCCTGGCCTGGGATGTGCCGCCGGGTCAATGGACCGTCCTCCGGTTCGGGCGTACCACTACGGGAGTGGAAAACGCCCCCGCCCCAAAGACCGGACGGGGGCTGGAGTGCGACAAGCTCTCGAGGGAGGGCATCGAGGCCATTTTCGCGGGCATGATGGACCGGTTGGCCGCGGACAACCACCTCAAGCCCGGCAACGCCGGACCCGGCCTGGTGGCCACGCACATCGATAGCTGGGAGAACGGTTCCCAGAACTGGACCCCCAGGATGCGCGAGGAGTTCCAGAAGCGTCGCGGCTACGATTTGTCCCCGTTCCTGCCGGTCTTCACCGGCCGGGTCGTCGAGAGCCTCGAGGTCTCCGAGCGTTTTCTCCGGGATTTGCGCCAGACGGTCTCGGAGTTGGTAGTCGAGAATTATGCCGCCCGCACTCGGGAGTTGGCCCATGCCAACGGCTTGCGGTTCACGGTCGAGGCCTACGGCAGCCCGTGCGATTTCATCCCTTACGGGGGCCAGGCCGACGAGCCTATGGGCGAGTTCTGGAGCCCGAGCGGCGCCATGGAGACCTGCAAGGGAATGGCCGGCTGCGCTCACGTGTATGGCAGGCGAATCGTCGGCGCCGAGGCCTTCACGGCCGGAGACCAGGAACGCTGGCTCGAGCACCCTGCCGCCATCAAGGCCCTGGGCGACCGGGCGTTCTGCGAAGGCATCAACCGCTTTGTCGTTCACCGCTACGCCCTCCAGCCCTGGCCTGAGCTGCGCCAGCCCGGCATGACCATGGGACCCTGGGGCCAGCACTATGAGCGCACGCAGACCTGGTGGGAAGAAACCCCTGCCTGGCATCACTACCTGGCCCGCTGCCAGTTCCTCCTCCGCCAGGGCCTCTACGCAGCCGACCTCTGCTACTTGCAGGCCGAGACGCCGCCCCAGGGCTTTGGCGACCATCCGCGCCAGGGCTACGACTGGGACGAATGCGCCGCCGATGTTGTCCTCCAACGCATGTCGGTCCAGGATGGCCGCCTCGTCCTGCCAGGCGGTATGAGCTATCGTCTCCTGGTCTTGCCCGCAACCCAGACCATGACCCCGGCGTTGCTCCGGAAGCTCAAGGCCCTGGCCGAAGCCGGCGCCACTATTGTCGGCAGCCCGCCCCAACGCTCCCCCAGCCTCAGCGGCTACCCTCAGTGCGATGCCGAAGTCAAAGAGCTCGCGGCCCGCATCTGGGCCGATTGCGACGGCCTCAGGCTCACCGAGCGCCGCCTGGGCCGGGGACGCGTTGTCTGGCAGACTGAGCCCGAGAAAGTGCTGCGCCGGTCCGGCATCGCCCCCGACTTTGTCAGCGAGCGGCCGCTCCGTCACATCCATCGCATTGCCGGCGATGCCGACCTCTATTTCGTCGCCAATTCCGCTCCGCTCAGGGTCAATACCACCGCTACCTTCCGCGTGAGCGGAAAAACTCCCCACCTCTGGTGGCCCCAGAGCGGGCGCCGTGAGCGCGCCCCGCTCTATCAAGAGCGCGACGGCCTTACCACCGTCGCCCTGACACTGGAGCCCAGCGGCTCGGTCTTTGTCGTGTTCCGGGCCGCCTCCGGCCGGGACCGGCCCGTCGTCAGTCTCGCCCGGAATGGCAAACCGCTCTTCTCGGCTGTGCCCGAGCCGCCGCTGCCAGTGGTGGTGCGCACCGCCCTTTACGGCGTTCCCAACGACCCCCGTCGCACCCGCGATGTCGCCCAAAAAGTGCGGCGCTTCCTCGAGCAAGGCCAATACAGCTTCCCCGTCTCCGCCATGGCTGAGGGCGATGACCCCGCCCCGAATGTCATCAAGACCCTCACGGTGGAGTACAGCATCGGTGGCAAGCTGTACTCCGTAAGAGGCCCGGACCCAACTACCATCTATCTCACTGCGGACGTCTTGAAGATCACGGTGGAAAAGGCCCGCTATGGGGTGCTCGCCGACCCCAAACGAACCCGCGACGTGCGCGACCGGGTCCAGCGCCTGGCCGACGCCGGTGAAACCAGCTTCCAGGTTGCCCGCATGGCCGAAGGCGACGACCCTGCCGTGCTCGTCGTCAAGACGCTCGAGTTGGACTACACGAGGAACGGCGAACATGTCTCCACGCGGGGCACTGACCCCGAAGTCATCGATCTCAAGCAGCCCGTCCTCGACCAACCCGAGCGTGTGGCCGATGTCACCGGCGCGTCGCCCGGGCGCATCCGCGTGCTGGCCTTTGAACCGGGACTTTATCAAGCCCGGACCGCCGCCGGAAAACGCCGTGAACGCAATCTCACCGGTTTGCCCGCGCCTGTCCAGCTCGGCGGCCCATGGGAAGTCCGGTTTGCTCCGAACCTCGGCGCGCCCCAGGCGGCGACCTTTGACCGCTTAATCTCCTGGACGGCCCGCCTTGAGGCCGGGATAAAGTACTTCTCAGGCGCCGCCACTTACTTCAAGACATTTCGCCTGCCGCCTCGGATGCCCTCCGGGCGCAGGCGCCTCTTGCTGGATTTAGGCCGGGTCGAAGTCATGGCCCGAGTCAAGCTCAACGGCAAGGACCTCGGTCTGCTTTGGAAACCGCCCTTCCGCCTGGACATCACCGATGCGGTCTCCTCCGGCGAGAACAAGCTCGAAGTGCGCGTCATCAATCTCTGGCCCAATCGCATGATCGGCGACGAGCAGTTGCCGGAAGACAGCGACCGCTATCCCGAGGGCAACCTCAAGGCCTGGCCGCAGTGGCTCCAGGCAGGCAAACCCAGCCCTGCAGGACGCATCTGCTTCTCCACCTGGCGCCTGTGGAAGAAGACCGATACCCTCCTGGACTCCGGCCTGCTCGGGCCGGTCACCATCAGTGCCGCCGAAGAGTTCGAGCTGTAGCACTTTCGCAATGTTGCTCTCTCGGCGCGGGCTTGTTACCATACCAAACGAGACAACATGGAACAACAGGGCCTTGGCAGGGATGAATGGCTGGAAAAGCTGACGCTGATCGATCAGAGTTTGCGGAGAAGGACGCCCCGCCGTCGTTGACCAATACCGATCCAGCGCTCTATCGCATGCTGCGGCAACAAATTACGGAGTTCCGTCTGCGCGGTTGGTCCTGTCTCAGCCTCAAGAAGTTGAAGGAGCTCGCCGGCGAATAGCCTACCATCTGTGCCCGGCAAACGCTTGGGTGTAGCGCAGATTCCCAAATCTGCCGTGTCGCGGGCTTCCAAGCCCGCTTGCCGTCCGCTGAGCCGGTGCCCCCGCGAGTCAAAGTCCGGTGACCTATGGCCGCTTGGCGCATTGACCGGCTGGGTCGCTCCGTGGTGTGGCGACGTTGGCCCTTAAAAGATATTGAACCGGGCGGGACTTTTGTCTAAAAGACATTGAACGCAAACCGCACATATGAAAAACTTCACACGCCGGGATTTTCTCAAGACGGCCGCCCTTGGCGCCGCCGCATTCAGCATCGATGCTCGTTCCTGGGGCCGGGTGGCCGGGGCGAACAGTGATATTCGCGTCGGGCAGATTGGCTTTCATGGCCAGGGCGGCAGCCATATCAGCAGCCTGCGCCAGCTCAAAGGGGTGCGCCTGGCGGCCCTTTGCGACGTGGACCGGCACGTCCTGGACAGGAAGGCCCAGGACCTGGGCGGCGGCATTGCGGCCTACACGGATATCCGAAAGCTGCTCGAGAGCAAGGAAGTGGATGCGGTTTCCATCGCGGTGCCCAACCATTGGCACGCCCTGGCCACGGTTTGGGCCTGCCAGGCCGGCAAGGACGTTTACGTGGAGAAGCCGGCCTGTCACAACTTGTTCGAGGGCCGCAAGATGGTCGAGGCGGCCCGCAAGTACCGCCGGATCGTCCAGACCGGCACCCAATGCCGCTCCTCGTTGGGGCTTCAGGAGGCCGTCCAATACGTCCGGCAGGGCAACCTGGGCAAGATCGTGCTGGCCCGGGGCTTCTGCTACAAGGCGCGCAAGAGCATCGGATTGGTCGAGGGCCCGCAACCGGTGCCCGACTATATCGATTATGAGTTATGGTGCGGCCCCGGGCCCCATGAGCCGCCCCGCCGCAACGGCAGCAACGGCCCGGTACACTATGACTGGCACTGGTTCTGGGCCTATGGCAACGGCGACTTCGGCAACCAGGGCCCGCACCAGGTGGACATCTGCCGCTGGTTTTTGGGTGAGCAGGCCATCGCGCCCTTCTCGATGGCCGCCGGCGGGCGCCTCGGCTACAAAGACTCCGCCGAGACGCCCAACACCCTGGTGGTCTATCACGGGTACGACAGGCCGATGATCTTCGAGGTGCGCGGCCTGCCGCGCGACAAAGAGTCGCAGAACCAGGGATGGAAAATGGACCAATACAAAGGCGTGGGCGTTGGCAACGTCATCGAGTGCGAGCACGGTTATGTCGTCATCCCCAGCTATACCGAGGCCGTAGTTCATGATAATGACGGCAAAGTAATCACCCGGTTCGACGGCAGGAAAAAGAAGGATGCCGCCGAGGATGTAAAAACCCCGACCGGGCTCTCGGCCGAATCCGGAGGCCACCACGGCAACTGGCTGGCCGCGATTCGCAGCCGCAACTACAAGGACCTCCATGCCGACATCCTGCAAGGCCACCTCTCGGCGGGCCTGGTTCACACCGGCAATATCTCCTATCGGTTGGGGGCGCCCAAACAACCGGGCGAAATCAAGGAAGCCCTCCAGGCCAACAAGGGCCTGGCGGAGGCCTACGACCGCATGGCCGGCCATTTGGAGGCCAACGGCGTGGACTTAACCAAAGACAACGTCCAATTGGGAATGCCGCTCCGGTTCAATCCCCGAAAGGAGCGTTTCGTGGACAACGCCCAGGCCAACCAACTGGTCTCACGCCAATACTGCAAGCCCTTCGTGGTCCCGGAAAAGGTCTGAGATCTTGCCGCAGGCGCTCAGAAAGCGGTCTGCGCCCCAAGAGGGTCGCGGGAGCATAACGCCAGAGCATAACAGGTTTGACTTGGGTTGATGCCAACCTTAAGCTTGCCCTACATGTTTGCGGCTGACACCAAAACGGTTTCTGCGCCCACGACCCAGGCATTGAAGTCAGACTCGACCTCTTCCTGGAAAGAGATCATCGGCCCGGTCGAGCCTTTCCTGGAATCAGTGGCGCAACGCTTGACGCAACAGGTCGAGTCCTTCGATCCCGCCATCATCCCCTACGCCGATTATGCCCTCAACGGCCAAGGCAAGCATTTGCGCCCCGCCCTGGTGGCGCTGACGGCCAATGCCATGGGCGGGATCAACGACGACCATGTGACCGTGGCGGTGATCATCGAAATGGTCCATCTGGCGACGCTGGTGCATGACGACGTGATAGACGAGGCCGAAATCCGCCGCAACCGGCCCACCCTGGCCGCAAACTGGGGCAACGATATTGCCGTGCTCTTTGGCGATTGCCTCTTTGCCCAGGCCCTCGAACTGGCCGCCAGCTTTCCCACCCCCGAGGTCTGCCGCGCCGTGGCGATGGCTACCAAGACGGTTTGCTCCGGCGAAATCCTCCAGACGCAGCGCCGGCGCGATTTCGACTTCACCCGCGAGGATTACTTCAAGATCCTCGAGATGAAAACCGCCGAGCTGTTCGCCCTTTCCTGTGAATTGAGCGCCTGCCTGAGCCAGACCGCCCCGGAGTCGCGCCTGGCCTGCCGCCAGTTTGGCCTGGCCTTTGGCACCGCCTACCAGGTCTATGACGATTGTGTCGACCTTTTTGGCTCGGAATCCGTGGCCGGCAAGTCCCTGGGCACCGACCTGGCCAAAGGCAAACTGACCCTCCCGGTCCTGCTGCTCTGGGAACGCGCCAAGCCCGGGGACCGCGCCCGCCTCCGCAAGTGGGTCCAGGCCTGGCAGTCGGAGTCCCTCAAACCCATGGCCGAACTGCTGGCCAAATACGGCACCCTGAGCGATTCGCTGGACATCATTCACCAGTACCTCGCCAAGGCGCGTCGCTGCCTTCAGGTCTTGCCCTCCTCCAGCAGCCGCGCCGGGTTGATGGACTTGACCGATTACTTCGCCCGCCAGACCGATGCGCTCGGCGACGCCTGACAATCGCCTATGGTTATGACCGAACCAGCGACTCGTAAGGCGCCCAAGCAGACCTCTGACGAGCCTGCCGAGGGCTCCGTCCCCGTCCAGGCCGAGGAGATGGAACTTGTCAAGCGCGCCCGCAAAGGCGACCTCCCCGCCTACGACGAGCTGGTCCGCCGCTACCAGGAGCGCATCTATGCCACCGTCTATCACATGACCGCCAACCATGAAGACGCCAACGACCTGGCACAGGAGGCATTCATCAAGGCCTTTCACGCCCTCAGGTCCTTTAAGGGCGGCTCCAGTTTCTATACCTGGGTCTATCGCATTGCCGTCAACAAAACCATCAACTTCCTCAAGCAGCGCAAGAACAAGGCCCACTTGAGCCTCAATGATTTGGACTTGAACGCCGAACATGACCCCGACCTGGTCGCCTTGATCTCGGAAAAGACCCCGCGCCGCGAAGTCAACCTGGCCGAGCTCCAGGAAAAATTGAACATCGCCATGCAAAAACTGTCGGAACCCCATAGATTGGTAGTGACTCTGCATGATGTGCAGGGGTTGTCGCATGAAGAAATCGCGAAGATCATCGACTGCAATATTGGCACCGTCCGCTCCCGGCTGTTTTATGCCCGGCAGCAGTTGCAGGCATACTTGTCCGATTATTTAAAGTAGTATGAACCCCCAACCGGAGAACTTCGAGCAGTTGCGCCGATTGCTTATAGTCAAACGCCACGAACGCCCGCCACCCGGCTTCTTCGACGACTTCTCCCGCCGTGTCATCCTCCGCATCAAGGCCGGAGACCTGGGCGATGAGGCGGTTGGCATTGGCCCTTGGTTCTGGAACACCCCTTGGCTTCAGAGGTTTTTCAGCGCCTTGGAACAGAAACCCGCCCTGGCCGGCGCTTTCAGCCTGAGCGTCTGCGGCCTGTTGCTGGCCGGCATCCTTTGCTCCGTCGCCCCTGCCGATCCCGGAAGACCGGACCTCGTCGGCGGTTCACAATCCCTGGCCGCCATTGCCGTCCCCCAGGTGGCCGAGCCTTCCCCGGTGTTCGTCTCCAGCACCAACGGCGTTCTGCCCGGCCCCCTCCAGAACTCGATGTTCCAGCAGTTGGGGACCTCCCAGGTCCAGCCGCGGCTCATCCGCGTCAGCGAGTCTGTGATGGACCAGTGATTCTCAATCCTCCCGATTGAAAATCAGGTTCATTCCTTCCCCTGTGTTGATGGTCAGGCGGTCGCCCTCGACGGCGGCGGTGAATTCCTGCTGTCCGCCGGGGGACATGCTCAGTTGGTACTGGCCGCCCTGGTTGGCCCACTTGCCCTCGAGATTCTGCGTTGCCAGCGAGTGAGCCGCGGCGGCAGGCCGGCCCAACTGCGGCACACTTTTCAGGAGCGCCCGGTGGTCGGTCATGGCCACGAAGCTGCTATTCTCATAAGAGGCGGTGATGTAGCGCCTGACCGCCAGCAATTCCTTGGCCGCCATGTTGGGCTTGAGGCGGCGCGCCGCGCTCACGGCGGCGCCGACGTCGAATCTCCATCGCCCGAGGATCTTCTCGCTGTCGTACTCGGGCGATTGGCCGGTAACAAGAAAGATGCGCAGGTCTTTCATGTCGGGCGCAACCGTGTTCCACACCTGACGGAGCAGGTCCGGCCTTTTGAGCATCGCATCGATTTTCGGATAGCGGAGGATCTCCGTGATCGCCGCTCGTTTCTGGCGCAGGTTTGCGAACTCCTTGTCGTTGCCCAGGTCCTTGAACTCGGGCATCTCGGCCAAACCCAAAAATGCGGGGTAACGGGACAGACGGGCCTCGGTGAGGGGGTTGTTATAGATAATGCCGGCCAGGTCCGCCGCCTCGTACCATTCCTTGGGAAAGCGGTCAATGGCCCTGGCGACCTTGTCGAAGCCGGTTGTTTGCAGGCCCTGCCCAAACCAGTTGAGGAGCTTGATGGCGGTCGGGTCCTCGCCAGGGGAGGCCACCTGGAAGGTCCAATAGCCCAAGACAAAAAACGCGAAGCAGATCAGTATGAGGTAAGCAGCGCCATTAAGCAGGCCCAGGCACAAACCCAGGCGCCGGCTGAGCCGCTCCCAGAGGATCTGCCGCAGGTCGCCGGCGTGATACCGGAAATGGACATCCACCTTTTGATGCACCGGCAACGCTGCCATTTTGAAGATGATTGAGATCAGCACAAACACGATGACCGGTCCCAGCAGCCAAACCAACACCGGGTTTGTCACCCCCACCGCGACCAGCACCGGCTTGAGCAGCCTGCCCAGCGGGGGCGCCAGCAGGACCCCGAACAGTATCGCCACGAAGGAAAACGCCACGCGGATGGCCCCTTGCCGATACCCCAAACCGGCCAGGGATGCCATCAGCACCAACGCAAGCACCCAAATTATCATGGCCTCCAATTAACATCCCTTTGCCCTGAAAAGCACGAACAAAATTGGCCGCCGAACGCGGGTGTTGCGCTTCAGTTGTCTGAATGGCCCCTCCCAATCCTGATTAAAGGTATTTCCTGAGGATCGGCTCCAGCTCCCGCTTCGTCCTGGCCGGCCAGCGGTCCTTGGCCGTCAGGATGGCGGTGCGCAGGGCCTCGTGGCAGGGCCAGCAGGGTTCGGACGGTATTTGCGGCAGAAGCCGCGCAATGATGCCCTTGGCCATCGCGGCATTCTTCGAGAGATTCTCAACGACCATCTCGACGGTCACGTGCGCCTCATCCTCTTTCCAGCAATCGTAATCGGTGACCATGGCCAGGGTGGCGTACGCTATCTCGGCCTCGCGCGCGCATTTGGCCTCGCCCAGGTTGGTCATGCCGACGACGGCCATGCCCAGTTTGCGGTTGGCCAGTGATTCGGCCCGCGTGCTGAACGCCGGGCCTTCCATGTTCACATAAGCGCCCCCGTCATGGACGCGCGCCTTCAATTCGCGCGCGCTCTTCAATACCAGTTGCCGCAACTCCTCGCAAATCGGGCGCGCAAACGCGATGTGGGCCACAATCCCACGGCCGAAGAAAGTGTGCGCCTGAGACTGCTTGGTGCGATCCAGGAATTGGTCCGGCAGGACGATGTCGCACGGCCTGTATTTGGCCTGGAGCGAGCCGACCGCGCTCACGCTGACGATCCAGGCCGCGCCCAGTTTTTTCATCGCCCAGATGTTGGCGCGGTGATTGAGTTCGCTCGGCAGGATGCGGTGGCCGCGGCCATGGCGCGGCAAGAAAAGCACCTCGCGCCCCGCCAGCGTCCCGCCAAGCAAATCATCGGATGGCGCCCCAAAGGGGGTCTTGACCTTGACCCACTTCTGGTGGGCAAAACCTTCGATATGATAGAGACCGCTGCCGCCGATGATGCCAACACGATAACTGGACATGCGGGGTCTTATATCATTCTGCGAAGATTCTTCAACCACGGATTACACCCCTGGCGCGAAGAAGAGAAATCCGTGTTCATCGGTGCCGTCTTTGGCTCCGCCTATCGTAACCCGGTCACCCTGGCCGGTAGAAACTGCGGCACGCCGCGGCTGCCCCCGAAGCGGATGCCTTCGACGCTCGTGAGCGCCCCCGAGGGGGCCGGCCGACTGGTTTGGAAGAGGGTTTGAGCCAGGCGGGCGTATGTTTTGGCCAGACCCAGGTGGTTCTCGACGCCCTCAATCCAATCCTCGGCCTGGGTGCGGGGGTTGCGCTCCCTGCGCAGATTGAGCAAATGGCCATCCAGGACCGCCTGGCTTACCCCGGGGCCGATATAGCATTGGGGCAGGCGGGCGCGGCGCAGGGCGCGCAAAGTAGAAAGTTGAAAGTTGAAATCTGAAATGGAGTTAGTGTTTTGGATTTCTGCTTTCTGCTTTCTGTTTTCTGCTTTCACCATTTCTATGACCCCTTCTGTCGGGCTCAGGAAATCATTGACGGCGGTTTGGATGCTCTCGCTGCGGCTGCATTTGATGAGCGGATAGATTCGCCCGTCCTGGGTGAAGCCCACCGTCTGCTCGAGGCCGCGCGCCTGGCCTGGGACAAACAGGACTGCCGCCGCCCGGATGCCCTCCCAGGCCCCCCGCCGGCCATCCCAAGTGACGCCGATGCCCAAATGGCTCAGATGGCTGCCGAGCAGGGCTTGCCTGGAAATGGGGGGCGGGAGGTAATCGTCCAGCCCATTAAGGGCGAGCACCAGCCGCTTGGTCAAGTCCGGCTCTCCGCCGGCATCCAGCAAGAGGCAGCGAATCCCGAGGGCGTTCATCAGCAATGGCACCCGCCCGGGGGCGTTCCCGCTGGCGATTAGCTCGGCCCATACGCAGGCGCTCACCAACGGCCCTCGCACTTCATCGCACCAGAACCAGCAGCGCGGCCCCATGTCCATTCCCGCTACGCGGGGGAAAGCAGAAATTGAGAAAGCAGAAAGTTGAAATGGAGAGTAAGGTTGGCTGCTCTGGATTTCTGCTTTCTGGTTTCTGCTTTCTGCTTTCTGGTTTCTGCTTTCTGCTTTTCCGAGGGACATCGCATACGGCTCGGCGGCCTCGAGCTCCTCCGCCAGGCCGAGTCTGCGGCAATCATCCAGGATTGCCTGCGTAATTGGCTGGGCCGCCCCCGCATTGGGAATGGCCAATCGATCACAGCAAAACGCCGTCAGCGCGCTCCCGCTCGGGTCTTCGAAGGCCGCATACCAGGCCCCGACGATCTCCTGGATCGAGATGGCGCTGATATTGAGCTGGGACACCCGTATCCCCAGCTTCGCCTGCCTGAGCCGCTCCGGGCGCCTGGCTACGTAACGTCCCGCATCCCGATCCAGCTCGGTTCCGCACTCGGGACAGGCGACGTAGTAGGCGGCAAGCCGGTCGTGGCCCATCTCGGGGGAGATGATCGGGTCGGGTAAAGCAGAAATTGGAAAGTTGAAAGCTGAAATGGAGTCAGTGTTTTGGCTTTCTGCTTTCTGCTTTCTGCCTTCTGCTTTCCCGATTTCTGCTTTTTTGACTCTGACGCACCTGGGGAACTCTTCTTCCAGGCACCATTCGCGGCCGCAGGCCGGACAGGGCACGAGCTTCACGTGGAAGGAGGAGGCCTCGAGCCTCGCGTTTTGTCCTGCGCCCGCCACGCGCTGCGTCCCGATGAAGCACGTCAGGTGCGCTTGTGAATTGGTCATGCGCGCGTCCACGTATCCGATGTTGCGTTCATCGATGTCATCCACCTCGTCCAGCAACGCCAGGTCCAGCGTCAGTGAGGTCGGCGGCCTGTGCATCCCGCAGAAATTCCCGAAGGACTTGCGTTGGCCGTCGGTCACCGTGTAGCTCTCCTTCCGGTTAATGGTCTTGCCGCTGGCGTTCTGGACTTTCCCAAGCTGTATCATCTCCGCCATCCACGGGTAGAGGTCCAGCACGTTGGGACGGAACTTCTGCCCCACGATTTCCTCCACCTTCGGCCGGTCGGGCAGATAATTGCCGACGCTCAAGAACCGAATGGCGGTGGCGTAGGCCATCAGGTTCAGTTCCAGCACCGTCTTGCCGAACTGCGCCCCGCCGGCCACGGCCAGGGTGGCCCCTTTAAGCTGGCCGGGCTGGAAAACCGCCCCATCGATTTCGACAGTTTCAGGCCCCTGGGCCTCGGGGCCGATGGTGTTTCGCAGCACTTTGTCCAGCCAATCCACGACCACCTCGAGCGGCGCCCTGCCCGCCAGGGAGAACGGACCTCCGGCGCCGTCCCTCTGCAAGACCCGGGCGTGGTCGCGTAGGAATTCCTTGAAGGTGGCGCAACGAGGAGCCGGGCTGGCTGTTGGGGTCTTTTTTATCATCCCCGCCAAGCCGCTTATGGCCTCGCGGGCCTCACCTTTCTTTTGGGTCCTGTCCTCCGGACCCGGCTCCTTGGACGGCGTCTTCAACTGCTTGTTCCTCTGGCTGGGGCGCCGCGGGCGACTTGACTTCGCTATCGATCAGGGCGCAGGCCCGCTCGTAGAACTTCATCGCCTGGGGATTTTCCCGGAAGGCCTCGGCAATGATTTCAAGGCCCATCCGGAGCTTGGTGCGGAGCGATTCTTTGAACCTGGCCTGCTCGAGGGTGAGTTGCTCCCTTTCCAGGGCCAGGCGTTGGGTGATGTGCCAGATACGCGGGTCCTGCCGTTCGACTGCCAGGCCCGAAAAGAAGGCCTGTCCGGCGCGCTGAACCTCCTCCGGGTCCCATTTGGGGCCTTCGGCCTCCGAGATCGCCTGCAGCTTTGCGACGACGGTTTGAACTGCGGCTTCATTGAGGCGCAACTGGCGGCGCAGCCTTTGGACGGACAACCAAATGGACAGAGAGCTGGGGGAGGTGGCCACACGGCTCTTCCGGAGCCAGGCCACGGTTTCAGCCAGTGTGTGGCCCGAGGCGAAGTCGAAGAGGGCATCCTGCCTCTTGAGTGAGAGCCGGTTCAGCGGGGAGTCTCCGCGCGGCTTTGCATGGGCTTCCATTTAACCTCTCTCGTCCAGGAACGCGATGCCGGCCCCGGTGATGCGCCAGAGGCGGTTCTCGGGGCTGAGCGGCTTGGGCACCTCCTGGAGCAGGCCCTTGCGCGCCAGGTAATAAATCGCCTCTTCCGCTTCCCCGGCATCGGGCGATGGGAATCCAAAGCGGCCTGCGAGGTGGCACACGGCCTCGATGCCCAGGCCAAAGCGCGTGTCATTGGCGGCCATCACGCGGAGACAGGCCAATCGAAAGAGTTCTCTTTGTTGTGAGTTCATAGTCTTGAGGTGTAAATGCGATGCTACTCGGCCTTGGCCATGAGGGCCTGGCGCTCGATCATGCGGTCCAACTTCGCGTCCATCTGGGCCAGCCGCTGGTGCTGAAGCTCCGTGGCTGCCGCCAATTCGCTGACCTCCCGAGCCACGCCATTGACCTTTTCGTGGAGCGCGCTGGCATCCGCCTTGCGATCCCCCCGCAGCTCGTCGATCTGTTTCTCGACCAGGGCGAGCCTGTTCCGGTAGTCCCCCTCGGTCACGAACCCCGATACCTCCTTGACCTCGATGGGTTGGGGCGACACCACGGTCTGCTCCTTCTCGCCGAAAACGGTCCGCTTTGCCTTTGCCATTTGGTTGAACAACATCACCGCAAAGGCCAGGCAGGCCGCCCAGGCCGCCACCTCCGCCGGCACTATGCCTTGTGCAAACACATCAAACTCCTTTCCTCTACCCGGCCTCAAAGACCGCCGCCGTGAAGGCAGGCGCCCTGCAAACCCGCGCAGGCCGCCTATCCCGGGCCGGCCCAGCCAGTTATGAGTTGACCTGCCACTCCGGGCCGCCAAATGAAGTTGCGGCGTCCCTCAGCGCCTGCACACGGTCGTAAATGGCCTGCTGCTGGGCGGCCGTAACGGCGCCCTGTTGCACCGCCTGTTGGATGAGTGGCGACACTTGTTCCAGGATGGTCAAGGCGCCCTCCACAATTGCTATAATCGCTGTTGCTTCCATAATCGGTAGTCAGTGGTTGGTAGTTATCAGTTAGTAGTCAGCCGCCGCCGCGCCGGAGCGGCGCTTTGGCGCGCCGCGAGGGGGGGTGGCGAGTGGGCAGTGGTCAGTGGGCAGTGGGCAGTGGGTAGTGGTCAGTGGGCAGTGGTCAGTGGTCAGTGGTCAGTGGCGCCGTTGTCTGGGGCGCCGTCGTCTGGGGCGCCGTCGTCTGTGGCGCCGTCGTCTGTGGCGCGGTCGTCTGTGGCGCGGTCGTCTGTGGCGCGGTCGTCTGGATTCCCGCCGTATTGGTAGTCATATAGCCAATCGCCTCCAATGTGGCCTGCTGAATGACGGCGAGAGATTGTTGGAGCGATGCCTGGTTTGTGGAGGTCGGGTTTGCCTGCCAGGCATCGCGCAAGGCCAGGGCGCTGCCAAACCATTGGGGCGCCCCGGCGCGAACACGGTCCGCAGCCGCTTTGATTGCCGGCGTCGAACTCATCGCCGCCCGATTGTCGTATTCCCATTGGACAAACCCATGCAGCACTTCGTAAGAACTGGCCAGCGCCACATCAGTCTGGTAGAGGGCCGTGTTGCCCTGGTAAACCCCCGTCGGGTCGAGCGAGCCGCACCCGGCGAGCAGGGAGCTTGCCCCGAGCGCTCCGCACGCGAGAAGCATTGCTGCCATCAGTCCGGCTGCCCCAGCGCCACCCCCCTTGTTCTCCGGCGCCGGCGTTGCCTCCTGATCCCGCGCTCCGCACTCCCCTGGCTGCGCCGGAGGCTTCGCCGAGGCGAGCGCGTTGCGCATTTCTTCGTCCTCCGCCTCCGGGCCGTCCTTGGGACCTTCCACCTTGGCTATGCCCGCCCGCAGGAACGCCATCGCCAGCGCTGCGAGCCCGGCATAGACCTCCGGCGGCAACTGCCACCATTTCTGCCACGACCCAAACAGGAGCGCTCCGACCGCCAGGCAGGTCAGGTAGGTCTTCCTGCCCTGCAACCATTGCTGCACCATCGTATTCATTTCATTCGCCTTTCTTTTGTTTCGATTGTCCGATCAAACTTTGCATCCCGGTTTTCTCATGCCCGGCCCGAAACTCCTAACGCTCCATTGGCTCCATTGGCTGTATTGGTTGTTTCTTTGCGTCCGCTCTGAAAACGAGTGATTGTAGGAGACGACGTGAGGAGTCATCGCAGGAGACGACG
>Ga0326727_10005605_pt1 | contig 35622 bp, 34 predicted proteins | sample MB2enrmetagenome_FD_207643 | JGI IMG/M metagenome (GOLD analysis project Ga0326727, IMG submission 207643) | Lab enriched peat soil microbial communities from McLean, Ithaca, NY, United States - MB29MY | ecosystem: Environmental > Terrestrial > Soil > Wetlands > Peat | place: USA: New York...
ATAAATCAAATGTCTTTTATTCATGATTGGAACCCAGATACATGATAGTCCTTTTCAACGCTTTGGAACACTTCCACCTTAAGAACATATTTTAAAGTATATCACAAAAATATTGAATGAAGAAGAGATTAAGGGGTAAGGCCTCAACCGTTATTGAATTCCTTTGGCATCCTTCCAGAGGACCTCATTGAGGATCCGGTACGGAGCGGCATCGTATAATTCGGGGGACAGTATACTTAATTAATTCTTGCTATTCTGACCATCATCATTCATATATGAAACATACCAGCATATCAATAATTAAGTATACTGTCCCCCGAATTCCTGTTTTTTTAAATATAGGTTATCATCACATATCCTCCACAGATTTTGCATATGAAAGATGTCCTTTGATTTTATAATAATTATTAGCTTTTTTACCATGTTTTCCTTCAATATACTTATATGCACGTATTTGGTTACGGTAATTTTTCGTCAACCGTGGAGTTTTTCCATTTACCAAAAGTCCATGAACTTTAAGTTGTTTAGGAACACATGTGAGTATTTGTTTGCGATCTGCAATCTTCCACCCATATTTTTCTATAATAAATTGAACCTTTTTTTCAATCTCGTCTGGCGGTTTTCCATTGCCAGAAAAGACGAGATCATCTGCATAGCGTGTATATTTAATCCCAAAATCGTTTGCCAAACGCATCATTTCTTTATCAGCTTCGCTAAATACAAGATTAGACAATGCTGGACTTGCCGGTGATCCTTGAGCCAGTCCATTATTATAACAGCATAATGTTGAAATTATATTCGCGCCAATTTCAGAATAACCTATCGACATGAGAGATCTAACAATAACAGGCTTAGTTGTAGATGGAAAGAAATCTTTAATGTCTGTTGAAAATACCCATGATGCACCGCAATGAATTCTTGCTGCTTGTATAGCAGATTTACCACTGACAAAACCATAAACACAAGGTTGTAAATCGAGAGAAGGTGCAAGAGTACTTCCAAACCATGACAAGATTATTTTCAATGCAATCCTTGGTGCGTATATATCTCTTCTCTTACCTCGACCTTTCCGGATTGTGAAATGCCTATAATAATGATCTGGTCTATGATACATAGCCCATAAAAATTCGCTACTAAAACCGAAGAGAGTTCCTAAGCTTCTCACAGAGACAACGGGGGGAAGATTCTTTTGTAGGAGTTTACGGATTTCATCCTCAAAATTAACTTTATCACTCGGCGATAAGGCTTCGAGATACTGATCAACGTTTTGAAATGATAATAAAAGTGGCGGTGAGTTCATGGCTTCAGCAAAGTTAAGTATACTTTCGTTAAGGGTCGACTTCCGAAAGGCAGTCTGCTCGAAGGGCTGACTGCCTTTCGGAAGTCGGCCCTCTGTCCCTGGCCTTCGCTTAAGGGCATGATACACACCCACGCGATTTTTTCACCGCCACTATAATTATTCATTACCATCTCCTTTTACCTAATGCAAGCGCCCGTTCTATGTCTGAACTCGAACGTCCTCTAACTATAGGTAAACTTGATAAACCTTCATATGTTATCGAGTAAGTTTCTTTGGACCATATAATGAATTTCTTTTTTCTTAATAGATCCAATTGAGATTTAATCCATTTAATAGGAACACTTAAAAAACCACGATCTATAATATATTTTGTAATTTCTTGTGCTGTTGCAGGTTGAAGAATTTTAACTGATCTTAAAATCATGGCGCTTGAAGGTATCGATGCACCATGTAAATACATTTCATGTAAAGTTAAATCTACATTCTTCAAATAATCTTTAATTACGGTTATCATATTTATTTTTATATTTTCTGATATTGATTTTGGTGCATCATCAAACCACAAATCTGCATATCGATCTTTTGATACCGATAAAAATACCTTTACATCTGAACTTTGTAGCACCTTACGAACGAGTGCATTGATACCAGACTCAATCTCTTCTCTGTCTTCGCTAACAGTGACACGAAAATTAACATATAATCCGAGCTCCTTTGCCGCTATTCGTTTTAAATGTGCTAATTGGCGCAACGAAGTTCTACCTGAAACGGCTTTTGATCCCAAGTACGAAGCAGATATAAATACTATTACATTATTTTCGGCATCGCCATCAATAATCGATATATCTTTCACAAATCGACGTCTAACTAGCCATTGGTGAATTTGTTGAATATTTTTGCTATCCAAATTGCCTCCACAATTTAAGGAGTTGACCTGCACGTATTTCAGCACGTCTAGGCCATGATTGTGCCTGATGAGTTGAGTATTTGTACAAGATAAGGTTATTATCAGCATTACGCGTTACAATTTCATCTGGAAAGTAGTCAGCATGAGTTCGAGCTTCATAGCCACTTTGAAGAATTGCTGACAGTTCGTCACCACATGCCCTGATTGATGTTAAAATTTGGTATTCTTGTCTTTTGTTTAGCATTCCATTCTTATTCAATTTTTTAGCCTTATTCTTCGCTGATTTATATATAGAAATAGTCAAGATATCCGGAAGATTTTTATGCGGAATCTTTGCCCAACCAGAATTTATTTCCATCAATTTTTCTCTAACCGCTAGATAGGCAGCATAATAATATCGATTGAATGCACTTCTTCCAAATTGGTCAATTTCATGATCAATTCTTGACGCAAGGGCTATTTCTTTAAGTCTGTCTGCAACGATTTTCATAGCGTAATGTAATTATTATTCATAATTAACTCAGTTATTTTAGTAAATATAAATAAATGCTGCTTTGTCTGTCAATATATTTCTAAAAATCTATGGCCCAGTCGCGACCATGATTCCGTGTATTACGATTTTCACTAATTGTTTTCTCAATATGCTTTAGCTTCATATCCAGTGAGACTAATTTTCTTAATGTCAGTTAACCATTTAATTACTTTTGCGAGGCAATTCTGACGTACATTGGGATTACCCGCAGCTTGTTGTATCAATATATCTTTTACAATTATTATGCCTATTTCGAGAGGCAATATAAACCATGTTGCATTACCTGATGATTGAGGATTACCCAGCGACTTATGCAAATCATTTTTCCCATTCCACCTCATTGCTATAACTCTTTCTCTATGCCACTCACCATAGGCAATTGCAATATTACCTTCTCCTTCATCGTAAAATACGCAGTTAAGTTTCCATGAAGTTTTTGGACTTGTCACATCATCAGATTTAATATACGTCACGACTCGCGCCTCCTTTGATGATTATGGAATAATCTACATGTTACTACAAACTATGTCAAACACTCACTTTCAGAAAATAACAAATTATGGTCGAGTCTCCAATCACCTTTTTAAGAGCATACTTCCAGATATATCACAAAACATTTAATAAAGAAGGGATTAAGGGGTGAGGCTTCAACCATTGTCAATGGTTGAGGCCCCACCCCTGATTTAATGGTTCTAATGTCCGGCTTTGGATGCAGACGTTACGAGGCAGGCAAACACGACTCCCGCATCGGGGCGCTGTCCGCATCACCTGATCCTTTCAACCGCTTAGTCGTCGTCGCCATCGGGCTGGAAGTTTTGCGCCTTGTTCTTGTCAAACATGGCAAATGCGCTGACCCGGAGCTTAGGCATCTTTGCGTTTGGACCCTTGGCATCCCTCCAGAGGACCTCATTGAGGATCCGGTACGGAGCGGCATCGGCAACCTTCCAGTTCATCTTGCTTGAGAGCACGGCCAGCCGCAAACGGGGATCCCTGGAATTATACGCCGAGATAGTCGGATTGACTTCGCCAATGATGTCCTGCGGCGGCAGTATGGCATTGTATGCCGCGCTGTTATCCGGAGCGGCGTCCCAGCCGCCCATGATGGGGTTGGAGAAATGGTCGTACTGGCTCATGGGAGATAAGCCGAGCAGAAGCTCTATGCTCTTTAACACGCTGTTCGTGTCGTAGAAACGGGAATCCACGGTTCCCCTTTTGATCCAGGGACTGATGACCTGGCAGAAAGAACGATGGGTGTCGACATGATCGTCGCTGAACTGCGCGTCGTCTTCTATGACGAAAATCACCGTGCTTTTCCAAATGGGGCTATTGCTCACGGCTTGCACCAGCTCACCCACAGCGTAGTCATTATCGGCCATCATCGCTCTCGGAGAGCCATTTTTCGGATTGAGTCCCATGGTGTGATCCCGCATGAAGCGCACCATCATGAAAGCCGGAACGCTGTTGCCTGTGGGGTCCTGCTTCAACATCTCCTGAAATTCGCGGTTCCACTCCGAGAAACGGCTTGGCTGCGCTTGCCCTTGCGCTGCTATGGGCGAATTCAGGGATGCGTAGCAGCCTGTGCCCGGATTCCCATTCGGGCAAGGCAGTGTCCCGGTCGTAAGTCCGAGGTCTGCGGCCTGGAAACCGTACTTCACCCAGGCGTCGCTATCGGCAAAGTTGAAATCAAACTTGCGGTAGTCATAGTCGCTCAACCCCGCAACCTGACCGTCGGGAGTCGGAATATGTCCGGGAGGCGCGAGATTGGGCTTATTCGGATAATTGTCAGGTATCGATTGATAGTTGTTTCCCGGTGCACCCTTTGCGGCGGCTCCCGACGACAGGAAGAAGCCGTAGTTGCGGTAGGTGAGCCCGGCCGCTTTGACGCCGTCCCAGATATATCCGCCAGGCGCTTCGGCAACATCCGTAATGGGCGATGCGGGCTGGTGCGAGGTGGACAGCCAGTTGTTATCCTGATCCTTAGCCGGGTAACCGCCTGTGACATAGCCGTTAATCTGTCCCTCGAAAGCATAATTGATTTCATAAGTGGCGAGCGATAGCTGGTATATATAAGGGATGCTTTTAATGGTGAAAGCATTTGCCATGCTTTGAGTGCACCATACCCAGCCCTCCCCGCTCACAGGGGCATTGTTGTAGAAATTGTCCAGAAGGATGAAGCGTTCTGCCAGAGCGTGCTGGTTGGGGGTAACCTCCCGCCCGTAGATGGTCAGATAGGGGTCCCCATTACCCCGGGGCAGGTCGCCGAGAACCTGATCGTAGCCGCGGTTTTCCTTTATGATGTAAATGACATGCTTAATCTTGCCCGAGTTGATGCCAATGCCGGCTAAAATTCCATCGGCAGAACTCCCCATTGCCGGCGTGTTCTGGTTGTTCTGAATCACTTGAGCCGTCGATTGAGCAAGAGCAGGTATCGCCTTCCTCAGGTCGATTCGGGAGACGTTCCCCGGAATGGAATTCAGAACATAGCCCGGACCCGGAGGCCCCACCCATTGTGGAATTGGGGTGCCGAAATTGATTGCTAAGACGTCAGGATTGAGATAATCAAGCTGGGGATTGGGATTCATGGCCGTCGTTCCCCAACCGTTTACGACCAGCAGCGCCTTGCCGTCGGGCGTGGCGGCAAGTGCCGTTGGATACCATCCCACCGGAATATAGCCGCTCAACTGGTTCGTCCCCGTATCGATGACGCCGACCGCGTTGAAATCGCCGAGTGATGCGTACAGGGTCTTCTCGTCAGGAGAGAGGGCAAGGCCTGAAGGGGATACGCCGGGGAGATTGCTGACATTGGACGGCCGCAGCAGTACCGTGGCTGTAACATTAAGCTGATCATTAACGACGTTAACCACCGATATCGTATCGCTCCCGGCATTGGCTATGTACAAAAGGGTCTGTGCCTGATTTAGAAGAAGAGCTGAAGGCCCGGTGAGGTTCGGGATTTTTGAGACCAACAATATGCTGCCCGGGTTGGTCGTATTCAAAACATAGACACAGCCGTCCCGCTGACTGGCGACGTAGGCTCTGGTTCCGTCGGATTTTGCGACTACGGCATAAGGGAAGGATGGCGTGTTCGTGCCTGCCGCGTCATTGAAAGTGTAGCTTCCAAGCCGGGAGCCGTCACTTACTCGACATATTGAGAGCGTGGATGCCGGTTCATAGTTGACCAGCAGATTGATGGAAAAGTAATTTGCCATGAAGATATTTCCGTTGGCAAAGGCAATACCCGCAGGCTGATCAAGGGGCATGTAAGGGGTAAGAGGGAGAGGATAAGGGTAAGGGTTAGCGGGGAGAGTGCCTGTCTGCGTGAGGGTTCCATCGGCGGCCAGCGTAAGCACGGCAACGGTGCCGTGCGCTCCCTGGGCCGCATAGAGCGTGTAGGTGTTGTTATGCGGTGTCGGATCGAATACAAGTCCATAAAAGAGCCCGCCGTTGGGAACGTTGGGATCGTCCGCTGACAAGGCGAGCGAACTGACGACTGTGCCGTCACTTACCCTCAATGTGTCCAGAAGCGCATTCAGGCAACTGGACGTTGTGATGGCGTACTTGCCATCGGGGCTGATGACTATGTTCAGCGGCATATTCCCGACCGGAGCACTGGTTGTGCCCGCCGGTGTAATCCTACGGCCGTTAACCAGAATATTGGAGGCTGGTGAAGCGGAGTTCCCGGAAGAACTGCATCCGGCGAAAAAGACAGCACATAAAGCCGCAAGCGTTATGATTGTAATCGTTCTTAAGAAGACTGACCGGAACTTTCTGCATTCGTGCGATTGTTTCATAAAACCTCTCCTCCAAATTTAATGATTACGCTGAAACAATACCTTCATGGAAAAGTGTTCAAATTAGTTGTTAATAGATTGATAAGGCTTTATTTAACGATGATTGAATATGCGCTTCATTCCCCCAAAAGTCAATATGATGTTTACATGAGGACATATGGCGCAATGCGACCTAAAAAACAGTCATCCGTGCTATACTCCGTATCCTGCGGCAAAATATTATTGACACACACAGGAACGTTTCTTATACTGCCGTAAATAAAAAAAATTCTTATTCCATTTCGCATTCAAGATGACACCGCGAAGACAAGGTACGGTTACATGTTCACACTGATTCATTGGCAAAAGATATTCTTCTCGAAATTAAAGGAAGTGACGCTCAGTGGTGCGCTAACTGTTTCGATTTGGTTGCGGGTGCGTCAAAAAAAGAGCCGAGGCAAAAATCTTGATCAAGAGTGCAGGCTGCCCGGCAACGCTTTATTGCAGGCCCTGCTGCTTGCGGTGACCTTGTGTTGCGGTGGGCTTCCGGCGCTTGCAGAGGAGCCGCAGACGGCCGTGATGCCGGAAGTGACGGTAGAGGGGACCCGCCCGAGCGATGAGTTGATCGGCCCTTATAACCAGCCCCGTTGGGCGGCTCGCGGCCGATTCTCGTCGACTACCGATATCTATGTGCTGCCGCCTTATGAGTTCGATATCGATCTAGATTACACGGGGACCATCCCCAGGCACGGCCAGACACAGAACCTTTTCACGCAGGAATTTGAGTTGGGACTGCCGTATCGTTTCCAGATTGCCTACGAGAACAACTTTGTTCTGGAAAAAGATCACTCGCAGTTTACGGAGCAGACCATCGAGGGCCGCTATGCCCTGGCCGATTGGGGCAAGCTTCCGCTCAATCCGACGCTCTTTGCCGAGTATCATTTCGGCGTCGGCAAGGATTACAGCACGACCAATGACGACAGCGGCGACGCGGATGACGATAGCGACACTGTGCAGCGCATCCCCGACTCCATCGAGTTGCGTTTGTTGATGGGCGGGCAGTTCGGCAGGGACTACCAATGGGCATTCAGCATCTACCACGAGTTTGACATGGGTGGCGAACTTGAGCGGGAAACAGGATTCAACCAGGCGCTGGTCTACTCCATCCGCGATGAATACCTGAAGGTCGGCCTGGAATCGCAATTCATTTATAGAACAGATTCGGACCCTCAGTCCAGGCCTCAATACGAATTCGACATCGGCCCGAGTTTCACATGGAAGCCTTCAGCGCAAACAAGGCTCGACGTTGCGGCGCTCTTCGGCACCACCAGCGACTCCCCTGCCCTGAGCATCTTTGCCGTCTTTTCCATAGCCCTCGGCGATGACGGGAACAAGGGGCAAAAGGGTGAAAACGTGGCCCCGGTTTCCACGCAGCACCGTTAACCCCTGATGCGGATTTAGTCCGGCTTTTTTTGGTAATCATCCGCTATTTTTTTTAGTTGCTGAAATAGTCTCCTGTCCGCTTGCAGGACTTGATAAAAACATCTATACCCGTTGTCCCGCTATTGATTACAAATTCACTCACGCCGAAGTGCGGGAAAATTGGATTGCCCCAATCATAAGTGTAGCCGAGAGCCGTCCAGGGGTATGGGCTGTTAACGGATGTCTGTGAATAGACGTAGGTCCTGCGGTTGCTGTACCATTTCCGGTATGAGGTCATCCCGCACTTTCCTGAGGCTGTGCAATTGTCACAGTAGTTTGCGTCGCAGGGCATCTCCGAATAAACCGGCAGCGTGTCGTCATATTTCCTCAAACCGTCGGCGGGAAAGGTTAACTCCGCCTCATGATCGGTTACTTCCGGGTCTGCCGAGGGCCGGAAAAGGTTGGCTGGCGATACATACAGTTCGAGTACGCACGTGTTTTCGAGTGTCTGTGTTGAGACGGGAGGAGGCAAACCGAGAGCCTGGGAAACCCGAAGAAGGGTTGGGACATTACCCAGAAGATTCTTCAACTCCGGGGCAACAGAAACCCAGGAATTATACCCGTAGTTTTGACACTCCTGCCCTGCTTTACAGCCCGGTGAATTCGGGTCGTTATAGCTCTGACAGGCCGCCTGACTGCCAATCCAGGTAGCAACAAGCACCCGCGTGCCGGGCGCATTATTCTCCCATATGAGGTCTGAATTTTCAGGGACAATGGCTGTCAGATGTTTCGAGATCTTTGCGGCCGTCAAGGTCTTCGCGTCCTGAACCGCCGCGTTATATTCGGCCTGCGGGTCTATCTGGGCGGAGCTGCTTTTACCGCAAGAGATCAGCGCCAGGCACAAAACAGCAAAAAAGATTATTATTAAACAGGCCGGCAATGAAGATGATTTTAGACGAAGCTCTTTCATGTTTCCTCCTTAAATCCCTATGAACCTGATTATGGTCATGCTCTAAAAGTGTTATCGCATATTTTGTAAAAAGAACCTTTACCCGCCTGATCTGTTGTCTGACCATAGATCAGGTTACAGACGGGAGTGCTGTGATAATCAGAATGGAGGAGCCGTGACCGGCAGTGATGCCGAATCGATGCCTTCGCACAGCGCATTGTCCACCGTCAGATTACCATACGCATCCAGCTTCACTCTCCAGATGGTATCATAGTCGGCGGACGGCCAAAAGAGCGCCGGGGCGGGGAATGTGCCGCCGTAGCTCGAAAGGAGATAAGTTATCAGCGGCGGATAGTGTTCATGCTCCCACGCCATCAGCACGGTTTGATTGGAGAGATTGGCGCCGGCAAGGTTCGTAAATAAAAAGTCGCTGGTGGCATGGGCTACGGCCGGGTCTGTCGGATTAGCCCCTATAGCGAAGCTCGATACCAGATAATAGGGCAAATGATTGGCGATTGCATAAGGCAGTACCGTTAATGAGGGCCTGACATAGGAAAAATCGAACCCAACCCCCAGAGAGAACGACTGTGCGGGGTCGATGGAATAAACCACGGTGGGACTGGTCTGGCCCCGCAGAGCATAGGGCATGAAGTTAGGAAGGGACAGCGCGCGCCATTGCCCCGCAGCTACATAGTTGCCGTCTTCAAAACTGCTCGTCGGATGAGCCTCCGCGTGCCGGATCAGGTAAACTGTTTCGTTAGTGTTGGTTCCCGGCGGAATTACGACGCCGTTGACTCCTGCCGTCCTTGTGTAGCTGAAATAAGTCTGCTGTGTACAGGAAGCGCCGGCTACCGGCAGTACAGGGTATGTGGCGGGCGGGTACAGATGGCTGTTGTAGGTAACAAGACTTGCGGCTCCCAATGGCGTGATGGAGATCGCAAAAACTGCGTTTGACCCCTGAAAGCCTGCCGGAAGATTCAGGTTATAACCCTGTTGATTGTTGATACTGGTCATCAGTGCGCTGATGGTTTCCCAGGGCGCCGAGAAGACATAAAAGCCCGGCATGTTTGCGTTGATGATACGTGTTGCCAGGGCAACATTGTTGCCGTGCGCGTCGTTGAAAGCCAGCCCCTGGGCTCCGGTGATGTATGGAGACGGTACAACAACTCCGCCGGGCACGTCCCCCGGAGCATACGCCGTATTGATCGGGTAGCTGTTGGCGGTTGTGCCTTCTATTGTGATCTGGTTTAAAAGGGCAAACTGCTCAATGAACCCTATTGCCGTCATATCGGGGTAATTATTTGCGGTTTGCAAATGCGTCATCGGTGCAAGCGTGTAAATACCGTTTACATTGTTTGTCCCCAGCACATTATTTTTCAGATACGTCGCCATGATAAGCGAGCGTCGAAGTCCCTGATTGGTGAGGTTTGCCGTGTCGGGATTGATGTCGCCGGGTGTCCGGTAAGCCAAATCCGGGCTTACCACAAAGATGAGGTTGATATTGCCGGAGCTAAGCGCTGCGCTTGTATTGGAACCGGAACTGCCCGCGCATCCGGCGAGCATCATAAGGGCGAGCAGAGTCAGTGCAAGAATCAGAAACAGCGGCCGGACACTGGAAATTCTTTTCATAGTCATAATCCCCCTCGTTTATGATCATTAATATGAATTCACGCAATTAACTATGCTTTGTTCGCCCATATGGCCTATGCCGCACCAGTAAACAGGCCAGGTCTTATCGGTAATGGGATAAAACTCATTGCCGACGGGTACCGTATAATTATGGCCGGAAAAATAATATCCTCTGTAAAGCTGTTGTTTGGCATTATCCGCGGCGAGCTCCGGATAAAGCTGCAACAAAGAATTGTTCAGAAAACCCTGCAAGAGATACGCTGTCGAAAAGGTATAATAGATATTGAACTGAGCGGGATTAATAGCGAGGTCACAGTTCACGGAAGTGTAGTCGGTGGACTCAAAAGTCTCTGCGGAAAACGTGAAGACCTTATAAGCAGGATTATTGCCAAAATATGGAGCTATACTGGGCGTTGAATCAGCCGCAATACCGGGTGACACGAGGCGATATTCGTCCATATGCGTATGCGCGGTAAGCATCTGGGCTATCAGACCCGGATACTTGAAAAGTATTTTCAGAAAACTTATTTGATAGTCCTGATTCCACCACATTGTGGCAGTTGTAATGTGACCATTGACATCGGCAGATTGGGCGGTTGAATATTTATCCGCCCCGGGAGGCACATGCATCAAGAGCCACACCCTTTTGCCTCTGAGCCGGGCCGAAGCCAGTGTTTTATCAAGCCAGGCGAGCTCGGCGGTCACTGCGCTCAAATTGGCGTTTCCGAAATACGGGGAAAACTCAAAAGTATTAAGTCCTATCACCATCAGGTTCGTTCCCGGCATATCCGCGGAATAATATCCTCCACTCGTGAAAGTATCAATAAATGTCTGATGATCTACAATGCCGTTTAGAAATTGTGTGTAATAAAGTTCCGCCGTATTGGAAAGAAAACTGCTATCCGGGCCAAGGCCTGTGTATGAATCGCTATTTCCGACGACGAACATGACGGGAATGTCTCCGATTTTTAACCTTACCTGCCCCATGAAAAAGGCAACCGCTTTGTTGGTAAAGTCCTTCATGGCTGCAACGTCTGCATCGTTTCGAGGGTATGAAGTTCCGTTAATCTGCTGATAAAACTGTTGCGGAAGGTTATGCCCGAGAATATCGCCGGTAAAAATAATGAACGGACTGGCTCCCAGGTTCTTCTTTATGCTACAGAGCGCAAGCGCAAGCAAGGGGTAGTTCGTATCGTAACCCCATGCCGAAGGCGCTGTTATGAGCGATGTCTGGAAAATACCCGCCCACTGGTCGGCGTCATTGTCGTTCAGCTCCGTGAAAAGAGATAGATCATAAAAAGGATTGAAATGAACATCCGTGAAAACAAGCACAGGGAAGTTGTTGTTGGTACCGCTGCTGCCGCTGCCGCTGCAGTCAGAAATTAATGTGCCCAGGGAAAGGCATGCAACTGTTCCAAAGGAGTATTTCATAAAATCCCGTCGGGTTATACCATGGACCATTTTTAACTCATTGTTGCCGCGAACTAATTTTAAATCGTCACCGGCCGGGATCTTGCCGCCTTTTTTAAAATCGTCGTTAGCCATAGGATTCTCCTTTAATCAGGTATTTTGTAAATTGGCATGAAACTATCTTCTTAAAAAGATGGTTTATTAAATTCCTCCTTCTGTTCTGTTGATGTGACCTCCGAAAAACATGTGGATAAATTTATCTTTGCCGATAACGCGGATCAGTTCCCGCATGGCGCAGAAGATCAAAAAGAGCACAGCCAGCCACATCTGCAGAATCCAGAAATGCGGCCACACAACTTGGGTCGCCAAATGACGGTTTGCTTCCATGAAGCTTTCGTGCTTTCTTATCAGTGGAACGACATGCATCAGATATCGGACTAAAAGCGCGGCCAGAAAATAAATAAAGCTTTTCCATAGCGTATTATAGACCAGCGGCCGGTCGGGATATTTGTTGACAAAGGGCAGTTTGTCAACCATCAGAACCACTTTGCCTACAAGCGTTGCGCCAACCACGGCAGCTCCAAATCCTGTCCATGAGATGCCATACTCGCTCAGAATCATCATTTTGGTGAACAGGATAAGGAGGAAGGCAATAAGAAAAAATATCGTCGGTGGGAGAATTTCAAAAAAATCTTTCTTAATGGTGTTCAACAGCTTCATAAGAGTTCTCCTTTATTCTTGCCAATTTGTAATTTTGGTTTAATAGTAGAATTGCTTACGCGACGACTCTTAAGCTTCCAGGCGTTTCTGCTACCTTATCTCTTTATGAAGACCTGGGCCGGTAACTTTGCGTCCTTCCTTTTGTGTTGGTTTGCCCTTTTCAGGATTTGAATTATATTATAGATTAAATACGATTAAAATCAAGAAATATGAAAACATGAAATGCGTGATGTCGATGTCCGTCATCGTATGTTCAATCTGTTGATTACCGATTGAAACCCGCATGACAGAATAGTGTTGCAAAGGTGGAATAATATAAAAACTCTGTTTTGAGGGGGAAAGAAATAAACAGGCTTTTGAAGAAATATACAATACTTCAGAGAATAATTCTTTAGACTGATTTTGGCGAAATTCAGATAAACCCGGATTGTTATTTCATGCTGTCAAATGAAACGCAACCGGCACCTTCACCCATTCCTCTATGGGGGAATTCCCCCGTTTAGCGGGAACAAAGTGCCAGTTTCGAACTGCATCGGCAGCAGCTTTATCCAAAATTTCATGCCCTGAAGAATGGGCCACCTCAATTTTAAGAGCAGTTCCCTGAGGGCTTACAAGCACTTTCAACATCACTGTTCCTTCCATTCCCATTTTTCTGGCAAATGCAGGATAGACCGGTTTCGGGTTGTTTAGATAGGCAACTCCAAATTTTGGGGAAGTAACCGTCTCTCCGCTACCTTGGAATGATGGTCCGGGGACGCTGCTTTTAACTCCGGATTCAGATCCTCCTTTCGCCGGGGCCGGATTTTCCGCCTTTTGCACTGCAGCCATAACCGGTTTCCCATTTTCAATAAGTTCGTCGTGAGGATGCTTAATTTCCATAACTTCCGGCTTAACTTCCGGCTTGCCGATGCGTTCCACCTGATCCGTCTTGGATCTGGTTATCGGTTTTGTTTCTTTTTTACTGATCGAAGGCAATGCTTCCTCTTGCGTAAGGTTGACATAAAAGGTTTCTTTATATGGATTTACATTCGCCGTTATCGTCAGCAACGAAACCAGAAAAACAATATGAATCGCTAAAGATAATGTAATCGCTAAACGCTGTTCATTCATATCAACCCTGATTTAAACGGCAGGTCATTACACCGCTTAAAAATTATATATAAGACTCAGGCGAGCGTTAATCGGCTCTACCGGTTTAAAGTGTATATCGTTGACACCCGCAAGGGACTCCCCAGGCAGCCTGGAAGTATAATAATACGCAATGTCATCGGCCCTGGCATTGAGCAGGTTAGACCCTTCCAGCACTATCGTCAGTTGCCTGGAAAACTTGTACCCTATTTCTGCTGACAATAAGGTTGAAGATCCTTCATGCCGGCTGTCATCCTCTACCAGAGGGTACCCTCCAAGATAGCGCAACCTTAGAGATCCGAAATATGGGCCTAGATCGTGTATCATTACACCGAGGGAACCCACGCCCTCAACTGCGCCGGGTATATAATTTCCATACACGATGAGATTTCCGTATGCTACGGGAACTTCCGGGCCCTGAGAACGTGCTACGGTATATGCATAATCCAGGTCTATCGTCAGCCAGGGGGTTGGGGTATAATAATTGGCAAATTCAAATCCCGTCCTCAGACTGGGACGCCCCGGTGACGTTTCACCTTTATCTCCGTCCCACTCAAGTTCCGAGTCGAAATGCAACTGAAAAAATGTCAATGAACTCTGAAGACCGGGAATGATGGAAGTGCTCATGCCGGCCTCATATCCCATGGAGCGCACCAGCGGCTCTACCGGCTGATTCGGTCCCGCCGAGGGGTCGCTCAAAGGAACCGAGTGATCGATAGTACTGCGGGCGTCATTGCTGTGAAAGCCCTCGCCCATGTTGATGAAGAACTCTGTTTTGGCCCAGGGACCGAATATCAGGTTTAACTTGGGACTCGCTATAGCGTCGGATATGCTTCCCGAATTTGCGGTCTTGGCTTCGTCGTTTATCTGCAAAAAATCGCCGCGGATACCGGCTTCGGTGCGAAACTTTTCCAGCCAGTGGAAAGTGTTTTGAACATATATTGCTTCGCTTGATTCACCGACTTTGTCGTCCCTCCAAACAGTCAAAAGTTGCCGATCTTCGGTGTGGTTCAGACCATTATGAATATTGTCCTTTTGTAATTGTATCCCGACTTTATTTTCCACATCATATCCGCCCCAGTTGTCAATCCGGGTATGACTGATGTTGAATGCGGTCGTTACTCTATCATCCCACTGCTCAAATTGATCCCCATGGACTGGGTCATCCAGAAAATAGGTGAAGTTTGAATATAAAACCATCATTTTATCGATTACATACATATCGGCTTTGGTAACGGAATCACCGCTTACGTGCTTCCATGCCCCGGAGAAGCTGTAGCGCTCTGTGGAGGTGTAATCGCTTGGGTCAATCGTACCCCAACGCGAGATTAAGCCCTCATCGACTGCGCGTTCGGGAATCTGATTAGTGGCCACTCCCCGGCTTGCATAGGCCATTCCGGTAAAGGTAAACTCACCTGTTGTGTAGCGCATTACCGCGTTCTCTTTCCGGAAATCCGCGGTATTGTCCCATGGACCATCGTTATGCACGTATTCCAGGGCGCACAGAAGATTGCCTCCTCCCAATTTTACCGAGTCGGCGAGAAATTCACGCTCATAACCGTCAAATCCCACGGTTGTCTTGGCGATTCCCTGCTTGAGCGTATCGACATAATGAATGTCAATGGCGCCCACGGAGGAAAAATCGCCATATTCCGCATAGTATGGCCCTTTTCGATATTGTATGTTGTCGATGAGTTCGGTTATCATAAAATTCAAATCGGAATATCCCTGACCGTGCGCATTTGTGCGTTCATTGACATCCATGCCGTCAACGGTAATCCGCAAGTCCGTTCCGTGATCAAGATTAACGCCCCGCAGAAAGTATTGGTTGGCCTTTCCTTCCCCGCTGTGCTGGGTGACGATCAGCCCCGGTGTTACTTCCAACAATTCTCCGGGCCGATAGTAGGGCCGTGTTTGTATATCCTCGCCCGTGATGCTCCCCTGGTTTGCCGAATCTGCTGTACCGGTCTGTTTTTCGGTAGAGTCCGTCACCTCCACAACATCCAGTGTCTGGATGTCTCCGGCATATATTTGCGGTGTAAACGATAAACTGCATAATACAAAAAACAATACTGCATTATATCGTAAGGCTTTCCCGAAATCTTTACAACAATCAATACGCATAAAAAACAAAATGAAAACAGTGATATGACTATAATACGTGCTATTATTTTGGTGTTCGTAACACAAAGGAGATTCTTTAGTCAATTAAAATATGAGGTATGGATAGATCTTTGCAAAAATGCATCCATATGGATAACGGATTGCAGGAGACTAACCGTCCGCTGTAACCGGTCGGTAGCTGATTTTAGTCTATTGGGAAACTTCACTAAAAGACGTCGCAGGTCGCAATAGTCAGCTAAAGTTTAAAATCCTGCATAGTGAAGCATGAATACGATACATGAAGCAAAGAGGCAATAGAACCCGAAATAGTGCCAACGGTTCTTCTCTAAGAAACCGGACAGAAGCTTCAGAGCCAGAATTCCCGAGATAAAACTGAAAAGCATGCCCATCATGCAGGGATAAAAAAGAGCCATTAGCTCTGTAGTATTCAAAACATTTGCCGCATGAGCCTTTAATAGTCTGAGAACGGAATGAATTATTACCGGCGGGGTTATAACGACAGCTAAAGCAAAGCTAAACTCTTCCGCCTTTATTTTATCCACACCCAGAAGAAGTCCGGTGGAAATCGTTGCCCCGGAACGGGAAAACCCTCTAAAGGGAAGACAAATACCTTGAATCAGGCCGATCAAAACCGATGAGCTTAAATTCAATGGAGATGCCGGATTTGACTTTTTCTCGTAATATCCGGCCCAGATAATAAGTATACCCGCCGCCGCAAGAGCGGATGCAATTAGAAATAAATTCCCGAAAAGAAGTTCTACTTCTGCATGAGGAACATTTCGCAGGGCAAAGTTTTCGATCAGATATTTGATGGCAATTCCAATAATCCCGGTGCATGCGGTGGCTGCTATGACGAGTTTGGAAATATTCCATATAGCCCCTCCGGAGGAAAAGTAATGTGCCTTCCATGACTTCCAGAAATAAAAAATGCAGGCGAACATTGTGCCGGTGTGAAGCATGACAAGAAGGAGAGTCATCTCCGGTCTGCTCGGGTCAAGGTGCATCAGTTTTTCGGCCACGATGACATGTGCAGAACTTGAAACCGGCAGAAGCTCAGCAGCGCCTTGAACGACGGCAAGGATTAGGATCTGTAGTATTGACATTTTACCGTAAGTCCAGCCTGGAATTATTGTTAGTCATAAAAAACGACTTTCGCGCAGTTAGTATCACATCAGGACTTTTTGGGCAACCATCATTGTCAAAACCTTTCGTGCGGGATAATCCTGGCGATAATCCAGGTGCCTGCGTAAAGAAATCCCAGCAAAACGACATCCGTCGGACCAACAGGTAAATCAAATCTATATGCGATGCAGAAACCAAGGAAAGCGGCCACACCGCCGATCAAAGAGGCCAGCACCATAAACTGGCGCATGTTGCGGGCAACTATATGCGCCGACAAGGCTGGAATCAGAAGAAATCCGAACGCAATCAGCGGACCGACGCTGAGCACCGCCATTGAAACGGTTATGCCGATCAGTAAATAGAGCAGCACGTCCCAGAAAATGACTTTCTTGCGCAGTATCATTGCCATCTCGCGGTCAAACGATACCAGGAGTAACTCCCTGTGGAACAGTCCCATCACTGCAATGACAAGGGTTAGCGTTGCTGCCGTCAGCCCAAGATCGAAATTGGAGATCGTGATGACTTCGCCTTTCATCATATCCAGCCAGCCGATTTCGCCATAAGGGTTTTTTGACAGTAACAGGATGCTCAGTGCGGCAGCCACTACGTACGCGGTGCCGAGCCTGCCCTCCGGTTGTCCATGCCCGCGCCGTTCTAAAAATGCCAGCACCATGATCGCGGTCAATGAGAATATGATCGAGCCCATAAAGGCAAGCATGTGCGCGCTATGGGAGCTGTGTTCGGACAGATTAAATCCTATCCACAATGGAAGCGAGAGAGCCATAGCAACGCCTGTTGAAGAAATCTGAGGCAGCGCGACACCCATGAACACCAGCCGGCGCATCACGAGAAACACACCGACGAGCGGGCACACCAGACCAACGAGCACGCTGGTGTATATCGAATTGCGCAGTAGAAAATCGGGTGAGAAAATCTGATAAATTATTTCCATATTAGGCCATCCCCATTTCAATCATTTCCGCCATCCGTTCGGCGGTTAAGAGTTCGTGCGTTGAGCCGAGGGACATCTTGCCTCCGTGAAGCCAGATGACTTGCCCGGCATAGTGACGCACCGCTGCAAAGTCGTGCGTAACCAGAAGGACGGTGATCTTCCTTTCTCTGTGGATACACGAAATAAACTCCAGCACCAAATCTTTAGCTTCACGATCCACCCCAACGGTAGGCTCATCCAATACCAATACATCGGGGCGCATAGCCAGAGCGCGGGCAATGAGCACGCGTTGTTTTTGTCCGCCGGATAGTTCGGTAAAGCGCTTACGGGAAAACGCTTCAGCATCCGCAGCGCGCAGGCATTCGCGTGTAAAGGCGCGTTCGCTCTGAGGGATGATGCGGCCGGGCCGTACACGCCCGTATACGCCCATCAGGGCGACATCGAACCCCGTGAGCAGATAAATCGGGTCTAAGTGAAAAGCCTGAGGGACGTAACCGAACTCAAGAGGCGCATTTGTCGATGCGGTATTAATGCAACCCGCGACTGGCGGAATCAGTCCAAGCACCGTCTTGATCAGAGTCGATTTGCCCGAGCCATTGGTGCCGAGAATGGCGGTGAAACTGGCGCGGGCTATGGAAAGCGAAATGCCGGACAGCACAGCCTGGTTATTATAGCCGATACTCAGATTGTCCAGTGTGATAAGCGGTTCATTCATAGTCTGTTGTGTGTATCCGCCCGAAAAGCGCGGGCGGACACATCCTCCCATATTTTTATTTTCTCGATTGTACGGCGGCAACCGTTGTATGAATAATGTAGTCCATCATTTTGATATATGTTTCCGTATGCGGCACGCCGCCCGGCATGATGGGGAGCGTTATCATGGTTGCGCCGGTCTGTTCGGCGATCCGCTTCGGCACTTTTTCAGGAAACTGCGGCTCCCGCACAACGATTGCGACATGCCCGGCCTTCATCGCTGTGGCCAATTCCTGGATATAACGCGCGCTCGGATCGATGCCCGGCTTCACCTCAATTGTACCGAAATAGTTCAAACCGAAGCGCGCCGCGAAGTATGGCCAATGCTCATGATAGGATACGAACTTCGTCCCCTTGATGGGTTTGACCGCGATCTCCCATTCGGCAATTTTAGCATTGAGTTCGGCGAGATATGCGTCGCGGTTGCGCGTGAATTCAGCTTTATGCTCAGGCGCAAACGCCACCAGCGCGTTATAGATATTCGCGATTGCAGTCTTTGCCAATACCGGATCGAGCACATAATGCGGATTGCCGTAAGGATGAACGTCGCCTTCGGAATGATCGGTTGATTTGGGCACATCGCGCGGGACGATTCCCCTGGAGCAGTCGACATATCCGGGCCTGCCTGCCTGAATGCGGGGGTTCTTGCTCGCCTCCAGAAGAGCGGGAAGGAAGGCGTGCTCGCAATCAAACCCGACCAGAATCAGCAGGTCAGCCCGGTTCATCACCGGCACGAAGCTCGGTTTCATCGGCACTCCGTGGGTGTCTTCAACGCCGGTTGCCAGGCTGCGAACCTCAACCAGATTACCGCCGATTGCGCGGGTAAAATCCGCCAGATCGGTAAGCGTCGCAACGACGCGAATCTTCTCGGCGTGAACGGGCATCGCCCACGTGCACAATACAGCGGTGAGCGCGATGATCGATAATAAACTATATAATTTATATTTCATATTGAATTCCTCCTTAACGTTGTTGCCAGCCATGCGAGTGTGAACCGATGATCCACGCCCATTGCAGATAAACAGCATTATCGGCAGGCCTGCCGGACGCGGCGTTGGGATCGGTGTATGTGTACTGAAGGCGCAATTGATTCCAGTGACTCAATGCCCAGGTGACATACGGAGAATAGGCGAAGGTTTTGTCCTGATTATTCACCTGGTTCTCCACATATTCAAACATGAACCCCGCTGACCACTGCCGATGGAACTTGTAAGTGAGATACGAGTACATGCCGACGGAGCCCACGGAGCTGCCGGGGAGGGCGCCGCCTGAATTGGTTATGTCATAGCGGTTATCGCTGTAGAGCACTTCCGTGCCCCAGGTGAGGCTCTGAAACTGATTATTGCGCAGTGGCTTGTAGCTCACCACCAAATCCGCTCCCCAAAGACGGCGCTCGCGTTCGGTAAAAGTGTTGCCGGCTACTGTAGGCAACGGCGGATTAATATCGCCGGGGGATGCCCACTGTGCATCCGTACTTGGATTCCACAGAGCGGAAATGCCGGGTTCCACAGAGATATCGGGAGTCAGATCAAAATATGTGGACAAGCGCCCCCAATAATTCAACCCGCTGCCATTACGGAAATCGCCGACATTGTTCGGCGGATTGTCGCCGCCGAATTGATTGCCCGCGCCTACGGTCAGGCTCACATACTGATCGACCGGCAACAGCCAATTCAATTGCAGGCCGTCCGTCCTCGATTCACCGCCGATGTATTCGGCAAGCGCAAGCGGACGATTGACAAATGGTAGTTCATGGTCGTGAATATACGCCAGTCGGCCGAACTCCCCGAAAAACCGCCCTGCCTTCAGTTCCAGATTCCACGGCAGCGACGTCGTCTGCAACGCGGCTTCTTCGACCCCTAAAGACGATTCGCCGGTAACCGGATCGGCTGTCGCGTTGATTACCGCATAGCCCTTGGCATATGGGTCAACCGCCGCCGCCACATTTAATTCCACTGAACGTTGGAACGCATCAAAACCGCCGGGACGGCTGCTTCCCGTCTGAGACGATCCTTTGTCACGATAGCTAAAGACCGTCTCCCCCACCAGCCCGATGGATGGATTAAACTCGCTTGGCAAAACTTTTCTTTGCGCTTCAACGACTTGATCGACCTTCTCTTTCAACTCTTGCACCTGTTGCTGCATCTCACCTGCCGGCGCCGTCTGCCCGGCGGCAGATCCCTCAGGTTGTGATAAAGAGTTAATCTGTTTGACTTCACTCTTCTTAATCTGTTCTTTTAACTCATTAATCATTATCTGTTGCGCTTTGATCGTTTCTTCCTGTTTTTTTAATGTCTCCTCCAGTGTGCTAATCCTCGATTCAATTTCACTTTCAGCAAATGCATAGCCGGATAACAAAGGCAGGCAACAAAGCAGAATTAACAGGATTATTCCTTGTTTCATACATCCCTCTCCTTCTTCCCGACAAAGGACGTTTGCCGGAAATGTAAGTTTTTTTATTGATATTGATTTGACCTACACAGAGGCTGAAACCGGAGGGGCCCGATCAGAATAGTTGGAAAATTTGGATAAAGCCTGATGAAAGATTTCTTCAGGCTGGTGAAGGTAAGTAATTGTTGGATAGAAAACAAAAGTTTCGTGAATTTCTAAATTACCGGAGGAACATAAAGTCGCCGCAACGCATAATGGACATTCATCATGTTGACACCCATCATCATGATGATGGAACGCAATGGTCAGCGAAGCAACCAGAAACACGATCGCGAAAAAGATATATATATATTTACGGTTTATATGGAGAATGGTCATCATTTTTATACGTGTAAGAAACAAATTATTATTTGTTAAAAGTGTATATAAAATGGATGCTCGCATGTCAAGATGAATTAAGGAGATTAATCCGGTCTTGAATTATAATTTATTGATGATTTCCGATTGAAAGGTTGAATAATTTTAAAGATGTATGTTTTGAGGATTGCAGGTTGTAACCCTGGCATAAAATTACAGTTTTGAAAAATGAGAAATACCGGAAGAAGGCGCGGTAAAAACAGTAAAGACCATTTCCTCTGCGTCGGGCTATTCCCGGCGGGGTGCATTAAACATCTGGTTTCCTGTTACCCAGCCATTTCACCATCTCAGGGTTACGATGGTCAAAGAAACTACTTGTTTTTGTGTCTAATGTTGTAATAGCAATCAGGTCTTCCGCACTTAAATCAAAATCAAACACACTGATATTTTCTATCATTCTTTCTTTGCGAACTGATTTTGAAAGAACAACTATACCTCTTTGCGTAAGCCAGCGAAGAATGACCTGGGCAACACTTTTATTATGTTTCGCGGCAATGCAAAGCAATAGTTCGTTTTGAAAAAGGTTGTTCCTTCCCTCTGCAAATGGAGCCCATGCCTCAACCCCAACGCTATTTTCCTGTAAAAACTTCTGTGTCTCAATTTGCTGCTGAAACGGGTTGACTTCAATCTGATTTACTGCGGGCGTTACTTTGTTGTGAATCATCAAATCCATGATTCGGTCAGGATGAAAGTTTGAAACCCCGATGGCTCTGGCTTTGCCTTGTTGATAGAGTTGTTCCATCGCGCGCCATTCACCATACACATCGCCATAGGGCTGATGAATCAGGTACAGGTCAATGTAATCTAATTGCAATCGCTTTAGAGAATTTTCAAAGGCGCGTAGTGTGCCTTCATAGCCATTGCTCTGAATCCAAAGTTTTGTAGTAATAAACAGTTTTTCCCTTGCAGCCCCGCTTTGTTTGATGCCCCTGCCAACCGCCTCTTCGTTCTGATAAGAAGCGGCAGTGTCAATATGGCTATATCCAATTTGGATGGCGTCAATCACGCTTCTTTCACATTCAGTCAAATCAGTGATCTGAAAAACACCAAAACCAAGAATAGGGATTTCAACGCCATTGTTCAATATTACGTTTTGCATAATTTTCCTTAAGTTTATGCTGTGTCGATTTATTTTACAGCTTATTTCGTGATATTAATTTTTTTCAGCCACTCCGATATCTTCGTATTCGCGGAACCGGCATCGGCTCCATGGATAGCCATCCCATTCAAAACCGTAGCTTTCGGACATAATTTTTTAATATCCTGTTGGCTGTGGCCTAATCCGCTTCCTTCGTGTGTGCAAAACGGGATAATGGTCTTTCCCGAAAAATCGTACTCCGATAAAAATGTTTTAACCGGAGCCGGAAATGTTCCCCACCAAATAGGATATCCTAAAAATATCACATCGCAAGTATCCATGTTTTCAACACGGTCGGTCAGTTCCGGCATGGCATCAGCATTCATTTCAGCCTTTGCCGCTTCTGTAGCTTCTGTATAGTCTATGGGATAGGGTTTAACTGCTTCTATGTGAAAAATGCCGCTTCCGGTTATTTTCTGAATCATTTTGGCGACTACTTCTGTATTTCCAACGGGTAAGTTTACAATCTTTCCATTAACGTAATTTTGGCCTTTTCGGGAAAAGTAAGCCACCATAATATTTTTGTTTATACCTGCCTGCATACCGCTCCTCCCTTGTTTTTCGTTGACGGTAATTGTTTATTACGTACAACCATGCCTGATTTATGCATGAAACATTTATATTGACGGGTATCCGTTTTGCGGTCACCCGGCTTCATTGATGCATCTTATTGCGTTTAATGTTCTTGGATATCCCACGTAAGGTAACAATTGCGTAACAACACAAAGCAATACCTCTTTATCGTTTCCAACATTTAAATTGCCCTGTATGTGCCCTTTTAGCTGCGGCTCGCATCCACCCAGCGACAGAAGCATGGAAAACGTTAAAAGTTCTCTTGTTTTGATGTCTAATCCTTTTCTCGTGTAGTAATCGCCAAAACAATTCGCCGATAAATATTTTTGAATATGAAGCTGATTTGCCGGTGATTCCTGATACATTTTATCAATCATGTCGCCGAATATTTCTTTTTGTAACGCCAATCCTTTCTCGAATCGTGTTTCCGGTGACGTGGTGGATTGGCCTTCCAGCGGCAGCTTTATCCCTCTGCTTTCCAATATTTCATTCGTGGCATGAATAAAATCAAATGCTTTTGCAATGCCCGCATATGGAACAGACTGATAAACAATCTCTTTTACTTCAATGGGTGTAACGCCGACATTCAGCGCACCGCCAAGCATGGCCTTGTATTCGCTTAATGTCTGCTGAGCAATAAGTGACGCTAAAATCACCATAAGCCTTGTTTTTGTATCAAGGTTCCCGTATGAAAGCACTTCGTCAAATGCAAAATTATCGAACACTTCAATAAATTCGGGATCGGTGACTTTAAGTGTTGATTTGTGATTCGGGAAAAGTTCATCGTGATTTTTCTCAGCTGTTTTGCTGATAGCCATAGGAATAACTCCTTATTTTAATTTATTGTAAACTTCATCCGATACCGGCTCCAGCCACTGGGCAGGACCGGCCTTGGAATTTGTTTCAATTGAAAGATGGACAAACCAGCTGTCCCTTGCTGCGCCGTGCCAATGCCTGACATTGCCGGGAATCATCACCACATCGCCCGCGTGCAGCTCCCGCGCGGGATTGTCTTGGGCCTGATACCAGCCTCTGCCGCCTGTGACCAAAAGGATTTGGCCGCCGGGATGCTTGTGCCAGTTGTTATGGCAGCCCGGCTCAAAAGTCACGTTGCCGATGGGGCAGTTAAACTCGTCCCCGCCCTGAGCCAGCATCTTCAACCATGCCTTACCCGTGAAATTTTTGGCAAACTGGGGAGGAAGTATATCGCCCTTCGGGAAAATCACACTATTGCTAAGATCGTTTGTATCCATAATGCCCTCCGTCATCTCTTCTTTTGATTGTTTTGCGATGAAACGACTTTACGTCATTCCCTTTAACTTATACATGCTTTTTTTCCATTTCGCACGCCCGGGTTATCGCTGAACGTCCTTTGATTTCTTTTATATTCCACGTACCGGTTTCCCGCTTTCATAGACGACCCCCCTTTCTTTGTTCCATCTGTTCTTTACGGAGCAAGCTCTCCAAAGAAATATGAAGCCGTAACACCGCCATCCATCAGAATATCGCTTCCCGTGATAAACGTACCTTCCGGACCCATGAGAAGGGCTGCGACATTGGCAACCTCGTCAGGCGTGCCCGCTCTCCCGACAGGGCAAAGCTCAATCATGCGACGGTAACCTTCTCCGCGGGGACCGGTCAGCTCATCTTTGGCGAGCGGTGTAATAATAATCCCCGGACTAATCGAATTGATTCGCGCGCCGCGCTTACCCCATCGGACTGCTTCCGCCATCACCCGTAAAGCGTTCCCGCGTTTTGAAAGTTGGTAAGCGTGCAGGGTATCCTTCACCTGATCCAACTGAAGCATCGGAAGCGATAAAAGCTGATCGGCCGGGGTGGTGGCCAGAAGTTTATTTTGTTCATTGCTAAGAGCGCCCAGGCGATGACCGGATTGCGAGGCAATGACCACACCGGAACCTCCGCGCGCTATGATATTTCCAAATTCCTCAAGCACGAGCGCTGTGCCATACACATCAACCGCTAAAATAGCCGCAGGTTTTGCCTGCGAGGGTGAAACTCCGGCAGCGTGAATGACTCCCGTCACATCGCCGAGCGATGCGGCTCTTTGGGCAAGGCTCTTAACCGCTTCACGAGAGGACACATCGATGGTCGCAGTGCTGAGTTCAAATCCCGCGTTATTTAAAACTTCGGCTGCGGCATCCGCATTTTCTTTTTTTAAATCAGCAAGCAGAATGTGTTTTCCGGCGCTTACTCTGCGTGCGATTGCGACACCGATCAACCCGGATCCTATTAAAACCGTGACACTTTTCATAACAACCTCCCCGGTAAATTATTTTTAGTTTTCATTTTTTAAGCCCCGTTTTTATATGATCAAAGATTCTATTTCTTTTAGCGGCCTGTCATTTTCTCCAGCTTTTCGGGGTACCGGGCCCCTTCTATCTTGATCTTTGAAGAGGCGCTGTCGATCTCACGAAGGTCGTCGGGCGTAAGCTCAATTGCCACTGCTCCGATGTTCTCCTCCAGGCGCGCAAGCTTTGTCGTACCTGGAATGGGAACAATCCACGACTTTTGGGCAAGCAACCAGGCGAGCGCGATCTGAGCAGGTGTCGCCTTCTTCCGCTTTGCAATGCCGTTGAGCAGTTTAATCAGGGCCTGATTCGCCTTGAGAGCTTCCGGCGTGAAGCGAGGCAGTGTGCTGCGGAAATCGGAATTGTCGAACGTCGTTTTCTCGTCCATCTTTCCTGTAAGAAAACCCTTGCCCAAAGGGCTGTACGGCACCAGACCGATTCCGAGTTCCTCAATGGCCGGTATCACTTCCTTCTCAGGAGTTCTCGTCCACAGCGAGTATTCGCTTTGCAGCGCCGTAACCGGTAAAACGGCATGTGCGCGGCGGATCGTTTGCGCGCCTGCTTCTGAAAGCCCGAAGTGTTTGACCTTGCCTTCCTGAATCAGGTCCTTCACCGCTCCCGCCACATCTTCAATCGGCACGTCAGGATCAACGCGGTGCTGGTAGAGTAAATCAATTATTTCGATCTTGAGCCGCCTCAGTGAACCTTCGACGGCCTGTTTGATGTGCTCAGGCCGGCTATTGAGTCCCGGAGAACCCTGCATCCCCCTTGGATCAAACTTTGGATCGAGGTCGAATCCAAACTTGGTGGCAATGACCACTTGCCCCTGAAACGGAGCGAGGGCTTCACCCACAAGTTCTTCGTTTGTGAAGGGACCATAGATCTCTGCCGTATCAAAGAATGTTACGCCGCGCTCGACGGCTGCCCGAAGAAGAGAGGTCATCTCCTTCTTGTCTTTGGGTGGGCCATAAGAAAAACTCATACCCATGCAGCCTAATCCCAGAGCCGAGACTTCCAATCCGCTTTTTCCCAATTTTCGTTTCTGCATTTTAAACTCTCCTGTTTTTTATCTGATATGCCAGGCTTTTGTAACCATGCCGGCACAACATTCTGCGTCCACTCAACGCTGCTGCCTTTGAGTGTCAATCCGTCAATACCTCTTACGTGAACCGGGTAATGACCTCGAAGCCGACCGTGTCGAAGCGTGTCATACGCTCCAGCGTGTCGTTTACTTCCGAAAGGGCGATCTCGCGCGTGACAAGCCGCGCGGGATTAAGTTTCTTGCGCGCGACGAGTGTGAGCAGCTCTGCATACTTCGGGTGCGGGTTGCCTAGCGAGCCCACCAGTTCCCACTCCATCAACACGAGCATGTCGGTAGGAATCGAGACCATGCCGCGCTCTTCCTGCGACGTCACCCCAACCTGCACGTGCCGCCCCCGCTTGCGGAGCGACCAGATCGACTGGTGGACCGTATACGCGCGGCCAAGCGCATCGAGCGACACATGGGCGCCGCCGCCGGTTGCTTCCCTGACGGCTTGCCCGACTTGTTCGGGAGTCAGGCCGCTGGCGTTGACCGTGGCCGCCGCACCCTCCTGGCGGGCCTTGGCGAGCTTGCGCTCGTCGGTGTCGACGGCGACTACCATCGCACCCGCTGCGGCTGCAATCTGCACAGCTGATAGTCCAACACCGCCGCACCCCTGCACAGCGAGCCACTGGCCGGGCCGCACACCTCCGCGGTTGACGACCGCGCGGTACGCCGTCATGTAACGGCATCCGAGCGCCGCAGCCGAAAGGCTATCGACGCCTTCGGGAAGCCTGATGCAGTTCAAATCCGCCGCAGTGACGGTGACGTACTGTGCCCACCCGCCCAAGCGTTGGACGCCGCCGATAATCACGTGATCGCAGAGGTTCTGGTAGCCGGCAAGGCATTGCGGGCAGGTGCCGTCGGATTCGTGAAAAGGAATAGTCACACGATCGCCCACCTTAACGGTGTGAACGTCGCTTCCCACTTCTTCGACCACTCCGCCCACCTCATGGCCGGTATTAGCCGGCAACCGGAGATTGAACCCGACCCACCCCATGTCCTGGTTCCAGAAGTGCCAGTCACTGCGGCAGACACCGCTTGCCTCCACTCGTATCACCGCTCCATCGGCACGCGGCGTCTCAACCGGAACCTCGACGACCCGGAGCGGTTCCCGAAACGCAGTAATCTGCGCTGCACGCATCGTACGCGGTGTGGTGAGGCCGACCTTCCCTGCCATATTATTGCTCATGGTTATGCCTCCTTTTGCGAAGTTTTGATGCTGCTTTTTTAGTAATAGCATCGGCGATATGAATCAATATGAATAAAATGAGTGTAAAATGATAGGTAGTACCTATCAATCACAGCAGAAGAATAAGATTATTCACTTAAGATGACCGTGATCAGTTGAACCCGGGCCGCTTTTTCCCAATTTCTCTTCTGCATTTTGCCTCCCTTCATCTATTATTGTTTATAACCAGACAACTTCGCAGGCTCTGCCTATATAGATTAGCTGCCTTATTTGCAGGGTATTATAATCCTGAAAAAACAAAGATGGTAGTCCAATTCTGTTAATTTCTTGCCTGATCGTCCGAAATCTTCGATAAATGTTGTACAGAGAAGTAAAGTCTGGTAGTGTAAAAATAAGGAGAGAGTTATGAAAAAACAAGCCGTCAAAAAGGTGTTTGATAATAACAGCATGGAAATTGCGCTCGAAGCGTTGGGCAAGAGCATTGCCCGATTGACTGACCGCGGCGATCAACTTGTGACCGCGATACCGGGCCTGTCACTTTTTCAGCGGATTGAGCCGACCCAGCCGGAGAGCCGCATGTATGAGCCGCGCATTTGTTTAATCGCACAGGGGGCCAAACGCGTGTTGCTCGGTGACGACACGTATGTATACGGCGAACGCCATTTTTTGATCACATCCGTGAATCTACCCACCGTTGTGCAGATCATCAAGGCAAGCCCGGAGAAACCCTGCCTGGGACTCATATTGAAACTTGATCAGCGCGAGATTTCACAACTGATGGTGGACAGCAATCTTCCCCTTTCGCGTCCGCAGCAATCAAGCCGAGGAATGGCGACCGGCGAGGTTACGCTGCCGCTGCTCGCCGCTTTTCAACGGCTGATTGATCTGCTTGCCGAACCGAAGGATATCCCGATTCTTGCGCCGGTCATCCAGCGGGAAATCTTTTACCGATTACTTACGGGCGATCAAGGCGCGCGTCTGCGCCAGATAGCGTCGGCGGGAAGCCAGAGTCAGCAGATAGCGCGGGCAATCGATTGGTTGAAGGATAATTTCACGCGGCCTTTGCGTATCGATGACCTCGCGACGCAAGTCAATATGAGCACATCGACCTTTCATCATCATTTCCGGACATTGACGGCCATGAGCCCATTGCAGTATCAAAAGTGGCTGCGTTTGCACGAAGCGCGGCGGCTGATGCTTATCGAAAATCAGGATGCGGCAACTGTAGCCTTTCGGGTCGGTTATGAGAGCCCGTCACAATTCAGCCGTGAGTATGGCCGCATGTTCGGCGCGCCGCCATTACGGGATATCACGAGTTTGCGTCAAATGACTGCCAATGAGATGATCTAATCAGTATTGCCAACTCTAATCAGGTTGCCTGCTTTGCATCAAGGCATCGGATTTACCGTCTCATAACCTTTATCATTAAAAAATGTGGTGAATGATGATCATTTGAAATCCTGCATCTCTGTTATGGCTGACTGCTTGAGGAGGAATAAAGGCTTTCTCAAGCCCCTGAAAGCAGGTATTTTATAAATAATATTATTTCACTTTTGAAAATATGTTGCTCATTAAATTTAATATCATTTCTCTTTAAAATCCCCCGATAGAGGGGTTGTGTTTTGAGTCATTATAGCTTATTAATTTTTTTATGAATAACAACAAACAAAAAAGGGTAACCTGGAAAGCATCGTTTACAATTCTTTCATGAATTCACCAATTCCATTATGTATCACCACGCTTAAGGATGGCATATATATTGATGTAAATGAGACCGGCGCCAGATATATGGGAGCGAAACGTGAGGATATGATCGGACGTAAATCAACAGAAATCGGATCTATTAGTAAAGAGCAAAGGCAGTTGTTTATTGATCAAATAAAAAACGATGGATTTGTCAAAAACATTCTCTTAACGATCAAGATCGATAATGAATTCATCCCGATACTTATGGCTTCATATAAGTTTAAACAGGGCAAGGCAGATCTTTTGTTTAATTTTTTTTACTCAATTCCAAATCACAAAAAATATATAAATAGCTTTCAAAATGATTCATTTTATAAATTAGCATTACTGGATCTTCAATATATTAAGGACAAACTTAAACCATACAAACTCTCTCCCAGACAAAAAGAGATAACTATTTTATTCGCAACAGGAAAATCCAATAGAGAAATTGCCGAAAAGCTTTTCATTTCTTTAAACACTGTAAAAGACTACCTAAAAGATATCTATAATATAGTTGATATTCATCACCGTAGTGAACTTATTCCAAAACTGTTGAATTTAAGTTAAAATTTTCTTTATCCATTTCCATTTGAAAGATTGGATAATTTTCAAAACTGAAAATTTGAGGATTTCTGGAAGCTATTAATAAAATATTTAATGATCGATGTTAAAAAAAATCATCATCAGAAACGTTGCCTGCATTAATAATCAAAAAAGATGTGGGCTCAAAGATCTGTCAATCGGGCTGCGTTGTGAGAGCCACAGGCACTGCACATCTCATTTCGATGGATTCCTTTGTTGAGGAATTCCCTGAGACAAGAATATCTGGAACAGGGGAAACTCTTCATCAAAGTTCAGTGTGTACTTATAGTCCACTCCGTTTGGAACCTTCGGAGCTTCAGAGGGAGCAATTTTGATCGCACCTGGAAAACCGATCAGACGCAGATACAGACGAGTAGCGACAAACCCGTTAACCGCAGCCGGATCATCCTTGAGTTTCTTATACATGTCAGCTTCCTTCAATGTCGCAGGTGGTTCAAATGCGCTTAACTCTTTTCTTATGGTTTGGAGTTCCTGCGCCGAAAGTGCAACCACGATCCGCGACAGGTCATTGGCAAAGTCGTCAACGACGGATTTCATTAGTTCAAATTCCTTATCTGAGACGAATTCCCGGTCATAATCCTTTGGTGCGCGGGAAATTAAAGAGGGCTGCGGTTGGCTTTGGAATTGTTTGAGATATTGTCGTGTATCCTTAAAAGCCGCAAGATCGTCACACTTCTGCGCTTTTATTATCGAAGCGAGTTTATCCTGACCTCCTCGCGGCAGGGTGGCGATAGCAGTCACATCGTCTTCATTGATCTTGCATTGTTTTGTTAGGAAGTCCGTCTCGTGCGCGGTTGGGGCTGCAATTATGCTGACAGGCATAGCGAGCAAGATTAGAACTGTGACCATCCATGCTGAACATTTCATTAGACCACCTCCAGTTTTGAATCTGATCTTTTATAAAAACTTTTTTAGATTGGGAAGTATATGAAGAACGGCCTTGTGTGTCAATTAAATATTGATTTCTGCCTGAAAGAAAGTAGACGCTGTAAAATTGTATGATGCATTGTCACAGGAAGACGGTGCGGCAAAAACAGTAAAGACAATTCCCCCCGCGTCGTGGCTTCTTCCGGCGTATCGCATATTCCCTATTGACGTTCTGAATAGGGGACAGCGGGGCTGTTCCCTATTTCAGATAATATATTATGCCTACAAGGGCGCCATGAAGCACATTGTGTTCTGCTTTTGAAAAACCAACATATATCCCTGCCACTATCAAAGGTAAATTAACAATGATCCTAAAATACGCAAAAGGTATTTCCAGTCTGATTTGCATAAAATAAAGTATTGTCTGTATAAAAGGAAACAAATAAAAGAGGCCTATTGCTAGAAGCAAACCGATGATAATTATCTTAAAGTTTTCTGTTTTCATTTATTCTTTCTCAATTGACGTTCTTCGATTTTTTTTGAAACTAGCGCAAATCCATCTTCTATAATCAGCAGAATAAATACTAATAAGCTAAAAACAATACCAATGATAATCCACATATTAGACAAATAATTCAGCATTTCAGGAGTGCGATATGGATATGCCGGATGTGGGTAGTCTGTTGGTGTAATTGACTGGGTAAAGTAAGCGAGTGCTGAACAAACAATTAAAGGAATAAAAACTATAAGATATTTTTTCATAGAATTTATACTTCCATATGAAACTTTTTTGAAAAAGAATTGTTTAATGATTGCAGATATAACCTATCATAGAAATGGAATTTAAGAAACTGCGGATTACACGAAGAAGGCGCGGCGAAAACAGTAAAGACAATTTCCCCCGCGTCGTGATTTCTTCCGCCGTATCGCATATTCCCTATTGAAGATCTCCGCGTTGCGGCTACGCTACGCTGTGACGCCGTGCTTACGCAGCAGATCGGCAAACTTATCGGGCGCGACAGGTTTACTGAAATAAAAGCCCTGCATCTCATCGCAGATAAGATTCCGCAAGAAGCCTTCCTGCTCTTGCGTTTCCACACCTTCGGCCACAACAGTAAGATTTAGAGTCTTGGCCATGGCAATGACCGCTTCGGTAATTGCCTGGTTCTCGGAATCCTGCGGGAGGTTATGAATGAATGACCTGTCAATCTTGAGCGTGTCGATAGGGAAGTGTTTGAGCTGAGCAAGAGAAGAGTAGCCTGTGCCGAAATCGTCGATGGCGAGACGCACACCCAGTTTCTTGATATTGGTCAGCACCTCAATCATGTGCTCAAGATTGTGCATGACCATGCTTTCCGTGATTTCCAGTTCCAATAAATTTGGCGCCATGCCGGATTCATCCAACGCGGCTTTAATGTCTTCCAATAATCTATCGTCAGTGAGTTGGCGAAGCGATAAATTCACGGCGATACAGACAGGGTGCAGACCCTGGCGTTGCCAGGCAACATTTTGAGCGCATGCTGTTTTCATTACCCATCTGCCGATGGGCACGATCAACCCTGTTTCTTCAGCCACCGGAATGAATTGTTTCGGGGTTATTAAACCAATGACCGGGTTTTTCCAGCGCAGCAGAGCCTCAACACCGGTAATCCTGCCGGTTTTTAAATTCACTTTAGCCTGATATTTTAATGATAGTTCATTGTTTTCCAGTGAACGACGCAGGTTTGTCTCGATCAACATGCGTTTATTTGATATAGACTGAATATCTTTAGAATAGAACTGGTAGTTATTCCTGCCTTCTTCTTTTGCATAATACATGGCCACGTCCGCATTTTTTATCAGGGTTTGTTCGTCCGTTCCATGCTCCGGGTATATGCTGATGCCGATGCTTGCTGTTATGCCGCATTCTTCACCCTGAAGAAGCATCGGTTTTATAACGCTGGAAAGTATCTTGTGGGCTACGCTTGCGACTTGACTTAATTCCTCCACTTCATCGGTCAGTATAACGAATTCATCTCCTCCCAGACGGGCTACAACGTCGTCCGCACGCAGTGATCTTTTAAACCGTCTGGCCATTTCTTTCAGCATCCGGTCTCCCGCCTCGTGACCAAGAGAGTCGTTGATCGTTTTGAAACGGTCAAGATCAATGAAGAAAACCGCCAACTGCCGTTTATGACGCTGCGCGGACCGGATTGCCTGATTCAACAGTTGGTTGAACATCAAACGGTTAGGCAGTCCTGTCAGAACATCGTGGGTAGCCATATAGTTGATCTGTTCCTCTGCCCGTTTGCGTTCGGTTATGTCGTGTACGATTCCTTTAAACCCTGTTGATTTGCCTGATGAATCTTTTTGTAATGATATGGATGTTTCAATAAATCCTTCAATGCCGTCTTTTCTTACAATCTGCCAATCGAATCCTTTGGAAGGTTCTCCCGTGCTGTAAACGTCATTAAACGCCTGATAAACTTTTTTTGCGGTTTCCTCATTTGTAAACTGTCTATAATGCATACCAAGCAATTCCTCTTTGGAATAACCGATGAGCCGGGACATTGCATCATTGTAAAAGGTAAATTTACCGTTTAGATCAACTTCAAAATAGCCTTCCTGGATACTCTCAAGAATGTTGCGGAATTTTTCTTCACTCTGGCGAAGCGATTCTTCCGTTTGTCTGCGTTTGGTGATGTCCCGGGTAATTCCTCTAAATCCTGTTGGTTTACCTGATGGATCTTTGAGCAGCGATATAGAACTTTCAATATATCGCGTAACGCCGTCTTTTCTTATAATCTGATAATGAACTTCCGAAAGGGGTTCCCCTGTTTTGTAAACTCTATTAAATGATTCAAAAACTTTTTTCGCGGTTTCTTTATCCATGAACTGCCGGTTATTCATTCCCATCATTTCATCTTTTGAGCGCTTATGAATCCGGCATAACGAATCATTGCAAAAGGTAAAGTTGCCCTTCAGGTCAACTTCATAACAACCCTCATGCATGTTTTCAAGAATACTTTGATATCTTTCTTCACTTTGATGCATCGGCTCTTCCGCCTTCTTTCGCTTTTGGGCAGTATTCGATAATTTTGCTTTGTTTGTTTTTTCGTTTTTCTTCATTTTTTAAAATTATATGAAAAATGATTTTGTGTCAAAAGAAATAATACTACAGTTTTTGAATTTCAGGTTTTATGGTAGTGTGCAGGTTGAAACCTCGCACAAAATAAAAAATGATTTAAAATACTCCTTCCCCGTTTTTAGAATTGTTGACTTTATCTACTACTGTGCACTTTTTAGCTAAAAAGAAAAATGATGATAACTATTTGTAAGGTAGTATAAAATTAAATTTTTGAAAAACAAGCATATTCAGGAAAGCGGCCAATATCGACTCAAATCTATTACAGGAAATACAAAATACTTTTTGTTGGGCTCAATTACGTTATTTATTTCTTTTGTCGGATCATTATTTACTCATGCCCACCATATTGCTTCAGAATTTCGGCTATCTCCTTTTGGCCATTCTCCATTGCACTGTGCAATGGTGTTGAGCCATTTTGAGCTTTCGCATTTACGTTAGCCCCGTGATTAAGCAGCAATATAACCACTTCCTTTTTGCCAAACCAGGCAGCACTATGCAATGGCGTCATACCATTTTCGTATTCAGTGTTTACGTCAGCCCCATGAGCCAGCAGAATTTCTACTACATCCTTGTTAAGCACCGCACCACCCAAAGCAGTCCCGCCTTTTTGATCTTTAGCATTTATTTCAGCTCCATGGGCCAGCAAAATTTGTACAACGTCTTTATCCCTGGCAAGACGTAACGGCATCACACCTTCTTTATTTCTTGCGTTTACATTAGCTCCATTAACAAGCAATAATTCCACCACCTCCTTAGGGGCAAAAATTGCTGCACTGTGCAATGGCGTCACACCATTTTTATCTTCAGCATTTACATCTGCCCCATGATTAATTAGCATCTTCACAATTTCCTCTCTATTCTTGCCGAACATTATCGCACGATGCAATGGAGTCATACCATTTTTATCTTCAGCATTTACGTCTGCCCCATGATTAATTAGCATCTTCACAATTTCCTCTCTATTCTTGCCGAACATTATCGCAAAATGCAATGGAGTTATACCGTCTTCGGTCCTTGCATTTATATCTGCTCCACGGGCCAGCAGAATTTCTGCTACATCCTTTCTACTAAGAACAACTGCGCCATGCAATAGAGTCTCACCTTTTTTCCACTTGCGCGAAACGAGGCCTGGATTAGCATTTAAAAGTGTTTTAATTTTTTCCAAGTGAGCATCCATGAACGCATCATTAATTTCATCGCAGAAAGCGAAATTGCTAAAAATAATAATAAAGAGTATTAAAGTTGTGATAAATAAAAGGTTGGAAATGGAATATAGTTTGTTTATCGTAAATTGCCTATTCATAATTTTTCCAGAGTTGAAATTGCTCCCATTACTGAAATATTAGTTTAATTACATCCAATTGTAATCTACCATAAAATTAATGTTTTGAAAATTGAAGATTTCAGTCAACTATCATGAATTTCCCTGCGGACAAAAAGTTTTCCGCTGTGTCAGCATAGCATAAATTACACGAATC
>Ga0326727_10005606_pt1 | contig 35611 bp, 27 predicted proteins | sample MB2enrmetagenome_FD_207643 | JGI IMG/M metagenome (GOLD analysis project Ga0326727, IMG submission 207643) | Lab enriched peat soil microbial communities from McLean, Ithaca, NY, United States - MB29MY | ecosystem: Environmental > Terrestrial > Soil > Wetlands > Peat | place: USA: New York...
CTGGACTCGAAAATTGGCCTTAGCAAGGTATCGCGAGGAACTGCAGCAATCCTTTTCGCTTCCCCAGCCCGTAAACAACGCATTTCTGGCCACCACCAAAACGACCACTTCCACCACGGGCTGCTAGCCGAGATTCTAGTTCATGCCGACCGAAATACAGAGCAGCGTCCTGTTGAGGATCGATATAGAAATGCTCCCTCTCTTTCAAACAAAAAAAATCTTTCATATCTCTCATCGCAATTAACTCCTTCAAATTCTGGCGATCTCTTTTACTCGCCTCGTCTCTTTGTACGCCCGTAATGTAACGAGCCCCAAATCGCGAAGTCTGTCGACAATAGGTTCGCCACCGCCGCGACCTTCGATTAAAAGGCCAACTTCGTATCCTAACATTCCTGGGGTAGTGAGATTAGACGTAGCCAATAATGCAAAGCTATATGGCAGACATTCACAAACAAAGAATTTGGCATGCAAAAGATGGTTAAAATTCATTTCGACAGTAGGACAACCACAAAGGATTTGCACCGCTTCTGAGTGCCATCTCTCTTCAGGCTCTCGAGTGAATACATACGTTCGGATATTTCGTTTCCGGATCTTACTAGCCAGCCTTTCGAGGCGGCACCGCTGGTCACTCATGGGGTCGATCCACGGAGATACAAGAATCAATGACCGATAAGAATCATTCCCGTCGATCACGCGTTGCAAGAATCTCTCGGGGACCCTTTTACTTACGAGCTGAGCGACGATTTCTCGGTAAACAGGCATTATTCTATGGACTTGCCCTCATGAAATAGGCGCTCTTGCAACACCTTGCGAGCGAAGCCAGGTTCGATAGACTGAATCTCTCCTCGTTCAACTAACGCCTCTGCCTCCTCCAAAACAGCGCCGAATGCTTGCATAAGGATGCGCGGCTTGAGTTCGGTCTTGTTCTGTTGGATGAAATCGAGTACCTCGTGCACAGTCTCTTCTTGGAACGGAAATGTCCTTGGCACGCTATCACCCGGTTGGCGGAAATGCGCGAGAAGATCCTGGATGAACCTTAAAGCATCAGCATTCGCCAGAGGAGGAAGCAAGATTACTTTTTCGATCCCGATGCGATCGGAGAGCTCCCTTGATAACCAGGCAGGAAATCTCTTCTCCGGTCTACCAGAAAAAGATATAAACAAAGTGAAATTGGTTGGCGTCTTGTTGAATAGAGAGTGTAACGAACCCATTATTTCGTGCGCCGTCGGCTGCCTACATTCACTGATCAGCTGGAACTCGTCGATTACCCATATCAGTCGTCCCACGGAGTCCTTCGAACTGCCTAACTTCCCGATTAGTTGTGATATCCAAGACATGGTTCTTGAAGCCGCATCGATTGTCTCCAGTCGTTGTCCGACTCCAGCGCTGCGCAGATCGCGCAGGGGGATGTTGTCTGCTTTGAGCCACCGCATTGCGAGTAGCTGGTGTTCTTCATTTCCGAAGACGATGTAGCGCACGACCTTCTCAAGGTCGGGAAATGAGGATCTAAGTGATGATATAGTGCTGTCCAAACCTGGCGTCGTAAACAGGTCCGTCAGCAGCTCTTTCAGTGCATTTAGATCGAGTTCCTGGGCAAATGCCTTATAGAGATCAAGAAACGACTTGACCGATTTTGGAAACTCGGTGTACACAGTTTGAATCGCTGGCATTCGCTCTCGACATAGATAACAGAAATGCCTCATCGTGTGCGTCTTCCCCGAACCAAACCAGGCCCAGACCAGATGAATGCTGGATTGGTCCCTTCTAGCCATTATTCTCAGTAAGTTCTCAATGTCGGTTTGCACTTGAGAACGGTCGGCCATAAAGGTATAAAACCTCGGGTCTGGAACGATTTGGAACGGCCAATCAGTGAGCTTTAGGTGAGAGAAGTTCATGATACCGGGATAGGCCCGTTGCGTTTGCTGGGGTGAGCAAGAGGCCACTCCATTTCCTCCCTCGGGTTGGCGGAAATGATAGTCCCGCAAATGCAAGGAAGCAACTAAATACTGTTTGCGAAAAGAGTTGGCAGGGGCAGGACAGCATAGCACTGCGTAGCCGCAGCCAGACGAGCTGGCCATCCTTAGAGGACAGATCTGCGCTACGATTGGTGACGCGTAGTTCGCTGGATTGGGCCTGAAAACGCCCTTCCATGACCGTGGGGAGAAACAAGGTCGCCTGGGTCACATGGACGTTCTAGTCGCCAGATCGGAAGCTGGTCCGGCCGCGCACAGGTAGCCTGAAAAAACTATAGATCTCCACTGGTCGCCTGGTCGACGAGACCGCGGACGGGTCGACATTCCGGCCGGTTGACGCGCCAGTCGGAAGTTGGACAGACGCGGTCGAGTTGACGGCCGACACGTGGAAGTGGCGCCAGGCGGTTGTGGGCGGATGGCTACCCGGACACAATCTGAGGGTTCACTTGGACGCGTAGTTGGAAGCGCAGTATTGACCTCGCGGTAGTTATCATCGGCCGTCGGCCCACCTGGGTGGATGCAAGTCCCCTCGTCATCCTCACGCAGGGGCACGCCATGGCGTGCCCGTACAATAGCCGCTGGGGGGTGAGTCTTAGGGAAGCGGTTGGGGTTCAGGGGAAGGGTCAGGGTCCCACTTCCGAGGACGGGAGTGCCGGGCGGCGACATTTCGTCATAGCCTATCTTCGTGGAGTCGTGTGGCTTGGCCCGGTGAGCCAGTTCAGGTGCCTCCGGCTACCATGTTCGCATTTTTCGGTATTGGTTCAGTCTGGTGTAGAGGCGGCTTTACGCCGCCACTTGGCGAGCTAAACTCGCAGCTACAACCTCAAACCGAACCAATCCGCATTTTTCGCTTGACAAACCCAGAGGTATGTGGTAGCCTATAATCGTGGTCGTATTGTGGACACATTGTCGTGGGCAGGCTTGGGACCGCGAGGAAAAGCGCAATAGTCACGGCACCGGGGAAAACCGGGGTCCGAAAAAACAAAAAATAGTACGATCGAAGCCAGTATATTATTGAAAACAAATGAAGGCATGTCAGAAACGAACTCAAAACGAACTCCAATTGAGTGCTCAAATGTATGAACTAGACCCAAGATTCGACTGTTGTGACATCGCGCACGTTGGGGCGGGGAACTGGATCGTGGCGGACGTGGCAGGGACCGAAATTGCCGGGCTGGGGGAAACCCGGGGGAGTGCGAGAGAATTCAGAAATACCGGGAACAAAGCCAAGAAGTGGCTGAAAACAAAGCACATCACTTTTTTGAAGGGTGCAAATCAGGGGCCTTTGGCGCGCCAATCGGCACAAATCAGGCCCTGAAGGGAGCAAGGGCAATTTGGGAAAACGAGGTAAGGCTTCGGCGGTGCAAGGCGAGGCGGAACAGGGACAATTTGTCGGCTAGACGAGATTTAGCTCGTCAGCCTTCCGCTTCTGCCTGACCTTCTCGCCTGTCGCTCACTCCAGCCACATAACCTGAAACGGGTCAAGCTTGGTTGTTCCGTTCAGGGCTTTTTGGGAGAGCCGGTCCTTTGCCCCACGCGAAAGCTGCACAGGCATCTCCTGCCGCGTGGTATTCACGATGAACAGGCTGTCATCCAAGTGGGGAACTGCCAATCCGCCTGCCGGCAACGGCGCCTCGAGCAAGCTCTGGCTGGGCGGGACGAGCTGTCGAATCAGGCGCAAGAAGCTGTCGTCCCCCGGCCAAAAGCCTAATTTGACCACCGTCCCGCGCCCTAGTTTCCTTAGGGTTACGGCGGGCTTGCCATTCAGAATCGGCTGGCGGCTGTGGAATGTCGCGATGATCTCCACCCCGGGATCGACTTCCATGAACTCGCAGTAGCCTTCCAACCCCACCGGCGATCTGCCCGCCACTCCTCCGCCATGCCACTCCACCTCCGGGTCGTTCCCCTGGCCCACTGCCTCCAGGCCCATCCACCGGATAGTCCGCACCAAAACGCCGGTTAGCTCGCGCAGGTTCGCGGCGAACCCGTCACCGCGGAATACTCCGTTCTCGTCCATGTAGGCGGTGAAAGGGGTAATCGCCACAACTCCTCCGCCCTGCGCGAAGGACTGGAGGGCGGCGGCGACCTGGGCATTATCCAAAGCCGTTGCGGCGGGCAACAATACCAGCGAGTACTTCGTCAGATTGGAAGCGCTGGCCGCCTTGGCCAAATTCATGCTGTCAACGCCGATGCCCAGCCGGTGCAACGCGTCGAAGCTTTGCGGCAATACCGTGGGGCTGGGCTTGATGTGGGGATAGATCTCCAGGGCGGCGCGCTGCTCGAAGTCGGTGAGAGCCACGGCGGTGGCCTTCACCGGGTTGTCGATGAGGTGCTTCCCCCACTTCTGGAAGATCTGCCCCAATTCCACCGCCCAATCGAAATCCGGCTCGGGGTGGCCAGACCAATCCAGCAGGCCACCCCACTGCGGCCAGTGCCCTCCTCGCCAACGGTTGCCGGTCCAGTAGAACAGCCCGCAGGTTCCGAATGCGGCGGCCTCCAGCCCATACATTCGAAATTGGTCGTGCGAAGGAGACGGATCCCAGATGGACGTCCCGCCCATCACTCCGAACCGGTTTTCCGTAGTGATGAAATGGCGGCGTCCATAGGCGGAGCGATGCATGTCCTGGTGCCAGGTCAAGTCCGACCAGAATTCCAAATTGTCAGCCCATGGCTGGTAGTAGTTCAGACCCGCGATATCCATGATCTCGCCGGCTTGCGGATCATCCGCCACGGCGTCCCACTCTGTGTTCCAGTCGGTAATGATCCACTGGTTCACGCCGGCTTCGCGTAGCGCCTCGGCTTGCATCGCAAAGAACCCCATCAGGACATCGCGGCGAAAATGGCGGTGCGCCAGGCTGAGCGCCGCAATTTCCCTGCCGCTCTCCTCCACTCCTTCGCCCGGCTGAGGCACTTCATCGAGCGAGCGGACCTTCATGCCCCAACTCACCAGATTGAGGCGGCGATTGAACTCCTCCGGCGTGCGATAAGTCTTCTTCAGCCATTCCCTCCAGGCTTTCTCGCAAGCAGGGTTGTAGCAGAGCCGGGTGACGGCGCCTTCCTGCTCGTTCCCCAGTTGCCACGCTATGACCGTGGGGTGCTCGTGGAAGGCTTTACCCATGGCCAGAATGTATTCGCGCAGGACGCTCCGATATAGAGGATGATTAAGGCAGGGGGCATGCCGCGCCATGGGATGCGCCTTCACTCCGGGGTGAAGTTGCGCCAGGATGTCGGGGTTGCCGGCGGCGAGCCATTGTGGGGGGACGTACGATCCTGTCCCCAGGATGGCCTTCATCTTCCGCCGCTCCAGATCGTCCAGAAAGTTGCGCAGCCAACCGAAATCGAATTCCCCTGAGGCAGTTTCTAAATTGCCCCAGGACGACTCAGAAACGCGCACCGCGTTCATCTGCGCTCGCTGGAAGTGGTCAAGCATCTGATTCCACTCCTCGCGGGTTTGCAGTTCCGGGTAAACGTCGGCGCCAAAGAAGAATTCCCCGACTTTAAGCTGGGACTTCACCAGAGCATTCGTCGGGGCAGACGCGGGTTGCGGGGGCAGCCCATCGGCTGGTGTCGCTGCCAACGTAAGAAGAGCCTCCCCCACGACCAGCTTTCCACTGTTGCTCAGAAATTCTCTACGAGAAGTGCCAGGGATTTTCGGCATGGGATGGGATCTCCATTTCTTCCAGGGGCATTCGCTCTCAATTTACACCAAGGTCACGCAGGCTCGCGCGAGGATTTCGACACTCCCCTTTTGCCAGTCAGCCTGGTATTCACCTAACGCGTGAGGCTGTGCAAGTGGTCGACGCTGTAAAGTCTTGCCGCCAAATCCCAATCTTGAACTGGCCGGCCCGTGGCAGGAGGGACATAGAGGGTGAAACCCGCGTGCAGTTCTTCGGCGTGCGACGCCATATCCTTGAGGGAAAATCGCAGGATGGCCGTGAGCAGAAGGGCGTGGGGCGAGCAGTAGATGGCCACCACTTGGTGCTCTGCCGGGTAGTATTGTCGCAGGTGGGCAAGGAAGCGAGCGAATCGCTCCGGCCTTGACACGCGCTGGCTGTGCAGGCCGGTTTCGAGCGTCCCGACTTGCCAGATGATGGCGGGAACATCATTCTGCAAAGGCCGTCGCCGCAGCAGGAGATCGGTGGCCTCGTACATCTGAACGCCGTGCACCACCGGGTCGATCCGCAGGGCGGCGAGAAGCGTGTCGATGGCGGAGATGCCGGGGAGCACCTCAACCCGTAGGCCGAGGGCGTTCGCCATTTCCAACACGAGAAACGGCGCATGCACCGCGATCAATGGGTGCCCGTGGATCGCGAAGGCAACAGGTGGATGATCCAGAGCGGCTTCCACGACGCGGACGGCCATGTGCTCATAAGCGCTGAGGCGCGGCTGATCTTCACGGTAACTCTGCTCAAAAAGCGAGCTGACCCGCGGGCACAGCCCCTCCAGGTAGCTTTTCGTGGCAACACCTGTATCCAGGTAAAAGATCTCCCGCGCGGCGCGCAGCGCTTGCTCCACTTCGCGCGTGATCTGGTTAACCGTCTGAATGCCCAGCCCGGCGATCCACAGATCGGTCATCGCACGTCTCCACTGCGTAAGACACGCATCAGATCAATGAGGCGGTTGTATCTTTCTTCGCGTGAGGCCCCACGCACCGCAGCGACTGCGGCTTGCACCTGCGGTGAATCGAGACGGCTCCCGAACGGCGAGGCCTTGGGATCTCCGGCGGTTTCCGGCGGGGGCGGCGCGGCAACGTTGGAGGAATGTCGCAGCGACGCCCACAATCCCACCTGGGGATTTCCCGCAGCATCTTGAGTCTGCACCGCGGAAAGTTGAATCACAACATACAAGGGAGCCAGAGGCTGGCCGGGGAGCACAACACCCGCCGGCGGAGGCAAAGCAGCGGGATCGCCTCCCTCGGGAATCGGATTCGCCCAGACGACATAGGAAATTCGGTGCCCCTCCTCGAACTGCGCACAGGGGACTACGGTCAACGCCAACCAGGTGTCCGGCAACGTGCGGGCCTCTATCAGGGCGGGAGGGGCAGGCGAAACTGAAGGCGCTTCTCCCAAAGGGACTGAGGATTCCATTTGGCGCGCCAGGGCTGCTCCAAGCAAGGGAAGCAGACGATGGTCAGGGCGCCGGAGGATTTCCTTCTCTTCTTCGCTGAGATCAAAATCCCTGAAGACTTCGTCCGGAGATTCCAGCAGACGCCGCCGAAGCTCCGGCTGAAGGGCCGACTCGATGAGCAACTGGTCTATTCCGGGTTTAGGCAAGTTGGTTGCACCCTCATTTCTCACTTCGGTTCCATTTCGAGCACCGACTCCACCTGTCCCGCCGGGAACGCTTGCGGCGAAGAGTAAAAATAGAGCGGCAGGTAGCGGCCCTCCGCCCAGGGTTTCACTTGGTCGTCGTAGTGCGGACTGGCGGGATCTTCGCTCTGGCCGCCCGGGTACATGCCGAAGCTGTGCCCGAGGTCGCTGAAATCCACCACCATGCGCCAGGATGCGCCGCCGGTGACTTCGCCGCCGTTGGCGCCGGGGTTGAGGGTGAGATCGTCGCCTCGCACGGGCATGCCGCCCCGGTCGAGCGCGGGAATCTGAGTCATGGAGTGCAGGCGCAGCACGTTAGTTGCGCCCCACTGCCACCGGCTGATGTCGACGCCCCGCTCCTTCACAATCTGGGCAATGGCCTCGACGAAGCTGCGCGCGATAACGGCGTCGCGTGTCTGCATAGCGTCGGCGCCAGAATCCGAAGCCGGCAGTCCTCCGCCAAACCACTTTGATTCCGGATTGGCGCGAGTGAGGAACTCGAGCACTTCGATTTCAGGCTGGCGCTGGTTCGTATCCGCGAAGCCCCAGCCGCCCTCCCAGTGTTCCACGCCCGCGGCATCGAACTTAGGCTGCCACACGTCCTGGCGGAAGCGTTCGAACCACACCGCCCAGATGCGGACGGCGACGCTCTCCGGCGTAGCTTCGAAGTTCCAGCGGCGCAGTTCGTCGATGGCCCGGCGTACCTGGTCGTCACCGAAAGGATGGCGATCAAAGGCGTCGAGCAAGACGGGCACAAACGCCTCGGCGGCCACATCGTGCGCGTCCATTTGAAACGCCTCCATATCCTCGACTGTGATGTGGTCGTGCGTGCTGAGCAATTCGTGGATGCGGCGCGTGCGGTAGCTCGGGTCCCACATCCAGCCGAGGTAATAGGGATAGCCGACGGGAGCGGGGCGGCCGTTGGCGGAGGCGAGGAAGTGCTGGGTGGGGTTAAGCGCAAAAGGAAGCTGATCGTCGGGAATCATTCCAGCCCAATCGTATTCGCCGCTCGAGCCATCCACGGGCCAGCGACCCAGGCCAGCCTTGCGGATGGGCAGCGCGCCGTGCGGAGCGATGGCGATGTTGCCATCCACGTCAGCATAGATCACGTTGAGAGCGGGGACGGTGAGGTCCTTGAGCGCCGCCCGGTAATCGGCAAGGCCGCGCGCGGTGTTGAGCCGCTGGAAGGCGATGACCTCAAACGTGGGCCCAAGGCCGGTCCAGTCGAGCGCCAGCGTGGCGCCATGCGTCGTCACCAGCGGCCCGTGGATCGTCGACTCGATCTCCAGCGGGGCCAACTTCTCGCCGCTCACCGGCACGTCTTCGTGAATCCGCATCATTGGCCGCCACTCGCCTTTATAGAAATACTGGTGGGGATGCTGCGGGTCCGTCTTTTCGATGAAGTAATCGACCGCGTCGGCTTGCATGTTGGTCAGGCCCCACGCGATGCGATCGTTGTGGCCAATGACCGCATAGGGAAAGCCCGCGAAGGTGACTCCGGTAATGTTGAGGCCCGGCGCCACCAGATGCGCGGTGTACCAAATGGACGGAAGCGAAAAGCCCAAATGCGGATCGTTGGCAAGAATCGGCTTGCCGGTGGCGGACCTGGTTCCGTCGATCACCCAGTTGTTGCTGCCGAAGGCGAACGGGCTGCCGAACCGCCCGCTGACAAAGCGCTGGTGCAGCTCGAGGGCTGCCTGGTCAAAACCGGAGGGAAAGTGTGGTGCGGGCGTCCCGCCCGCTGTCGCACGGGCATCATGCCCGTGCCAGTTCATGCGGGAGCGGGACGCTCCCGCGACCGCGGGCGAGACGCCCGCGCCACAGTCGGGGACGGTGGGAATCTCATACGGGCGGTCGAGAGGGAACAGCTCGTTCACCGTTTCGAGGCCCAACTTCTCGACCAGCATGCCCATCCACACGTCGGTGTCGGTGCCGGACTGGTCCCAGGCCATGTACTTGGGAAACGCCAGGGCGTCCACCGGAGTCCAGGGCGCGGGGGTGAAACCGAGTTGCTGAAAGATCGCGGGCTTTGGCGCGCCCGGCTTTTCGAGCTCCGCCAGACGGGCGTTAACGCCGGCGCAGTAGGCTTCGAGTTCGCGGCCAATGCGGCCGTCAAGACGATGACTTCTCCACGCGGCTTCGGCGCTGCGCCGGATGCCGATCTGGCGGACGAAGATGTCGTCGTTCAGCGATGCTTTGCCGAAGACTTCCGCCAGCGTGCCGGAAGCGCGGCGCCGGAACACTTCCATCTCGAACAGGCGATCGGTGGCGTGCAGATATCCCAGCGCGAAGTAGGCGTCCTGACTTGAACTCGCATAGATGTGCGGGATGCCCAGCGTGTCGCGATAGACGTGAACCGGGGCCTTGAGTCCTGCCAGTGACAGCGTGGTGCGCGAAGCCTGGCCGCAGAGCAGGACCGGGTTGATGCCAACCAGCGCCAGGGCGCATAGGGCGGGGGCTGACGCCATCCGCCAGACGTGATGCCATCGGGTATGTGGGCTGAATTTGTTCATGAGATGTGGCCTCCCGCGGCGCTGGACCATATTTGCAGCGGAAAGAACCTAGCCCGCGATTCTCACCACAACTGGAGAGGATCGGAAGGGCGGGGCTTCAGCCCCGCCGCCTGGGGGCGCACGGTTGAATGGGCCTTTAGGCCCTGAAACCACGCCGCTTCAGGGGCTAAAGCCCCCCGGATGCTTCCCGAGATCAGCGGCGGGGCTGAAGCCCCGCCCTTCCGCTTCCGACAAATAAGTTCGCTCATTCATTCGGTTCCGGATTATTCTCCGGGACGATAGGCTCGCTCAGTATGCCCACGGAGCTGTGAGCGGTAGAAGTAGACTTCCCTCAAATCGCCCGTGGCGTACCGCTTTGCCTCGTCGTTGAAGTGAGGCGACGAGGGATTGCCGCTCTCGCCGCCCGCCGTCACCGCCTTGGCGCGCACGGTCTTGCCGAATTCAACCACCGCGACGAAACTGTTCCCGCCGCTTCCGTACCACTTCTTCGTTCCCGGGTAAGCACGCGCTCCAAACGACGCCAGCGACCCCCACTGAGCAGAAGTGAACTCGACGGGAATGCTGGGCTTCGAATCGTCGAAGCGCGGCAGGATATCGTCGGTGAGGCGCTGGAAGCGGTTGATCTCCCCCCAAGGCGCTCTCCAGGTTCCGAAGTCTGCTGTTAGCCTACTGGAGGCAGCCTCGAGCGATTGCAGGAGTTGTCCCGCAGCCACCTTACTCCCAACATAGTCGTAGACGGGCAGGCCCGCGCGCCGCGCTTCGCCAGCCACCCGCCGAGAGATATCCTCACCCCAGAACACTGCGAGCGAAGTGGGAACCGAATCCACTCCCCAGCGGTAATCCCAGGAACGCAGAAGCTTGATCTGTTCCGCGAGCTTCGCTTTCAGCAGGTCCGAGTCTTGGTCCTGGTCCCAAGCTTTGATGAGCGCGGGCATGGCCCTCTCAAACCAAGGCAAATAGCTGTCGAAAGCCGCGCCAATCAGCGAATCGAGGGTGAAATCCTTTTTGCCTTCGAGAACCTTCACGGCGTGAAGGCCGCGCGCCGATTCCCCGCCGGTTTCGACATAGACCGGAAAATTTTCCTTCTTCAGGCTGCCGGGCCCGGCCGCAGACCACGGCGCGTCGTTCGTGTTGTAAACCCACCCGCTTTTTGGATTCAGCAGGTGCGGCGTCTCGTCAACGGATAAAAGCCCGTGCCAGTCGGTCGCCGGGTCGCTGCCCTCCACCGGCTTCGTCCAATCAAATCGAGTATCGCGGCGGGGAATGAAATTCCCGTGGAAGTAGGCGATGTCGCCATCGGCATCGGCATAAATCGTGTTGTTCGACGAATTCGTGTGTAGTTCCATGGTTTGCCGGAACGATTTGTAGTCCGTAGCCTTGGTCCGCGTGTAAGACTGGATCAGCGCTTTCACCGGCTCCTGCATCAGCCGCACGGTCACCCATTTCCCGTTCTGCTCGCCGATCACCGGACCGTGCTGGGTGCGATAAACGGTGAATTTTTTTTCGGCCATCCCATGCTCGGTCATGTACGGCACACTGATTTGCCCGGTTGTGACCGGAAGCTCCTTGTCTCCGTACTTGTAGTAGTAGCTGTCAGGCTTCTTCTCGACTGTCTCGAGGTACTCGCTGAGGGCATTGACGCCGCTCGAGGTGTGCATCCAGCCGACATGCCGGTTGAAGCCTTGATACACGAAGAATTGTCCCCAGGTGACGGCGCCGTATGCGTCCAGTCCTTCTTCGCTCACCATCTGAAGCTCGGATCGGAAGTAGAAAGAGGTATGCGGGTTGATCAGCAGCAGAGCGTGGCCCTGGGTTGTGTTCGAAGGCGCGACGGCCACGCCGTTCGAGCCACCTGGTTCGGCTGTCGCGTCCGCGGCTGCCATTTCCGTCTGGGTGTAAGCTGCGGGCGGTGCGAGGCTCGCTTGCTGCTTGCCATAAAACGCAGCAAGTTGAATAAGGCTTACCCGTTCGATGTCCCATCCGATGCTTCCTTCCGTAAAGCTCAGCGCCATCCACGGCTCGAAACTCTTGATGACTTTCGGTTTCACCTCGGGGTGCCTGTAAAGGTAGTAGTTCAAACCGTCGGCGAAGGCGTTCATTAGCGTCTTCAGCCACGCCGGACTTTCCGCATATTCCTTCTTCAGCGTCTCCGCATCGGTGAACAGCTTTATGCGCAGGTCCTGGTAGATTTTGGATTCGCCTTCCGCCTCCGCCTGCCGCCCCAGGCCGTTGAGGTAGTTCATCTCGACGCGATTGAAGTCGTCTTCGGCTTGCGCGTATTCCATGCCGAAGACCGCGTCCGCGTCTGTCTTCCCGTAGACGTGCGCGATCCCCCAATCGTCACGGATGATGGTGACGTTCCGGGCCTGACGCTCCCAGCGCGCCACTTCCGGGTTGTCAGCGCCCCAAACCGCACAAGCTACAGATGCGACAGCAAGAAAGAGAATAAGTCTTTTCATCAGCGCCACATCCAATCGAATGTGTCTTTTCGACTGGTCCACCCGACACCATACGCCGGACGGCTGCCGATTGCAATCGCCCTAAGCTGGCCCCCGGCTTGATCGCGCGGCAGGACAGGGCGATTCACATGCCGCGGTGTGGAGTTTCCGCATTTTACTAGCCAGGGATGTGCGGCTCTGCCGCTCTGCCTTGCGGAAAGGCTCCGCCTTTCCGTGCCTGCGCCAATCCCGCCACCCGGTTTCTGGCGAGGCTACGCCTCGCCATTTGAGGCGCAGCCTTAACCTCAGAGCAAGAGTCGTGGCCCTCCCCGGAAAGGCGAAGCCTTTCTGCAAGGCGGGGCGGCGGAGCCGCCGGCGGTCCGCTCCTTTCGGGATGAACTGGCTCAATTTGCACTCAAAGTTGGCTTCGTTTTGGGTTCGTTTTACACGGTACAAAAAGTGATGTCCTTTGTTTTCAGCAACTTCTTGGCTTTGTTCCGACGATTTTCTGTTTTTCTCCCCGGTGTCATTCCGAGCGAAGCGAGGAATCTGGCCCTGCCTGGGTGTTTCGCAGGGAAACGAGCCAGGGCGGGACTCCTCCCCTTCGCTACGCTCAGGTTCGGAATGACACCGTTGGGCGAGGTCTCCAGAAAGGCTGGTTTTTGGTGATGAATCGGCGCATTGGACACTCAAAGTTGGCTTCGTTGTGGGTTCGTTTTGCACGTTACGAAAAGTGCCATCCTTTGTTTTCAGTAACATACTGGCTTTGTTCGTTTATTTTTGATGTTTTTTTGGCGGTCGAACGAGCGCTGAAGCAACACTTTGCCGGGCGGGTAAGGAGAGCGGCGATTGGCGACGCTTGAACGGCCATGACAGAAAGACCCTGCAACCCCACAATAGCCTATCATGTTGAGCATAGTTTGTCAAGGACTTTTTGTGGCTAAAACCCGGGCACTGGGGGGCGACGGAGCCGCAGTGCCCGGAGACCGCAGAGCTTGCTGCGCGCCAGCCGGGGCAAACCGTCCCTGAATTGCATAGCGGGAGTGCAGAGTGTAGAATGGACACTTTGTCCGACTCGGCGCCGCCCGTTCCCGGTTGCCGGTTTCCGGTTCGCCCCATCGGCAGGGACCAGTTTCACGGGAGCGACTTGACCTTCGACGCAGCATGGAAAGGGAGTGTTGGGATGGACAGGTTGAAAGGGCTTTCGGGAGAACTTCTGGACGCGGCCCCGGACGCCATGGTGGTGGTGAACCACGAGGGAAGAATCTTAATGGTCAATGCCCAGGTGGAGAAAATGTTTGGGCACCGGCGCCAAGATCTGATTGGAAAGGAGCTTGAGATCCTGATCCCTCCGCGTTTTCGAAACACCCATCCTGGCCACAGAAATCAGTTCTTTGCCGAGCCACGGGTGCGGGAGATGGGACCGGGTTTGGAATTGTATGGCCTGCGCAAGGACGGAACGGAGTTCCCGGTTGAAATCAGCCTGAGCCCGCTCGAGACGGAGATGGGCCTGCTGGTGTCGAGCGCGATTCGCGACATCACTGACCGTAAGCAGGTGGAAGCTGGTATTCAGCGGCTCAATGAGACCTTGGCTCAGCGCAGCGCGGAGCTTGAGGCGACAAACAAGGAACTGGAAGCATTCGCCTATTCGGTTTCGCACGATCTCCGGGCGCCGCTGCGCTCCATTGACGGTTTCAGCCAGGCGCTCATGGAGGATCACCTGGAAAAACTCAACGCGGAGGGGCGCGATTATCTTCGTCGTGTGCAAGCGGCGGCGGGGCGGATGGGTGAGCTGATCGAAGGTTTACTTGGGCTGGCGCGCCTGGCTCGCCGCGAGATTTACAGGGAAAGCGTGGATTTGAGCGCCCTTGCGGCCTCCGTAGCACAGAACCTGCGCCACAACGAACCGAATCGACAAGTGGAGTTTTCCATCGTGGAAGGTGCCAGAGCCGAGGGAGACCGTCAACTGCTGGAAATTGCGCTTCACAACCTGCTGGCCAATGCCTGGAAGTTCACGAGTAAGCGGCCCACCGCGCGCATCGAGTTTGGCGCACGGCAGGATAATGGCGAGACGGTCTTCTTCGTCCGCGACAATGGCGCGGGGTTTGATATGGCGTATGCCGCCAATCTCTTCGCCCCGTTTCAGCGACTGCATACGCAAGAGGAGTTCGAGGGGCACGGGATCGGACTGGCGACGGTACAGAGGGTTATCCGTCGGCACGGAGGGCGCATCTGGGCCGAGGGAGAAGTCGGAAAAGGGGCGACGTTCTGGTTCACACTCTGACGGGCCATCGAAAAGTACAGTGACGATCGAACCCCCTCACCCGTCCGTCGGCTGACGGACACCCTCTCCCCCAAGGGGGCGAGGGTCATTACCCGTGATCATAGCCGTGCACGCCAACGGGGGCGAGGGTCATTACGCGGGGCCGCCGCCCTCTCCCCCAAGGGGGCCAGCGCCACTGCCAGTGGCTACGTCCCTCTCCCCCTTGGGGGAGAGGGTGTCCGTCAGCCGACGGACGGGTGAGGGGGTCGGCACCAGCCGGGGCAAGACTGTTGGACATGCCTGGGAGGAACCCATGAACGAGAAGGCGATTCTGTTGGTGGAAGACAACCGGGATGATGAGGCTCTTACGCTTCGGGCCCTTCGCAAGAACAACATTATGAACGAGGTCGTGGTGGTTCGAGACGGAGCAGAGGCTCTAGATTATCTGTTTGGCACGAACCGGTACGCGGGCCGGGACGTCACGGACTGGCCCTCGGTGGTTCTGCTCGACCTGAAGCTTCCGAAGATCACCGGCCTGGAAGTGTTGAGGAAGATCCGGAGCGATGCGCGCACCCGGGCCATGGCCGTGGTGGTCCTGACGTCTTCGAAGCAAGAGGAGGACGTGGCGGAGAGCTATGGCTTGGGTGTGAACAGTTATGTGCGCAAGCCCGTGGAATTCGCGAACCTGTTCGAGGCTGTGAGGCAGATTGGGCTTTACTGGCTGCTTTTGAACGAGGGTCCTATTCCGCCGCGGAGGGATAGATGAGCAAAGCTCTTAAGGTCCTTATCGTGGAAGACTCCCCGGACGACGCAGCCCTGGTCTTGCGGGAACTGCGCCGCGGCGAGTATGACCCTGTCTGGGAGCGGGTTGAAACCGCGGAAGCAATGAATGCGGCATTGGAACGCGCGGAGTGGGATGTCATCCTCTCGGATTACACGATGCCGAACTTTAGCGCCCTTCAGGCGCTCGAAACTCTGAAGTCGAAACAACTCGACATACCCTTCATCATCGTTTCGGGCACCATCGGCGAAGAGACCGCGGTGCTTGCCTTGAAGGCTGGAGCGCAGGATTACCTTATCAAAGGCAGACTGGCGCGCCTTGTCCCGGCCTTGGAGCGCGAAATTCGGGAGGCCCATAGCCGCCTGGAACGCCAGCTTGCTGAGGCCGAAAATCGGAAGCTCGAAGAGCAGTTCCACCAAGCGCAAAAAATGGAGGCGGTGGGCAGGCTGGCCGGGGGACTGGCGCACGACTTCAACAATTTCTTAGGCGCCATCAACGGTTACTGCCAAATGATGCTGAATACCTTAGATCGGTCCGATCCGACGCGAGCCTGGCTGGAAGAGATCAAGAAAGCCGGCGACCACGCGGCTTCCCTGATGCGCGAGTTGCTCGCCTTCAGCCGGCAGCAAGTGCTGGTGCTCCGGGTTCTGGACTTGAACGAAGTCGTCGCCGACGTCGAGAACATGCTGCGTCACTTGATCGGCAAAGATATCGATCTGGTAACCCTCCCGGCGCCGGCGCTCTGGCAGGTGAAAGCCGATGCGGCCCACATCAAGCAGGTGATTGTGAATCTGGCGGTTAACGCGCGGGACGCGATGCCGGGAGGAGGCAGGCTGACGATCGAAACCTCAAACGTCGAACTGGACGCCGCCTCTGCGCAACGCCACCCGGCGGTCACCCCCGGCCGGTACGTGATGCTGGCGGTGAGAGATACGGGGATTGGAATGGATGCGCAAACCCAAGCGCATGTTTTTGAACCGTTCTTCACGACCAAAGGCGAAGGCAAGGGCACGGGGCTCGGCCTGGCGATGGTCTACGGGACGGTGAAACAGAGCGGCGGCGCTGTCTGGATCGACAGCGAGTTGGGCCAAGGCGCTACCTTTAGTATTTGTCTTCCACGTGCCGATGAGGCAATGCAGTTTATCCAGCCCCCGAAAACACCGGGGCACTCCGTCAAAACTTCTTCCACAGGGTCCTTATCCATCCCAGGAAGGTGAGCACGAGAAAGGGGTTCGCCATGCCTGCCTGGGCCGACCGTAGTTGAAACTGGCAGCCTAGCTCTGTTAGCAGGGCCCCTAGCCGCCCTGTTTCGCAGAAAGGCGCAGAAGGCTTCCAGGATCCAATCGGCTGTCATCCTGAGCGAAGCGAAGGATCGCCGCAGTTTCATGATGCAAGACGAAACACGGATAACTGCAGAGATCCTTCGCTTCGCTCAGGATGACGTGTTGTGCGGCTGGCTCTGCGCGTAAGTGCCACGCAAAACCGAAAAAGGCACGCGCTCTCAGGATGACACATTGCGAATTCCGGCGCCCTATACCTAACAGAAATTCCAATTGACTTGAAGCCTCACGAGACCCAAGATGATGGCCGCAGACGCGGCGCCGCGAAGCGTCACTTTGTCCGGGAGTTCATCTTGCCTCTGCCGCGTCTGCACTTTGGCGGATGGGGGCCTGATATGAGCGGCGAAGCGTGGAGACCGGGGCTGAGGTCGGCGGCCGGGTTGATGGTTCTGATGTCGGCTTGCGGTGGCGGCGGAGGGGGTGGCGGAACGACGCCACCGGCTACCTATGTGCTTACGGTGAACTCGACCAACCCTTCCACGGGCGTGGCGATCACCGCTTCTCCGAGTGACGCTAATAATGTCGGGAGCGGCACGACCAGCTTCGCACTGACTTATGACTCCGGAACGTCTGTGACTCTGACGGCGCCGGCCGCGGCGACGTCGGGCGGAAATCCGTTTTCCTCCTGGAGCGGATGCGCGAGCGCCAGCACCGTGACGTGCACGGTGACGATGAGCGCCAACACCACCGTCACGGCCAACTATACTGCCTCGGCCATCACCTCGGTGGTCGTGACGCCGAATCCTGCCACGGCAACCATCGGCACTACCCTGCAGTTCAACGCCGCAGTGAGCGGCACGGGCAACCTCAGCACTGCCGTGAGCTGGTCATTGACCGGGCCTGCCGGTTGGACGGGCAGCATCGGGTCCATCAGCAGCAGCGGACTCTATGAGACTCCCTACCCAGCGCCCGCCACGGTGACAGTGGTGGCCACCAGCACGCAGGACACGACCAAGAGCGGCAGCGTTAGCGTGGCGCTGGCGCCGCCAGCCGCCGCCGCTGGTCCGGCATTGACTGTCGATCTGGGCAACCAAACCCACCCCATTAACCCGTTAATCTACGGAATGAATGGGTATGCCTTGCTGAATTCCGTGGACGGGCCAGCCAACCCAACCGTCATACGCTGGGGCGGGGACAGCACTTCCCGGTACAACTACCAACTGGGCGTAAGCAACTCCGCCAGCGACTGGTACTTTGAGAACCAAACCAACTCCGGTGTAGGTCCCACGGGCGAGTTCAACGATTTTGTCACCAGTAACCAGGCCATCGGGGCGATCTCCCTGGGCACCGTGCCGGTGCTCGGCTGGGTGGCGAAGGATGGGACCTCCTGCAGTTTCCCGACTTCGACGTACCCTAACCAGCAGAGTGTGGACACATCCCGCAACTGCGGGAACGGCGTATATCCGGAGGGGGTAAGTGGCTGCACGAATTCGAACGGCTGCGACATCACCGGCAACGATCCTACCGTCACCAGCGTCGCGGAGGGTCCCGCGTGGGCGGGCGGTTGGGTGACTGCCTTGGTCGGCACCTTTGGCACCGCGGCGAATGGAGGCGTGGCGATCTACGATCTGGACAACGAACCCAGTTGGTGGGACGCGGTGCACCGTGACGTACACCCACTCCCGTTCACCTACGACGAAGCCACCAACAACGGTATCGCCACGGCCTTGGCCATCAAGACTGCCGATCCGACGGCCGCGGTCAGTGGTCCGGTGATGGACTTCTGGTGGGATTACTTCTACTCGAAAGAGGATGTCGAGGATGGATGGAGTACCGGTCCCTGCTATGAGCCTTGGAGCAATCCCGTCGACCGCAAGGCGCACGGAGGCACACCGTTCATCGAGTATTATCTCCAGCAGTTCGCGGCGTACGAAGCGAACCATGGAGTTCGCCTCCTGGACTACCTTGACCTGCACACCTATTTTGCCGCCGTGTATAACGGCTCCGGCGTCGGCCTCAGCCCCGCCGGAGATACCGGAGAGCAGGAGGCGCGGCTCGACTCGACGCGCGCCTTGTGGGATCCCACCTACACCGATCCCAATTACCCTCAGCCGAACTACATCACGGATTCGAACTACACTTCAAGCTGCTCGACGCCGCTGCAAGCTCCGCAAGCAATCCCGATGATGCAGAGATGGGTCGCCAACGACTACCCGGGCACCAAGACGGCGATCAGCGAGTACAATTGGGGCGGGCAAGAGCACATCAACGGCGCAGTGGCGCAGGCTGACATCCTTGGCATCTTCGGAGAATACGGCCTCGACCTGGCGACTCTCTGGGGTCCGCCGGACCCCACGCAGGTCCCCGGCTTGATGGCCTACGAGATTTACCGCAACTACGACGGGGCAGACTCGAAGTTCGGCGACGTGTCGCTCGCCTCGAGCAGCGCAGACCAGGGCCGGCTCTCCGTCTATGGCGCGCTGCGCACCGCAGACGGCATGGTGACTGTGGTGGTGCTGAACAAGACTTACGGCGATCTCACCGCAAGTCTTTCCCTGGACAACCTGACGCCGAACGGCCCGGCGAAGATCTTCCTCTATAGCAACGCGAACCTGGCCGCAATCGTAGCGCAGCCCGATTTGACGGTGACGCCGCCCACCGCCGGCGGGACGACGAGCACGATCAGCACGACTTTTCCGGCGCAGTCAATTACCTTGCTGGTGGTGCCGCACCAGTAAATCTTATGTTCACTCGGGCTGGCGCAGACCGTGGCCCTATTGGCCTGCGCTTTCTCCCGAATTTTGCGCTTTTCTTAACCGCCGGATATGCTACTCTAGCCGCGGCGCCCTGCCATGACCGACCTCGCAGTAGAGACCAACGGACTGAGCCGCCGCTTCGGAGAATTGGAAGCGGTGCGCAACGTGAACCTGCGCGTGGAAGCGGGTCAATTCTTCGGATTTCTGGGCCCCAACGGCGCGGGGAAATCCACCACCATCAAGATGCTCACCGGTATGTTGGAGCCCACGGTGGGGCAAATCCGGATTCTCGGCCTCGATCTCGCGAGCGATCCCATCGGCGTGAAGAGCCAGATCGGCGTGGTGCCGGAAGGCCTTGCCCTCTTCGACCGCCTGACCGGGCCGGAATACCTCACCTTCGCCGGACGCATGTATGGCCTCGATCGCGTCACCGCGGCGGAGCGCGCGCAGGAACTTCTCGACTTCACGGGCCTCGCCGATCGCACCAAGTCGCTGATCGTGGACTACTCGCACGGCATGAAGAAGAAACTTGCGATGGCCGCGGCGGTCATCCACGGGCCCAAGGTGCTGTTTCTGGACGAACCCTTCGAGGGTGTGGACGCCATTGCCGCCGGCACTCTTAAGGCCATGCTGAGCCGCATGATCGCGCGCGGCGCCACGATCTTCCTCACCTCCCACGTGCTGGAAATCGTCGAGCGGCTGTGCAGCCACGTGGCCATCATCAATCGCGGCGAACTGGTGGCCCAAGGGTCCATCGAGGAGCTTCGCTCCGGGGTGTCGGCGCGGCGCGATGATGGGCAGAAGCTCAGTCTGGAACAGATCTTCCTGGAGATGGTAGGCGGCGAGCGCGCCGCCGTGCCGGAGCTATCGTGGCTGGAGTGATCTCGGCGCCGGGCAAATCCACGCAGCTCTTCCTGGTAGGCTGGCTGCGCTGGCGCCTGTTCGTCAACGGCCTGCGGACCGCAACCGGCAAGTTGAACCTGGCTGTGCATATCATCATGGGCGCCGGCATCGGCCTTGGGATTGTGGGCTTCGGCGTTCTCCTGGGCCTCGGCAGTTGGTATGCAATCCGCTATGACAAGCCCCCTTTACTTTCGGGCGAGCTCTGGCTGGTGTTTCTGGTTTGGCTGCTGTTCCCGCTTGTCATCTCGGGGTTTGGCGCGGAAGCCGATCCGGTTTCGCTGCTGCGTTTCCCCCTCCGCTACTCCACGTTTGTGCTTCTGGCTCTCGCGCACGGAGTCTTTGACCCCGCGGCCGCAGCTTGTCTCTACTGGCTTGCGGCGATGCTCCTCGGCATCGCCGTCGCATCGTTAAGCGCCCTGAGCTGGGCGATCCCGGCATTCGGGGCGCTCGCACTGCTCAACCTGCTGATCAACCGGGCTATTTACGCCTGGCTAAGCCGTTGGATGGCGCAACGACGCACGCGCGAAATACTAGGCGCGGTGGGCATCCTCCTGGCGATCAGCGGCCAGTTCTTAAGTCCACTCGCCAATCGATATGGCCGGCAGGCGTTGCCATGGGTGACCCGCCTTGCCTCGGGTATCCGCGTCCTTCCTCCCGGCATGGCGGCGGCGATGGTCAAGTTTGGGCGTGCCGACGACCTGGGCAAGGCTTGTGCCGAGTTCGCAGGTCTCCTGGCTTACTGTGGTGTGGTCGGGTGGCTGCTCGCCATTCGCTTGCGGGCTGAGTACCGCGGCGAAAACTTGAGCGAGGCGCGCCACCCGTCTGCCGAAGGTCGCGCCCCTGTGCGCGCGGGGTGGAACGTGACGGGCGTGTCCCCCACCGTGGCGGCCCTGTTTGAGAAAGACCTGCGCTATCTCCTTCGCAACACCATGGCGTATCTCACGCTGCTGACGCCGGTGCTGATCATCCTGGTGCTAAGCATGGGCCGCCATGACAGTCCGCACCCTAAGGTAACGGGTTTCATGCGTTTCATGTCGGGGAGCTCGACCTACTTCCCCATGGGCGTCGCTTATGTCTTGCTCACGGTGGTGGGCCTTGCTTACAACAGTCTGGCTTATGACGGGCCCGGGTTGCCCATGCTGTTCGCGGCGCCCCTTCGTTTCCGTGACGTGATGGTGGCGAAGAACCTGCTCCACTCGATGGTACTTGCTGCTGAGGTCATCATCGTTCTCGTATTGGTCCAGTTCGTTGGCGGGCCTGCCCCACCGGTAGTCGTGGGACTGACCCTGGCAGGGGCTCTTTGGGCTTTCCTCATGAACCTGACGGCCGGGAACCTGGTCTCGCTCTATTTTCCCCGCAAGCTGAAGCCCGGCCAGATGCGGCGGCAACAAGCCTCGGGCCTTTCGGTGCTGGTCAGCATGGGAGTTCAAGTGATCGTGGCCGGCCTGGCAGCGGCCTTGTACTTCCTCTCTCGCTGGGCGGGAAATACGGCATGGTGCGGAGCGGGCTTTCTGGTGCTCGCGGGCATCACATGGGTGGCCTATCGGCGCGTGCTCAATCTCGTTAGCGGCATCGCTTGGAAGAGGCGCGAGGCTCTGCTGGCCGAGTTGTCACGGCCCGATTGAGGCATGCCCCCTAACCGGCAGCCGGTTTGTGTATACTGCGGTGGGCAAGCGGCCCGGCGCGGCAATGTGCTTCGATGCTCCTTCGCCGCGAGGAACCACTCCGGCATGTGGCCACGAAGAGTATTGACGATTTCTCTTGGCCTGGCATTCTACGCCCAGGCAATTCTGGCGCAGGCTCCCCCGGTAGCGCCGAACTGGGTGGGAGCATGGGCGGCCGCTCAGCAAGTGCCGGAGGCCAACAACTCGCTTGCGCCCGGCGATCTTCGCGACGCCACGCTGCGCCAGGTGGTGCATCTTTCGATCGGCGGAGAGGCGCTCCGAGTACGAATCTCGAACGCCTTCGGGACGGCGCCCCTCGAGTTTACGTCAGTGCACGTTGCGCGGCCCGCCCCGGCTGCCTCGGCACGCATCGACGCCTCGACCGACCGGGCACTGACGTTTTCCGGCCGCCCAAGCGTCACCATTCCCGCCGGCGCCGATTATGTTTCTGATCCCCTCGCCTTCGCGGTAGGGGCGCAGTCCGATCTCGCCATCACGTTCCACGCCGACGAACCCCCGGCGGTCCAGACCAGCCATCCGGGATCGCGAGCGACCTCTTATCTCGTGCACGGCGACCGTGTGGCAGACGCGGACTTGCCCGGCGCAATCAGCTTCGAGCATTGGTTCAACATCTCCGGAGTGGAAGTCAACGCGCCCTCCGGCGCCGCAGCCATCGTGACGCTGGGCGATTCGATCACCGACGGGCGCGGCTCCACCACCAACGGCAACGACCGCTGGCCTGACGATCTGGCGCGCCGCTTGCGCACCGCGCTGCCCATGCGATGCCTCGCCGTCCTCAACCAAGGCATCGGCGGGAATCGCCTGCTCCGCGACGGCCTGGGTCCGAACGCTCTGGCGCGCTTCGATCGCGACGTTCTGGCTCAGCCTGGAGTCCGCTACCTGATTGTTCTAGAAGGCATCAATGACATCGGCGCCTTCGCCCCCGAGGGTAACACGGCGCAAGCCGCGCACGACCATCTCATGCACAGCATTTTTGCGGCGTACGAGCAGATCGTGGCGCGTGCTCACGCTCATGGTATTCGCGTTTACGGCGGAACGCTCACGCCCTTCACCGGGTCCGCCTACTCCAAGCCGGGACCGGTGAGTGAAGCCGATCGAAATGCCGTGAATCGATGGATTCGCGCGCCCGGCCATTTCGACGCGGTAATTGATTTTGACAAGGCGGTTCGGAACCCGCACCGACCGGAGATGATTTTGCCGGCGTACGATTCCGGTGATCATATTCATCCTTCGCCCGCGGGGTATCGCGCCATGGCGAACGCGATTCCCCTCGCGGACTTCGCGCCCTAGTGCTTGGTTTAATGAGTGCAGTTTCAAGTGGTCCTCGGAAGGGCGGGGCTTTAGCCCCGCCGTCTATGGTTGCAGGGTCGGAAGGGCCTTTAGGCCCTGAAGCCACGCCGCTTCAGGGGCTAAAGCCCCGTAATTACCTCGCGAGATTAGCGGCGGGGCTGAAGCCCCGCCCTTCCGCTTCCGACAAATGAGTCCGCTTACTGATTGACCTAAGCCCTAGTGCAGTCCTTACGATTCGGAGGATTCGATGAGATTCGTAAATACGACGCTCCGGGCCTTGCGAGTTTTGGTTTGGATGGGCACCGCATTGTGCAGCCTCCTGTTCGGCCAGCCCCGACCCGCCTTGCCGCAGTCCGCCTGTCAGACCGTGTCTTTCACCGCCGAGCAGGATCATCAGAATATGCAGGAGCAGCTTGGCATCAAGGCCCTCCGCCCGGGGCCCAGTGGCAACGAGCCAGCGCCGAATCACGCCAACTACGACGAGTCGAAGGCCAATCCATTTCCGAACCTGCCCGATCCATTGACGCTGAAGAATGGCGAAAAGGTGACGACGCCGGACATCTGGTGGCATGAGCGGCGTCCCGAGATCGTGGAGGATTTCGAGCGTGAGGTTTACGGCCGCGTGCCCGTGAACGTTCCGAAGGTCACGTGGTCAGTGAAGGCCGTCGACCAGGAGAGGATCGGGTTCAATCCCGTTACCGCCAAAGAGGTGATCGGCCACGCGGACAATTCTGCCTGCCCGCTCATTGATGTGAATATCCGCATGACCCTGGTGACGCCCGCGAATGCGAAGGGGCCGGTGCCGGTCTTGATGATGTTCGGGCGCAGCGGCTTCCCCGCGCCCAACCCGCCGTCGCCGCAGGAACTGGAGCGAATCAACGCGGCGCTGAAAGCTCTGCTGGTCCAGCAGGATCCTTCCCTGCGCGAGGTTTTCGACCAACATCCCGCTTATGAACTGGAGACTCCGCCGCCATTTCAGATGCCGCAGTTCAACGCTGACGGCAGCGCGCCCCCGGCCTGGCAACTCATCGCGGACGGTTGGGGCTATGCAACCATCGACCCCGCCAGCATTCAGGCCGATGATGGGGCTGGAATCACCAGGGGCATTATCGGGCTCGTCAACCGCGGCCAGCCTCGCAAGCCGGAAGACTGGGGCGCCTTGCGTGCCTGGGCTTGGGGCGCGGGACGGGCGCTTGACTATCTCGAGACCGACCCGGCGGTGGATGCGAAGCATGTGGGCATCGAGGGCGTCTCGCGTTTTGGAAAGGCAGCGCTGGTGACCATGGCCTTCGACCAGCGCTTCGCCGTGGTTCTTGTAGGCTCTTCCGGTAAAGGCGGTGCCACGCTCTTGCGTCGAAATTTCGGCGAGGCGGTGGAGAATCTGACCGGCGGCGAGTATTACTGGATGGCCGGTAACTTCCTGAAGTACGGCGCGTCGGACGCTAAGTTCGGGAGCAAGGATGCCGGGGACTTGCCTGTCGACTCCCACGAACTCATCGCCTTGTGCGCGCCTCGCCTGACTTTCATCAGCTACGGAGTGCCGGAAAAAGGCGACTCTAAGTGGCTCGACCACCAGGGAAGCTTCATGGCGACAGTAGCGGCAAGCCCGATCTTCAGCTTGCTTGGGGCGAAGGGGTTGGGCGTCTCCGAGGATTACCACACCGCCAAGATGCCGCCGGTGAATGGCGGGCTGCTCGATGGGCAGCTTGCCTGGCGCCAGCATGACGGCGGACACACCGACGCGCCCAACATGAAGCACTTTCTGAAGTGGGCCGACGCATTCATCGGCCACTCGCGGCCTGAGTAGCGGGGAGAGACGCCAGTCCTCCGATCGTCCGAGGCGTCCAGCGGGCCTAGGGCCAGCGCTACCCTAAAGGACGAACAATTTGAAAATTCCCGGTTGATAAGCTAGTCTAATCGCGGCAAACGCGTCATGGCGCAGGCGCGACATGCCGGCACAAGGTTTCACGGAGACAGGAATGGAGCCGCCGCCACCTCCCACAGTTCCGCAGGCCGCAACTCACGCCTCGACATTCGCTTGGGGCGGGCTGCTGGAGAGCCTTCGTCCTCAGCAGTGGGTGAAGAACGGCTTCGTCTTCGCGGCGTTGATATTCTCCCGCAGCATCATCGACTGGAATCGCAACGCGCGCGTCGTGGCGGGGGCGGTCCTGTTCTGCCTCATGTCCAGCGCAGTCTATCTTCTCAACGACATCCTTGATGCGCCGGAGGATCGGAAACACCCTCTGAAGCGGCTGCGGCCGCTGGCGTCCGGCCGGCTCGGAGTGGGGACTGCAGCTATCGCTGCAATAACGCTGGGGTTGGTTTCCCTGGGCGGCGCGTGGGCGCTCGACCACACGTTCTTCGCCATCATCGCGGCCTACGCCGTCATCAACGTGCTCTATTCATGGGTGCTGAAGCGCGTGGTTCTCCTCGACGTCTTCGTTATCAGCGCCGGCTTCGTCTTGCGGGTGGTGAGCGGCGGAGTGATTATCCACGTCGAGATTTCTCCCTGGCTGGTGGTGTGCGCCACGCTGCTGGCGTTGTTTCTCGCGCTGAGCAAGCGCCGGCATGAACTGGTAGTCTTGGGAAGAGAAGCGGGCAACCACCGCTCGATCCTGTCGAAATACTCGCCTTACTTTCTGGACCAGTTGATCGGGATTGTCACCGCTTCCACGGTGATGTCCTACGCGCTCTACACGCTTTCGAGCGACGTGCAGATCAAATTTCCCGGCAAGCGGCTTGACCTGACCATTCCTTTTGTGCTTTTTGGAATCTTCCGTTACCTCTATCTCGTGCACCAGAATGAAGAGGGAGGAAACCCGACGCGGTTGTTCTTGACGGACTCGGTCCTGCTTTCGGTCGTGCTGTTCTGGGCGGCCAGCGTCATTTTTGTCATTTACCTTTAGAAGGAACGGAGATATTCGATTGCCGAGGGTCGATTGCTGATTGTCGATTGGAGCACAGGTCGCACGAAGAGCTCGCTGCACTTCTTTACTCGGCAGTCGGCTCTACAATCGGCATTCGACCATCGGCAATCGGCAATCGATAATCGACAATGGCGGACGACTTCATAACTCAGCCACTTTCCGGGTGGGGGCGTTTTCCGGTCGAGACGTGTAATGTCTATCGCCCCGACAGCCGGCGCCAACTGGAGGCCGTGCTGGAGTCCAGTTCCCAGCCATCCTTCATATCGTACGGCATGGGACGCAGCTACGGCGACGCGCCACTCAACGCGCAAGGCGGAGTCATCTGCCACTCGCGGCTCAACCGGTTTCTCGCTTTCGACGCGCAGAGCGGTGTGCTGGAGTGTGAAGCGGGCGTAAGCCTGGCTGAAATCCTTCGCTATTTTCTGCCCCGTGGGTTTTTCTTGCCGGTGACGCCGGGGACCAAATTCGTGAGCGTCGGCGGGGCGATCGCCGCCGACGTGCACGGCAAGAACCACCATCAAGATGGCACCTTCGGGAACTTCGTTTTGGATTTCATGCTGTTGACGCCCAAGGGCGGCATCCTCTCCTGCTCGGCGAATAACAACCGCGAAATCTTTTGGGCGACCCTGGGGGGCATGGGACTGACAGGTGTGATTCTGAGCGCCCGGATGAAACTGCGACCCGTCGAGTCAGCGTGGATGCAGGTGGATTACCTGCAAGCGGCAAACCTCGAGGACGCGCTGCGCATGATGACGGAATCCGACATCCGTTACCAATACTCGGTGGCCTGGATTGACTGCCAGGCGACCGGACGGCACATGGGAAGGGCCGTCCTGATGCGAGGCAATCACGCGCCTGCAAAGGAGCTGCCGGCGGGCATTCGGGATCCCCTCGCCGAAGCGCCGCGCCGCCGCTGGACGCTGCCCTTCGATTTTCCCTCGCTGGCCTTGAACAGTCTTACGGTGCGCGCCTTCAACTCTCTCTATTACACCCTGCATCGGAATGCTGTCCGCCAACTCGTCGACCTGGAGACTTTCTTTTACCCCCTCGACGCGATCCATCATTGGAATCGCTTGTACGGACGCAGGGGATTTGTTCAATATCAGTCAGCCTTGCCTTTGGTTGGAGGACTGGAGGGGCTCAAGAAAGTCCTGACCAGGCTGGCGCAATCGCGCCGCGCATCCTTCCTGGCCGTGCTGAAGCGTTTCGGGAAATCAAACCCCGGCCTGCTTTCGTTTCCGATCGAAGGCTACACTTTGGCCCTGGATCTTCCCGTATCGAGCGGGCTGATTCCTTTGCTGCACGAATTGGATGGGCTGGTTCTGGACTATGGTGGCAGGATTTACCTGGCGAAGGATGCGTTGATGACCGCGCCAACGTTCAGGGCGATGTACCCGAAGCTGGAACAATTTCGAGCCATCAAGAACCGGCTCGACCCGCAGGGCCTGCTCTCTTCATCCCAGGCGCGGAGGGTCGGCATTATCGAGAAATGACGTGACGCGGGCGTCCTGCCCGCCGTGGCGCGGCCATCTTGGCCGCGCACCCGTGCGGGCCGTAAACACTCCCGCGACGGCAGGCTGGACGCCCGCACTGGGAGAGAGGAGTTAGAGGCTTGTCAACCGTACTGATTCTGGGCGCAACTTCGGGTATTGCCTCCGCCCTGGCAAGGGAGTTTGCGGCGCATAAATACGACCTTGTTCTAGGAGGCCGCGATCGAGACGAACTGAGCGCGCTCGCTTCCGATCTCAGCCTCCGCAATTCAGTTCGCGCCAGCGTCCTGGCTTTCGATGCGCTCGACACACAAGCCCACGCCGCAAGCTTGACCTCTTTCCTCGCGGAGGCGGGCAGCGATTTGGTGGGAGCTGTGGTTTGCATCGGTTACCTGGGCGATCAGGCCAAGGCTCAAGTCGATTGGGATGAAGCTCGCCTTATTCTCGAGACGAATTTCACAGGCTGCGTTTCGTCCCTCAATATTCTCGCCAATCACTTCGAGCTCAGGCGCACGGGTTTTATCTGCGCCATCTCTTCGGTGGCCGGCGACCGTGGCCGCCAAAGCAACTATCTTTATGGGGCTGCGAAGGCAGGCCTGAGCGTCTACCTTCAGGGGTTGCGAAACCGGTTATTCCCGGCGGGCGTCAAGGTGATTACGGTGAAGCCGGGGTTTGTGGACACGCGCATGACCTACGGGCGTCCGGGGCTGTTTCTGTTGGCCTCGCCAGAGAGCGTAGCGCAAGGCATTTTCAGAGCCATCGTCAAGGGGAAGAGTGTGGTTTACTTGCCCTGGTTTTGGCGCCCCATCATGCTGATTGTGCGGTCAATCCCGGAAACGATCTTCAAAAGGTTGAAGATGTAGTCGCCCTCGTTGACACAGTCCGCAGCGGGCGATTACCCTAGCTTAAGAGGGGCGATGGATATCTTCTCTGAAATTGCGAGGCTCAGAAGGGAAGGGCGCAAGGCGGCCCTGGCGACCATTATCCAGGTGCAGGGCTCCATACCAAGTTATGAGAGCGCCAAGATTCTGATCCGCGACGACGGTTCGATCATGGGCACGGTGGGCGGCGGCTGCGTCGAGGCGGAAGTGTGGTCCGTGGCGCAAGAGGTCATGCGCGAAGAGAAACCGCGCCGCTTGCACTTCAACTTGAACACGCAGCCCGAATACGACAACGGGCTGGTCTGCGGCGGGTCGCTCGATATCTTCGTCGAGCCCATCCTGGCCACTCCTGCACTGTATCTCTTCGGCGGCGGACATGTTTCACTGGCTGTCTCGAAGATTGCCGGCCTTGCAGGATTCGATGTGATTGTCTCTGACGACCGGGCGGCGTTTGCCAACCCGGACCGCTTCCCGGAAGCCGTTGAAACCCACGCCGGACCATGGGCAGAGTCTTTCCAGAGGCTCAAAGTCAACGAACTGTCTTACCTGGTGGTGGCCACACGCGGGCACAAAGGCGACCTGGATTGTCTGCGCTGGGCGGTTACGACGCCGGCGCGCTACATCGGTATGATTGGCAGCAAGCGGAAGCTTATCGAAATCTCAAAAGTGCTGGAAAGCGAAGGTGTGCCCGCAGAGAAACTGGCGCGCGTCTATTCTCCCATCGGCCTTGATATCGGGGCCCTGACTCCGGAAGAGATCGCGGTCTCGATTGTGGCGGAGCTGATTGCGGTAAGGCGCCAGGCCCCGCCCCCCTACCCCTCGCTCGCGTACAAACTCAAGGCCGTCGAAACCACATGATTGCCGGACTGATCCTCGCAGCAGGCGAGTCCTCCCGCATGGGAACCCCCAAGGCCACTCTTGCCTACCGCGGCCGCACATTCCTCGAATGGATCGTGGAGACGCTGCGCGAGGGCGGGCTTGAGCGCATCGTCGTGGTGCTCGGGCACCGGGCCGAGGAAATTCGACCACGGGTCAAAATGGAGGCTAGAGAGGTAGTCATCAACCCCGATTACCGGTCCGGCCAGACGTCGTCGTTGCAGGCGGGATTGCGGGCGCTGACGGCGGACGATCTGGAAGCCGTCCTGCTATGTCTGGTGGACCATCCTGCGGTCTCCGCAGGAACTGTGAGAGGAATCGTGACGGCATTCCGTGAGAGCGGCGCGCCCGTCGTTATCCCCACCTATCACGGCCGCCGTGGACACCCGGTGCTGATAGCACGGCGACTCTTCGAAGAGCTATTGGGGTTGACCAGCGACGCCGGCGCGGATTCCGTGGTGCGGCGATATCGCCCGGCTACCCGGTATGTCGAGGTCGAGGACGAGGGAGTGGTCATCGATGTGGACGACCCGGAGGATTACCGGCGGCTGACAAAAGGGTAAATGGACATATTGTCCGCATCGGGGCTGCGGCTCGTACCGTGTTCTAGGCTCCGTCCTTTGTTTTCATAGACATGCTGGCTTTGTTCCGGCGAATTCAAGTCGAGATGTTGAGAGTTGAGAGTCGGAGAGAGACAAACCGTCACCATACGACCCGACCTCTTGAATTGGCCCCGCAACTTCTTAACTCCTCGACTCCTCAACTCCTCGACTGTTTGTTTTCATAGACATTCTCGCTTTGTTCCGGCAAAAACGCGCCTCCGGAACGGCCTTCTCGGCGCACGGCGGAAGGCAGAGCCGCTGCGAGGAGCAGTACGGGCTGACAATTTGACAGCCGTACCGCATCGTGTTCACCGCAGGCCATGATTTCCTCACCAGCCCCACTATATTACTCTAGCCTATTATTCTTGATTTGTCAAGAGACAGAAAGTCCGCTTCGGTCCGAGGGCGATGGCGACCGCAGGAGGATGGCTTTTGTTAGCGAACTTCTGACTCAGCAGACTAATTCACCTTTCCTTCACAAGGCGTGTGGAATGACGTTCCGCAAGTGTTAAAATCTTTTCCCTTATATGAGCGGTGAAGCGGTCACCCATTCCTCGGCGGGTCGTTGGTTGGTGGCGGTGGCGGTGATGTCCAGCGCGGTGATGGAGGTGCTGGACACTTCGGTGGTCAACGTCAGTCTGCCGCACATTGCCGGCAGCCTATCGGCTACGGTCGATGAATCCACCTGGGTACTCACATCTTACCTGGTCGCCAACGCCATCGTGCTCCCGCTGACCGGCTGGCTGGCGAACTACTTCGGGCGCAGGCGATTGCTGCTGACCGTCGTGACAGGTTTCACCGTCTCGAGCCTCTTGTGTGGGATCGCTCCGAATCTGCCGGCGCTGATTCTCTTTCGCGTGCTCCAGGGCACCACCGGCGGAGGGCTGCAGCCTCTCTCCCAGGCCGTGCTGCTGGAGGAATTCCCAGGTCACGAGCGCGGCAAGGCCATGGCGTTTTGGAGCATGGGCATCATCGCCGCGCCCATCCTTGGCCCCACGCTGGGCGGATGGATAACGGACACCTATTCGTGGCGCTGGGTTTTCTATATCAACCTGCCCATCGGCATCGCCAGCTTGATCATGATCGGCCTGTTTGTGACCGATCCGCCCTATCTGCGGCGCGGTAAGTTGCGCGCCGACGTTTGGGGGTTTGGGATGTTGGCGGTGGGCATGGGAGCGCTGCAAATCATGCTGGACAAAGGCCAGGAGGAGGACTGGTTCGGAAGCCGCTTCATCATTTCGTTGGCGGTGCTGGCCGCCGGTTTCCTGGCCGCCTTCGTGATCCGCGAACTGACTACTGAGCAGCCCATCGTGCATTTCCGGCTCTTGAAGTTTCGCAGCTTTGGGGCAGGTATCGGGTTGGCCACGCTGCTTGGGTTCGTGCTCTACGGCAGTCTGGTGACGTTGCCTTTGTTTATGCAAACTCTGCTCGGCTGGACGAGCGCGACCGCCGGGCTTTGGACCAGCCCGCGTGGTATTGCCACAGCCTGCTTCATGCCGCTGGTGGGATACCTTCTGGGTCGAGGCTGGGACGGGCGTTGGATGCTGGTGTTCGGTTTCACGGTGGCAGGTATCGCTTTCTTCGGTTACTCGCACATGGACCTGGATTCCGGCACCTGGGACATCCTCATTCACCTGCTGAACCAAGGCGCCGGGCTGGCCTTCATTTTTGTTCCTCTGACCGTTCTCGCCATGGATCAGATCCCCAAGCACGAAACGGGATATGCCACGAGCCTATACAGCGTCATGCGCAACATCGGCTCGAGCATGGGCGTTTCCTTTGTCACGACCTGGATTGCCCGACGCTCGCAGTCCAATCAATCGCTGCTCGCTGCGCATGTGACGGACGTCAGCCCCGTCACCCGGCAAGCGCTGGAGCAAGCGCAAAGGATGTTCGTGCAAGGCGGCGCCGACCCGGTCACCGCAAGTCATCGCGCCCAGGCGATGCTCTACGGGGCGGTGCAACAGCAGGCAACGTTGCTGAGCTTCTTGAGCGTCTTCCGCCTGATGGGCTTCCTGTTCCTGCTCATTATCCCGTTCGTGTTCCTCTTTCAACGGCAACGAAGGCACCCCGCAGGGTCATAAGAGTCTGGGTGAGAACCCGATTAGGCTGTCATTCCGAGGAGCGCAGGCGACGAGGAATCTCGCACTGCTTTGAAAATCGTGGCGCGGGCGTCCCGCCCGCTGTCGCGCGGGCATCCTGCCCGCGCGCGGGAGCGGGACGCTCCCGCGACCGCGGGCGAGACGCCCGCGCCACATCCGTCCACTGTCAGCCCATTATCATGGCTTCCGGGTGCCAGTCAGCCAACGGGCATGAGCGACCGCCTTGAAAACACTCAGAGCGAGATTCCTCGCTTCGCTCGGAATGACACCCTAAATAGGGTCTTCACACAGACTCATAAGCCGTCGCCGGTACCGGTTCGGCCAGGATATAAAGAACTTGTATTTTTGCTGAGGATTCAGAATACTCTAAGTATCACGTTAAAGGGCTTGTGCAACATGCGCAGTGGTTGGCTCTCTCTAATCTCCGTTCTGTTCCTTGTCTGCCTCCCTGAAGTTTTGTCGGCGCAGGGGAGGATTCAAGGCGTGATCGCCAATGGCACGAACGGCCAGCCGGCCGCGAACCAGAGCGTGCAGTTGCTGCTTCCGCGAGGCGGTATGCAGCACGTGGCGTCGGTGACGACGGATGCGAGCGGGCGCTTTGTTTTTCCCTCTGCCAACATCGACCCGGCGTCCTTCTATTTGGTGCAAGCGGCTTATCAGGGAGTGGACTATAACGCCCCGGCGCAATTTGATCCGGAGGGAACCGCCAACATCATCATTACCGTGTACGATTCCTCCGCCTCTGCGCCACCGTTGCGCATTCAATCGGCGCGCGTGGTGGTCCTTGCCCAGGGCAGCAAAGCCCACGTGCAGGAGATGTTTGCGGTCAGGAACGCGAGCGACCCTCCACGCAGCTATGTCAACCCGGCCGGGACGTTCCAGTTTCATTTGTCGCCGGGTATCATCGAGCCGAAGGCGGCCGTGGCAGGGCTGATGAACATGCCGTTGCCGCAGCCCGTGAGTTCCGGGAAAGGCCGTGGCGATTATTATCTTCAGTATCCGCTTAAGCCCGGCGCGACCGTGGTGATGGTGGCGTACGATGTGGATTACGCATCGAACCATCTTGAGTTGGGCGACTCATATCCTTATCCCATCACCAACGCTGAACTCCTGGTTTCACCTCCCGGCCTCACGGTGGATTCGACACTCTTCACCCCCGCCGGAAGTGACGCCGAAACGGGCAGCCAACGGTATGTGGCCTCGGGCTTGAAGCAGGGAACGAAGCTGGAGGCTCGCTTGAGCGGTGAAGCACGAGCCGATAATGCGGCGGGGGGCGCAGGAACGGAGCCGGGGCAGGCGCAAGCGCAAGTCCAGATCCTCCCTAACCCCATCACCCGAGTGGGTGTTCCCGTGCTGGCCTGCTTATTGTTGCTGTTGCTTTGGGTGCTCGGCATTCGCCTGGCCAAGGAATGGCCACGATTCAGGGAAGCACAGAGAACGAGTTCAGTGCAAAAAGAGCTCGCAGCTACGGCCGATGCGTTGTTTAATTCCCTGGCTGATCTCGATGAACTCTTTGCTCAAGGCAAGGTGCCCGACAAACAGTATTGGAAAGAGCGGCTGGACCTGAAGGCTCGATTGACCGCGACACTGAAGAAAGCCTCGCCCTTGCTGCTCGAATCTTATGCCACCCGACACACCTCCGCACGTTAGGGCCGGCCTCGAACTTCGAAACGTCTCCAAGTATTATGGCGACCTCGCGGCGCTCGTGGGAGCGCGACTGCGCGTAGGGCCGGGCGAGTCAATTCTGCTCTACGGTCCTAACGGCGCCGGCAAGACCACGCTCCTCCGCCTCCTTGCGACCCTTGCGCGGCCGAGCGAGGGCGAGGTTGTCTTCGAGGGGAGAGAAATCCGCCAGCACGCGGCGGAGGCAAAGGCAGCCATCGGATTTGTATCTCACTCGACTTTCCTCTACGGCGATTTGACGGTGCGCGAGAACTTGGAATTCTTCGGCACCTTGTTCTCCTTGCCGGAACCTGAAAAGAAAATCGCAGCCGCGCTGGAGTTCTTCACTCTGGGAGACCGGATCCACACACCCGTGCGGAAACTCTCCCGCGGCCTGCAGCAGCGCGTCTCGCTGGCTCGGGCCCTCTTGCATGAGCCGAGGTTCTTGTTGTTGGACGAGCCTTTTACGGGGCTCGACGCCGCTACTGTGGCCACCTTGGAGACCCTGATGCGTCAGCTTCCGGGCGAGGGAAGAACAGTGGTGTTCTCCACTCACGATTTCGCGCGCGGAGCAGCCCTGGCGCGCAGACTCGTGACCTTGGAGGCCGGGAGGATTCGGTATGACGGGCCGGTGGAAGGCAGGAGGCAGGAGTCTGAAGGCAGAAGTCTGAAATCTGAAATCTGAAATTTGAAATCACTCCTGAATCCTACGCCTGTGCGAAGCCTCAAGATCATCGCGGCTGTTCTCGTTAAGGACCTCCGGTTGGAGTGGCGCAATCGGGAGACGCTGGCGTCTGTGTGCGTCTTCGGCATCCTGGTCGTCTTTCTATTTAACTTTGCCTTCGAGCCGGGGCGTGAAGAATCATTGCGCCAGCTTCCCGGACTCTTGTGGGTGGCGTTTGCTTTTGCAGGCGTGCTCTGCTTCAACCGGTCGTTCGCGGTGGAGCGTGAAAACGCTTGCCTGGAAGGAACGGTGCTTGCTCCGGTGGATCCCGGTTTGGTTTATCTGGGCAAGATGCTGGCAAACTTGATCTTTCTGAGCATCGCGGAAAGCGTCATCGTTTTCGCGGCGAGCCTTTGGTATAATTTTTCTTTTGTGCCCTCGCTCAAGTGGTTTGCGCTGATCACATTTTTGTGTACAGTGGGTTACGTGGCGGTGGGCACGACGTTCGGGGCCATCGCCGCCAACCTCCACATGCGCGAAGTCATGTTGCCGGTGTTGCAGTTTCCTGTCGCCCTCCCGATTTTTATCGCTGGAATCGAAGCTTCTACGGGGGCGCTCAAAGGTGACCCGCCCTCGAGTTACATGAGCTGGGTTAAGCTCGCGGCGGGCATCGCGGTGATTTTCGTCGTGCTGTCCTATTTGTTGTTTGAGTATGTCCTCGAAGAGTAGGTCCGCGGTCCGTTGTCAGTTGTCCGTTGCTCTGGCGCGAAGGAGAGGAGAAGTGCGCGATTCGAGGTCCAAGGGGCGCCGGACAACGCACGATAGGTAAGTGACAACGGACTACGGACCACGGACCACGGACAATGGCCAAGAGTCTCCACTCAGTACACTTTTTCGTAACTCTAGCCTGGATGCTCCTGGCGTTCTGGATGATTTTTCTGTATGCGCCGCAGGAACTCACCATGGGCGAGGTGCAACGGATCTTTTACATCCATGCGCCGTTGGCTTGGGTGGCCGGGACGGCCTACACGATCGTTTTCCTCAGCAGCGTGATCTACCTTTGGAAACGTTCCCCGCTCGCCGACGAGTTGGCGCACGCGGCCGGAGAAGTCGGATTCATTTTCTGTTCGAGCCTCCTCTTCACGGGGCCGTTATGGGCAAAGCCGGTATGGGGCATTTGGTGGACTTGGGACGCTCGGTTGACGCTGACCTTCGT
>Ga0326727_10005607_pt1 | contig 35608 bp, 29 predicted proteins | sample MB2enrmetagenome_FD_207643 | JGI IMG/M metagenome (GOLD analysis project Ga0326727, IMG submission 207643) | Lab enriched peat soil microbial communities from McLean, Ithaca, NY, United States - MB29MY | ecosystem: Environmental > Terrestrial > Soil > Wetlands > Peat | place: USA: New York...
ACACCAGTGCTTTGGCCAGCATCCGCGCCAAAGTTTTCTTGCCCACCCGATCCGGACCTGAGAACAGTAAACTCCCGGGAACACGCCCGCCCGCCAGCATCTGCCGCACGCTGGTAAGGGCTTTCGAATTTCCGATGAATGAGTTAAAAGGCATACTGCTTACCGCCGACAATCTACTACCCTTCGGCGACCGCCTGCTTCCAACTACCCATGCCTACTGGCAACTTCGCACCTGCCTACTGCTTTTCCCCAGCCCCTAGCCCCTAGTGTGCTTTGCGCCAGCTTGCGTCGCGGCCATACGCATTCATCGTTTTCGCGATCTCGGCAGTGCGCGGGCCAAGGTCCTTCTGGCAAACAATGCCGTCTTGATCCACGATGAACGTCATCACTCCTGATGAACGGTATCTTCGATATAGAACCTCACGTTTGCCCGCGGCGGTATCAAAATATCATGTGCCGCCCTTCTGGACCAGCGGAATCGGCGTGGGCCAGTTTTCCGCGCCGATCTACAGCGTGGTGGTTCCATCCGGCTCGAGAACCAGGCGATGCCTTACGGACTCTCGGACCTAGGCTGTTGGCCCATAGGTGTCAACCCAAACGGCCGCGTCCGCTACGCAGGCTTGCTCGGCGACCTTGTAGCCGCGCGCCGGGCCAGGAAGGCGTCGACGATTTTGCAAATCTGCGCTTGGACTTCTGCCACCGGCCCGTCTGCTCGCACCACCTTAACCCTGGCAGGTTCTTTGCGGGCGATGCTCAGGTAGCCGCGGCGGACTCTTCTGTGAAAATTCAAGCCCTGCCGTTCAAACCGCTCCTGACTTGATTTCTTCAGTGACTGGCGACCACGCGCCCGCTGGAGAGAGATTCGGGGAGCGAGATCCAGGACCATGGTCAAGTCGGGCTGGGTGCCAGCGCAGACGATGCGGTCGAAGGCCCGGACTGTCTCAACGCCCAACATGCGCCCATATCCCTGATAAGCCAGCGAAGCGTCGTTGTAACGGTCGCTCACCACAATCTCGCCCCTCTCGAGCGCCGGCCGGATTACCTCTTGCAAGTGCTGGGCGCGGGCCGCGTACATAAGAGCCAGCTCAGCGAGAGGTGCGAGGCGAGTGGTGGTGGAGGCTAGGAGGATTTTGCGAATGCGCTCACCCACCTGGGTGCCGCCCGGCTCGCGCGTGACGCGCACTGCGAGCCCGCGCTTCTTCAAATGCTGAACCAGGAGACGGAGTTGCGTGCTCTTGCCCGTCCCGTCTATTCCTTCCAGGGTGATGAAAAGGCCATGTTTCATTTTGCTTCGTCAGTGGTCCGTAGTCAGTTGTCCGTGGCTTCCGAAGCTCTAGTGGCTTCCATTGACGACTGACCACGGACAACGGACAACTGACCAGGAGAGCATCGTACCATTCGGAGCTAGCCGCGAACAAGGCGCCTTCTTGAAGGCTGCTGAAAAACCTTTGGCGTTTTCCGTGGCGGCAGAGTCGTAACCCAAGAAAAACCTCACCACGGAGGCCGCAGAGTTCGCAGAGAAGAGCGAAAGTATCCTTCTCTGTGGTCTCTCTCTGTGACACAAGGTCGTAATTTCTTGCTTTTTTGGCAAACATTTTTTTGGTCAACACGTAGAAGTAGCATGAACAGCGGGTTTCTACCCATAGATGATCGACACAGCGGGCTGGTTTGGTTGCGGCTATGCCGCGCCGTGCACTCTGTGGTGGGTCTTTTCTTCGTGGCCTGCGATGGTAGAATGGCTTGTGTTGGTGGCAGAAGTGGGATGCTGCCGGACCGACCGTTGAGAGCTGTCATCATGGGTCTTAAGGAAAATGCGGCGCGAGTGCGGGAGCGAATGGCCGCTGCCTGCCGGCGCAGCCGGCGTGCGCCGGAGGACGTCAAGTTGCTTGCCATTTCGAAAACTTTCCCGCCCGAGAGTATCCGCGCGGCGTATGAGGTTGGGTTGCGCGATTTTGGCGAGAATCGCGTGCAGGAAGCCCAAGCCAAACGACCGGCGCTCTCGGACCTGAGCATCACGTGGCATTTAGTTGGCCACCTTCAGACCAATAAAGCCAAGACTGCGCGGGAACTATTCCACTGGGTGCACTCGGTGGACTCGCTGCGCCTTGCGCAGAAGCTCGATCAGGCAACGGCTTTGAGCGGCGGCCGGCTGCCCGTGCTGTTGGAAGTCAATTTAGGTGGCGAGGAGAGCAAGGCGGGAGTTGGGGAGGCGGAGGTAGCCCAGCTTGCCGAGCAGGTCAGCCAGCTTGCAACCCTCGAAGTTCGTGGCCTGATGGTTATCCCTCCCTTCTTCGATGACCCGGAGCAGACGCGGCCCTACTTCCGCCGGCTGCGCGAGTTGGCTGAGGAGATTGACGCGAAAAAAATTGCTAACCTCTCCATGCAAGACCTTTCGATGGGCATGAGCCACGATTTCGAAGTCGCTATCGAAGAAGGAGCAACCATTATTCGAGTGGGAACGGCCATTTTCGGGGCGCGGGAGGGGTAGGCAGTCGTCAGAAAGCAGAAGGCAGAAAGTAGAAAGCCGAAAGACCACCGACAACCGACGACTGGCAACTCACAAACGGCCACTGACGACTGACAACTGACTCCTGAGTACTGACTACTGACAACTCCGATGCCCTCGTTCAAGGTCGAACAAGAGACCGTTTCTTTCTGGCTCAAGGTGAAGCCTCGCTCGGCACGCGAGCGCCTGGCGTGGGACTCGAGCGGAGAACTCCGCCTCGAGTTACATGCTCCGCCGAGCGACGGCGAGGCCAACCGTGCCTGCGTCTATTTCTTCGCGCGCGCCTTACGTTTGCCGCAAGCGTGTGTGACTATCGTCTCCGGGCAAAGATCTCGCCGGAAGCTCATTCGTATTGCAGGCCGGTCAGCGGAGGAGACAATCGCGGGCATCGAGGCACAGGCAGCGTGCGGCCGCGACACCTAAATACTGCTCAGGCTGTTCCGTAGGTGTTTGATATACTTTCCTGTAGCCTTCGACACAGGGAGCACAAGTGAAAACAGAGACGACAGTCTATGCAGCCGTAGGGCTTGCGCTGGGTTTTGTGATTCTGATGGCTCTGGGGCGCCTCGGTGCGCCTCAGTCAGGCCCCACAGGAAACAAAACAGCCGAAGAGGTCTACAAGAACGTTCAGGTTCTTAAGGGCGTTCCGGCCGACCAGGTGATTCCGGCGATGCAGTTCATGTCAGCGTCGCTGGGAGTCGAGTGCGAGCATTGCCACGTCGAGCATGCGTTCGACAAAGACGACAAGAAGCCGAAGCAGACGGCGCGCAAGATGATCCAGATGATGTTCGCCGTCAACAAGGACAACTTCAACGGGCATCGCGAAGTCACCTGCTATTCCTGTCACCATGGGGCAGCCGATCCGGTTGGAACGCCCCTGATTGGAAACGAAGAACCGAAAGCGGAGCCGCACGGCGCCATGAACACCGGCGCGGCGAATCCCGCCACCCTGCCGCCAGCGGATCAGCTTATCGATAATTATGTACAGGCGTTGGGCGGGGCAGACGCTTTACAAAAGATCTCGAGCCGGATCGAGAAGGGCACGCTTACCGGTTTCGGCGACCGCCAATTCCCCGTCGAGGTTTTCGCCAAAGCCCCGGACAAACGGCTATCCGTAATGCACATGCCGAATGGCGAGAGCATTACAGCCTACGATGGCCGCACCGGTTGGCTCGGTTTTTCGCACGGGCCGCCGCACGAAATGAGCGGCGGGGAACTCAGCTCCGCAAGAATGGATGCTGACTTTCACTTTGCCTTACGCCTAAAGCACACCTTCAGCCAGCTTCGCGTGGAGCGTCCGGAGCAGATCGGGGACCAGGAAACGTATCTTGTCGTCGGCGCGAATCCGGGCCAGCCGCCGGTGCGAATGTACTTCAGCCAGCAATCGGCACTGCTGGTGCGCCTGGTGCGCTACGTCGAGACACCCCTGGGCCCCAACCCCACCCAGATCGATTATGCTGACTATCGCGATGTCGACAACATCAAGGTCCCGTTCCGCTGGACCATTGCACGTCCCGGTGGCCGCTTCACCATTCAGGTCGACGAAATTCAGCAGAACGTCCCCATCGACGATGTGAAGTTCGCGATGCCTCCCGTGCCTGCACAGCCGGTGGCCAAGCCCAGTTCGCCGTAGCCGACTGCAGGCGAGGCACAGCCTCGCCGAGAGACCAGCAATGAGTTGCGAAGTCCCGGAAAGGAGAAGCCTTTCCCCAAGACAGGGCGGCAGAGCCACACGCTCCAACCGAACAAAATGTGGAAACTCCAAGCGCGGGCGAGACGCCCGCGCTCGACGCGCGTTTGGACTTGCAAGCAGGCAACATATCATTTACCTTTCAGCCTTGCTTCAGTACCGCAACAGGAGGTCTGTCATGAGTGAATCCCGTCGATTCAGGACTGGCGCTGATGGCGGCCACGCGCCTCCGCGTCTCGGGAAAGCATGGCGGTGGCTGGCCGCTTTGTGCGCATGCACGTTTGCAGGCGCCATCATTGCCGCATCTTCGCGGTCGCTCGGCGACTTCGAGCATGAGACTGATGTTGGCGGACCGTTGCGCTCCGGTTCGGCGACCTACGACGCCTCGCGTGGTGAATACCGCATCACGGGCGGCGGCGCTAATATGTGGGGCCAGACGGATGGGTTTCATTTTCTTTATCGACAGGCCTCCGGGGATTTGACTCTTTCCGCCAGCGTTCATTTTCCGCAACCCGGAGGGAACGAGCATAAGAAGGCAGGCTGGATGGTTCGGCAGCAGCTTACCCCCACCTCGCCGTACGCGGACGTGGTGGTGCATGCGAGCGGACTTACCAGCCTTCAGTACCGGCTCACGGAGGGCGGCGAGACGCAGGAGATTCAGTCGAAGCTCTCGATGCCGGAAACTATTCGACTGGTCCGCCTGGGAAACTCACTTTCGCTCTGGGCAGCGCGCCAGGGCGGGCTGTTGGAGTTGGCTGGCTCCGTTGACGTCCCCTTGCACGATCCTGTTTATGTGGGCCTGGCGGTATGCGCTCACGATGCCGGGGCACTGGAGGAAGCCGTGATTTCAAGTGCGAGTTTGCTCGAATTCAAGGCGCCAGACGAGCGCGACCGGCCGGTGGAAAGCCGGTTGGAAACGATCTCGGTGGACGGCAGCGAGCGGCGCGTCGTTTATCGTGCCGAGAAACGATTCGAGGCGCCCAACTGGTCGCGGGATGGAAAGTTCCTGCTCTTTAACAGCGGCGGACGAATTTACACTTTGCCCGTCGAGGGAGGTGAGCCTCGCCTGGTGGATACTGGCGAGGCAATCCGATGTAATAACGATCACGGGTTTTCGCCGGACGGCCAATGGCTGGCGGTGAGCAACTCGCCGGGCGGGAGTTCGCTGATATACGTGCTCCCTGCTGTGGGCGGGAAGCCGCGCCGGGTAACCGAGCGCGGACCCTCCTACTGGCATGGTTGGTCTCCGGACGGCAAGACCCTGGCTTATTGCGCGGAGCGTGACGGCAACTTCGATATCTATACGATTCCGGTAGAGGGCGGGGAAGAACGGCGCTTGACCGATGCCCCCGGCCTGGACGACGGCCCGGATTATTCGCCGGATGGCCAATTCATTTATTTCAATTCCGAGCGCAGCGGTTGGATGCAGATCTGGCGCATGCATCCGGACGGAACGGCTCAAGAGCAGGTGACGAGCGACGACTACGCCAACTGGTTCCCTCATCCCTCGCCGGATGGGAAATGGCTGGTGTTCCTTTCATTCGACAAGCACGTGAAAGGGCATCCGCCCAATAAGGACGTTACGCTGCGTCTGATGCCCGCAGGGGGCGGCGAACCGCGCGTCCTGGCGAAACTCTTCGGAGGGCAGGGAACGATGAATGTGCCCTCCTGGTCACCGGATAGCAAGCATTTGGCTTTTGTGAGCTACCGGCTGCTCAAACCCTGAAGTAGGGGCGACCCTTGTGGTCGCCGACGGGCTGCCGCGAGGGTCGCTCCTACAGCAGGACCAGTCTACGGCTACTCACCGTGCCCCGCACCCGCGGGCTGAATTTGCGCGTAGCCCGGTACCATTGTGCTATAGCACAAGTGGTTCATCCGGGTTATTACTAGCTTGAAAGATGCGGTTGGTGTTTCTGGTGAGGGTCTTTGGTAGCGGACATGTTAAAGCTTAACGCGATTCGGGCGCCCGGCGCGAAAGCTTCTGCGGCTGAAGGCAGCTCAGTTCTCAATTACCGATTCGGGTGAAAAGCCATGATCGTTGCTACACTTGTTTTGATTCTCTCCGTGGCGTTGTTCTTTTTCTACTTCCAAGTCACCTGCGAGAAGATTCTGCGACGGCCGTTTGACCGTGAGTACTATCGATCCATCGCCAACGCCCACCGTCTGGAGTTTCCCGCGCTGCGAAGATCGCTCGAAGAAGCCGGCGCCACGGCCGATTACTCCCGGCTGCGCAAGGCGCTCGAGTGCGACTTCCTTGCACTCACATATCTCCTCAAGAATGCCGCGAATGTGAAACAACGCTATTCCTATGAAGAACGCCTCTTGATTCTCTATTTTCACTGGGAAAGCTTATCGTTGGTGGTGCGGCGTTCACTGCGGCTGGGTGAGAACACGGTAATGCTCAGACTGACTTCGATTCTGCAATACTTTGCTAACGTGGTCGGCCAGCGCGTCGATTCACTGAAGCTTGGCGACTTGACCGCCGCCGGCTAGGCCATCTAATCCTGGTCACACCGGATGAAAGATCAACTCCTTGCAAAGTAGCGGTCCTATTCTCACTTCTTTGCGACCTTAGCGTGCTTTGCGTCTTCGCGTGAAATCTGTTCGCGGATTCCTTAGGGCAGTGCTCAACCCACTCTGGAGTTCCCTCGTACCCTCTTCACAACAGAAATGAGCTCCTTGATGTCAATTGGTTTTGAAATATAGCCATCCATGCCGGCCGCCACGCAGCGCTCTTCATCGCCCTGCATGGCGTGTGCTGTCATGGCCACGATGGGAAGGTGGCCTCCGGAGCTTTTTTCTCTCTGGCGGATTGCCAAGGTGGCTTCCAGTCCATCCATTTCGGGCATCTGCACATCCATCAGGACCAGGTCGAAGGGTTGCATCTCGACTTTTCCCACAGCCTCTCGTCCATTGCGCGCCACCACCACAAGATGCCCGTGCTTTTCAAGCGCGCGCACAGCCAGCGTTTGGTTCACCGCGTTGTCTTCAGCGAGCAGAATTTGCAGAGACTTTTGCTCTTCCGGCAAGGAAGGCGGGGTGGCGAGACCCTGCCTACTCTCCCTGGTCTGCGACGTTTGGGCTGTACCGAAGCGGGCGGTGAAGTGGAAGGTGCTTCCTTCGCCGAGTACGCTTTCTGCCCACAGTCGGCCGCCCATCATTTGCACGAGTTGACGCGAAATCGTCAATCCCAAGCCGGTTCCCCCGTACCGCCGAGCGGTGGAGCCGTCGGCTTGAATGAACGCCTCGAAAATGCACGCCAACTTCTCAGACGGAATGCCGATGCCGGTGTCCTTCACGCTGAAGTGGAGCACGGCGGAGCATTCTTCCAGAGAATCGAGCTGAACTGTGACGCGGACCTCGCCTCGGTCGGTGAATTTCACCGCATTGCCCAATAGGTTGACCAGAATTTGGCCAAGGCGGCTGGGGTCACCGACCAGCAACTCGGGAACGCGAGGCTCGACCACGCACTTCAACTCCAATCCCTCTTGGCGAGCACGCAAGCCGAGAGTCTTGAGAACGGGTTCGATGCTCTCCCGCAGATCGAAATCAACGGATTCCATTTCCAGCTTGCCCGCTTCGATCTTGGAGAAATCGAGGATGTCGTTGATGACGGTGAGCAGAGAATCGGCCGATGCCTTGACCATGCCCACGTATTCTGATTGTTGGGGGGTAAGTGGGGTGTCCAGCAGCAGCTCCGTCATCCCCATGACGCCGTTCATGGGGGTGCGGATCTCATGGCTCATATTAGCCAGAAACTCGCTCTTGGACCGGTTGGCCGCTTCCGCCGCTTCCTTGGCCTGCTGCAACTGCGTTTCCACCTGCTTGCGTGCCGTGATGTCCATCATGGCGCCGATCATCCGCACCGGCCGGCCAGTGTCATCGCGCATGACGTAGCCTCGATCCAAGACAGAGGCGTGCTGCCCGTCGCCACTCAGGAACCGATACTCCGCCGACCATGTTTCCCCGCGACCCTCAATGGCCGCTTGGCGGCTGCTTTCAACCCGCTGCCGGTCTTCGGGGTGTACGTGTTCGAACCACCAGCGGGGGCTTGGCTCGATCGCCTGTGTCGGGTGCCGAAATATAGTTTCGATTCCGCCCGTCCAACTGACCGCTTGCGTCACCAGATCCCAGTCCCAAATCGCATCGTTGGTGGCGCGCGCGACGTATTGAAAGCGTTTTTCCAATACCGCTTCGCTCTCCAGGCGGCGCCGGATGACCTCCGTCTGCGCGCGCACGCGACGGCGTAGCACCACCACCCAGACACCCACGGCCAGTGCGACTCCAACCAATAGCGCCAGGACCACGCCGATACGTTGCAGCGTCCACCACGAGGGTTTCACCAGCACCACGACACTGTCCGGCGAGTCGAAAAGGATGTTGAAAGCATCGGGCATGCGATTGCGGTCCACATGGACGGAACAAATGCCGGTCAGCCTCAGGCGGCTCCCCAAGAGCCGTGACCAGTCCTGGTTGGCTTTGCCTTCTTCTGTCCTCGCCTCGAATATTACGTCACCATCTTGCAGCACCAGAGTACGGTCTGTTTCGCTGTGCCTTACATCGCGCAGGGTTGCGTCCAGGCGCACACGCAGAGTGTCGAAGGCGCCGGAGCGGGCGCTCTGGGCAGTGATCTCGAGGGGCGGTGGAACCGGGGCCGACCCTATTCGCCGGAAGACGGCGTGCAGAAGGACCGGCGTGTTATCACCCAGATCGGCGAAACCCACCACATCGACGCGGTCGCCGGTACGCAGTGGCGTTTTGGGTGAACCGGGAATGTAGAGCCCCTGCCGGGCGTCCTGGATGAAGACGCCCCTGGGCCGCTGAATCGTGACCGTGCCTTGCACACGTACCCTGTGCTCTGAAGTGTTTCGGGCGGTGAAGGCCATCAGGCTGTTGATTGGCCTGAGCGGTACCGAGAAGGGATCGGCTGCGGGCGGCTCCTCGACGGTGATCTGGCGGGAGGTAGGCACCGCCAGCCATACCCCGGTCAATTGGTTGTTGCGATTGAATATCGCAGAAACGACCCCAGTGGCTCTTATTTTTGCATCAACCAGGCGGTCTCCATTCAAGCCTCGTGGGTCCATAATGGAGACACGCAAGCGGCGACCCTCAACCACCAAAGCCAGTCTCAGATGATCGCCGTCGGGTTCGGCGTCTTGCACGATGCCTTCGATTTGCACCCAGCGGCTGTCCTCGCGGGTTGATAACATGTCGCCGATAGTGACCTTGCGAGGCTGCGGCAGCGGCGCCTGACCCAATAACCTGTATCGAGCCCTGCCGATCTGCGGAGCGAAATCGAGTTCCTCCGTGACCCCGTCAATTTCCAGAAAGTCTCCCGGATGGAAGTGAAGGTCTTTGTTGGATTCGTCGACGTAGATACCCGCGGTGGTATCCTGCACAAAAAAGTCCCCCACGTCGTAATCGATGTAGGTGAGGACAGCACGCAAGTGGACCGGATACCCTCGGTTAGCTTGCTCGGGGGTAAGCTCTCGAATCTGCTCGGCAGTGGTCAATGTTGGAAGGCGGGAGGACCTCGAGTCCTCACTCCGTGCCGCGCCCACAGGGGCTAGCGTCAAGATCAGCAAGACACCGGCAGTGCACCACGAATTTGAGCTGTGAGCGTACTCGCCGCGAAACTGAGTATCCATCCGCACGCCTGACTCGATGAGCCTATACGTCTATATCATCGGCAAAGATCATGCTATGTGTAAATAGCACTATAGTGCGGGGGAAAGGTGAATTCCCGTTCCCCCGCCTTCGCGGAATACAGGCTTCGCGGTAATGACGAGGATGGAGCTCTCAGGAGAATGAAGAGAATGGATTCTCGGAAGAACGATCAGAACGGGGTAATGACGGGCGGCCGGTATTGCCGGAACGTTACGCCTAGTCCAAGTGCTTGGACCTCAGGAATTCACGCACGACTTCCTGAATGTCCTTGTGCCCTCCGTCCACGAGGTAATTCATCTGGCGCATGTCCTGATCGGAAATCATGCCGGCGAGCTGCTGCAGCGCTCTCCCAACCTCGGGATGACGAGTTAGGGTCGCCATGCGCACTATTGGAACCGCTTGATAAGGGGGGAAGTAGCGTCGATCGTCTTCCAGCACCGCCAAGTCACGCGCGGCAATCAGACCGTCCGTGGAATTGCCCGCGACCAGATCAACCTGCTTCTCGACAAGCGACCTGTACAATAAACCCAGGTCCATGATCCGGGGCTGCGCCGCAAACCGCAGCCCATAAGTGCGCACCAAACCCTGGTATCCATCCAGCCGTTCCATGAACTCGTACCCGAAGCCGGCCCGCCACTGGGGCGCAAAACGCGCCGCCTGCGAAATGGTCCGGAGGTGAAGCCGCCGCGCGTCCGGCCCGCGTGTGACGAGAGCGAAGGTGTTGTTAAAGCCCAGGGGCGCCTCAACGGCAAGCTGGAACCGCTGTGCATATTCGTTTTTGACTCGTTCGTAGACTTGCGCAGAATCGTTGGAGGGCGACTGTTTCAGAATGGCGCCGAGTGCTGTGCCCGTGTATTCAACATAGAGGTCAACACGGCCGGCGAGGATGGCCTGGTGGCAGATATAGGTCCCCGCCAGATAGAAGCGACGGTCCACAGACAAGCCCGTGTGTGCTTCGAGGTGCTGCGCGAGCAGTTCCCCCAGGATTGCCTGTTCGGTGAAGTTCTTGGACCCGACCACAATTCGGTTTTTGTGAATGCCACCACAGCCGACCAGGATGGCGCAGTAGAACGGAATGAGGAAGGTTCGCAGCATGGAGCGCAGGCGCTCAAGCATAACGGAAGCGGCGCTCGAGGCGGCCCAGGAGAAAGTCGGCGAGGAGCGCCATGAGCGCCGCCGGGACGGCGCCGGCCAGAATCACACGATTGTCAACCATCGCCAGGCCACGGAAGATGAATTCGCCCAGGCCGCCTGCGCCAATCGCTGCGGCTATCGTGGCCACGCCGACGGTGATCACCGTGGCCACACGCACGCCGGCAAGTATGACCCCCATGGCCAGCGGCAGTTCAACCCGGAACAAAAGCTGCAAGTCGGTCATGCCCATGCCCCGCGCCGCTTCGCGCACGCTCTGATCCACGCCCGTAATTCCCGCATAGGTGTTCTGGATGATGGGGAGTAGCGCATATAGAGTCAGCGCGGTGATGGCCAGCCGATCGGCGCGCTCCCCCAGCCACGCGGAGGACAACAAGAAGCCGAACAAGGCGAGAGACGGAATAGTCTGCACGACAGTCGATGCCCCCAGAATCGCCCTGCCAAAGCCGGGACGGCGGGTCACCAGGACGCCCAAGGGCAAGCCTATCGATACCGCCAGCAGCATTGAGACCCCAACCAACCACAGGTGTTCGAGGGTAAGCGTATAGACCTGCGCTTGATTCTTCCAAAGGAATTGCAGAGTGTTCATTCGCCTCCTCAGGGAGTCTGGCCGCGGCGCGATGCGGCAGAGCCGCAACCAGAGTTAGAGACCGTCGCCGTTTGCCGGTTCCGATTGATCCACCAAGGTGGAGCTTAGCTAGCCCCTCAAATCAAGGGGGTGAGACGCACTTTGCGGAACTGCACTCGGCCGTGATCCCCTTGCAGCAGAATTGGGCCAGGCCCTTTTTCATTGGCATCGAGCGCCCCACCCGTTATCCCAGGCACTTCGCCGTTGTCGATGATTTTCGTTCCGTTCAAGATCACCGTCACGCGGTTGGCGATCAGGGTTATGTCATAGCTCTGCCACTCACCCGCAGGCTTATCGGCCTTGACGGAAGGAACGATGAATCCGTAAAGCGCGCCTTGGCTGTGGACATCCAGCGGGCGGTTGTAGCCGTCCAGGATCTGAATTTCATACCGGCCACGGAGGTAGACGCCGCTGTTGCTTTGCGGGTCCACATTGAACTCGACTTCCAGCTTGAAGTCGTTGAACTTCTGCTGCGTATAAATGTTGTTGGCCTCTTTGCCCTCGTTCGCCAAGATGCCATCTTTGACAAACCAGCCCATCGGACGGCGTGGATTCTGGCACAGCCAGTTAGACACATCCTTGCCATTGAACAGGTCGATTGGCTTTCCAGGCTTCCGCTGCGGCGGCGTCGCAGGCCACACCGGTCCGCGCGCGCCGCTCCAAGAAAGTGTCTCCCCATCGACGCGCGCCGTTCCCACCAGGCGTGCGCCCTTCATGGCGCCTTGCCATACTTGCGGGGTTCCCGATTTCCATTGCGGGTATTGAAATTTGAGACCTTCGGGCTCGATCGTGACCTGCGGCAAATCGAACACCGCGCCGCCGCCGGCATTGAAGCGCCCTTTGAGCGCTCCATCATCCCGCTTCAGTTCCAACCAGCAGTTCCTCGGTAGCCCCGACGGAGAGCCCGTCGCGGTGATATCCCATCTTCCCAGATAGGCATCCTCGCTACCGGCCGGGTCGGCGAATGCGAGGACCGCCAATCCCAGCGTCATAATCCAGAACATCAGAAATGCTGCGAATGATTTTGAACACATCACTGGACCTCCCCCTTACTGTTACGCAAACTTTCCTAACTAACGGTCAGACCACACCACAAGGTACTCTACTTTGCCAGCCCTGAAAAGAATTACATTGTTGGAGGCTGATTTCATGAGAGCAAGCCGTTCGATGGTACTGAGTATGCGTTTGCCGATGACAAGCGGACAGCCTCTGAAGCGCATGGCGAGCCGGCACGGATGGACCCCAAGCGACACCAGCGCGCTTGGTTGAGGAGGGCTTGCGACGTTCGGAGTTCGCCTTCATCGACTTTCGCGACTCAGCCGCTGGACGGCAAGCCAAGGTCCAGGGAAGCAGTCTCGCGGTGTGGGAGGGCATCCTGCTGGTCCGAAGTTACAGCGGGGAAGTATCGAGGGTGGCCCGGCATCTGCGGTGGCCGGAACATAAGGTTCAGGGCGGCGTTAATTACGCGGAAGCGGTTCCCGAAGATATCCGCGAGGCACTGTCCGAAAACGACTCGGTGAACTTCGACGTGCTGAAGCGCATGGCGCCCCACACTTTCAACTTCGCGGCCCGGAAGGGAAGGGAGGGCTGAGGTGCTCAAGCTGCTTCTGGACGAGCACATCTCACCCGAGGCGTCTGCTTTCTACTGCGGGAGACCTGAGCTGTCGGTTCGCGCCCGCAGCGTGACGGTGCCCACCGCTTGCCCGCGCGACTCCGCTGTCCAATGAAGTGTTTGCCATTCCGGCTTGGCGGTGGCAGCAGCTTCGTACAGGGTTTGCACCGGGTACACTGAGTGGGGACGCACGGGATAGCGCGCGGTCCCGCGGAGTTCCTTCCAACCTGGGGGCAATGTCGAGGTGAGGGTCACCTGCAGAGCTTCGTCAGTGCCGTTGCGAATCAGGAGTGGGACGTGAATCTGCTCGCCACCGCCCACGGCCATCTCCGGCGTTTTGATGAGCTCGGCCAAGTGTTCCAGATTGTGCGCCCGCCAGAAGTCCTGATAGAAGGCCCACGGTCCCCCCAGCTCGAGGGAGATTCCCTTCCTGCCCTCAAGCTGATAGCCACGCACCGGCGCATACGCAATAGCGCCGGGGGCGATTCCTTCAAAGATGTCTCCGGTAACGCTGCCGGCCACCAGTGATTTCCCCAGAACCAGACGGACGGGTTGCTTGAAATAGGTGAAATCGCCCGTTTCGAGCGCGTGCTTCGCCAATTGGCCCGTATCGTCCTGGGTGAGGTGGTAAGCCATTTCTTCGGCGGCGAGCTTGTAATAGGGAACGTGTTTGCTGGTTGAAATATCGGTGGTGTTGTACTCAGGCCCTTTGCCGCTCATGAAATCGGTGCTGTCAGCGTCGCTGAAATAGTAGATCTTCTTGGGCTGCCAGGGCTCGAGCCCTTCCACAAGGTTGGAAATGCCGGTGCGGTTATCGGGCGCGGCCACTTGCTCCGGAAATGCCGTCGGGTCGCCCGCCATATCGAAAGCCTCTGTCGCGATGACCGCCGAAGCCTGGTGGTCGTCATGATTCTCGCCCACAACGTAGTCGGGCAGCCAGGTCAGGATCACTTCCGGCCGCGTGAGACGCACCAGGCGCACCGCCTGCCAAAGGGCGTTGCCATGGTTCCAAGTCTCGAGCGAACGCAGCACATTCTGCCCTGGCGTGTCAGGACCGCCCAAGCACCAGACGTGCAGCACCCCAAAAGACGCCAGCGCCTCGCGCGCTTCGCTGATCCGGACGTCGCCGAGAGCGGCAGCCTGGGCGTTGCTGACCGCGTCGCCGCCGCTATTGCCGGGCGTACCGAAGATTGCGGCCGCCCGCTTCTGTTCGTCAAAAATGGCGCGTGCCAGGTAGCCCGTGACCATGGTCTCGTCATCCGGATGCGCCACGATGACCAGCATGTCGGCTTTGAAGCGTGCATCGGGTAGCGGGTTCTGGGGCGCTTCGCGGATCTGGCCAGCGCCCGCGGTCTGAATCGCCACTCCAGCCGCCACGTCCAGAGGGGCCGGCAAGGCAAATAACAAGCACGATAAAACAAGCAGTGCCCTACGCATAATGTGTAACTATAGGGTTGCAGGTTTCAGATGTAAAGGGTTCGTTCTTGCAATCGTCAATCGACAATCGTCAATCGACAATCCCTACCGCCAGGCGCCGAGAATACGCCGCAGCAGCACAGCTTCCCCCAGGTGGTAGGCGTTGTGGTCGGCAGCGAGCAAAGCCTCCCGCAGAATGGTTTGACCATCCCCGTGCGGAATCTTCGCAAAAAGGTCGGTGGATTCATCGGCCACAAGATCGCACAGCGCCTCGAGATCCTGGCGAAAGGATTGAATGCTGTTCTCCCACGCCGTTTCGTCGGGAGGCGCAGGCGTGCGGGGCCAATAGCCTTCCGGAAAGTCAGGGGACTTGTGTTTGGGATTGCGTGAGAACTCCAGGATATCCCACTGGGCGATGCGTAGGTGCTCGAGAACTTCCCAGGACGAGTGTTGAGCGCCCTTGGGCCTCTTGCCACGCAGTGCGGCGGGGAGATCCTTAAAGACCGTATCGAAATCCGCGTGGGCGTTACCGCCTTTGAGCAGACTTAGAACGTGCTGCCTCAGATGTTTGTCGTTAGCCATCGATTTTCTTCCTTTCGACGGAGTTATCATGGGTAGTGCCACGCCATGGGGCGCCACTCCAATCCTCAGCGCGCGGTGCTTTTCGGCAAGGCTATTCTGCAACAAAAAGCGTGTGCGCGAAAGGCCATTCTTCGTCCAGCCATTGGCCGTCGCAGCGGAACCCGCTCCGGTGAGCCATCTGCATTACTTCCGGAAGGTTGTACTTGTGGCTGCTCTCGGTCCATATGGTTTCGCCCTGCTCGAGAGCTACAGCGAGGCCGGCTCCTGGAATCGTGACAGTCTGCTCGGAGGTCGAGAGCAGATGCATCTCGATCCTTCGCTCTTGAGAATTGTACCGGGCGACGTGCCGGAACCGGCTCAGGCGAAAATCCGCCTCCAACTCGCGATTGAGCCGGGCCAGCAGGTTCAGATTGAACGCCGCTGTAACGCCTAACGGATCGTCGTAAGCAAGCAGCAATTGCGGGACGGGCTTCTCGAGATCTGTGGCAAGAAGCAGAAAGTCACCGGGGAGCAGATTCTGACGCACCTGCGCAAGGAATTGCACGCCTTGCGGGCGAGCAAAATTGCCAATAGTGCTTCCCAGAAACAAAACGAGAAGGTGCTCGTGAGCCTCACGGAGCGCGCCGACTTCCACCAAGCCGTCCAAATACTCGCGTTCAAAGCCTACGAAACCGAGGCCGTCGATATCATCCAATTGCCGCTTGCACATCGCCAGGGCTGCGCCCGAGATCTCGATCGGGCAGTAGGTTACGGAGCCCCGCCGGCTGAAGGCTTCGAGAAGCCAGCGCGTCTTTCTGCCGCTGCCACAACCCAATTCCGCGACGATCACCGGCGAGGCCACACGCGAAACGATAGCCGGCGCATACTTTCGAAGCAGGCGCTGCCCGGCGCGGCTGAGGCCGTATTCCGGCAGATGAGTGATGACTTCGAAGAGTGCGGAACCAATCTCGTCGTAAAAATAGCGGCACGGTAATTCCTTCTGGCCTGGCTTGGATAGCCCCGCCCGCACATCTTGGGCGAGCTCGGAGAGGGAAGGGACCGCAACGTCCTGGGTTAGCATATGTTCACGCCCAATTCAGCAAGTGCTCGACACGCATCGGAACTTCGCGAACACGTAAGGGTAGTGAGGTTGAAACCAGTTGCGGAAAGAGCGCCGCAGAAGGCGGTCCGCCGTACGCGCGGAGCCGCCCTTGATGACGTAGTGGTTGCCGTCGAAGAAATCGGCAGAATAGCCGGGGTAAAAAGGGAATGCTTGAAAGCCAGGGAGAGGAGTGAACACCGTTGAGGTCCATTCCCAACCGTTGCCCACCAGGTCGGCGACGCCGAAGGCGCTCGAGCCGGATGGGTAGGAACCGACGGGCGCTGGGTCCCAGCGTTGAAAGTTGAAATTCCCCAAGCGAGGTTGAGGGGGCTGACTTCCCCACGGAAAGTCCCGTTCCGGGCCACTCGCGGTTCCGAAAGCCGCACGATGGAATTGCGCCTCGGTGGGCAACTCCTTTCCCACCCAGCGCGCGTATGCTGAAGCCTCGGCGTGGCTCGCATAGACAGGCCAATCGAGCGGCAGAGGAATCTCCTCAGACATGGCGCGATAAAACCACCGGTCGCCGCGAAGTGTCCACGACAATGGATGCTCGACGCCCCGCTCCGTCTTCCACGCCCAATCCGACTCGGTCCACAAATTCCGGTCCTCATATCCGCCGGCGCGCATGAATTCCAGAAACTGGCCGTTGGTTACGTTGTAGGCATCGATCGCGAATTCCGCCACGTTCACTTTTTGGGTCTCAAATTCATTGTCCCAGCCGAAGGCGCCTTCCACGGACCGCGCCAGGCCAAGCGTAGCAAGCCCCGCGGGTATCTTCGCCATCCTCGGCGAGGCCGGTGGAGTTGCGGGGGGCGAAGCCTGGCTCTGCTGAAGTTTGCTTTCGAGCGGCAACTGGTGCAGCATGTAAGCGAGCGTTTCGGCGTGCATCAGCCGGTGCTCGAGGGCAACGTGGAGAGCATAGCCGTCGCGGAGCAAGGGCAGGGCAGGATCGGCAAAGGAGACCTTCTCGAGCGCAGCGTCGAGCGTTTGACGGACGCGCTGGTTGTACCGGTGGACTTCCGGCAGCGAGGGCCAGTCAGACGGCTGGTCGGTGGGTAAGCCACCGCCTACGGGATCGATTCCGAAGGCGAATAGCCGGTCGAATTCTTCATGAAAAGGACTCAGTGCAAGAATAGTGCGACCGATCAGGTTCCAGTCAAAGGCCTCGAGGTGACCGACATAGAAAAGCAGGCGGTGCCGCTCGGGAATGGGCCGCGCGTAAAGGCTCTCCGGACGTACCACGCTGAAAAGTTCGTCGGTGAGCGTGCGGGCTTCAAGCACGGATGCGGCAACCGTGCGGCCCTTTTCCGCTAGGGTCTGTTGGGCGTACATGTGCACCTCTCTCGACTGGTACGAATCAAATTGTCTCGGAGCCCCGAAGTTCCAGAGTACGCCTTATTGGGCTCTGGAGTCAACTGGGAGTCAACAGTCGAGAGTCGAAAGTCCAAAGTCAAAAAGTCGAAGGGTCGACGCTGGCCTTTTAACTTTCGACTCTCGACTTTCGACTCTTCGATACAACTATGGCGCCACCACCTGACGCTGTGATCGAACTCCGTGCGGTGTCGTATCAACTGCCTACCGGACGGCCGCTGCTCTGCGACCTGAACCTGCAAGTGCGGCGTGGCGAAACCTTGGTGCTGCTGGGGCGAAGCGGTTCCGGCAAAACGACCACGCTAAAGCTGATTAACCGGCTCTTAGAGCCTACGCAAGGACAAGTTATCGTCGAGGGTCATGCGACTACCGGAGCCGACCCCATTCGTTTGCGCCGTCGCATCGGTTACGTGATCGAGGAAGTGGGCCTCTTCCCGAACTTCACCGTGGAGCGCAACGTGGGACTGGTGCCGCGTCTGGAGGGTTGGCCGGCGGAGCGAATCCGGGCGAGAGTGGAAGAGATGCTCGAGCTGGTAGGCCTTGAACCCAAGCAGTTCACCGCTCGCTATCCAAGGGAACTCTCCGGCGGCCAACGGCAGCGCGTGGGCGTGGCGCGCGCGCTGGCTGCCGATCCGCCGCTGCTGCTCATGGATGAACCTTTCGGCGCTCTCGATCCTCTGACCCGCGCCGAAATCCAAGGTGAGTTTCAGAGGCTGAAGCAGAGACTGCAACAGACCATCGTGTTCGTCACCCACGACCTTCGCGAAGCGCTGCTGCTCGCGACGCGCGTGGCTCTGCTGGAAGGTGGAAGGCTGGTGGGCGTATATACGCCCGAGGAGTTCCGGCAAGCGTCCAACCCCGTCGTGCGAGGGTACTTCAAGGCGTTTGAAACCGGCCCGTAGGCTGTCTTGAATCTTGGATTGCGGCGCCGCCCTGCTGTGTTAAAGTCTTGAGATGCACGACGAGGAGGCGCAATGTTTCGCACCCGGTATCGATTCCCGGACATTTGCTTTCATTCTCTGATCGTTTGTTCGTTACTGCTCTGGCCCGGCCTAGAGTCCGCGCTGGGTCAAGCCACTCCCCATTTTGACAGCGTGGCGATTGACGCCCTCGAGCCGGAGGCGTGGAATGGCGTCGTGTTTCTCGCTCGCGCCTTCAATCAGCCCGCGCCTTTCGCTCTGCGCGTGGGATCGCAGAGCGGCGGATTCCTGGATGGCAACGAAATCTTCGACGCCGTAGGTGAAGTCGGGCCGCACGCACCGGACGCCTCTTACTGCCGCATGTCCTGGCGGCATCATCCACGCGAAGCGCTGGTCACGCTGGAATGGTCGCGCGTCGATGAGACGACCGTCGTGGGCCGCCTCAGCGCGGCCAAGGATTTCCAACTTGTGCTCGAAACGTACTTTCCTTACCTCGGCGTAAGCTGGGGCACGCAGGGATTCTACTCCCTCAGCGAGTCGCAACAAGCCATCCTGGGCGAGCGTTACTTTGACAAGGTCTTCGGTCCCACGGCGCGATTTGTAGTGATGGTGGACCGTACCCTCGTCAGCAGTGGCATTTACCCTTCCTTGGCCGAACTGCGCGACAACATGAAAGGCTCCGGCAAGCTGGTCTCCTCGATTGCCGGCGAGCCTACGGCGGGCGCAGCAGGGCTGCAGTTTACAACCGGCGGTTCTGCGGCGCACTTCGTGGCCGCGCTCGGCTGGGACAAGGACACGCTGATGGGGCGGGCCAAGGGCCTTCTCGCACCCGGCAACATCGACACGATCCTCGAGCAGAAAGCCGCAGCCTACGCCGCCACCCGGCCACGCGCCAAGGGGCTATTTGAGGGCGCGCCGGAAGCCATCGGCAATTCCATGTTCTGGAACACGCTTTATGCTTCCTCGAACGGCCTGATTTTTCCCAGCATCAGCCGCCACTGGGCGCACGACTGGGGCGGCTGGGTGGTGGGTGAGTGGGACTGCTTTTTCGGATCGCTACTAACCAGCCTCGAGGACAAAGCCCAGACGGCGGCGGCCATCAGGGCGATTCTGCTGGCGCAGACAGACACGGGCGTCGTGCCCAATATTGCCGCGGGGTCCGGAATAACTCCGGATCGCTCCCAGCCTCCTGTGGGCTCGTATGTAACCTGGAAAGTCTACCAGCGGATCCAGGACCGGCAGTTGCTTGAGTGGGCTTACCCGCGCCTGAAGAAGTGGCACGAATGGTGGCTTCACGACCGTGGCGACGGGCAGGGGTGGCGCGATGGTTATCGCGACGGCCTGCTCGAGTGGGGCAGCGACCGGGGCTCGTCGGCATCCACGGGCGGGCGCGGCTTTCTCCAAGCCGCCAAGTGGGAAAGCGGCATGGATGATAGCCCCATGTATGACGAGGCGAGTTACGATTCCCAGACCTACACCATGAACCTCATGGATGTGGGCCTGAACTCACTTTACACCTTGGATGCCGAGTGCCTGGCGAAGATTGCGGTTATTCTTGGCAAAGACGATGATGCGAAGAAACTCGGCGCCGAGTATGAGCACATGCGCCAACTGATTCGGGAGAAGCTGTGGAACGAAAAAGACGGCACTTATGAGAACCGTTTCTGGAACGGCCAGTTCTCCAAGCACCTCTCGCCGACCAACTTTTACCCCATGTTTGCAGGCATCGCGACGCCTGAGCAGGCGAAGCGCATGGTTGATGAACATCTCCTGAACCCCAAAGAGTTCTGGGGGACTTATGTGGCGCCGACCATCGCGCGCAACGACCCCGCCTTTCCCGATCAGTTCTATTGGCGGGGCGATATTTGGGGTCCTACCAACTACATGCTCTACGAAGCGATTAATCGCTACGGGTTTGATAAGGTAGCCCTCGAGTACGCGCGCAAAAACTACGACCTTTTCATGGACGACTGGAAAACCAACCAACACGACAACGAGCAGTACCACGCTTGGGGCGGAAATGCCGGCGGCGATACGCACTACACCTGGGGAGCGCTGCTCTGCCTGGTGGGCCTCGAGCAATACATCGACAAGAACCCCTGGGAAGGCCTCCGTTTTGGCGCGCTCGATCCTCCCTCGAGCGGCGAACTGAGCGGCACTTCCTGGGACGGCCATACTTATGACGTGGCCATCGGTCCCGAAAAAACCACGCTCAATCGCGACGGTTCGATCTGCTTCGAGGCCGGCGGCGGGGTGGTGGTGCGGCAGTATGATGCGGGCGGCTCGCGCCTTTCGTTCACCATCAAAGGCGACCGCTCGGCCCGGGTCACCACCTCGGAGTTTGATTCCGGCGATCTCAACCTGAAACTCGACAAGAAAACAGCCAGAAAACTGCACGTCCACCAAGGCCGTGCGACCTTCGAGGTCCCAGCCGGGGAGCACGAGATCGAGATCACCAGGTAGCGCCCGCCGGTCCGGGTGAAGGGGAAAATCACGCAAGTTGCGCCTACCTGCGCGCTACGCCGCTCTGCGGCGTTTGGTTACGTAGTATTAATACACGAGTTAACGTTGTCACACAAAGAACTGCATCGAAAGGCAAACTGCGCCTAGCTCTGTAGATGGGTCAGGGAAAGGTCTCACACTTCGAGTGCCCGCTCGGTCCGCGGCCCGCCCTCTTCGCTTGGAGAAATCCGACAACGGCGCCGGCGATACCGCCCGGACCTGTCAGATATATGGCCGCAATCCAAAACGCCCAACCCGGGTCCAGCGCCCAGTCACGGGCCCAGGCCCCAAAGGTGTAATATTCGAAATACTCGACTAGTGAGGCCCAGAGCCAACCTACTACCGCAGGAGTCACGAGACCGAAGGCAAGCCCAACTATTGTGCCGGGGACGGGCCTGAGCAATCGACAGACCGGCCAACACGCCAGCACCATCACGACGCCTATCACCAGTGCCAAGTGTATGCACCGCATTCCCTCAGGACCGAACGGCGCATTATGCCCCATGAGATACATGATCGCTATGGCGGCAACGACGACCGTGTCGCAGACCATCAGCGGCACAACCAAGTTTTTGAATACCGCGCGCATTTTGCCGATGCTTCACTGAGGGTGTGGCGCGGAGGTATTCTGCTCCGAGCGGAATTACTCCGCGGCTTTACGCGCTTGAACATTAGGCCACAACGGACTTTGTGGCCTCGGCGAGCTTGCCGTCCTTCGGGTTCGAGCCGCTCGCCTGCCATTGGTTCTTTGCCTGAATCCCGAATCCCGAATCCTGAATCCTGGTTTCCTTTGTTTTCATAGACATCCCCGGTTTGTTCCGCGAGAAAGCTATCAGCTCTCAGATATCAGCCGTCAGCCTTCGGCCGTCGGCCCTACGTCTGACTTCTCGACCTTTTGACCTTGTCCTTTGTTTTCATCAACATTCCCGGTTTGTTCCGCAAGAAAGCTATCAGCTCTCAGCTATCAGCCCTCAGCCTTCGGTTGTCGGCTTTACTTCTGACTCGCGACACCCGACTGCTCGACTTTTTGACCTTGTCATTTGTTTTCATAGACATTCCCGGTTTGTTCCGCGAGAAAGCTGTCGGCTCTCAGCTATCAGCCGTCAGGCTTCGGTTGTCCGCCTTGCTCCTGACTCCGGACACTTGAGTTCTGACTCCTTGACTTTTTGACCTTGTCCTTTGTTTTCATAGACATTTCCGGTTTGTTCCGCAAGAAAGCAATCAGCTCTCAGCTATCAGCCGTCAGGCTTCGGTTGTCGGCCTTACGTCTGACTCCTCGACTTTTTGACCTTGTCCTTTGTTTTCATCAACATTCCCGGTTTGTTCCTTCAATTTTGAGAGTCGAGGGGTTAGCCAACACGCTCCGGGCTGCGGCTGGACTTTGCTCTCGCATTCGGCTTCTTGACTTCTCGACTGCTCGACTTCTTGACTCTATCCTTCGTCCTGGCGGAGCAGTGTGACATCGGTTAGTAGCCTATCATATTGGGCATAGTTTGTCAAGCTTTTTTTGCAGGGCCAGGGACAGAAGGTCAGGCGGCAGGTCGTGGATGCGGATTCGGCAGTCTCGGGCCAGGAGGGGTGTTTCTAGGAAGATCCACAAATGCCCGCCCCGCTGGCTCATCTCCAAGGCCGCCTGGACCTGGTCTTCGCTCAGGTAGTACTGAAGCTTCACGAGGTCCTCCATGGCGCCCTTGTAATCAGCGTCGATGGCCACCCACTTGCACTGCTGCGTGGCCGGGTTGATGGCGTAGAGGCCGATAGTGATTTGGCCCTCGACGTGGCGCCAGAGTTTCGATTTTCCAATTTCCATTTTCGAGTTTCGTGCCCGCGAGGCCTTCGGCAGTGGAAGAGCCGTTAACGACGCCTTACGCTTGGTGATCGAGTTCCGCAAGGTGCAGGGGGACGGCTTGCGGCCCCCCGGTTCCACGTTGACCATGCGGAACGCCGGGTAGGGCAAGCCCAAGCCCTACATCTCTTGATTGCACGCGCCCGTTCGACCGGCGCCTGAGGTTGCGTGGCCCGGAGGTGGCCACGGCCAATTCGTCTTGGCAATTGACCATGGGTTCGTCATCAAAGGAAAAGCCCACGGGCACGAAAGCAGTGACCGTCGCTGCCCCGCTTTGGAGGTCCCCGATTTCGGCGAAGCCCGCGCCGCCCGCGTTGATGGCGAGGTTTAGGCTTGTGCGTAGCTACAAAAAGAGCTACATTGAAGAATGGCACGGAAATGACATACGAATGGGACGAAGCGAAGAATCGGAAGAACGTAGCCAAGCATGGCCTCAACTTCGAGGATGCCGAAGCGGTATTTTCTGGACAGTGCGTCACCTTCGAAGATGACCGCTTCGACTATGGGGAAGAACGGCTCATCACTTTGGGCTTACTGGCCGGGCGTCTGGTGGTCATAGCCCATTCACCGCGCGAGGAGGGAACGCGCATCATTTCCATGAGGAAGGGAAACCGGCGTGAACAAAAAATCTATCAAAAGCGATTTGGCACGGATTGACCGCATGCGGGATGCCGATATTGACTACTCGGACATTCCCCCGCTCGACGGGAAGTTTCTCAAAAAGGCCACGACGCCTTGGCCCCCGGCGAAAAGGCAATTGACGATTCGTCTCGATGCGGACGTGCTCGATTGGCTCAAGGGTCAGGGCAAGGGCTACCAGACGCGCATTAACCGCATTCTTCGCGTGCTGATGGAGAGTCAACCCTCCCGCTAGATCATCGGGAGAACCTTTTCCCTCAAAACAGATCCTTTGCGCCACGTCGCTGGCCTGCCCGCTCCCAAAACGGCCGTGCGGCTGTCGGAGGTTTTCATAGGCAGTGCCGAAACCTGGCTTACTCAGCAGGCGCACTACGACCTTGCCCGGGTCTACGCCGACCGGATCAAGCTCAAGCGGCTCGAAGTGGCCATGGATTTGTCATCATAGGAAAGGCCCGCGGCCCCCCGATGTCCGCAAGGCCCTTCCCTGTAGGGAGGCGGCTTGCCGCCCCCCCGTTCCGAAACGACCGTGCGGAACGCCGACTAGGGTAAGCCCTACCCCTACATCTCTTGATTGCATTCGCGCGTTCGACCGGCGCCTGAAGCTGTGAAAATTCCGAATTACTAAAATGCTCTGCGGTAGACGCTGAAAGTCCCCGCGAGGGCTGCGGTCCGCACCATGGAGCGGGAGCGCGGACCACCGTTTTTGTAGTCCGCGTCTTTTCGGCCCCGTGATGGAGCGATCAAATCCGTGCGCGCGGATCGCAGGGCATTCTCACGCGGTCGGCGATCAAACCGCAGCGTTCGTTTTGTTCCTCGGCGCTCAAGCCGGCGTATTCGTTGTAGCTTGACCACCGCCAATCTTGGGGGGCTGACCCAACCCGCCCTCACCGGGTTGAAGTGAATGTATTCAACCTTCTCGTTGTATTCCTTGATGGTGCGCAGGGCGCGGTCGAAGAACCCGGGTTGCCAGAGTTCGCCCTCGGCGCCCCGGCGGTGGTTGACCGCTCTCATCGAGCCCTGCTTCACCGACTTCATGGCCAGTGAAATCGTTACCGGATACACCGGTGCGCAAATGCGCTGCCAGTGGTCGGGGAGAAAGACCCAAGCGGTCAGGCAAAAAAGGGTGCAGTGCCCGCGCCCGGTTGAAGTCTCGCGCCCACAGGGCGAAATCAGGCGCGGTGAATTCCTCTCGCCGCCGGAGCAGGCGCACGACGGTAAAGAAATATCGATCGGAAAGAAAAGGACGCCGGAGTTTCGACCCGTCGGCTGACGGACGATAGAACTCGGCACGGTGGCGGTAATAGCTACGGAAAAGACGCGGACCGCAAAATCGGCGGTCCGCGCTACCTGCTCACCCATTTAACCTACGACCCTAGCTTCGCCATTCAAAGCCCATAATTCCCGCGTCCGCCGCACGGGTGGCTTCCTTCAAGTCGCTGTATCGAAAGCGCGCCGGGCGACGTGTCTGCTATTCCGGAACATGCTCGACCCGGCGCGCTTCCGATACAGCACTAAGACTTTAGGGATAGGACTTCTACAAGTGGGCCGTTTATGGTCAAGGTCCCCGGCGTGCGGAGCTACTGGCGATTAGTAAACAGTAGGCTAGGCAGGAGCAATCGGCGAAAGGAAGAAGCCAACTTCTGAGCGGCCGACCATCCAGTAGCCAACCTGCGTCTTCATGCTTTCTGATCTTTAAGAGCCCCAGGTATCTCAGCGGGTTTTTCCACAGCCCGTTTAGGTCGGCATGAGTGCTTGTGGCTCGATGCCGGGCTGAAGCCCGGCGCTACTCGACACTACACTGAAACCGAGCGTGCGGTATCGAACAAGGCGAGGATATTCTCCGGCGGGATGCCGGCCTGAAGGTTGTGGATTCCCGCGCACACGTAGCCGCCGCCGGTAGCGAAAGCCTTTACGTTGGCCTCCACAGCGCGCATCACCTCTTCCGGCTTCGCGAAACGAAGGAACTGTTGGCAATCGGCCGCGCCACCCCAGAACGCGATCTTACTCCCGTACTCCTGCTTCAACCTCAGGGGATCCATCCCCTCGGCATTGATTTGAACCGGGTTCAGGATGTCGACCCCCATTTCAATCATGGAAGGGATTAACGGGAAGATCGCACCGTCCGAGTGGAACAACACCTTCATCTTGGTGTTCTGATGAATCCAGTCCAAGCCACGTTTATAGTAGGGCAGGATAAACTCGCGGAACATTTTGACCGAAAGAAGCGGCGCCTGTTGTCCGCCGAAGTCGTCGGTGAGCTGTATGATGTGGACCTTATCTCCAACCGCGCGGGCGAAACGTTGCAGCGTGTTGATCCACACGGAAGTGTTCTTCTCATACAACGCGCGCACGTAATCGGGTTCACTGGCGAACGTGGCCCACCAGGCTTCATAATCACCGTCACCCATGCTTGTGAAAAGCTCCTGGGGAGGATTGACGTTACACACTATGGCGTATTCCGTGTTGTCATGCAGGAATTCCGCCCGGGCATGGACATGCTCGAGTTCCTCGTTGCTCCAGTCGAAGGGCTCCCACTTGTCCACATCCAGGTGTGCAGCGCCAGGGCTTTTCACCACCCGGTCAAAATAGAAACCGTCCTTGGGCATTCGTGAGATCGGCCGGCCATAATGCATGATGGTGTAGGCGCCATCCTCGCCGAGCACGGGATTGAAGCCTCCCGGGACCTCTACCGGGGTCCCATCGAATAAGCGCCACGGTTTCCAGTTTTCGGCGCAGATGCCGAGGCCCGCGTTGGTTTCGCGCCGATAGATGCCGACGGCGTCCACGCCCAGGCGGTCCAGGATGGGCTGCTCGACTTCGGCGACGAACTGGCTGAGATCGACCACCCGCGTCGGTGTACGAATTCCAAGATACTCCTTCAGGCGATAATGTGTGGAAGCCACAATCCCCGTTTGGCGGGTAGCGCCCAAGTCAATGGGTACTCGGTCGGGCGGTTGATGGTTGATGGCTCGAAGCACTCGTTCGCGCGATGTCATGGCAGGCCTCCCCGGAGGTGTCCACCGGAATGTCCATTATGGACTCCGGCACGACAAACAACATACATTCGGCCGCTCCTGAATGCAATGGCCAGTCGAGTTTTCAGCGTTGGGAGCTTCCAGCGTGAAAGGAAGGGATCGGTCTTGCCACTTCTGAGAATGGAAACGATGCCGGACTAGCTGGCCAGCGGGGGTGTCCTTGGTTTGAGTCACGGGTAACGGCGAAGGCTTTACCGATTCCCCGTCACTTGGTTGTATGGTCGAAACCGTAGAAGTGCCTCACGCATTCAAACTCCCGAGATACGGGGTTCGAGGAAGTAGCTCCCCGTTACTCGCCCAGCGATTGCTGATCGATTCGGTCTGGACGGTTCTGATGGCGTACCCGGAAGTACCACGAGGGCGGAGCATGGATGAGGGTTGGAGCGCCGGCACCAATGCAATCACGTGCCGGCACTCCAGCCTGGGGTGGTAATTGGGGCGGAGGTAAGCAGGAAGGTTGGCGTGCGGAGGAAGGAAACTTTCCGTCAGCGGGCTGTGCCGTGGAGGGCGGACGCGATGAGTTCAGTGGCCGACCGCAACTTCGGGACATCCGCTTCGGTCATGCGGCCGACGTCGCCGTACTTGAAGGCACCGCCGCTTGCCCATTCGACCACTTCGGCGATGGCTTGCTTTTTGGTGGTGGCCACACGGCGTGCCATTGTCAGGAACTCATTGCGGAGCTGGTTGAATCCGGAAGCTCTCGCTGACCCGTTACCATTGTTGTGCGCAGGAGGCGAGGCAGCCCCGTCGGCGGGTGGCATGGTAGATCTATTCCCACCATTCGGGGTCGTGTTGTTTGCAGGGAACGAAGGCTTCGCCATCAGCTTTGACGCCGTGGCCCCTTCCACCAGTGGCTTGACAGATGCGTTCCCGCCTTTCGCGGCAGAACTGCTTTCGGGAGGCAAAGGCTTCGTCGTCGGCTGCGGCGCAGTTACGGCGGGAATCGTATCGGAAGGGGATGGTTGCGATCTCCATTGGGTTCAAATGCAATATCGCCCTGCCGCGAGCACGTGCTGGGCGATTTGGCGGCCCAGGGCGATGGTGTTCGCGGGTTCGTGCTTGGCCAGCCTGCGCACGATGGCCATCTGGGTTCTCAGCATATCGCCTTCGGCCACGGCAGCCACCACCTTGCGCGCTGAGGCATCGACCGTCTGCATGGCTTTGGCGGCATAGTACCTCGCCATGGCAATGGCAGCGCCCGCCGCGCTCTCGCCTTTGGCGGCTAGCAACTTCTCCGCCCGCAGGATGCAGGATTCCATGGCGTAAATTTCGATGACGCAATCCGCAATCGCGGCCATCACCTCCTGCTGGTCGGCAAGCGTCTGCATGTATTTCTGCGAGGCCGCTCCGGCCGCGAACAGGCCCAGCTTCTTGGCCTGTGCCAGCAGCTTATACTCGCCCGCCAGGGGTCCCTCGCGTTCCTCGGCGGTAGGGGAAGGAGAGATAACTTCGTCCATAATCTGTTTGATAGCCGCAAGCAGCGGCAACTCGCCCTTCATGGCCCGCTTCATCAGCCATCCCGTGATGATCAGCCGGTTGATTTCATTGGTTCCCTCAAAGATGGGGTTGATGCGCGCGTCGCGGTACGCCCGCTCAGCGGGATATTCCGTCACGTAACCGTACCCGCCGTGAATCTGGACGGAATGGTTTGCCACCATCTGCAACATCTCAGATACCCAAACCTTCACGATGGAGCACTCGACGGCGTATTCCTCGATGCGCTTTTCGATCTCGCGCACGTTCCCTTGGGCGCGCTGGTCCAATTCGGCCAGGGCGGCGTCAATCATTCCGATAGTGCGGTACACGATCGATTCACCGGTATAAACTCCCGCCGCGCACTCGGCGAGCTTCTCCTGGATCAAGCCGAACTCAGAGATGAATTTGCCGAAGGCTTTGCGCTGTTTGGCGTATTGAATCGCATCCTGCAAGACCTGGCGGGCTCCCCCGGTGCAAGCCGCCCCCAGCTTGAAGCGCCCAATGTTCAAGGCGTTGAAAGCGATGTGATGCCCTTTGCCCGCCTCGCCCAGCAGGTTCTCCACCGGGACCCGGCAGTCGGTGAGAACCAGGGGACAAGTGGAGGAGCCGTGGATGCCCAACTTGTGCTCCTCCGCGCCCACCGAGAGCCCCGGCGTATCGCGCTCAACGAGAAAGGCCGAGAGTTTCTCCCCCTCGCTCTTGGCGAAGACAACGAACAGGTCAGCGAAGCCGCAATTGGTGATCCACATCTTCTCGCCGTTGAGCACGTAGTGCCTGCCATCTTCGCTAAGCACCGCGCGGGTGCGGCAATTGAGGGCATCCGAACCCGAGGTGGCCTCGGAGAGGGCATAGGCGGCAATCCACTCGCCTGCCGCCAGTTTCGGAAGATACTTCTGTTTTTGCGCCTCCGTGCCGTACCAGACGATGGGCAGCGTGCCGATGCCCACGTGGGCGCTGAACGCCGTCGAGAAGCTTCCCAGTTTGCTGATCGCCTCCGCGACTACGGCGGAAGTGACCTTGTCCATCCCCATCCCACCGTACGTCTCAGGGACGTCCACACTCAGCAAGCCGAGTTCGCCGGCCTTGCGGAGAAGCCCCTTCGTAACCGCGAAATTTTTGGCCTCGATTTCACTAATCGCCGGCATGACCTCGTTGGTGAAAAACTCGTTTGCTGTTTTCATGATCTGTCGCTGCTCTTCAGACAGGTCCGCGGGGGTGAAAACATTCCGCGGCTCGCACTCCTCGATGAGGAAACTACCCCCTTTGGCCCGTTTCACCGGACTAGTGGGTCGAGTTGATTCTGTAACGGTCATGGTTCTTCCTCCTCATTTCGGTTTTTGCTCTGCCAATCCCCTGGTTAACGTGCGCGCAAACTGCGACGCGATTTCCGCTGCGGACAAAGCTCCCTCCGGCTCGTACCACATACAGATCCAGTTCAGAGCTCCGGCAATCGAGAAGGCTGCGATCCAGGCGTGGCAGGGGGCGATCGATCCGTCCGCGATTCCCTCCTCGATGAACGATCGGAGACGACGGTCGATTTTCTTCTTATAGGCGCGCACCTCGGCGCGCGCCTTGCCAGACAAATCACCTTCGTCCAACCGCATCACGCACCTGCCGAAATTCAGCGTCATTACATTGGCGTAGGAGCGGATGAACGCTTCGACCTTTTCCAAACCCGTTCCACAGTGTCCGGCAATCTCCGCCAGACTCTCCTCGATGAGCTTCGTGCCCCAACCATAGCATCCGAGCAGAATGTCTTCTTTGTTGTGGAAGTAATGATAGAGCGCAGGCTTGGTGATGTTCAGGCGCTTGGCAACGTCGTTCAACGAGGTGCGTCCGTAACTCTTATCGAGAAACAATTGGGCGGCAGTCTTGAGCACGGCCTCGCGTTTGGTCACCGGATCGCGCCGCCGGCTGGCGAAGGCCGTTTGATGCGGTTTCGCGACCACCGTGTCCTGCATCTTGAGTTGAAACAACGAGCCCTCGATTGACGCCCAATGCTTAACGCAATATCTTACCCAAAGGTAAGATACGGGATCAAGCGAAATTTGAGTGCTAGTGTAGTGTCCACTAATTGAGTGGACAATGCAGCGCTGCCGTCCCTGCGGCATCTGCCGGCAGGATGCCGGCGCTACGAGAAGGAGCGTTGTCCAGCTATTTCCTGGATACTACACTGGTGTCATTTGAAGAATACGGGCTGGCGCGACTGAATCGTGCAAATGACACCACTGCGAAAATTTTGGTGGTCAAAGTATCCTGCACGTGGGGTAGACTAGAAACTCAACTGGAAGAAAGTCCTGCTCGCGCGCGGCGGACGCGGGGTTGATGGCGCGCAATCCCGGCGGCACCATGCACACTATGACGAACGACGATTTGCCTCTCTCGCGGTTCTATCGCTGGGAGCGCGAGCGGGCAGAGCGGATTTTTCTCACCCAGCCGTTTGGCGGAGGAAAGCTGCGCGAGTGGACCTGGAGGCAGGTAGGCGCCGAAGTCCGCCGCATGGCCGCTTATCTGAATGCGCAAAGCTGGGAGCCGGGGACTCGTGTCGCGATTCTCTCGCGAAACTGTGCCTGGTGGATCATGGCGGACTTGGCCATTTGGATGGCCGGGCATGTGAGCGTGCCCATCTATCCCTCGCTCACTTGCCGTAACGTACGCCACATCTTGGAGCACAGTGAGGCGAAGGGTTGCTTTCTAGGGGCCACGGACGATAAAGGGATGGCCACTTGCGGCCTTCCTTCCGGCGTCCGTGCCATCGGGTTCCCCACCGCGCCCGCCGCAAGCTACCCCGTCTGGGACAGACTGGTGGCGGCCAACGCACCGGTTTCCGGCAACCCGGCGCGCGCCGCGGACGACCTTGCGACCGTTATCTACACCTCCGGGACAACCGGCGCCCCGAAAGGCGTGATGCACAACTTCGCTGCGTTCAGCTACTTTGCCAAAACCGCTACTGACTTGCTCGGCCTGGGAGCGGAGGAACGCCTCCTCTCGTATTTGCCCCTCGCCCATATCATCGAGCGCTGCGCCTGCGAGGCGCTGGGCTTGTTTCTCGCTTTCCACGTTTACTTCGGTGAGGGGCGCGAGACGTTCCTCACGGACCTGAAGCGAGCGAGTCCTACCATATTTCCGTCCGTGCCACGCCTGCTCTTGAAGTTCCAGCAGGGTGTCTTCGAAAGGATTCCTGAGCGCCGCCTGGATACCTTGCTGCGTATTCCCATTCTCAACCGCGCCATCAAGAAACGGATCCTGCGCCAACTGGGGCTGGCTAGAGTGCGCTACGCGGCCAGCGGGGGCGCGGCGCTGCCCATCGAAATCCTGCTCTGGTACCGAAATCTAGGGCTCCCGCTTTTCGAAGGCTACGGCATGACGGAGACGGCCATCACGCACCTTCCTCCCGCGCCTGACCGGGTGCGCCCAGGCTACGTGGGAAGCGCCCTGGACGGCGTGGAAGCGAAGCTGGGTGAGGGCGGCGAATTATTGATCAAGAGCCCCATGAACATGCTGGGATATTACAAGGACCCACAACTTACGCGGGAAGCCTTCACGCCGGACGGGTTCTTTCGCACGAGCGATCTGGTTCAGCTCGATGGGGGCGGCCAGGTGAAGATCATCGGACGCCTCAAGGAACAGTTCAAGACCAGCAAAGGCAAGTACGTCGCCCCCGGTCCGCTCGAGACTGAACTCATGACGCATCCTGCGCTCGAGGCCTGCTGCGTCATGGGCGCGGGCCTGCCGAGCCCATTCGCAGTTGTGGTTCTATCGCTGGACGCGAGGCAACAGTGCGCAGCTCCGGAAGCCCGGGAAGCCCTCGAGCAATCGTTGCTCGAGCGGATGAACGAGGTCAACGCCCAGGTGGATCCGCACGAGCGGTTGAGCTTCATCGCCATCGCCGAGGGTCCGTGGACAATCGAGAACGACATCATTACCCCTACCCTCAAGATCAAACGCGCTGTTCTCGAAAGCCGCTACCTTGCTTTCGCGGGGAGCTGGCAAAGACGCAGCACGGCCGTGGTGTGGGAATCGGAGCCGCCTGACCGGAGCCGGCCGGGCGCCCTGCAGCCTTCGCCAACGGCCTCGTAGTTGGCAGGTTTCTATTCCGATCCACAGGGGAGACGAGTAGGGTTGAGGAAAGCCCGGTTCCCCGCTGACGGTTGAAAAGTACACGAATAAAACTGCGGAGTGGCCGGGCCACCTCGCAGGATAGACTTGGAGTACCCAATGGGCAATATCACCAAAGTACTCCTCCTATTGACCGCGAGCAGATCCGCAAACTTGCTTCAGAAGCTCAGATTTCCAGCGGAGCAGGGATCGGTGTGCACGCTCACGGTGTTCCTGGTCGGGCACGGCGAGAATCACCCTCTCGATTGCCTCCAACTGTGTAAGCACTCCTTTGATATCCCCTTTGGCCTCACGTACGGAGGCCTCGACACCGGCGCGCAACCACGGTATTTCAGTTTTTGCGGGCAGGGCAGCCAGCCACTGCTCGGCCAAATCCAGTCGCTTCTGCTTCGCCTGAAGTTTAGCGGCATCGCTCATCAGAAGCACGAGCCCTCATGGGCCCGTGGGAGTGCCTTCCGTTCCGGTTGTTGTTCTGTAGGAATTACCTCGGCTCGTGACGGAACTCAGTATCTACCAAGACTGTGGAACAAAGGCGGCGCGCTATCCGTAGCTGAATGAAGAGAGACACGGAGAATTAGGGTGTGCGGAAAAGAGAGTAGGGAGAGGGACGTTTGCTGATGGCTCACGTCTAAATGGTTGATGTCTGACGCCGTTTCTCTCAGATAGAGGAGAATTCAATGGGCACAAACTCGGGAGTTGGAACCGTTTCTTCGAAATCAGAGTCTTATAGACCAAACGGCTTCGATCAAACCCTGATTCAACTCGAAGGTGTCACCAAGGTCTTTTACACCGAAGAAGTAGAGACGCACGCTCTTTCCGGCATCCACCTGGAGATTAAGAAAGGCGAATACCTTTCTATCGCGGGTCCCTCGGGCTGCGGGAAATCCACGTTGCTTTCCATCCTGGGGCTGCTCGATTCACCCACTGGCGGCAAGTACACTCTGACCGGAACGGGGGTTGAAGACCTCTCGCTCTCGCAACGCACGCGGATTCGTAATCGGGAGATTGGGTTCATATTCCAGGCCTTCAACCTCATCGGCGATTTGAACGTTTATGAAAACGTGGAGTTGCCGCTGACTTATCGCGGCATGCCTTCCTCGGAACGCAAACAACGGGTGCAGGAGGCGCTGGAGAGGGTGGCGATGGCGCACCGCATGAAGCATTATCCTTCCCAACTTTCCGGCGGCCAGCAGCAGCGTGTGGCTGTGGCTCGCGCTTTGGCCGGAAGGCCTTCAATTCTGCTGGCGGACGAGCCCACGGGAAACCTGGACTCGAAGAACGGCGAAGCGGTGATCGACCTGTTGCGCGAACTTCACCAGGAAGGCGCTACCATCTGCATGGTCACTCATGATCCGCGTTACGCCGAGTTCACTGACCGCACCATCCATCTTTTCGACGGGCAGATTGTGGAAGAAACCCGGTGATTAACAGGGCGTTGTAGGGGCAACCCTGGTGGTTGCCCCAGGGCGGCCCTAAGGGCGGCCCCTACAACCCACGTTTTTTCACACCTTCTCCGCCTTTCCGAGGCGTTCCATTAAACTCACTGTAAGCGTCCACGGATCACGGTGATCGAGCCGATCGGCAGGGTATACATGCCATCGGTGCTCGGGGTCATCGTCGTGTTCTTGTTCTCGCCGGGGGTGTTGCAGTATTCGACGAGGGCGACAGGCCCCGCGAAAGTATGCTGCGCGTGATTCGCATCGTCGATGACAAGGTGAATCTGGTGGGCCGCGTTCAGGTCGTGATTGATCAGCATCAGCGACCAAGTTCCGTCCGGGCGATGCACCGCGTAAGAAGTGATCACCTTGCGCCCCGCGGCGTCCAGAAGATCGGCCGAGGTGGGGAAAATCTCGTTCGCTCCCCCGCCGTGTTGCAACCACTCAAAGTTGATAATGTGCGCGGAAGTGAACGGGGTGTATTCCGGCGTACCGTAGGCCCCGCCGCCGTTAGGCTCTCTTCCGGCGCCAAGGAAGCCCCCGCCCGTGGCGCCATCATTAATGGCCGGCCGGTAGAACGCCGTGCCCCCCTGTTCGAAGAAGGTGCCGAACGCGTCGCATTCCCAGATGGCGCGGCCCGTCACGCCCAGGTAACCCCGTGAGCTGTGGCCGGCGGTGATGCCGCTTTCGGAGATAATCAGCGGCACGTCTTTGGGAACGCCGTCCTCACGCCACATCTGGAGGACGTGCTTCATGATTCCGGGTTCCATGTAAAGCGTATCCCACTCGTCGGGCGGCCCGAAGCCGTTCTGCATGAACGGGTAGTGCTCGAAAGACATGAAAGCGAGATCCTGAAGATGGCCGTGGGCCTTGAGGTAATCGACGAAGCGAGCCATCCACGAGGTGCGGCCCTGGTCGTCGACCCAAAGGGTGATGTCCTTGTTGACTCCTTCGAAAACAGGGCCGCCCAGCTTGGCGTCTGGAACCAGCTTGTGGATGGCCGTCGCCCATTGGCAGTAGATGGCCCCGTAGTCTTCCGGCATGGTGTGCTTGCCGTCGCACTCTTCCCCGATTTCAATTCCCACCACGGGATAACCGCGCTTGTGGATGTACGCAACCTCGTTCGCGCAATCCTCCGGCGTGTCATAAATGGCTGCGCAGGCCACCAGCGCCGGATGTCCCATGGTCAATCCGCTGGTAAAGAAATTGTCCATGCCGTTGTATTCGTCGTGGCCGCCGGTGACGAGGTTATCGGCCTGGTGCCAGGGATCGACGGAAGAGGCGCAGAAGTTCCCTGAGGTGTCGGCCGCCGAGTTGGGGAACGCAAAGGGCTGACCGGGGGGATGCGGGTGACGCTCGCCTGGCACGGAAGGTTTCGGTTCGACGCCATCGGCCGGGTAGGCGATCGAGTAGGCGCCGCTCGCATCCATCGTCCCAACGGAAAGCGTCTGGAGCGCATAACCCACGCAGTTGCGAATGTCCTGCGCGCCATGCGTATCGCAGGTTCCTGAGGATTTCGACATCACAACGCGGACGAAGCGGGCGGTAATCGGCTTATCGGAGAGTTTCAGGTGAACGTCCCCGCCGGTGCCGTTCGTCACCGCGCCCGATGGGAAAGCCTTCCACACCCCATTCGGACCCATGTCCCAGTCGAGCGCGTTGTTGTCACCAATCCAGTATTGGACTACATAATTGACAGCGTAGGGATCGACCCACTGGATGTGGATCGCATTGACGGCGCGTGCAATGCCCATATCGGCCACCACCCATTGTGGGTGCAGGGCGTCGCTTTCGCCGGTGAAACGGCTGGTGAGGTAGGGGTTGCTCTTCCAATAGCTTTGGAAACCCGCCACCAGAGGGGTGTCTCCGCTGGTCATGAAATCGCGATGGGGCAGCGAGTAGGAATATCCGTAATGGATCGGCTCGCCCA
>Ga0326727_10005609_pt1 | contig 35582 bp, 24 predicted proteins | sample MB2enrmetagenome_FD_207643 | JGI IMG/M metagenome (GOLD analysis project Ga0326727, IMG submission 207643) | Lab enriched peat soil microbial communities from McLean, Ithaca, NY, United States - MB29MY | ecosystem: Environmental > Terrestrial > Soil > Wetlands > Peat | place: USA: New York...
GGGCGTCGCCGGGGCCGTAGGTGGTGGCGAGTTCCCGCTGCAAGGCTGCGTACCGTTCGGGATCTTCGCCCAGGGCGCGCATGACGGCGGCTTCGTTTTCAGGCGCGGCATCACAGCCGTGCTTGAGCGCGTTCATTTTCATGCGCTCTTTTCCGGCCTCGCTGCGAGGTCCGGTGGAGCGCTGCGAATTGCGCCGAGCGGCGTCAAGCCGCTGGGGAGTAGGACAAGTAGATTTGAGTAAGGACATAGTAACTCCATAAGTTGGAAGATTGGGAGCAGGGGCGGCAGGCAAGCCGTCCCCACGCGAGCTGGGACGGACGTTCACGACCCTAATAGACTATCACAAGCCGAGCCCAGCTGTCAAGACCAGAGTGTGGCGATACATAGATAGGCCATTAGCGCAACCTGAGTAGGGGCGGTTCGCGAACCGCCCCTAGACGCGCACTTGGCGCATCCATGGAGAGAAGGCGTGAAAGAGCGCAGAATGTGTCATCCTGAGCGCAGCGAAGGATCTCTGCGGTTGTTCGTGAGCCGCTGAACCTTAGGTAACTGCCGAGATCCTTCGCTCCGCTTAGGATGACAGGCGGTTGGTCTTGCTACGCGGCTGGCGCAGGGCGAAGCCCTGGGTTGCGTGGAGCCGGAATGAACAGAGACCGCAGAGCTGCGCCAGCCCCGTCTTTCGATGAAAAGCGTGCCTGACACCCTTCCTCTCCACCCTTCCTCTCCCTGACACCCTTCCTCTCCCCCACCCTTCCTCTCCCCGCAAAGTACGCAAAGTTCGCAAAGAAAACACTTCAGCTTCGCGCCCCTTTGCGCCTTGGCGTGAGCTGTTTTGATTTTTTCACACCTTCGAACCGTCGGGACGTACGCGCCACCCGCGAGCCGGCGTTGTTGCGCGCTGCGCCCATTTGTTGTGCTGGGATGGCAGGTTGAGAATCACTCGATTTTAAGTTGCAGGTCAACTCTTGGGGATGTCGGGGCGGTTCCACCAGCCGCCTCCCAGGGCTTGAAACAGCGCCGCGGAATCGGCATAGCGATTCGCTCGCGCCTGCACCAGATTAATCAGGGCCTGCTGGTAGGCCTGCTCGGCGCTCAACAGCGCAAGATAGCCTGCATAGCCCGCCCTCACTTGCGAGGTCGTGAGATCGAGAGTCAGCTTGGCGGCGTCCGCGGCGCTACTCGCGGCTTTCAGGGTATCGGCATCCTGCTGGAGCGCGTGCAGCGTGTCGGCGACATTCTGAAATGCGGCGATCACGGTACTACGGTATTGTCCGGCGGCTTGGGTAAAGGCGGCTTTGGCAGCGCGCTCGCGGTGCCGCAGGGTGCCGGCGTCGAAGATGGGCTGGGTGATTCCGGCGGTCAAGTCCCAAAAGCCATTGCCGCCTGAGAACATCTTGCTGAAAGCGGTCGGTGAACTGCCCCCATCGGCAGTCAGGGCAATACTCGGGAGGCGGTTGGCGATGGCAATGCCAATCTGGGCGCTGGCCGCATGCAGGTTTTCCTCGGCTTGGCGAACATCCGGACGCTGCCCAACGAGTTGGGAGGGGAGGCTCAGCGGCAATTCTTGCGGTAGTTGCAGGTTGGAGAGATCAAATTTCTCCGCCAAATCCTGGTTCGGGAAACCGCCCGCCAGCGCCGCCAGCGCGTCGCGCTGTTGCGCCAACTGCTTGAGCAGCGGTGGCAACGTGGCGGCGACTTGCGCGAGCTGCGATTCCTGCGCGGCCACGTCGAGTTGGCCCGCATAGCCACTCGTATACTGCTCCTTCAGTATCTTCAGCATGTCCGTGTTGATTTTGATGAGTTCTTGAGTCGCTTCAATCTGCCCCCGCAGAGATGCCTCTTGGATCGCTCCCGCGGCGACGTTGGAGCTTAAGGTGATGTGTGTGGCGGCCAGCGCGAAGCGCGCTTGCTGCTCTTGCGCGGCGAGCGACTCCACGGTTCTGCGATTCAATCCGAAAACGTCCGGTACGAACGAGACGCTCACCTGCGGTGTGTAGAGGCTGTAATTCTGGATATTGGCGTTGAGGACGGGCGAAAGGTCAGCCGCTGTCCGCGCGCGGGTCGCCGTAAAACCGCCGGTGACACTGGGATAGTAATAACCGCGCTGGGCCAGCAAATTCTCTCTCGCCACCGTCAACGCCGCTTGCGCCGACTTCAGATCGGGATTTGCTTGGAGCGCGCGAGCGATTAAGTCGTCGAGCGGCTGCGAGTGAAACACCTGCCACCATTCGCCCGGAATGTCCTTGCCCTCGACCAAGCGCTGCGCCTCTCCTCCGGCCACGTTGGGCGTGGTGCTGGTGGTTGAAATCGGAGTGGGAGTGTAGCCGCCCACGTCAGGCGGAGCGGGCTTCTTAAAATTCGGGCCCACTACACAGCCTGGAGCGAGCACCAAAGCCGCCGCCAGGAAAACAGTGAGGAGCGATTTGCAGGTCTGAAACATAGGTTTAGTCCGAATTCCGAAGCTGCGAGGCTCTACGAGAAGAAACCCCTCATCCGGCTCGCTACTCTCGCCACCCTCTCCCCACGGGAGAGGGCTGAAAACTATCGTGGTTGACGGCCCTCTCCCCCGGGGAGAGGGTAGCCTGCTGCCGGCGCATTCATCAGCCGGAGCGGGCCGGGTGAGGGGTTACTTCCGAAGAATCTGAACGCCCGCTCCGTTCTCGAGGTCAACTTCGGAATTCAGGTTTAGTTGTCCGGGCAACCTTTATGCTTGCCCGAGGGCGGCCACCAGGGCCGCCCCTACGATGCGCGCCACGATGGGTGCTTCATCCTGCTAGCGCCTCCGGTTCATGCGAGTCCCGCTGAGCGCGCCGGTTCCATTCGCCTTATCGGCCGCCGGTCCGCCTACGACCGCCGGGTTTGGACTACGATGGCGAAGGTTGGGGACTGTTGGCGCGACGACTTGGGGAACGCTTGGCGCGCGGACGTTGCTCACCCCAGCATGCCCGATGAGCCCGCTTTTTGTTGCTCTGACGGAATTGTCGGTGCCCGGCTGGCGCACTCTCGCGGGATTTCCAACGGCGGGTCGTCTCGGGCTGGTCAGTGGCTGCTTATGACGACTTACCTGTTCAGACCTCGGGCCGGAGAGACCCCTCACCCGTCCCGCGCCGGCTGATGAAGACGCCGGTCGCGGGACACCCTCTCCCCAAGGGAGAGGGCTTGCAGGTTCAGCAGGGAGAGGGCTTGCAGGTTCAGCAGGGAGAGGGCCTGCAGGTTCAGCAGGGCGAGGGCCTGCAGATTCAGCAGGGAGAGGGCCTGCAGATTCAACAAGGAGAGGGCAAGCGAGGAGACAAGCGATCGGACAAAGAACGAGCAAAAGGTACGCCGCCTTCATGCCGAGTGAGCCTCCGAAGTGTGGTGATTATCGCGGCCAAGGAAGATCATTCGCAAAGCGGGCACTGCCAGAAGAAGCATCACGGGCCCGACCAGCATGCCACCCACAATCACCGTGGCGAGCGGGCGCTGCACCTGGCTGCCAATGCCCGTAGAAATGGCTGCGGGAAGGAGGCCGATGCAGGCCGAAAGCGCCGTCATCAGCAGCGGGCGCATGCGGGTGCTGGCGGCGCGGTACATCGCCTCCACGGGCACTAATCCCTTGGCCCTTTCGTGTTCATAAAAAGTAATCATCAGGATGCCGTCCATGACGGACACGCCGAAGAGCGACACGAAGCCGATGGCGGCGGAGATGCTGAAATGGAGACCGGAGATATAGAGCGCCAGGATGCCGCCCACCACCGCGTCGGGGATGCCGGCGAGCGCCAGAAGGCTGTCGCGAAAGTTATTGAACAAGCTATAGAGCGCCCCGGCAATCAAAATGAAGCTGATGGGCACAATGATCTCCAGTCGCTTCTTGGCTTCCTGAAGATCTCCGAACTCGCCCGCCCAGATCAGCCGGTATCCCGGGGGAAGTTTCACCTTGTCCGCGATGCGCTTCTGAGCCTCCTCGACCGTGCCGCCCAGGTCGCGGCCCCGCACGCTGAACTTGACCGGGATGAAGCGCTGCACGCTCTCGTGATAAACCCAGGCGGCTCCGGTATCCAGGGTGATGGTCGCCAGTTCGCTCAGGGGTATGTACGCATTGGCACCGGTGGGGGTTTGATAGGCCACTTTGATGTTATGGACTTTGTCGATGCTGTCGCGATATTCCGGCGTATAACGCACGATGAGATCGAACTGCCGGTCGCCTTCCAGGACCGAAGTGGCTACGGCGCCACCCATGGACGCCTGCACGACCGCGTTCACATCGCCGGAATTGAGGCCATAGCGCGCGGCCTTGGCGCGATCCACTTTGATGTTCAAATTGGGTTGTCCCAGGACGGGGAAGATGCCGAGGTCGGTGATGCCCCGCACTTGGCTCATCTGGTCCCGGACCTGGTCGGCAAGATTGGTGATGGTTTGGAGATTGGGACCGACGATCTTTACCGAATTGACGCCTTTGACGCCCGAGATCCCTTCTTCGATGTTGTCCTCAATGTACTGGGAGAAATTAAAGACGACCCCCGGGAGCTCGTTATTAAACTCCTCCTGAATCTGGTTGGTTAGCTTGTCCTTGGTCAAACCCTTTGGCCATGCGTCAAAGGGCTTGAGGGGAGCGAAGAGTTCGACGTTGGAGAATGGCGAAGCGTCGCTGCCGTCATCCGGCCGGCCATGTTGCGAAACTACGGTGATGACTTCGGGATGTCGCAGGAGAATTTCGCGCATTTTTCGGGCGGCCGCCTCGCCGTCCTCGAGCGAGAGCGTGATCGGCATGGAAGCCCGAATCCAAAAGTTGCCTTCTTCCAAGTGCGGAAGAAATTCGCTGCCGAGTCGCGGCGCAATCAGGAAGAAGGTTCCCAGAGATAAAGTTAATTCCAGTCCAACCACGAGAGCGCGATGGTTCAGGGAAAAACGCAGTGCAGGATTGTAGATACGGTGCAACAGGCGGACGACGATCGTCTCGGCTTCCTTCACGTTTTTGGGGAGCAGCAGGGAAGCGATCACGGGCGTGACCGTAAACGTGGCGATCAGGGCTCCGGCGAGTGCGTAGCCATAGGTGCGCGCCATGGGGCCGAAGATCTGGCCCTCGACTCCCTGCATGGTGAACAAGGGCACGAAACCGGCCACGGTGATCAGCGCCGAGAACAAGACCGCCTTGTCCACCTGCATGGCGCTGATCAAAATCAGCCGCAAGCGATCCGACCATCCGTGAGCGGCCGTGCCTGGTTCTGAGGATCTTGTCGGGTCGGGCCCCCAAGAACCTTTCGCCAGGCGTTCGAGCAGGCTGCGTCTTTCCTCCGGGTCGCGCTGGAAATTTTTGAAGATGTTTTCGACCAGGATTACGGCTGAATCCACAATGATGCCGAAATCCACCGCGCCCACCGAGAGCAGGTTGGCGCTCTCGCCCATGATCACCAGCAGAATGGTGGCGAAAAAGAGCGCGAACGGGATATTCAGACCCACGATGGTGGCGCTGCGGAGATTGCCGAGGAATATCCATTGGATAAAGAAAACCAGCAGGCATCCGAAAATCAGGTTGTGCAGAACCGTGTGGGTGGTAATGGCGATCAAGGAGGAGCGGTCGTAATAAGGGACCAGCTTGACTCCCGGCGGAAGACTCCCGTCGTGATTCAGCTTGTCAATGGCTGCTTTCACCTTGGGAATCATGTCGGCGGTCGTTTCGGTTCGCCTCATCACGACGATCGATCCTACGACGTCGTCCTGATGGTCTCGGCCCAGAATGCCGAGCCGTGGCCGGTAACCGACCGATACCTTGGCGACGTCCCGGACCAGGACGGGGACACCGTTGATTTGTGCGAGAACCACATTGTCGATATCGTCAACTTTGTAACCTTGACGCAAATCATCGCTGCCACCGTCGTCAATGAGGCCGACGCCGCGGATGTTGATGGACTGCTGGCCAATGCGGATTTCCCGCCCGCCCACGTTGAGATTCGAGTTGCCCAGCGCCGTCAGGACCTGGGGCACGGTGACGTTGTAGGCCTCGAGCTTGTGAGGGTCCACCTCGACTTGGAACTCCTTGGTGGGGCCGCCCCAACTGTTGACGGCCGCGATGCCGGGGATCGTCAACAGGCGGCGCGCCACGATCCAATCCTGGACCGTGCGCAGATTGGTGATTCCGAAATGCGGCGGACCCACGACCTGATAACGATAGATTTCCCCCGTCGAACTGTTTGCCTGGATAGTCGGCACCAGGCCGCCGGGCAGGCTCACGTTCTGTTGCATCGCTACCGAGGCCTGGGCGTAGGCGAAGTTGTAGTCCACCCCATACTTAAAGGTGACCCGCACGAAGGACAGTCCATAGAAGGAGGTTGAGCGAATGACATCAATCCCAGGTGTAGTGTAGAGGCCAATCTCCGTGGGGAGCGTGTAGTAACGCTCCATTTCCTCGGCCGAGAGACCCGGCGCCTGAGCGGTGATCTCGAGGATCACCGGCGTGGGATTTGGGTAGGCCTCGATGTTGAGCAGCTTGAAGGCGATGAACCCGGCGCCCGCAAACAACAGCAGACCCAGCACCACAATCGGGCGGCGGCTGAGACAAAATGAGATGAGAGATTTGAACATCGTAGTCTTCAGTTCTCAGTTTTCAGTCTTCAGTTTTCGGACCTCAGGCCTTCGCTTCTCGATTCGTGGGAGTCCGGCGTTGGTGGTCCGTTCCGGCCGAACACTGAAAACTGAGAACTGAAAACTGACAACAGGTCTTAGTCGCTGGGCGGCGCCTCGAGCATGTTGCTCAGAAACACCGCGCCGTCGGTTACGGCCAATTCTCCGGGGTGCAAACCTTCGAGGATTTCGACCCAGCCGTCCTTGCGCAAGCCGACTTTGACTTCCTTTTGCACAAAACGACGGCGATCAGCCGTCACCCAAACCGTCATAGCGCCGTCGGCTTCGCGGACCACACCGGCGGCGGGTATGGCGGTGGCGTCTATCGGGGCCTTAACCCGGATGACGAAGTTCGCGAGCATTCCTGGGTGCAGCTCATTGTCGGGGTCCGCAATTTCGGAACGGATCGTTACGCGATGCGTACCCGGGTCAACGCTTTCGTAGATTTTCGCAACCCTCCCAAGAAACACGCGGTCAGGATAAGAGACCACACGGACTTGCACCGGCTCGCCCAAGTGGAAGAGCGGGATCTCGCTTTCGGCCACATTGGCCAGCATCCATTTGAGGGTGACGTCTGAGACCGAGTAGGGCGCCGGCAGGTTTCCGGGCTGCACCAACCAGCCCGGTTGCGCGTTTTTGGAAGTGATTTTGCCAGGGATGGGACTGCGCACAATCAGGGCGGGATCGATCCGGCGCGAGGCAATCATTTGATCGATCTCCGCATCCGTCTTGCCGAAGACTCGTACGGCATCGCGCGCGGCTTTCAGCGCACCCTCCGCCGTTTGTTGGTCGGAGATCGCTTGTTCCCTTTCCCGCTCTGCAATTCCCGCCAATCCACGAACACGCGCCAGTTCCCTGTTGGTCAACTCAAAAGTCGCTGCCGCTCCGATCAATGTTGACTCCGCCTGAATCAGGTCGGGGCTCTTAATGGTGTAGAGGGGCTCGTCTATACGAACTTCGGCGCCAAGCTGCACCAAGGTCGCGATGATAGTTCCCTGGTAAGCAGGGAAAACTTGCACGGACAGGTCCTCGTCATAATCAATATTGCCCACTGCCTCCTTCTCCACCGGAAACAGGTAGCTTCCCACCGGCTCGACCTTGATGGAGCTCAGTTGAGCGGGCGTCAGCTCCAAGGCCGCATCGGGCTGGGCCTTGCTGGATTTGGCGGCCGAGTTCTCAGGCGTATTAGTATTGGTCGCCTGACCACGACTGCGGCCGGATTCCACCAGGGCCATTACGGCGGCCAGAGCCACGGCCGCCCCGAACATCAGGGCGAATCTCTTGCCGATATGAAAGCGAACTTCCATTGTCTTCCTCCGAAGAAGTGCGAGCGCCGTTCGGTAATCATCCGAAACGTCTCAGGCCAACGCCGCGGAGCGAACGCGAAAGAATGAAGAAATCACGGCGCTGATTGCTGGCCGTGTCCGCTCAAGATCACAATAATCCGTCTGCCGGAACATCCTCCAGTTATCTTGCGGGTATGATTGCCTATCTTTCGGCCAGCTCGACCCTATCTTCCCGCCAACTCTTCAGACCGCGCGGGGCGATTTGGTAAAATTACATCCGTGGCTTGATATTTCGATGCCAACATTGCCGGCAGGCGAGAGCGATATGCTTTCATCATTCCTAAAGCTAAGCCGCACCAAGCTGCTTCTGGTTGCAGGGTTCATGATTTTAGCCGTGGCCCTGATCGATTGGCAGGTCGAACTGAACGTCTCTTTTGGCTTTCTTTATCTTTTCCCCATGCTGATTGTGGGAAGTTGCCTGCCGCGCTGGCAACTCGTATTGCTGGGAGGATTGTGTACGTTTCTTGCCGAACGCTTCGCTCCCTTCTGGTATACGTGGGATCCCGCAGCAGGAGTGCCGCGCGACCTATTCATGTTCACTTCCTACTTTGGCGCGGGCCTCTTTGCTTATGAATCCGCCAGGAACCGGCGGCTGGCGGAGCAGCACGTTAAGGAGGTCGAGCAAGAGGCCGTCCTGCGGCGCGACGCTGAGCAGCAGTTGCAGGCCCTCATCGAGAGCAGCCCGGCAGCGATACTGACGTTGGACTCGGCGGGCAAGATTGTGATGGCCAATCAAGCCGCTCACCGCCTGCTGGGCTTCGAGCCTGGGACCTTGCCGGGTGAAGCCATCAAGGACTTTCTTCCACCCTTGGCCCGAGTGCCTCCGGCCGAGGAAGCGGCGCCCGGCTTCCGTACGGCCCTGCAGTGCAGTGGCCGACGTCGGGATGGGGAGGTGTTTCTCGCGGACGTCTGGTTTTCCACCTACAAAACGAGCGCCGGAGCAAGGTTGGCGGCCATGCTGGTGGATAGCTCCGAGGATCTTCGCGACAAAGAGGAGTCCAGCCTCCACTATTTGATGGTAGCTTCCCGCCTGGCCGTAGGAGGGGTGTCGCATGAGATCCGTAACGTGTGCGGTGCGATCGCGGTGGTCTGCGAAAATCTCTCGCGCCGGCCCGAATTGGCGCAGAGTGAGGACTTCCGCGCGCTGAGGGACTTGGTCGAAGGTTTGGGAAGGATCGCCGCCTTCGAGTTGCGGCAGAGCGCTGGAACCGAGGAGCCGACGAGTGTTGACCTGGGCGAGGTTCTCGACGAATTGCGCATTGTAACCTTGCCGTCCCTGCAAGAAGCCGGCGTGCTGGTTCGCTGGCATGTGCCCGAAGGTTTGCCCCGGGTGTGGGCTGACCGCCACAACCTCCTGCAAGCTCTGTTGAACCTCACCAAGAACAGTTTGCGAGCTATGGAAGACGGAGACGTAAAAGAGTTCAGAGTCAGCGCCCATGTCGAAGGTGAACGCGTGGTGGTGCGAGTCCGGGATACCGGTGGCGGCATATCCAATCCCGAACGTCTGTTTCAGCCCTTTCAGGAAGGCGCGGAAGCCGCAGGGCTGGGCCTGTATCTCTCCCGGGCTCTGGTCAGGACGTTTCAGGGCGACCTCCGTTACGAGCCGGGATCCCCCGGGTGTTGCTTCGCTTTGGACCTGGTGCCTTGTGTGGGGCAAGGTTGCAAGGAGGGAGGGTCAAAGACACATGGATAAGATCCGAATCCTTTTACTGGATGACCACGCGCTGTTCCGTGAAGGCCTGAGCCGGTTGGTGGACAGCGAGGCTGACCTGGAAATGACCGGGCACTGCGCGACGGTCGACAAAGCCATCGATATCCTGCGGCAGAAGCCGATTGATCTGGTGCTGCTGGACTACGACCTAGGCAAAGAAAATGGCTTCCAGTTTATGGCGCGTGCCCGGGAGATGGGCTTCGAGGGGCGTTTCCTCATTGTCACGGCCGGGATGAGCGACGCCCAGTCGGTCGAGGCAGTAAGGTTGGGGGTAGGCGGGATATTCACGAAGCATAGCTCGCCGGTCTCGCTCGCCCAGGCCATCCGCAAAGTGATGGCAGGAGAAACGTGGCTGGATCAGACCTCTGTGCGGGCATTGGTCGAAGCGGCCAAAAGCCAGGAGGGGCCGGACGCAAGACGCCCCTTCACGGAAAGGGAGAATGAAGTGCTGCAGGGCGTGTTCGAGGGTTTCAGCAATAAGGAAATCGGCGCGCGTCTCGACATCTCGGAAAGTTCGGTGAAGGCGGCGTTGCAACAACTGTTTCACAAAACCGGCGTGCGGACCCGCAGCCAACTCGTCCGCATCGCGCTCGAGGAGGGTTTCGGCCGCCGCAAGTAGAACCACACCGTCAGAAGAGGTACTTCAAGGCGAATTGGATGAGGCGTGGAGCCACCGAGGTTTGAGTGATCACACCGAAGTTTGCCGTCCCCAGCGTCGTGCCCGGGTTGCTGAACTGGGGATGGTTGAGGGAGTTGTAGAATTCAATGCGGATGGCGAGTTCGGCGTCTTCCCGCAGGCCACCCACCACGGTCATCTTTCCCAGCGAAAAGTCGGTATTCAACTGCGGCGGGCCGTCGAGGAAGCTCTGCCCTGTGTTGCCGTACCCGGTTGCACCATCGGAGCCGATGGAGGGAGCAGAACACAATGCCGGCGTATTGATCCAGTTGCCCAGTCTCGATTCCAGACTGCCGGCGGTGGCCACGGAGGCGAGGGTTCGACCCGGGCAGAGAGTGACGGTCGAGGGAGAGGCTTCACCGTAGACCGTGCCGCCGTTCGGATCGCTCAGAGTCAGCGGCAATCCGCTTTGCAGAATGACAATTCCGGTTGTGAACCACCCGTTCAAGAGTTTTGCCGCCGCGCCGGCGTTGTAGAGGCGATTGGGGAACTGGTAATCGAAGTTGGTGATGCTCCGGTGCGTGCGGTCAAAGGTGGCGCGCGCCCAGTTCCTGGCGAGATAATTCAGGTCGTTATAGATGGCCGTGTCGTTCATGGCCTTCGACAAGGTATAGGCGGATTGAAAGGTCAGGCCGTGAGCAATCCGCCTGCGGAGAGTAGCCTGGAGGCCGTGATACCAGGACTCACCGGCAAACTCGCTGTCCGTCAATGCGGAGGGGGTCTCTCCCAGGTACGGAACGCGCTGCCCGGCGTTGACGGCGGTATTGGTGGTGATACAGTCTGTGGGCGCGCCGGAGTAGCCGCAGTTCACGGGGCGGGCGGGACTGGCCAGCAGGGGCTGGTTGAGGCCCACGCCGATCAGCAGATTGTCGCCGTACGATCCCACGTAGCCAACGTCAAAGGTGAAGGCGCTGGGCAGCCTGGTTTGGATGCTCAGATTCCATTGCTGGAGCCGCGGAATTTTGTATTCCGGGCCGGCGATCCGGTCAGAAAGCTGGGAGGATGGGGTGCGCGGAACAAAGCCGAGAGTCGTGGTCGGAAACGGCTTCTGGAGGTCCGACTGGCCGTTGGCGGCGTCGGTATTGGTGAACCCCTGCGCAAACGGCGCCGCGGTGAAGAGGGGCGCATTTCCGGCATTGGCGCTGTACGCCGGCGCCTGGTAAAACCAGCCGTAACCGCCGCGCACCGCGGCGCGCCCGGCCGCTCCGAACGGCTGCCACGCAAAACCAAAGCGGGGCGCGAACTTCCCAAGCGGAGTGCTGTTCTGATAGAAACTGCGAGTGGCGCTGGTCCACACACCTGTGGGCGGCGGCCCAAACGGCTCACCCGTGTAAGGGTTGATCAGGGCGGAATGGTAATTGGCCGCCACCACGTCGCCGGCCAGAGTTCCCGCGAGCGGCGGAATCGGCGCTTCCTTCAAGAAAGACGGCCACACGTTGCCGATCTCTCCTGTCTTGTCGGACGAGGGTCCCACATACTCCCAGCGCAGGCCGGCATTGAGAGCGAGGCGCGGCGTCACCCTGAAATCGTCCTGCGCGAACCCCGCCCCGTAATAGTGCCGGTATTGGTACTGCACCTCGCCGTTCGGTCCCACACCTTCGTTGGCTCTCACGGTTTCGATGTTGCTGCGGCCGCCGGGGCTTTGATTGTCCGCGGTGCTCAGGCCCACAAGGAAGTCCTCAAACGTTTCGAAGGTGATCTTGCCGCGTGCGGCGCCGGTGTCCAGCCGGTCGTTGTGTTGCAAGAGGAAAACTCCACCCAGCCGCGCATTGTGCCTTCCGTGAACAAGGGAGAGATTGTCTGTCCAGGTGAGCGTGTTCGTGAGCATCGAGAAATCGTTCGCGCCATTGCCGAAAAAGCGGAAAGTTCCCATGGAGCCCAGCATAGTGATTTCCGGGGGAAAAGGGAAAAACGGATCCACAGGGGTCATGCCGAATGAATCCGCATCGGGCGTGCCGACACCGCGGGCTGTCTGAAGAGTGCGCGTGTAAGCAAACCGCGCTTCATTGGCCACCTTGGGCGTCAGGACCGAGGTCAGCTTCACGGAGAGGGCAGCGTCCTCAGCATGGAGTGCTTGGGGAGAGCCGGGGCCGGGAATCACCGGGGTGACGGTTGCCCCTCCCGGCGCTCCCAGAGACCGACGCTGGTGAATTCGTGAAAAAAAGCCGCGCCATGACAGGGTGTTGGCGGATGAGGCGAGAACGTCGCTGTTGGCTACGAGGTGATCCTCGTTGTAATAAGACGGGAAGCTGAAGGACGAGAAACCCATGCCGGCATTGCTGCCGGACTGGAGGATCGTCTGCGGTACCGGCAGCAGGAATGAGCCGTCGGGCAGCGTGGTTTGCAGAATGCGCAGCGCCACCGGATTGATGGGGGCGGTGGTGGCGGTATTCCGGTTCGCGCAGTCCAATTGCTTCCCGCCCGCAAAGGTCAGATAGTTCGGGTCCGGTTGACCCGCATCCGGGCCGCTGGTCAGCACGTGATTCGCGGGGCAGAACTCCGCCGCCAGGGTCGCCGCCGACCGGTCGCCGGTCAGTGGAGGTAGGATGACCGAGGCCACGGAGGTCGGGTCGAGCCCGTTCACCTGCCGCGTTCCCTGGTAGGAGCCGAAAAAGAACCACTTGTTTCTGAGCACCGGGCCGCCCAATGATAGTCCGAACTGGTTTTGTTTCAGATCCGGTTTGGGCTGTCCGGTGGCGTTGCGAAAGAAGGAATTGGAATTGAAAATGTCGTTGCGCACGAATTCCCAGGCGGTGCCGTGATACTGCCTATCGCCGCCCCGTGTTATCACGTTGGTGCTGGGGACCATGACGCCATAGCCGGCGTCGTACTGCGAGGTCTGGATCTTGAACTCGGCGATGGTGTCAGGATTGGGGACGGTGCTGGGAGGGTAGGCGCCCTCAATGGCATAACTGCCCGCTGTCGTGCTTCCGTTCACGTTAACCGTCTGGGTTCCTCTGCCCAGCGTTCCGGCATTGTTCACGTCCGCGACGGTACCCGAAGACATGGAGAGAACCTGCGCAAAGTTGCGCGTCGTCAGCGGCACGCCGGTAATCGTCTTGTGATCCACCAAAGTGCCTGTCGAGGAGGCCGACAAGCTAAGGCGGCAGTTGCACTCGACCCTCTCGTGTGAGTCCCCGGCCTCAAGGCTCGCGTCCAGCGTGGGAGCTTCCGAAACGCTCACCTTCATTAAGGAGACCAGCGAGGTCTTGAACCCAGGTGCAGAAAAGCTCACACGGTACGTCCCGGGGACAAGCAACGAGAAGCGATAGCTGCCATTCTCTCCCGAGATCATGGTGAGAGTCTGGTTCGTCGCGTTGTTGGTGAGTACGACGGTTGCGCCAGGCACGGGTTGGTTCGCGCTGGTGATGGTCCCGCCTAGCGCCCCTGTGGCGTCAGACTGCGCGCGCAGAAGACTGACGGACGCTATTATCCAGAGAGCGACGAGCGCCGCGCCGAGGAAATGCCGCCTCCCGCCAAACTCGACTGAGGATCGACTGCCCTGCCTTGCGAAATCAACGATCTGGCGCGAATGAGATGTCATCAAATATCCGGGACGGCACAGAGTCTGCTGGCTCTCCACAACGGCGAATCCAGCCTTTGAACAGCCGATGGCCGTCGGAACCCTGAGACTCAGGATGAGAGAATCGTCTTGCCCTACCACCCGGCCTTTCTCCGGATTCCACAAATTGTCGAGCTGAGAACTTTACCACGGGATCCAGGCTCCTGCTCTGAAAATGGCTCCCCGCCTCAGCGGGAGGAGGGGCAGGGGTGGTGGGTGCAAGCGCCACGACGGGACCAACCACCCCCTACCCCCTCCTTAGCCGAGGAGGGGAGTCGTTTTCATGCTTTCCGAGTGGGTGGCGCATCATACATGAAGAGCGATACGTCAGGCGCGCGGACCTCGGCAGCATTTCAAATTTGAGATTTAAGATTCAAGAGTCAGAGCGCGGGCCTCGGCAGCATTTCAAATCTGCGATTTAAGATTCAAGAGATAGAGCCGCAGAGGAAGGCCAACTGCGCCTCGGCACTACGCCGTCAGCGGCGCGGGGGCGGCTTCAGGTGGGCGACTTCGGGAAGCTGGAGGAGTTGGGAGGCGGACTCCAATTCCACATCGTCGCGGACCAGTGCCGGCAAAAACTTGGCGAGCGCCGCGATGGTGGTCGGGTAGGGGTGACCGATGGCCAGCGCCGCTCCCTGTTCCTCCAGGACGCGCCGAAACTCGCGGAGCTGGCCGATCGTGTAGGGCACACTCTGGGTATCGTCCAAGAAGACGGAACGATAAAAGGCCGGAAGGCCTTGCCGGCGGGCTGCGTCGAATGCGACGCTCGAGGCGGTCGTCCGGCTGTCGATGAAGAAGAGGTGTCGCTCGGCGAGCGACCTCATCACCGCTGCCATCAAGCGGGGATCGGCGGTGGCGCGCGAGCCCATATGGTTGTTTACGCCGGCCGCCTGTGGGACGGAAGCCAAGTCTGAGTCGATGACGTGTTCGATCTCGAGGCGGTTCATACCCACGCGGATATCTGCCGGGCCTGGCGGGGAGTGAGGACTCGGCATGGGCTCCATCGGCAGGTGAAGCATCACTTCCCGCCCGGCGTGCCGGGCCTCCCGGGCGGTTTCCGCGGAGGAGCTAAGATGCGGAAGAATCGAGAAGGTGAGGGCATACGGCAAGGCCAGCAATTGGTGCGGCTTCTCAAGATTGGCCCCGAGGTCGTCAATAATAATCGCGGCGTGAAGGAGGCGCGGGACCTCACGAATCGTCCAACGAGCGACCGGCTTCCGGTTGTGCGACAGACGGATATCAGCGACCCGCAATCCTTTCCTGCTCCTGGTTTCATCGACGGAGACATCCAGGTGGTCTTCCCGAGCCTGACGCTCGAGAGCGCCCACCACCGCGGAATAGACCTCGGACCCGGCTCGCGCCTCAGGAGGCGGCGTAGGCCTTACGACAAAACGACCCATGTATGGCCTGATCCAGACTTGAGATCGTCCGGCAGTTTCGATGGATCGCTCGAGTTTCAGCGTCAGTTGCTGATGGTCCGCTTCGCGCCCGGGGGAGGAGACAGGTCTTGGTTGGCGCTTACAGCTCAGGGTACAAACCGCGAAGAGTAGAAGGGCGGCAAGCTTCACTTTTGATGCTTGTCTGCTGTGAGGAACGAGATTCAAGGGAAGAGGCTAAATGAAGATCGTGATGGCAACCTTTTTGGTTGCTTCAGGGCGGCCGCTAGGGCCGCCCCTACAACTATCAGGCGGCCGCAAGAGCCATCCCTCCGCCTATCTGGCTCCCACAGGGGCCGCCCTTGCAATGATCGAGGTCAGCAGCCTTAGCAGGCGCCGAGGGATGCGTCAGGATTTCGATCGCCTTACGAAGCTGCAAATCGTCCTTCCCGCCAAAGTGTTCGGGGTTCTGCAGATCCTCTTCCCCTTCGGCTTCAGGCATGGCGACCTCCGCGGTCTGGACAACACTGGGCGTGACGCCGTTGTCGTTGATCGATTTCCCATCCGGTCCGTAGTACTTCGCCACCGACAGCAAGAGCGCTGAGCCGTCGCCCACCGGAATCAATTTCTGAAAGACTCCCACGCCAAAGCTGCGCACGCCGACCACTTCGCCGCGCTTGTTGCCCAAAACGGCGGAAGCGACAAGCTCCGCGGGCCCGGCGGTGGATTGGTTGATCAGCACCGCCAAGGGGAGATCAAACACGCCGTCCGTGGGATGGGCAGTAATATCCTGCCGGGGATAGCGCTGGCCGGAGAGATAGGTGATCAGGCCTTTGCCGAGGAAAAGACTGGCCGTATCTATGGCTTCTTGCACGTCGCCGCCGGCGCAGTTTCTCAGGTCCAGAATGACTTTATGCGCGCCATTCGACTGGAGTTCTTTGATCTTCGCCGCAATCTGCCTGGCTTTGCCTTTGTCAAAAGTGGAAACGCGCAGATAGCCGTCGCCGTCCTCCAAGAGCTTGGCCACCACGGGCGGATAATTCGGCAGGGTGCGCGTCAAGGAAATAGGCTCCGGCTCGCCCCGAGCTTCCCGTACCACATAAATCTTGACCGTGGTGTCGGGCGCGCCAGCCAACAGGCGCTCAATCTGCAACACGGAAAGTTCACGGGTGGGGCTAGCTTCCACACGATCGATCAAGTCGCCAGCCCGAATGCCGGCTTTCTCCGCCGGGCTGCCCGGCAGCACGGAGACCACGGTGACGTAGCCGCTTCGTTTGGAGAGGTAAATGCCCACCCTGGCCGGGCCTAGGTCCGGATGCTCCTGGTAGGCTTTGTACTCGGCGGGCGTGAAGTACGTGCTGTAAGGGTCCAGGGCCTCGAGAAGGCCGCGAATCGCGCCGTCCGTCACCTTTTTGAGGTCGGGCTCGGTCACGTAATCCAGGTTAATGCGGTTCAAGACTTCGCTGTACACACCCAGATCGCGATAGGTTTTCTCCGAGTTCGAATCACTCTTGCCAAGCAATCCTCCGAGAAAGACATAGAGGACTAGCAGACTCGAAATCGAAACCAGTGTAATCCGTATGCGGTTAGTCATTACCTAAGAGACTCCTTCAGCCGTTGGGTTACAAGGACCCCTGCTCCTCCAAGTATAACACGGCAATTGATTGGATGCACTCCGCGGTCCCGAAGTCACCCGAAAAACAGGATTCAGGAGTCAGGACTCAGGAGTCGAAATTCAGCCCTGCCGTGCCCACGTCCCTCTTTGTGTGGTCTCGCGCAACACTGATCGGCGAGTTAGGTGAGGTTATGACCTGCGGTGCTCAGCTTTCTTATGGCGGCTGGCACCGCCTATTTCATGAAACCGGCTTATGTTTAGGGGGTTTGTCCTGAATCCTGAATCCTGGATCCTGAATCCTGTTGCCTTTCGGCGCCTGAATCCTGAATCCTGGACCCTGAATCCTGGATTTCAGCAGCGCGATTTTGCGCGTGGTCCGCTTGCCGAGCTTCTGGTTTAGGAAGCGTCCTTTGCTCATGGCTTTGATTCGACACCTTTTGCAGGGACATCCGGCCTCGCAGGAGTCAGGAACGTTCCCGAGATCCGATCATGCCACGTGAGACTCTCGCCGTCCACCAAGGCCCAAAAGAAACCCAGCAGGAAGGCCGAGAGCGACACCAGGTACCCAAAAGCGCGTAATAAGGATTCGCGGCGGTCGGGTGCCCAGCCTTCCATGTTCCGGGCTTCCATACCCATCCAGGACTGGCCGGGTGTGGAGGCGGTCAGTGCGGTGAACATCCCGAAATACGACCAAATGAAGATGGTTGCAATGACTGCCAGGACAGCAAGGTTGAGAGGGACCAGCCGGAGGTGGCCGCCGGCGAACCGAAAAATGAGAGCAAACAGTCCCGCACTGAGCAGGAGAAGCAGTCCGTCTATCAGCCCGGCCAAAAACCTGGGACCCAAAGAAGCCACTTGAAAAGCTTCCTCTTCGAGTTGCGAGGCAGGCGGTGGGGCCCCAGACTCGGCGGGCTCGACCACGATCTCCAGTCGACCGCCGGAGTCGGGTTCGAGCTCGAAGTCCTCCGCTCGAGGCCGCGGTGAATCGGGAATCTCAAATACTTCGTCACTTGGTTCCCGAGTCTCTTCGTCAGAATAGAGCGCGTCGTCCTCAAACCCAGCCGGAGGGCCGATTTCAGCGTCGATGCGCCGGGAGTCCTGTGGGAATTCGATAAACCTCTCCACATCCGGCTCGTAGGCCGATTTCGTTTCGCTCCGCTCGAATTCAAAGTCCAGGTTCTGCTCCTGAGGAGGCTCGTTCCGCAATTTCGCGCGACGCTCGCGAAAGCTCAGGACACGATCCGAAACCTCCTGCCTCCAAGGCGCCCGCCGTGGCGGGCGCGCAGAAGATGCTGCCGCCGGGCCTTCGCGACGCTGGGGTTCAAATCCAAGGTCGAGATTGACTGCTCCGGGTCGAGCGTCCGGCGTCTTACCTGGGGCAGCTTCAGCCGGGCTTCGAGCCGGGTCCGAAGAAACTGAAGCTGGGTCCCTGACCGCGGTTCCGTCTGGAATTTCCGCGGCGGCTTTGCCAACGGGTGGGGAGGGTCCAAGACTTTGTTCCGCGCCTTCGGTCGCCGGACTGGCTGGGGCGGGCGGCATCTTGGCGGGCGTTACGGGCAGAAGGCTGGCGCCGCACATGTTGCATTGTGTGAGTTCAGGGTAGCTGAAAGCACCGCACTTAGAGCATTTCACCACGAGCTGAAAATCCTCTGGGCAGCGTTATACGCCGTATAGCGCATCTTAGCAAATTGATTCGTTCCGGCAAAGCTGCTTCGGGTAGAATAAAGCCTCCGTGTTCGCTCATGGACACTCGAAACATTTCATTTTCCCTGCGGAAGAATAGCGCGCGTGTGGTTCTGTCCTTGCTGTTCGCATTGGCCACACCTTGGGACGCCTCCGCGCAACAGCCGCCGTCGGCATCTGTGAAGTTGCAGAGTACCGACAAAACCCTCAGCATTCGCGCGGATTCCCAGGACCGAGGCAAAGATGTGTCTCGCCTGCGCGGGCACGTGGAAGTAACCTATCGCGGCATGAAGCTGACGGCGGACGAGGTGACCTACAACGAAGCGTCGGGAGAAGTGGTTGCCACCGGTCATGTGCTCTTCATCGATCCGAAGAGTCACATTGTTGCCGGTGAGGTTCATTACAACGTGCGCACCGACGTGGGGTGGTTCTCCAACGCCAACGGATATATTCACCCCAGCACACGCCCGAGGCCGCGGCCGCTCTCGAGCGAAAATCCCTACTACGTTCAAACAGACCGGTCGAAGGTGCTTTACACGGAAAACCCCTTGTACTTCCAGGCCAAGGAAATGGACCGTGTGGACGAGGATACATACACGGTGAGGCATGGCAGGTTTACGACCTGCGACTGCGAAACCAAGGGATGGTCGTTTTCCGCCGGCGAGGCCCGGTTGGAGCTGGACGATAAGGCCATCGCGCGGGATTCCGTGATCCGATTCCTGGGCGTCCCAATTTTCTACTTTCCCTTTGTGGGTGTCTCAATCGCCCGCCGGCCTCGCCACACCGGCTTCCTGCTGCCGGAATTCAGCAATTCTTCAATCAAGGGCACTATCATCGGCGCGGGCTTCTTCTGGGCGATCAGTCCCAGCATGGACTTGTCGCTCGGTCTACAGAATTACAGCCTGCGGGGACTTGCCCCGCGGGTGCAATTCCGTGCCCACCCCACTCCCGACACTAAACTGACGGCAGATTTTTTCGAGGTCAACGACAAAGACAAACTTCGCCAAAACCGCGCGCCCGGCGAAAGCCTCAAAGTGGTGGGGGATACTCTGGATCTTCCCTGGGGATTTCGCGGCGTCGCGGATGTCGATTACGTTTCCTCGCTGGCCTTCCGTGAAACTTATTCGCCGACTTTCACAGAAGCGGTCAATTCTGAGGCGCACCAGGACGGGTTCGTGACCAAAGACTTCCAGGATTATAGCCTCAACGTTTACGCTTCGCGCTATCAGGATTTCCTCTCTGCGGAACCGCTCTATCAGTGCCAGGGAAGCCAGTGCCAATATGTGCCCGAGTCGTCCGTGATCCTCCGGCAAACGCCCCAGGTTTCGTCTCAGGGGATGGATAAACAAGCCGGCGATAGCCCTCTCTACTTTTCTTTCCAGACCTCTGCCGGGGAGGTCGGACGTACGGCGCCAGGCCTTGACCTGCCCTCACTCTCGAGCCGCCTGGACGTTCATCCCGAGGCGACCCTGCGCCTGCCGGAATTCTGGGGCTTCCACCTCACTCCGTCGGCAGGAGTCGATGCGGCGCGTTACGGAATCAGCCTCGACCCCAACCGCGAACCCCTGGACAGGCTGCTGGGCGAATTCTCGCTCGACTTGCGTCCGCCGTCTTTTGAGAAGGTCTTCTCCCGGTCGCTTCGGCATCGGCGCTTTAAGCATGTGATCGAGCCGGACATCACCTATCGTTTGGTAAAAGCCAGGAACCCCGAAGAGCTTGCGGACGTGGTCCGGCTCGATGATCTGGACATTCTTTGCCAGACTAACGAGATTGAATACTCGGTAACCAATGTTATTCTGGCTCGCAAAGACGCTCCCGCGGGCACAACCGATCCACCTCAGGCGCAGGAACTGCTCTCCTGGCGCGTCTCGGAGAAGTACTATTTCGATCGCACCTTTGGCGGCGTTCTGGGACCGAACAATCCTACGGTGTGGGAACCTACCCTCTCCCTTACGGGATTTCACTTTATTCCGGGGAGGCGTCTGTCTCCGATTGTCTCCGATCTGAAGGTGGCCCCCTTCTCGTTTTACGACACAGAGCTGAAGCTTGACCTAAGCCCCAACGGTCAAGGTATTCTCGACGCCGGCATTACCTCTCACGTGCGGCACGGGTTTTACGGGCTTGCATTTACTGATTTCTATATTAACAAGAATAGCTATCTTAGCCTTCTGAGTGGCACGAACAGTTCCGTTGAGGCGGCTGGCGGCAACGCTTCTGCCCCGATGCCCCTGGCGGAGGAACTTCTTTTGCCGCCCCAGCCCCCAACCAGTACCCCCGCGACGGCCACGACGTCTTACCACCTTTTGAACGCTCTGGCGACCTTCGGGGACTTTAACCGCAAAGGGTTGAGCGGCGCGTTAGGCGTGGACTACAATCTCGTCCAAAAGATCGCAGCGGGTGGAGTCGGCCAGCTCAGTTATAACTTCGGCTGCTTCGGGATTAATCTCGAGTACCAGCGGTATTCATTGACCACCCTGCGCGTTGAGAATATCTACCGGATAGCCATCTCGCTCGCGAATGTAGGGACGTTTGGGAACTTTAAACCACGCGACCGGCTGTATTAGCCCGGGTCAGTTGTCATTCTGAGCTAGAAGGGAGACTGCATGCCTTTCCCCACTCATCGACCCCGCCGCTTGCGGCGGACCGAAACCCTGCGCGCACTGGTGCGGGAGAACCAACTCAGTGTGCGGTCACTTGTTTACCCGTTGTTTGTCTGTCCCGGATCGAAGGTGAAGGACGAGATCAAGTCCATGCCAGGGAACTACCGCTGGTCGGTTGACCTGCTGGTGGAGGAGTGCAAGTCGGCGCATGACCTGGGCATTCCCGCCGTAATTCTCTTCGGCATTCCAGAGAGCAAGGACGAGGTTGGCTCCGGCGCTTATGACCCCGACGGCATCGTGCAGCGGGCGGTGCGGGCGATCAAGAAAGAATTGGGGAACTTGCTGGTGATCTGCGACGTTTGCCTGGATGAATATACGAGCCACGGTCACTGCGGGCTGATCAAGAACGGTGAAGTGGACAACGACTCGACTCTGCCGCTGCTGGCCAGGACCGCGGTGACCCAGGTCGAGGCCGGGGCTGACATCGTTGCTCCCTCCGATATGATGGACGGCCGCGTAGCAAGCCTCCGCCAGGAATTGGACGCTCGCGGCTTTTCTCAGACTCCGATTCTGGCCTACTCCGCCAAGTATGCTTCGGCATTCTACGGACCGTTCCGTGAGGCTGCGGACTCGGCGCCCAAATTCGGAGACCGCAAGTCCTACCAAATGGATCCCGCCAACCAACGCGAGGCTCTGCGCGAGATTGCCTTGGATATCGAGGAGGGCGCAGACATCATCATGGTGAAACCCGCGCTTCCGTACCTCGATATCATCGCGCTGGCTCGGCGCGAGTTTGATGTGCCGATCGCTGCTTACCAGGTGAGCGGCGAATTCTCTCTTATCGAGGCCGCGGCCAGGATGGGATGGATCGACCACGAACGGACGATCCTGGAAACCCTCACCTCGATTCGCCGGGCCGGCGCGGATATCATCCTGACCTATTACGCCAAGACAGTCGCGCGGTTGCTCGGCTAGTAAGCGGCTCCGCCGCCCCGCTCTAACATGTGGACGAGGGGTGCGTGTCCGGTGAAATAGAACGCGGTCGAGGCAGGAATCAGATTCACCCGGAACTGGTTCGTATTCTGGGCTATGGCTCGACGCTCAAACAGGTCGTAGACGACTTCCACTTCTTGCGGCAGGCTGAAGGTCCGGTCGCCTCCGGAAACGGTGTGGACGCCCATGAGTTCTCGCGTTGCGTACAGGACATCTCCCGCTTCGTTGTATACGTGAACTCCTGAGAAACGGGCGATCCCACGCAGCAGCGCGGCCGGCAGGTTGGGGGCTGCGACGTAGATCGAGGTCCATTCGGGAAAAGCCCTGACTCCCATGCCGGGTTTGCAGTTTCCTTGTGAAAAGACCACTTGCCCCAGCACTCGAGCTTCAGGATCGTTCAGGTAGAAGATCGGACTGAGCTTGCTGTTGGTGCCCCAAGAGAGGTCTTGAGGCAGGCCGGACGTGACGGGGTGGTCGAAGTCCACGATGTGCATGAGCGGGCCCCAGGGCGTCTTGCTCAGGCCAAAATTGAAGCCCGTCAGGTCGCGCATGTGGTCGAGCGAGGACCCCTCGTCAAGATAACCGGGCGCGTAGACCCACAACGCCACGCGGCCATCTTTGCGGAGTTCCCGCTTCAACGACTCGCGCCGAGTTTCGTCAAGCTGGAAGCTGTTAAGAAAAACATACAGCTTATAAGGTCTCAGGCGGCCCTCGATGAAATCCTGTAATAGGAACGTATCGAAGGGCGCGCCGATTCGTGGCAGGCCCCAGAGCCGCTGCTGGAAAATCAGCGGCACGTCCAGGTAATTTCGGTCCGACTCATAGAAGAAGCTCAAGTCATCCAACAGGACGGCAATTTCCGCGGAGGGCGTGCGGTCCGTTTGAAGCAGAAATTCGCCGAGCTCTCGAAAGCTTGCGAGCAATGGCGCAAAGGCCGGCTCTTTGGCCGGATTGACCGACTGGGACAACCACCACACGCCCTGGCCGTGCGTGGCCACGCGAGCAAAATTGCGGCGCAGGATCGCAACGCTTTGCACAAGCGAATTGACGTGACCGTAATTCGGGTCGGGGCTGATGTGGGTGCGCGTGTCGTCTTCAATGATGCACAACTTGCCATGTAACCGGGCAGACTCCGTGGGTTGCATGGCCGGCGCGTCGCCGCCAATGCCTCGATAGCCGTAGCTGTAGGGACAGACCAGAAAGTCGACGTAGGGCGATTCCAGAACCTGCCTTAATCCCAGATGCCCGCTGCGCTGATAAGTGGAGTAGTCGCTGTCCGGCCGCTCGTCGAAGAATCCGCCATTCCAGGCCAGTTCCATCAGGTAGCCGTAGAAAGCCCCCGCCAGTTTCTTGCCGCCGGTGGCTTCTTTGACGGTGCGACAGAAATCGATCAGCAGGCCGCTGCTGAGATCCTCGAAGCACCGGTAGTAATCAATGACGTTTCTTTCCCGCGCCGGATCGCGGAAAGTGTAAAGCTTGGCCTGAAGCTGTTGTTCAGCGGAGGGGACCTCGGCGGTGTCAAAGCTTATGCTGGGATCATTCCAGGCGGCGCGGAGCGCCGAGAGATCATCAGCATAGTGGCGCCGAAGCCAGGAACGAAAGTGGCGGCGCATAGGTTCACTGTAATCTCCGCAGAGCGCAGACATGGAAGTCTCGCCCTTCACCCATTCGCCCGTGTGGCCTGCGCCGGTTTGGAAAGCCGTGACTCGGTCGATGAGCCCGGTGCGACTGAGGTGGGTGATGAATGCTTTGAGGAAATCCTTGACTTGCCGGCGCCACACCTCCGAGGCAAAGGATTGGCCGAAGGGTTTGCCCTCCGACGTGATCTCGCATTCGCCGGGATAAGCCTTCATCCACCAGTCACGCGGCTGCACCTCGAAATTCAAGCGCAGATGAAAGCGGGCGTCGAGATCGACCGCGATAATGCGCTCGTAGCGGGCCGCGACGGCGGAAAAATCGAAACCGTCCGGGCAGCCCGGCTTGGGCTCGACCCATTCGTAGCCTTTGCCGGCATCGAATGAGTAGGTGTGGATACCCGCCTTTGCCACCGCCGCAGCACATTCCTCATCAAGCCAATTTTCAGTAGAGGGAGGGCTAACCCAGCACATTGCGCCAAACGCCGGTTTGCCATTCAAGAAAAGCGTGGGGGTTCCGGTGTGCAGCTTAACCTCGGCGACCACCGGTTGGGTCGCCGCTGCACGCACAGGCACCTGTCCCGCTGCTTCGGCTCCGGAATAGTCCGCCAGCGCGGCAACCGAGGCAGGGACCATCTTCAGCACATCACGTCTTTGCATGGGACCTCTTCGTGTGCAACTTGCAATTCGTGTAGCCGCCTTCTTGTCACTTTCTTGGCCTCGCCTTTCCACTCGGAAGTTTCGGTTCGTTTGCGCGAAAGGAGCGAACTATTGCCGTTTGGGGGCTGATTTCGGCTTCTTTGGTGCGCAAAAAGCGCATCATTTGCAACATTAGAGAAAGTTGTGTTCTTTGTTTTCAGATACATACTGGCTTCGGTCATACTTTTCTTATATTTTCTGCAAGCTCCTGCCTTTCCCTTTCGCCGCCACCAACCCGCTTTCCTTTCCCGTCCGCGCATTCCGGCTCTCCCCTGCGACAAATCGTCCCCATTTACCATCATAGTAGGCTATCACAGGCCGATCGGCTTGTCAAGTAAAAACGCGGAAAACGGCGAGGGCTTTCCTGATTCTCCAGCCGTGCCAGGCCACGCCGGGAAGAGAGTTGCCAGCGCAGGGGGTCACAATGTCGAAAACTGGCAGAGTCCCCCGAAGGGGAACACGACACTAGCGCTAAGTGAAACCTACGGACAACTACAACCCAAGGCTAACACTCCGGCCGTGTTGATTCCGACCCCCAGGTGTGAGATATTTAGACTGGAGTTTGTAGCATGAAGTTTATTGTTACGATGTTTCAGGATGAGGATGGCACTTTCATCGCGGAGTGCCCGTCCATACCTGGCTGTGTGAGCCAGGGAGGGACTGAGGAAGAAGCCCAGGCAAACATTGAAGAGGCGATCAAAGCCTGCCTGGAAGTTCGCGCCCGGCGCGGAATGCCTCTAACTGTCTCCACCCGCGAGGTGGAAGTTCCTATTTGATGCCTCCAGTACCTATTTTGCGACCTCGCGAGGTTGTCCGGGCGTTTGCCAAATTGGGCTGGGAAGTTGATCGTCAGCGCGGCAGCCACATTATCTTGACCAAGCCTGGACACAGCGCGACGCTATCCGTACCCAATCATACGCAGGTGGCCCGAGGCACATTGCGCACCCTGATCGCCCGCGCAGATGTCACCGTCGAGTCTTTCCTGGAAGCAGTCAACACATAATCGCCCTCATTAAGATTGATGCCCTCGCGCCTGTTGGACGGCGGCGCGGTGGTCTACCCCGAGAGCGGCGGAGTCCCTGAAGAACGAGAGTCTGCGCCACCGGCTCATTAAGGCAGCTCCAAATCGGGATGCGGGCCGTCCAGAGTGAGCGCATCACGTCGGGCGATTCGGGGCACGCCAGTCAAAACGAAGACGGGAGTTCGGATCCGGAGTAAACTAGCCGGTTTGAGATATCCATAGCTAAGGCCCCTGTTGGTTACGGGACCAGCCCGAAAGGAACCTGAGAGCGGCGACGCCTGCAACAGCAAAACCCATATCCTACCGCTGGCCCTCGCGAGCGAGTGCTCCAAACGAAGGACATGATCTGATGAAAAAAGCGAAATACATCGCACTTGGGGCTGTGGCGATTATTTTTCTTCTCGCTTGCGTGATCACGTTGGGAATTTACATGTGGGTGTCGTCGACGCCGTACTGCAGTGAAGAGAAAAAGGCAACGGCCAATTCGCCCGACGGTAAGTACACTGCAATCGTTTTTCAGCGCGAGTGCGGGGTTGGTGTTGAGAGTTACGCCCACGTCAATCTGTTTAACGGTTCCGAAAAAGTTCGTCCTGGTCTGATTAGCGGAAGAATCAGGGAGGGAACCGTGTTCACTGCCGATTGGTATCCGAAGCAGTTGAAGGTTCAATGGGCGGGTCCGAGAACATTAGTCATCGATTGTAGCGACTGCACCCGGAACTCGAATTCGCCGCAAGTGGCTCCCGAGAAGAGGAGCAGCTGGCAAGATGTTTCCATTTACTATAATCTCCGAGACGATGCTCACTGAAGGTGCAGCGGGCGCCACAGTTGGACAATCGCTGACCGCAGCTAGCCACTGTAGAAACTGATATAGAGTTTTCCGCCGCGTCCCCGCCGATGAGGCCGTCAGAGCCTGGTTCGCCGAACGCTGCTGAAGACGGCTGCCTTTTGAGCCGGTGCTGACACACCCATTGCCTCAAATTCAGAAACTTCTCCACTGAGCGCGAGCTGCGCATACGTCCTGGCGGAGTTCGTCCGGACGTATGCGCCTGGCGGGATGCGGCGGGTTACGCGGTCATGTAAGGGGGCCGCTACGGCTTATCCCTCGGGAATTTCCCGAATCCAGATGTTCCGGTACCGGACCGGGTGGTTGTGATCCTGCAGCTTCAAAGGCAGCTTGGTTGGGGTCGGCTGGTACGGCTCGTGTTCGCCATCGGTGCGGCCGAGGACGGTGACGTGGTCCTGGACCAGCACGCCGTTGTGAAAAACTGTGACCGTCGCCGCGCGCGTCAGTTTGCCCGCCGCGTCAAATCGCGGTCCGTGGAAAACGATGTCGTAAGTCTGCCATTGACCGGGAGGGCGGCAGGCATTGACCAAGGGAGCGTACTGACCGTACAGCGCGGAGGCCTGGCCGTCCGGATAGGTTTTGCTCTGATAGGAGTCCAGGACCTGAATTTCGTAATTGCTCTGAAGGTATACGCCGCTGTTGCCGCGGTCCTGATCCACGCCGTGCGGGGGATTGGGCGTGGCCCACTCAACGTGAAGTTGGCAATCGCCAAAAGCCTGCTTCGTCCTGATATCGCCCTTTCCCGGCACCGTAGCGAAGTATCCTTTTTCGACTTTCCAGTCGGCCGGCCCGCCTTTCTCCGACTCCCAGTTGCTGAGATCTTTGCCGTTGAAAAGCACCACTGCGTCAGAGGGCGGTTTTCCCTCTTGGATTTGGGTGCCTGGCTCCCCGGGGTTGACCACGGCGGGCTGGGGAGCATTGCGGTCGTGCTGCGCGCCCCACGGTGGCAGCGTCAGAGTTGGGGTGGCTTGCTGTTGAGCCGGGGGCGGGGAAGCCTGTTGAGAACAGCTCACGCTGATCATGGCCGACAGGACAATCAGTATTGCGGCTGCTAAACACGCAATGGTAACAACCTTCTTTCTCATCGAGTTCCTCCTCTTTGGAAAACGCTGAACGAAGATGCCAAAACGCCAGCGAGATTGTACACCAAAACCGGATCGGCGGCTCGGCCCAGAACTCAGTTCTCGAATGACCCCTCACCCGTCACGCTCCGGCTGATGAAAGCGCCGGAGCGCGACACCCTCTCCCCACGGGAGAGGGTTGACAACGCGCGAGGGAGAGGGCTACCCATTCATGTAGGAGCGGAATCAGAATCCGCGCAAAGTGGTGCTTTGGCGTTTTGGCAGGCCTGCTTTGGGGATTCGTTTCAGGACCACGTATTCGATACTATGTTCCTTACAAAAGGCGCGTTTTTCCGGCACGTCGCCATCTTCGTTCACGGCGTAGATATCGGGCTTGATGACGGCGATTTCCCGCTCGGCATCCATCCAGCCGTGCCCGGAGGAGATCAGAGCCTGCCGGACGAAGCGCACCGACTGAACCATGTAACGGCGTTCGTCCTGGGAAAACACCGGATGCCCTTCGCCCTTCAATAGCCGGATGTTGGCATCGTGTCCCACGACAACGTAGAGATCTCCCAGGGCAGCGACTTCCTCGAAAAACCTGACGTGGCCGGAATGAAACCAATCGTAGCAGCCGGTCACGATCACGCGCTTACGTGCCGGTTCCTCGTTCCGTGGGGTCGCGGGCAAAACCGGAAAACCCTTCAGGTCTTCTTTCGTTAAAACACGATACTCAACGCCGTGGTGGCGGCAGTAAGCCTGCTTCTGCGGATTATCGCTGCCTTCGTCCACAACCCAAATATCCGGTTTGATCCCGCCCGCTTGAGGAATGGAATCGCCATCTGCCTGACTCGCTGCCAGGCTTAGCCGGCTGACATACCGGTCAGCATCGAGCAGATATAACCGCTCCTCCTGAGGAAACTTGGGGGGGCGGCCCTCCAAGGCGCGCACGGTCTCGTCCGGCCAGAGGAGGACGTGAAGCTTGCCGAACTTAGACGCCTCTTCCAGCAAACGCACGTGCGCTGACCTGAAATTGTCAAAACTTCCCGTCACGACGACGATCTGCGCGTCAGCCATGCTTCTCCGAGGACCTGACCTTCACGCGAATTCCCCCCGGCACCGGCTCGTCAGAAACAACGTAGAGGTATCCACCCCCGCAGCCGGAATACATCGCTCCCGCATACCGCGACTGGTAACAACTCAGAATCCCCACGAGGTCCACGGTGATGGTGGGGTGGCGGACGGTGTGGGGTAGAATATGCTCCCAGCACTTCATGCATTCGTTCATTGAGGCGCCCAGCGCCTTGCTGTCTTTCCTTACGATGGCGTTAAAGCATTGCTTGCCGGTCTCGCCCAGCCTCCGGATCCATTCCGGATCGAGGTTTTTCTGCCCGAGGGGATTGTAGCCGACGGGGCGCTGCGCCACCGGCAGCACGTAAATCACACTTTCCAGCCAATGCATGACGTCCGGATCATGGTTGGATTCGACTTGGACAGGGAAGTAACCGCCCTCATAGCTAAAGTCGTAGTCCAGGCGGTTCACTCCGGGATAAATCAAGCCCGCCATGTCCTGCGAACCTGAGGGCTCCGGCTTGCCTTGGTTCTCGGCCTCGTAAAGCTCCCTCGTCAGTTCCTTGGGATCTCGATCCGGCAGTCTACCCTTCCACAGCTTGGCCGCCACCTCGCGCGTACTGGTTGCCATCCCGCAGCGGTCCATGTACCGGAAAGTGGGCTCGAGTCCAACCACCACCATGGACCCCGGCGGAGTGGGATTGAGTCGCGAAACGAACGGCTGATCGATCCAACCGCCCGCAAATGCCATGCGGTAGGGAATTTCACTGATGATCGAAGTAATTTCCGTGGCCAGTTGCACGTGGCCGTCCTCACCACAGAGGCGCTGAGGCACAGAGAAAAGGCCTTTGCTTTTAGATTCTCAGCCCCTCAGCGGTGCGAGACGTTCTCTCGCACTGTGGCTTTGCCAGCTTTTCGATCCTGATACTGCTGCTCGATCCAGGCATAGGTTTTTGCGAGTCCCTCGCGGAAGGGAGTGGAGGGTTCCCAATTCAGAATCTGTTCAATCATGGTGTTGTCGCTGTTGCGGCCGGCGACCCCCCTGGGGGCATTCAAATCGTACTTGCGGCGCAGCTTGATCCCACCAATTTCTTCCGCAATAGTGACCAACTCGTTGACCGTGATGAGTTCGCTGGAACCGAGGTTGATGGGAGTTGCGATGAGGTCATCGCAGTGCATGATCTTGTCGATTCCCAGCGTGCAGTCGTCGATATACATGAAGCTGCGGGTTTGATTGCCATCGCCCCAGACCACAATTTCCTTGTCGCCCGTGTCCTTCGCTTCGATCACCTTGCGGCAGATGGCTGCGGGAGCCTTTTCCCGCCCGCCATCCCACGTGCCGTTGGGGCCGTAGACGTTGTGGAACCGGGCGATGAAGGTCTTCAGACCCCGCTCCGCCCAATATTCCTGGCAAAACATCTCGGACATGAGTTTTTCCCAGCCGTAGCCCCGCTCCGCCATGGCCGGGTAGGCGTCTGACTCTTTGAGCGCCCGGGAGTGCGGGTCCTTCTGCAAGTCGGTGTTATAGGCACAGGCCGAGGAGGAGAAGAAATACCTTTCCACGCCCGCCCGATAAGCCGCTTCGATGAAGTTGGTATTGATCAGGATGCTGCGCAGGCACTCGATTCTGAACCGTTCGATGAAGCCCATGCCTCCCATGTCCGCGGCCAGATTGTATACCTCGACCGCGCCCTCGCAGGCCCTCACACAATTCTCTCTTTCGCTCAGGTCCATGCAGAGGCTTTCCACGCCCGGTACTCGCTGGTACCAGTCCGGCAGCGGTTTCTTATCAATGGCGCGGATTCGGGTAAAGCCGCGGTCGTGAAAGTATCGCGTAAGAGCTCCGGCGATGAAGCCGCCTGCCCCGCCGATAACAATCAAATCGTCTTTCTTGGCAGCTTGTTGCGCACTCATGGCCTCTCCTTTTCAACCGCTGATTGCTGAATCCCAACGGTATTCCGAACGGCCCAGGCTTGGCAAGAGGATTTGAGGCGTTCCTAATCCGTCGATAACGTGCGGGTAGGGGCGAGGCGCCGCCTCGCCCCTGCGACGTCGTCTTTCACGCTCGAAAGACAAAGGGCGATGCGATTCAGTGGGCGGTTGCTACCGTAACGGCGGCGGGGAGGCGCGCCGCCATCCACAAATCGAGATAGGGTTTAAGGTCATTGGTCAGGTTGCGGAACTGCTCGAGGTTGAGGGATTGCGCGCCGTCGCTGAAAGCCTTTTCGGGGAAAGGATGCACCTCAACGAGCAGGCCGTCCGCTCCAACGGCCACCGCAGCGCGCGCCAACGCCGGCACAAGGCTGCGCCTGCCCGTGGCATGGCTGGGATCGAGAATCACCGGCAGGTGAGTGAGTTCGTGGAGAAGGGGCACGGCGGCAATATCACAGGTGTTGCGCGTGGCGGTCTCGAAGGTTCGTATGCCTCGCTCGCAGAGTATGACTTTGGGGTTTCCGTGAGCGGTGATGTACTCGGCGGACATGAGGAGTTCCACGATGGTGGAACTCATGCCACGCTTCAGGAGGACAGGCCGGGAACATTTGCCCAGAGCTTTGAGCAGGGCGAAATTCTGCATATTTCGGGCACCCACTTGCATGATGTTCGCGTGCTCGGCCACGACTTCCACGTCCTGCTCGCTCATCACCTCGGTGACGATCGCAAGGCCCGTCTCCTTGCGGACTTTGGCCAGAAGTTTCAGGCCCTCAAGCTCCAGCCCCTGGAAGTCATAAGGAGAGGTGCGAGGTTTGAAGGCGCCACCACGAAAAATCTTGGCGCCGCTCGCTGCCACGGCCTGGGCAGTTTCCATGATCTGTTTTTCGCTTTCCACCGAGCACGGGCCGGCCATGACGGCGAAATGGTTTCCGCCCACGGCGACGCCATTCACCGGGATAACGGTGCGATCCTTCTTGAATTCCCGGCTCACGAACTTGTACGGCGCCGAGATGCGGACGGCGCTCTCCACGCCAGGGGCAGCTTCCAGGGATTCGAGACAAGAGGTAACGTCTCCGACCCCCACCGCGCCGATGACCACGCGTTCCTCGCCCACGATCGAGTGGACTTTGTAACCAAACTCCCGGATGCGCTCGCAAACGTGCTCGATTTCTTCTTTTGTGGCATGTGGTTTCATGGAAATAATCACCGTGCGCCTCCCTGAAAACAAAAAAACCCACTCTTTCGAGTGGGTTGGCTCAATTTGGATTTGGTTCTCTGCTCAGGCCAACGCCACTCTACTTGGGGCTAAAGCCCCAAAAGCGGTAGCTAAACCAGTTGGCGTAAGCTCTGAACATCGTGGTCAGTATAACGTACCCTGAAACCGGGCGCAATGATTTTCTGATCATTTTCTGTTTGGAGGGGCGCTGCCCACCTCTGTTCAAAATAGCAGCGAAAGCGACCGGAGTAGCGGCTCCGCCGCCACGATCTACGAATTTCCATTTTCGATTTTCGAATTTCGATCCTTTGCTCTTGACTTTCAACTGTTGACTGTCGACTATCGACTATTATGCGAACAACCCTTACCACTCTGCTCCTGGTTCTTCTTTGTGGCTCGGCGCGCGCTGCCGGGACGCTGGAAGTGTATTTCATCGATGTCGAGGGCGGGCAGGCCACGCTTTTCGTCTCGCCATCGGGAGAGTCGATGCTCGTGGACACGGGCTGGCCGGATGCTAAAGGCCGCGATGCGGAGCGCATTGTTGCCGCCGCCCGATTGGCCGGCGTCAAACAGATTGACTACCTGGTTGTGACGCATTACCACATGGACCACGTGGGAGGCGTGCCACAACTCGCGGCGCGCATTCCCATCCGCACCTTTGTGGATCACGGGCCGAGCGTGGAGCACGATGCCGAGGCCGATCAGCTTTTTGCCGCCTACACGAACGTGCGCGACAAAGGCAAGCACCTTTTGGCGAGACCCGGCGAGGTGATTCCAATCCGGGGAATCGAGGTGCGAATCCTCACGGCCGCCGGGGACGAGATCTCCAGTCCGCTGCCGGGAGCGGGCGCACCTAACCCGCTCTGCGCCGGAGCGAAGCGCAAGGACCCGGACCCTTCAGAGAATGCTCGGTCCATCGGGATGCTGATTACCTACGGCAAGTTTCGGATGATTGACTTGGGGGACTTGACGTGGAATAAGGAGCTAGGACTCGCTTGCCCGGACAACAAAATCGGCAGGATCGATGTGTATTTGAGCACCCACCATGGCCTTGATCAATCCAGTGCGCCGCCGCTGGTTCACGCTCTGCATCCTCTCGTGGCTATTATGAACAACGGCGCAAGGAAGGGCGGATCGCCCGAGGCGTGGCAGACTATGCACAGTTCGCCCGGACTCGAGGACATCTGGCAATTGCACTTCGCGCTCGAAGCAGGCAAGGCAAACAACGCCCTGGACGACTTCATCGCCAATCTGGAAGAACATTGCCAGGGAAATTGGATCAAGCTTGCTGCAGAACAGGACGGCCATTTCACGGTAACAAACAGAAGGAATGGAAAGACAAGAAGTTATTAGGTACTCGCCAAACGCGTCGATCACAGCACCAGCAGCGCCTGACCCGGCTTCAAACGATGGATTTGACCATCGATGTGAATTTCGATGGGGCTCTTGCGCGAAGAGAGCAGGACTTGGTGGACTTTGAAAATATTATCCGCCAACACGAGTTCGCCGGTCCCGCCCACTCCCGTGAAGATATCCCACTGGCTTGGTCTCAGTTTCGGTACGCCCGGCCTCCCGGCGGCGACGCCCACCCCGGTATAGACATCCCACTGCTCCGCTTGCTTTTCCGAAGGGACCAAAGTTACGGCCGTTCCGACCAGCTTGTCGAGCGCGTTCTGATGACCGGCGGGCGTGGCGGTGACTAATTCGTGGAAGTGAGGGAATAAATCGACCGGCTTGCCATTTCGATAGACCTGAATTCCCACATGGTCACGGTCCACCCGCTGCGTGGTTGTGGCGATGAATTGGGCCTCAGGCCCGGCGAATGCTTCTTCCGGTGCGGTTGTCTGCGGTTCAGTCGCCTCCTGGAGCGACGGGGGGCGGAGGAATTGCCCCGAGGCGAATTGGGGAAGCAAGAAATTGAAGACGATGGCGAAGGCTGCGACAAGGAGCAGAGCCAATCTTCTCGAAACCATTGATCCCTCCCGCGTTTCAGTCCGGTTTACTCCTGGCAATTCTCTCACCGGAAATGCCCTGAGTCAATTCGCAGGCTCCGTCAGATTCGCCGTCGCCTCCAGCCGCACCGTGACGATCTGAAATGGCTTAACGGGGAATTGGAATCCGTGGGGAGAAACCGGAAGAGGCCCTTGATTCCTTTCGAGAGCATCGCTCGTCCATGCCGACTTGACGTCGAGGAATGGAGTTTCCGCTTCCACTACGCTTTCTTTGCCGGCCACCTCGAGAAACCGCAGAATCGTTCCCTTTCCATCCTCGGCCATCTTCCAGGTTTCAAGCACCACGCCGGGTTCCCGAACTTGCAGGAAACTCGCTTGGGCCGAATCGAGAGGCCTGGCAAAGTTGATGGCCTTATCTTGTGAGGTAATTTGATCCACTTCCAGAGGCGACATCTCTTCCCGGCCCAGCCGGCTGAGATCGGCAGGCGACAGGTTCTTGCCGCTCGTGAACACATAGCGGAAATTGAACTCGCCTCCCTGGCCCGCTGCATAGTTGGTGAAATAGTAGTTGTTCATTACGTAGGAGAAGATCGTGCCGGAGCGCGGCGTGAACTGCGCCGGCCACGTTCCTCGCGCGATATCGCCCAAGCAGACCAACGGGGCATCCACGGGCACCAGCGCCGCGCTCACACCGTCCTGCTCCGCCGCCACCCAGTGCTGAACTGAAAACCACTCCTTACCGGCGCCGGGGAGTTGGTCGCGGCTGGGGTTCACGGATCCGTTCTGAGTCTCGTAACGAAATTGGGGATGCCCCATGGCCAGCGGAAATGCAAAGTAGACCGCCTCTCTGCTATAGACCTCCGTTTTGTGCACGCGGTTGATGAATTCGATCTTCTTCTGCCCGTTGAACAGGATTATCTCCGTCTCGATGTGGGGTGTGTTCATACCGGAGCTTTCGAGGTGTGCGGCCGTCCCAAAAGGCTGTTCGGACACGGAAACCAGGCGACCGCCTCCGGCCCCACGGATCGAAAGCTCCGGCACGGGCCATCCAGAACTGTATTCGACAAGCCGGTTGGGAGTCTGGTCTCCTCCCCTCACATACAAGTACTGATCGAACCGATAAGGGCTTGAGGGGTTCACCAATTCCTTCTTCAGTTCCTTGTCCACGATGCTTTTGACAGCCCCGCTCCTGGCATCCAGCACTACCTTGTAGTAAGCATTCTCAAGCGTCCCTCGCGGGTCCACCTGCTCCGCAGGCGCGTCTACGGTGGTTTCCTTCAGAGCAATGCCCTTGTAACCAACCGAGGGAACGTCCGGCGCTAGAAATCGAATGTGGTTGTAGGATTGTCCAGAGGCAAGAATCTCGTAGGGAATGGTGCGGTGCGTGGCAAGGTCGACGAGTTCCCGCCCTTTGTCCAAGTCCATTTCAACCATGCCGGAGCGCGGCCAACTCAGGGGATTGAAAACCAGCAGCGTCCCCGAGGGGTCGTAAACAGAGTCAGCCAGGCCGGCCAGTCCGCGCTCGAGCACATAGTCAACTCCTCGCTTCGCCTCGCGGGCAAAACCTTCCTTGATCGCCAACTGGTCCACAGCTTCCTGGCTCTTCGGATTCGATACACTGCGGTCGGCTCCCCAGGTGTGCTCGTCATACAGAACCATGTTGTTCCACATCCGCCGCAGGGCTTCGGCCTCGGGCTGTCGAACGGGATTAACCAGGCTGCTGAGAGTGGAGAATTTCTCCGCTGCAAGGGCTCTTTGTTCCGTTTCGCGCTCCGAAGCGGCGGATCGCGCTGTTGAAGCAATGCCGTATTCCCAGTACGGGCCGCCGTCTCCGCGCACCACCGGAATGGTATTTCCGAATTGCCGCGCGATCTGCTCCACAGCCTCCGCGAACCCCGAATACTGCAGGTGGGGATAGGCGTAAATCTTGTTCCAATTGGCGGCCAAGCTCGCCTGGCCGGGATTAAGATCGGTATTTTCCCATTGCGTG
>Ga0326727_10005610_pt1 | contig 35577 bp, 27 predicted proteins | sample MB2enrmetagenome_FD_207643 | JGI IMG/M metagenome (GOLD analysis project Ga0326727, IMG submission 207643) | Lab enriched peat soil microbial communities from McLean, Ithaca, NY, United States - MB29MY | ecosystem: Environmental > Terrestrial > Soil > Wetlands > Peat | place: USA: New York...
CCCTGCGACGCGGTCATGCGACCGCAACAATTCACGCTTCCAACCTGATATCCGCTTCTCCATCGCCTACGCCGGAGAATCACCCAGAGCAAGTTCAGACTACTACTATCTACAACTGTAGTATTTAACCCCTGAGGAACGTATTTTCAGACGTTTTAACTTCCACGACGCATCGAACGGAAGGTTGCAAGCAAAGGAAGCACAGGCAAAGGAGCCCGGACAATGGCCGAAGCAGTTCTCGTCAGCGCAGTGCGTACGCCGGTGGGGCGAGCCCCAAAGGGAATCTTTGCCACCACGCGCCCCGACGACCTGGCCGCGGCAGCGCTGCGCGGCGCGCTGGACCAGGTTCCCGCGCTCGACAGTCTTGCCGTAGACGACGTGATCCTGGGCTGTGCGCAGCCGGAAGGCGAGCAGGGCTGGAACATGGCGCGTTGGGCGGCGTTGCGCGCCGACCTGCCGGTCGAAGTGCCCGGCACAACGGTGAACCGCCTCTGCGCCTCGGGCCTTGAGGCGATTGCCATCGCCAGCCAGCGCATTGCGGCCGGCGGCGCGCGCGCTATCGCGGCGGGCGGCGCAGAGACCATGAGCCTGCTGCCCATCGGCGGACTCAAACCCAGCCCGAATCCATGGTTCGTGGAGAATTACCCGGCGGCTCTGCTCACCATGGGCCTTACCGCGGAGCGCGTGGCGCGGCGCTTCGGCATCTCCCGCGGCCAGCAGGACGCCTTCGCTCTGGAAAGCCATCGCCGCGCGGTGGCCGCGCAGACCGCCGGACGCTTTGACGAGGAACTTGTGCCGGTGACGGTGCGGACCGCAACGCCGGGCGCAAAGCCGGGCAAGACGGAGACGCGCGAAACCATCTACCGCGCCGACGAAGGCCCCCGCGCCGACACCACGGCGGAGGCGCTGGCCCGCCTCAAACCCGCCTTTCACGCGCAGGGAACGGTCACTGCCGGCAACTCCTCACAGACCTCCGACGGCGCTGCCGCCTGCATCCTGCTCGACGCCGCCTTCGCACGCGAACTGGGCGTAAAGCCTCTGGCTCGGCTGGCGGCCTATGCCGTCACCGGCTGCCTGCCGGAGGAGATGGGGATGGGGCCGGTCACGGCTGTGCCCAAGGCGCTGAAGATGGCCGGGCTCTCGCTACATCAGATCGACCTGATAGAGCTGAACGAGGCCTTCGCCGTTCAGGCGCTGGCCGTCATGCGGGAACTCGACCTCGATCCCGCGCGGGTCAACGTCAACGGCGGGGCCATCGCGCTGGGCCACCCGCTGGGCTGCACCGGGGCCAAGCTCACCGCAACGCTGCTGGCTGAGATGCGCCGCCGCCAGGCTCGCTACGGCATGGTCACCCTGTGCATCGGAACCGGCATGGGCGCAGCCGCCATCTTCGAACGCTTGGACTGATCCCGAGCACATGACTGATTCCAGGAAGATAGAAGAACGCCGTTTAGACGCAAGGTTCTGCACGGGATTTTAATCGGCGGTTTTACCTGTCAGCCGGGTTAACTTCAGGGCAAGGGCGCTGCTGTCTTCGCGCCCCAATCTTTTCTGGAGGATTCCTTCGATGGCAGAGATCGTACGCAAGACACTGGCTGCGGCCGAGACGTCCACGGCAGTAGAGAAGACGGCGAAGAAGCCGGCGCGCGCCAAGGCGGCAAAAGCTCAAACAGGGAAGACAGAGAAGGCTCCGGCCAAAAAGACCGCTGCAAAGAAGGCCACCGCAAAAAAGGCGGCTGCGAAGAAGACGGCCGAGAAGCAGCCCGCGGGACGGCCCGTCCTCGTGAAGACACCAGCCGCGAAGACACCGGCAAAGATCGTCGCGGTCCCCACGCCCGCGCACGCAGTGCCGGAGGTTCGGCAAGAAGAGATCGCCCAACTGGCCTACTTCTACTGGCTGGAGCGCGGATGCAAGAACGGGCATCACGAGGAGGACTGGCTGCGCGCCGAGCGGGAACTGCTTCGGGAGGCGTCACCCTTCCAGAAAGCATCGTAAAGCTGTCTGCACACACGAACGCGGCCGGGAGCAGTCCCGGCCGTGAGCGGTGCTGAAAGCTTGTGCGAGGCTTTGGAGCTTAGGCCTTGGTGGCCAGAGCCTTGAGCCGGGCGTTGAGGCGGCTCTTGTAGCGGGATACCGTGTTGGCGTGCAGAACACCCTTCTGAACGCTCTTGTCCAGAGCCGAGGTGGTCTCGCGATACTGGGTCTGCGCTGCGGCAACGTCGCCCTTGATCAGCGCTTCGCGGAGGGCGCGCAGGCTGGTGCGCACACGGCTGCGGTTGGCGCGGTTCACTTCGGTCCGTGTTACTGTCTGGCGGGCGCGCTTCAGCGACGATACGTGGTTTGCCATGATTCTTCCTTCAATCTGCCCTGTTTTCAGGGGAAATGATGCGGAGTTGGAATGCAACTCGAGCCGCACCCCTCGCAGTCTTTTAGTTTACGGGAAAGCCGGCGCAGGGTCAATTGCGACTTGGCGCGGCGGGAGGCTTCGGCCATGAAGCGTCCCGCCGCCGGATTACTTGCGGCCGTTGAACTCGTGCACGGCGTCCAGCATGGCCACGATGTTCCTTACCGGCGTCTGCGCCTGGGTGTTGTGGATGGTGTTGAAGACGAATCCGCCGCCCGGCGCGAAGATTTCGCAGCGCCGCAGCACCTGCTCGCGCACCTCGGCAGGCGTGCCGAAGGGCAGCACCTTCTGCGTATCCACCCCGCCGCCCCAGAACACGATGTGCTCGCCGAAGTTGGCCTTTAGTTGCTCCGGCTCCATGCCCGTGGCCGAGCACTGCACCGGGTTCAGAATGTCAAAGCCCGCCTCGATCAACGCCGGAATGAACTTTGACACCGCGCCGCAGGAGTGCTTGAAGGTCTTCCACGCCGTGTTCTTGTGAATCCACTCGTTCACGCGCTTGTAGTACGGAGCGTAGAGGTTGTTGAAGGTCTTCACCGAGCAAAACGACGAGGTCTGCGTGCCAAAGTCCGTGCCGCAGACGAAGACCGCCTGCACGTTGTCGCCCACCGCCGCATGGACCTTCTCCAGGTTGGCCAGCGCCACTTCGCACTGCCGCTCGAAGATCTGGTGCACGTACTCCTGGCGGCTGCTGGTGGAAACGTACCATTCGGTCACGTCGCGAATCCCTTTGGGATGCTTGAGGAACGGCCCGGGCACCAGCGCGATGTCGCCGAAGGCCGTGCCCCCAAAGCCGGCTACCACGCCGCGCCCCGTGGCCGTCGCCGCACTGGCAGCCTGCGCCAGATGATCCAGTTCTGCCTGTGTAATCGGCTTAAACTCCTCGGCATTCTCCGCGGCGTTCAGATGATCCTCGTCAATCGGCTCCTGGCGGATGATGCAGTCAAAGAAGTAGCCGCCCTTGGGCATGCGCCCGCTGGGAGGCACGCCGGTGTCGCCCTCGGGATAGATCAACGTGTCGCCCTTGGCGTCCGTAGAGATGTTGAATGCGCCCGGCACCAGCACCTCCAGGCCGTTGAACTCCCACGGCTTCCAGTCGTCCGCCGGAAAGCCGAACATGGTGTTGCGCGCGAAGACGCCCTCCACGTCGATGCCCATGGCCTGCTTCAGATCCTCGTCGATCCAGCCCAGCATCTGGAAGGGCTCATGCACGCGCACCGGCCGCTTCTCCAGGCCGTAGTGGTCGCGCAGCGCCGCCACCACGCTCACGTGGACGCCGGTAACGGCCGTGCCGCCAAAGTCGATGGGAATGCGGTCGGGCTGCTGGTGGTTCAGCGTCTTCATCAGCCTCTCGCGGCTGGCCGTTTCTATTGCTGCGCTCATGGTGTTCTACCTGCTCCGTCCCGATTGTTATTTTGTTCCGTTGAACTCGTGTACCGCATCCAGCATGGCGACGATATTCTCCACCGGCGTACATGCCTGGATGTTATGGATGGTGTTGAAGACGAATCCGCCGCCGGGCGCAAACACCTCGCAGCGCCGCAGCACCTGCTCGCGCACCTCGGCCGGCGTGCCGAAGGGCAGCACCTTCTGTGTATCCACGCCGCCGCCCCAGAACACGATGTGTTCGCCGAAGTTGGCCTTCAACTGCTCCGGGTCCATGCCCGTGGCCGAGCACTGCACCGGGTTCAGAATGTCAAAACCCGCCTCGATCAGCGCCGGCACAAACTTTGACACTGCGCCGCACGAGTGCTTGAAAGTCTTCCACTGCGTGTGCTCGTGAATCCAGCCGTTCACCAGTTTGTAGTAGGGCGCCCAAAGATTGTTGAAGGTCTTCACCGAGCAGAACGCCGAGGTCTGCGTGCCGAAGTCCGTGCCGCAAATGTAGGCCACCTGCACGGCATCGCCCACGGCCTCGTGGATGCGCTCCAGATTGGCTAGCGCAATCTCGCACTGCCGCTCGAAGACCTTGTGCACAAACTCCTGCCGCGCACTGGTGGAGATGTACCACTCGGTCACGCTGCGAATGCCGCGGGGGTGCTTCAACGCCGATCCCGGCACCAGCGCGATATCGCCAAAGGCCGTGCCGCCGAAGCTGGCCGCCACGCCCAACCCGGTAGCCGAGGCCTCTTGCGCGGCTTTCCGCAGAAAGTCCAGATCGGCTTGCGCGATGGGACCGTACTCTTCCAGATTGTCCTCTGGATTCAGGCGATCTTCGTCGAAGGACTCCTGCCGCTCGATGCTGTCAAAGAAGTAGCCGTCCTTGGGCATGCGTCCGCTGGGCGGCGCGGTGGTGTCGCCCAGCGGATAGGCCAACGTGTCGCCGTTGGCGTCGATGGTCACGTTGAACTCGCCCGGCACCAGCACCTCCAGGCCGTTCAGCTTCCACAGCTTCCAGTCTTCCGCCGGAACGCCCCACTTGGTTCCGCGCCGGAACACACCCACCACGTCCACGCCCATCGCCTGGCGAAGGTCGTCGTCGACCGCGCCCAGCATCTGTCCGGGCTCCTGCACCTTGACCAGGCGCTTTTCCAGTCCGTAGTGGTCGCGCAACGCGGCCACCACACTGACATGAATGCCGGTTACCGAAGTACCGCCAAAATCGATGGGAATGCGATCGGGCTGCTGGTGGTTGAGCGCTGCCGCAAGCCGTTCGCGGCTGGCTGTGTGAGTCACTGCGGCCATGGTCTTGCCTTTCCTGGTGCATGTCTCCGAGCCGCGTCTGGCCGGTGCTATCTGCCGATTCTGCGTACACAACATTGTCGCGCGCGGAGGCCGGACTCCGCATCCTGCACAAAATTTTCTTGACTGCATTGTTGCCGGAGGACCCGCGCGCCGTTTCCTCGCTGGCGCTTTCCCTGCCTTGTCCGGGCGTATCCTTTCCCGCCTTGCAGAAACCAGCCCGTCCTCTCCTTTGGCCTTCCGGCGTCTTTTACAATATGAACAGGACAGTTTTGGCGCCGGCAGCCTACCATCGCCCGCCTTTGCTGTTGCAGTCACGCTGGCGTTCGTCTTATTCATGGCGGCCAACTCTGACGAACCTCATGCGGCAGGAAGGATTTCAAACCCTCTCAATGAATAGCCCTGCTTCTTCCATGCAGTTGACGCGCGGAGCCGACTACGCGGTCCGCATCATGATTCACCTTGCCACGTTGCCTGAAAACGAACGTGTCCTGCTGCCTGCCCTTGCTGCCGCCGCCAATGCTCCCGCCAGTTTTCTGTCGAAGGTTCTGCAGGCTCTCACGCGCGCCGGGCTTATCTCTTCGCGGCGCGGCCAGTTGGGCGGCTTTGAGATGCTCCCGCGTGGCCGCCAGGCCTCGGTCCTTGAAGTGGTGGAGGCCATCGACGGTCCCATCCGCCTCAACGTCTGTGTGCAGCACGGCCCGTCCTGCAGCCGCAAGAGCTGGTGTCCGGCGCATCCGGTGTGGCAGCTTGCGCAGGCGGCCATGATCGACGTGCTTCGCTCGGCTTCGATTGCCGATCTCGCCGCCAATGCCTCCCACGTCGCCGTACGCGACTAGCAGGCTTGCTGGTTATTTGAACCGCTCTTGCGATCGCGCCCCGCTGCTCGGCGCGGCGTGTATTGCGCCATCCCTTGTGCTCAATTGCGCCGTGCGAGCGCGGCCATGGTGGAGCGCAACGTAAACTCCAGCGACTCGCGCGGGATGCTCTGTACAAACGGGCCGATCACCCAGCCCAGGCCGTGCGGAATCCCCCGTGTCAGCGTCAGTGACTCGATCTGGATATAGAGTCCGCCGTCGCGCTCCTCCGCGCTCCAGTAGGTATTCATCCGCCACAAAAAGCCGTGCTGCTCGCTGCCGCTGAGCGCGCGCTCCTTCTGTGTGCCTGCGTCGGCAATCTCCGTGATTCGTGTGCTGCGCGAAATGCTGTAGCTGCGGAGCGGGTCCGGCCGTCCGAAGCTCACGTCGTAGGCTGTGTCCATCACCACGGTCAGGATGTGTTTTTGCCGAACGCGCATGGTTGCCTGCAGGCGGTCGCCTTGCTGCGCCAGCACGCGCGCGCTCAGAACCTGCGGCGCGTACACCCGTGGATACGCGCCAAAATCCTTCATCAGCCGCTCAAAATCCGCGGCCTTCGCGCCCGGAACAAACGCGGTTCCGCGCCAGTGGTGCAGCAACGCTCCCGGCAACTCTGCGTCCGCGGCGGAGACGAGTTGCTCGATGACCGGCGCGCCCTGCCGCAACTGAAAACCGCCAACCGGAGCCACAAATCCGGCCTGCGCACGGTGCTGCTGCGCCAGCCGCCCTTCCAGCCGCGCCGCATAGGCGTAGAAGCCTTCTGTTGCCGCGGCCGAGGGTTCCTCCGTCCAGCCCACCGCCGCAAATAAAGCCGACAGGATCAGCAGAAGCGCAAAATGCTGCGTGGAACTCGTTGTCCTCATGCAAACCACTTTCTTCGATTGCGCGCCGGAGCGCAATGCGCGGCGTGTCAATTCTGCTTTCCCGATCTGCCCGGCCGCAAGAAAGCCGCAACCCTGGGCACATGCCAATGCTGATTTGTGGAGTCCGCGCAGCGATGCAGGGACGCAGCGTTCTCTCCACCCATGATCGTAAGACTACAAGGAGAACCCTTTGTGAAGATTACCCGCCTCGAACGCCATCGCCCTCTGGAGTAGCTTCCAGAGGGCGATGGAGTTGCAGCGAGGTATTCAGCCTTCGCGCTGAAGCTCACGAAGGGGTGCGAAATGGAGCCAGCCGAAGATGCTCCCGGTTACGGACGCCAGCGCAGCGCGTAGCCTGCCTGCACGGTAACCGGCCGCAGAATTCCCGACGGCAGCAGCGGCGAGTTGCTGGTGTAGGCATGAACGTTGGTAGCGGCATACTTCGTCGCACCCGGCTGCTCGTCACCAATCAGCCGGTTGGGCCACAGGTTCGACACCTGAATCTCCACCGTGTTGTCGCCCGCGCGCAGTTTGTCGTCGATGCGGACGGCGTACGGCGCGCGCCAGAGCGTGCCGGCCACGCTGCCGTTCACGCTGACCGTGGCAATCTCGCGCACGTCGCCCATTTGCAGCCAGAGCTGGCGGCTATCCGGCACGGACGGCAGGTGCAGCGTGGTGCGATAGACAGCCGTTCCTGAGAAGTAGCGGATGCCGGGATCGCTCGACTCGGTCCACGAGCCAAAGCGCTCCACAGGCACGGATGCGGGAGCGCCCCATCCAGCAGGGAACCCGAGCGTCCAGTGCGCATCCAGCGAGGTTGCAAGGTCGCCCGCGCGCACTGTGAATGCGTGCCGCGCGCCGTGCGAGTCGGTCGCCAGATAGCTGCCCGCTACGGTTGCAATGAGCCCCGCATCGCTGCTCGAAAACACTTCGCCGCCCTGCCGGACCGAGGGAAACACCGCCTCCCCGTCGCGTTCCACGCTGGTCAAGTGGAGTCCCGCCGGATGCTCAAAGACGATGAACGCGGAGCCCAGCGCCGGGAAGGTGAAAGGAATCTCCGTGCGGCCATCCGGCGTCTCGCGATAGACCTCGACGGGCGCGGCTGAGCCGTCGTCCGTGGACCATACCTCCGGCGCGCGGCCCCTCATCCGGAACGAGAGCGTGGCCTGCACCGCGCTCGATTGCGCGTTGCGGACAAAGTAGATGTCCGCCGTGCCGGTGGTGCGGTGCACAAAGTCGAAGGCCGGTTTCTGCGGTGTCTCCGCGCCCGGCTGTTGCAGCGCATAGGTGAAGTCGGGCGCGATGCCCGCGGCTGCGATGGCGCCATGCGCGGCAGCAGTGCAGTAGACCGTGCCTTTTCCATAGCGCGCTTCCGTAGCGCCGCCCCGGCAGCCTGCCCAAACGGCGCCAGCGATGCGCTTGTACTCAGCCTCGCGATCTGCCGGGATCAAGCCAAGCGGGCCGGTCGGCTCAAGCCCGATCACAATTCCTCCCTGGCTCACGAACTTCTCCACCCACTGGAGCGACTCCAGCGAAAACTGCCGCGAGACCGGCAGCGCCAATGCGCGATAGCTGATGCCTTCCGGCGTTTGCAGGGCCGCGCCATCGAACTTCATGCGGTGCAGAAGCGCATCCTCATTCACCACGTCGTAGTCGTAGCCGGGCAGCAGATGCGCCGGGTCGTCGTTCTTGGGGCGTACAAAGCCGGGCGTCTGATCGCTGTAGTAATACAGCAGGTCGCTGACCGGCCTTCCCTGCTGCATCAGGAACTGCGCGCGATTCTGGGCCAGCAGAAACGGCCCCGCCTGCTCCCACCAGGTAACGTTCGGGTTCAGATGCGTTCCGGCAAAGTACTCCTGCCCGGGCTTTCCGAACTCGGCCGGCGATGAGGTGAACTCATGCCAGAAGATGCGGTTGAGTCCTTCCGTGAAGGCACGGTCGATGGCGGGCTGCACGTTCGTTGAGAGCGCCTCCGACCACGCCTGCATGTTCATGCTGGTCGGTCCCTCGGCGGCGACAAACGGCTTGCCGTAGATGTGCGCGGCGCTGGAAGCTTCTTTCACAAAGAAGCGATCGACATCGGCAACGCGGTGCCAGCCGGAGTCGGCCCAGAACTCGGTTTGTGTAAACGAAGAGCTGCGGAAGGTCTCAAGGGCGTCGATCGGCGCTCCGTGCGGACCGCCCGACTCGGGATGCGTGCCTAGTCCGTTCTTCTGTGCGTAGTCTGCAAAGCGATCGTAGTAGTTGACTGTGATCAAGTCGGCAACGGTGCGGCGCAGATCGAAGAGAAAACGGTCGCTGGCTTCGCGGCTCGTCAGGATGCGTCCGGAAACGATAGGCAGATAGGCAATCGGATCGTAGCCGCGGCGCTTGCGGAAGTCTTCGCGGAAGTTTGCCGTCCAGTTCGTGCCGCCTGCTTCCCAACTGTCGGTAACAAGGTAGCGCAGGCCCGTGCCGATGTAAGGCCGCGCCGCCTGCAGCAGGGGCGTTACCGCCTGCTGCCAGTAGTGGTCGAAGGCTGCCGGGCTCAGCACATCCAAAGCCAGGCCGAGTGCATGGCCTGCGGCGTCCTTCAGCTTAAAGGGCGAATCCGTATAGCCGATGCGCAGCACCTCCCATGTTCCGGAAGGGAAGTTCCACTCCAGGTTCCCGTTGGCGTCCACGTGCGAACTTACATCGACGACTTCGGCGAGTTCCGCATCTTCTTCTCCGGCAACGGAGGGGGCGCTGCGCAATGTCTGTGCGGGGTCCGGCGTGGAGAATCCGGTTTCGACAGAGACAGTCTTGAAGCGGAGATCGCGAATGGCGGCGCGGTCACTGCCAGACGCACCGGGCATCGGCGCGCCGTGATGCAGCGGGTAGGCCAGCGTGGCAATGGGCCCGTAAAAGCCGTTTTCAGCGGCCGGAGCATCCAGCTTCACGGTTCTGGCGCCGCCGCCTTCAACCGTGGTTCGCGACCAGGTGAGCAGTTTGATGGCGTCCTCGGGAGTCACTGTCGGCCCGCCGATCACGCCCACATCCCAGCGGCTGGTGACGTTGAGGCTGATCTCAAGGCCGAGCCTCTTGGCTTCGGCCAGCGCATGGACGAACAACTCCATCCATTGCGGGCTGCCGATGGCTGGGCCCGTTGCCACTTCTACGTTGCCCTGCTGGCCGGAGCCGTCGGCATCCACCAGGATCGCGCCCGCATAACCCTTGGCCTTCATGCCCTCCAGGTCGCGGGTAATGGCGGCTTTCGTGGTGTTGCCGTTCAGCCACCACCAGTAGCAGCGAAGCCTGGACTCCGTGGGCGGCTGGGCAAAGCCCGCGCGCAGTGCGCCGCCAGGCGTCGGGGACGTCTGTGCAGCCGCGGCGGCCATCAAGGCTACGGCCAGCAAGAGAAGACAAAAATGCCGTTTACCGGCTACAAGATAATCCAGTCGCACGCGCGAACCCCAAGTATTCCTTTTTTTGAGTTGCGTTAAGTGTCCACCGCCGGCTGCGAATTCAGTTGGCCTCCGCAGAACGATGCCGAATGATACAGCGCGGACTTCCGGAGTGACAATCCCGGAAGTCCGCTGTGGAACGTTCACGTCAAGATTAGAAGTTGTAGCGAGCCGTGAGCTGAATCAGGCGTGGATCGTTGGCCTGCGTCATGGTTACAACGCCCCATGTGGTCGATGTAACCGAAGTGCCCGGGCCGCCAAAGTTCGGCGTGTTGAAGGCGTTGAAGAACTCGCCGCGAATCTCGAAGTTGCTTCCCTCGGTGATGGGGAACTTCTTGAAGAGCGAGAGGTCAACCAGCGGATGCACCAGTTGGCGCACGTTCATGTACGGTCCCAGCGTGTTGCGCGCGAACGGAAGGTTCTGCTGGAAGGCCGGCGTGTTGTTGTTTGTGGCGTCGCAACCCGGAGTGACAACGCCCGAGCTGTTCACTGACGTATAAACCAGTGCGCCTGCGGTGTTCTCGTAGCAGGTGTTGAAATACCGCTGGTAGGTGCGATAGGCCAGCTTCGGGCTCCGGAGCTGGGTGTAGGTGGTGCTGGTGCCGTACTGCGATCCGCCGGTCGAGCCGGGGTTCGAGATCAGCGAGCCGTTGTAGGCGCGCAGAACGCCATGCAGCGACCAGTTGCCAAGTGCATACTTCTCGTACCAGCGGCCCTTGTCGAAGTTCGGGAACCGGTAGGTTCCGAAGACGTTCGAGAGGAGGCTGGGCTGCGAGTCGCGGTAGTGGAACAGTGTGGTGTCCTGGGGGTTGAGGAAGGTGTTGCGGTCGAAGACGCCCTGGTAGGTGAAGTTGCCCTGAATGGCAAAATTCTGACTCATCTGCCGGTTCAGCGTTACCTGAAGAGCGTTGTAGACCACCGAGCCGATCGACATGTAGTTGTCCTGCACGCCGGTGAACTCTGGATAGGGAACGTAAAGCTTGTACTGCGTAATGGTGCTGGAGTTGATGCTCGACCCTGGAATCAAGCCGGCGAAGGGGTTGGGCACATTTGCATTCAGCGTTGCGGCATTGGCCGGATTCAGGTAGCTGGCCGGCAGATTGTTCAACTGCTTGTTCACTTCCAACCGCTCCACCTTGTTGCCGGAGTATGCGGCCTGCAACACGATCTTGTAGGGCAGTTGGGCCTGGATGCTGGTGGACCACTGCAACATTCGCGGCTGCGAGTGATCCGGATCCGGGAAGGTCACGTTCTGGCCAAGTTGCGTGGACAGGCCAAGAGTGCTGCCCGTGGGAGTGGTGATGCTTGGATAGGGCTGCGTCAGGCTGTTGGCCGGGTTATAGCCGTTGTTGGACGCAACATAGGAAGTGGATGCGGTAAAGCCCTGTGCCAACGGGCTCTCCAGCGTGTTGAAGACCGTCAGGCCGATGCCGCCGCGGACAACCAGCTTGGGCGTCACCTGGTAGGCAAAGCCGAAACGCGGCTGGAAGTTGGTGTACACCTGCGGCATGGCGTAGCGATGGTTGCTGTTGGCGAAGGTGAGGCCGCCAAGCAGCGTCATCGAACTTACCGAAGACTGCAGCGGGTTGGTGCAGGTGGCGCAGAAGCCGGTGTTCAGGCGGTTGAAGCGCTCCGTGAAGGGAGACTCGTAGTCCCAACGGAGGCCCATGTTCAGGGTCAGCCGGTTGCTGGCGTGCCAGTCGTCCTGCGCGAAGAAGGCCATGTACTTCTGTTGCAGCGCGTAGGCAACCTGAACGCCGTAGCTGCCGCTGGTCGGATATCCGAGCAGCATGGCGGCCAGCGGGTTGCCGGAAGCCGCATCGCCGGAGAGGTAGTTCTTCTGCGTGTAGGTGCGGTCGAACGAGAACGGGTTAATGCCGCTCATCGGGTTTTCCACGTTGTACCGGGTCAGGTTGCCTTCAAAGCCAACCTTTGCCGCGTGCAGGCCATACTGCTTGGAGACCATCACCGAAGCGGAACTGAGTGTGTCTTCGCTGATCTGGCCGGCGTTGCCGGAGGCCAGGGTGGCGTAGCTGTCGGACATCGAGGTGCCGGGGAACGAGACATACGGCAATGCCGTCACTGCCATGCCCAGGCTGCTGTCGTTGTAGCTCGATCCCGGATAAACCAGGCCGAAGGGATGGTAAATAACGCCCAGGCGGGCATCCAGCACGTAGCTCTTCGGCAGCACAGCAATGTAGTCGAGCGAGCCGCCCATGTTGTTGCGGTACACGGTATAGCCGTCGCCCGTGGGGCCAATGCCCTTCGGGAAGCCTTCCAGCGGCTCGTACTGGTTCAGCACGCCCTTGAACCACTTGGCGCTGAACTTGTTGTTGGGGTTGATCTGCTGATCGATTCTGGTAACGATCGAATAGTACTGGTTGGGCACCGAGGTCTGCGACGAGATGTAGTTCACCGTCGAGCTGTAGTTGCTGTTCGGCGCCGGCAGGAAGCTGGCCAGAGCCTTGCCTACCGCGTTCATCTTTGCCGTGCTGGTGGCCAGCGACGGAGTGTTCAGGTTGTTGTTCAGGAAGTAGCCGGTGCGGTTGTTGCTGGCGTCGACGGGTGAAGTCGGATCGTAGATCTGAACGCCGGAGGTGCAAAGGCCGTTGCTGTTGAAGGCCGAGCACAGGGACGAAAAGTCGCCGCTGAGCTGCGCCGTGGTCGGCACCAGGCTCTGATAGGGCAGCGTCTGATGGAGTTGAAGGTATTCGGAGGCCAACGTGAAGAAGGTCTTGTCGCGGCCGTCGTACACATGCGGAATCCGCACCGGGCCGGTCAGCACCATACCGGGCTGCTGCCATTGGTCGTTGGAGCGGTGCGTGGTGGTGGCCTGTGTGGGAACGCGCTCGTAGGTGTTGGCGTTCATATAGGTGTTGCGGAACGACTCGTAGAAGCCGCCGTGGAAGTTGTTGGTGCCCGAGCGCAGAACCGAGTTGGTCACCACGCCGTCGCCGTGACCGTATTGCGCGTCGTACATGCCGACCTGCACATTGACTTCCTGCACGGATTCGGGCGAGGGCACAAAGCCCGTGTAGCTGGCGCCGCTCAACCGCTCCGCCGGATCGTCCGGAATGCCGTCGAGGGTCAGGCGGTTGTGGCCGCTGCTGCCGTTCGAAGCCACCTGCACCGCGACGCCGCTGAACGGGTTGGTGTAGGTGCTGGCCTTGCTCTGCATGTAGGTGCCGCTATAGATGCCTGCCGCCAATGTGGAGAGCACAAACGAGTTGCGGCCCACGTTCGGCATTTCCACCGCTTCCTGCTGCGAGATGGTCGTCTCCAGGTTCGCCGAAGAGGTATCGATCAGCGGAACCGACGAGGTGACCTCGACCTTTTCCCCGGCCGCCTGGCCAACCTTCAGGGAGAAGTTGACGTTCTTGGTGGCGCCCGCCACCAGAGTGACTCCCTCTGCCGCCATCGGCGAGAATCCGGTGGACTCCACCTTCAGTGAATAGGTCCCCGGATTCAGGAAGGCCAGATTGTAGGCGCCATTCCCGTTGGATATCACCTTGGTGGTGAAGTGCGTCTCAAGGTTGGTGGCGGTCACCGTGGCGCCGGGTACAACCGCACCGGTGGCATCCGTGACGGTTCCAGTGATGGAACCCAGATATTGTTGCGCCCGCAGCCCGGAGCACAGTGCCAGCGACAATGCGATGGCCAGGCCAAGCAGCCCGCCCTTTCGCAACGTCCGCTGCACTGCACAACAGCATTGGGTGAATGATTGCAGTTTCATGTAGCCTCCTCAATTCAATTCGTTCTCGTTGCAGGTGCCACCCGCCAAAACCAGGCCCGATGCAGGTTCGTGCATCGCAGAATCTCTTCCGCTCCGGACTCTGTGCTTCAGCGGATACGAGGGCGCTCTAAAGCGGAGCACCGGGCGCATGTTTTGAATCCAAAAGAAACATAGATTCAAACCACACCGACGGATTCTTTATGGACCTCGCAACGAGGGGCAAGTTAATTTACCGGAAGACGCAGCACGGTTTACCGGGAAGAAGCTCCGCCCTTACGGCGCAAACCCGGATACATCTCCCATTAATTCAACTGTTTGCGGAATTATTTTGTCCGTAACTCTTAACAGGTAAGAAGAGCGGCGGAACGCCCCGCATCTATCCCTGCCTGGCCGGATACCGCCGCGGATTCGGTGATAGACTTGTTCCGGTACACGAGCGGCCCTCTTGAACTCCATCACCAACAATCCGACGCCGGAGTCAGCCGCTGCAGCGCCCGCCGAGCCCGCTGTAGCGGAGCGGTGGGCGCTCGTCCAGCGCATTGCCGCCAGCGAACACTTCAGCCGATCTGCCCGCCTGCGCGATTTCCTCCTCTATGTCGGCAAGCACTCCCTGAAGTCCGGCAGTCCTGAGGTCCACGAGCAGGAAATCGGCGCCAAGGTCTTTGGCCGCTCTCCGAATTACGACCGCAGCCAGGACAATATTGTCCGCGTAAATGCCTCGGAGCTGCGCAAGCGCATCGACGCCTATTTTGCCGCGACCGGAGCGGACGAACCGCTCATCCTCGATATTCCCCGAGGCAGCTACATGCCCGTCTACCGTTACCGGATTGCCGAGGCGGCAGAGCCGGCGTCCGCGGCAGAGCAGCCGCAGCCTGATCCCGTGCAGGAAAGCCGGGAAACGTTCTCTGCCCGCATCCGCGGCTGGTCGCGCTTCCTCTGGCCCGCGCTCTGTCTGGCGCTGGCAGTTTGCTGCGCCGTGCAGTACCGGCAGAACCACACCTTGCGGGCTCTATTCGAACCCTGGACCGACAAACCGGCCGTGGCCGAGTTCTGGAAGGACTTCCTCGACACGAACCTGCAAACCGACATCGTCTTACCCGACGACTCAACCAGCGTGGTGGAGGACATCACCGGCACTCCCACCAGTCTGGGCGAGTATCTGAGCCGCGACATGATTCGCCGCCTTCCATCGCTGCCGCTCAGTGAGGACCGCCGTCAGGATGCGCTCCAGGTGTTCAGCCACAACCTGGTCACCTTCGGCGCTGTACGCGCCGCTCAGCAGGTTCTGGGCCAGATTCCGCAGGGCTTCCCTCACGAGTTGGTCTGGTCGCGCTTCTACACAGGCGATGCCCTCAAGCGCAACAACGTCATCCTCATTGGCGGACAGAAGTCCGTGCCGTGGGATCACCTCTTCGACGAGCAGTTGAATTTCATCACCGACTACGACCACGTCCATGGGCACACGGTTGTGCGCAATCGCGGCCCCAAGCCGGGAGAACAACCTAATTACACGTCGGTAGGGGATGCCGACAGCTTTGTCACCTACAGCGCGATTGCTTATCTGCCCAACCCCAGCCGCACCGGCCACGTAATCATCCTCGCCGGAGCCGACTCCGATGCGACCGCGGCCGCCGCCGAGTTTCTCACCTCGGAAGACCAGATGGAGCGGCTCAAGGCCACCTTCCACGTGCAGCGCTTCCCTTACTTCGAAGTGCTTCTCAAGGTCTCCAGTGTCAGCGGAACGTCGTTTCGCTCCGAGCCCATCGCCTACCGCACCTATCCCGGCCTGCGCTAGCGCCGCACTTCCTCAGCCCACGAACCACTGCCACTGCTCTTCGGTAAGCGGAACCACCGAGAGCCTGCCGATCACCACCAGCGGCGACCCGGCAAAGAGCTTCTCCGCCTTGATCGCGGCCAGCGTCTTGGGCGTCTTCAGCCGCTTGCCCACCTTTACGCGCACCACGGGCACTTTTGGGTCGCTCGCATCCACGCTGGTCACTGTGCCGGTGCCTACCGCGGTGCGTTCGTCGCCCGTGTGGTAGAAGATCCATTTGGTTCCCGGCTTCATCTCGCGCAGATGCTTGACGGCGGTTGGATTCGCAACCCCATCCCACACGGTCTCCTGGTCGCGCAGGAAGTCGTCGAAGGAGTAGACATCGGGTTCGGTCTTGAACAGAAAGCTGGCCATGCACATCATCATATTGCGGGTGCCCCACCCTCGCGGCGTCTTTGTTTTTGCCGCCGGGGTGGGGTCGCACAAGGACAGCCCTGTGCCCGATGTAGTTCGCAGTCTCATCGCGAAATGGGTGGGAACCCTCCACTCTATCCAGATCCCGGCGGAATCCTCCCTACAACATGCGCGCCCTCATGGAGCCAACATCGCGCCTATGGTAGCCTAACCCCAGTGTTCGACCCGGAAACATTGTTGAAACGCGGCCTGGACGCGTACAAGAACCATCGGCCCGAGGATGCGCTCGACCTCCTTGCGCAGGCCGTTGCAGAAGCGCGCTGGGTCGCCAATCCCGCACTGCTGGCGCGCGCGCTCAGGACCCTGGGCCAGGTGGAGTGCGAGATGAAGCATCCCGCCACCGCGCTCGACTGCTACTTTGAAGCGGCCTCCGTCTGCGAACATGCCGCCGACCTTCCCGGCCAGGCCGATTCGCTGGCGCGCATCGCCGACATCCTGCGCGGACAGGGAAAAGCAGCCCGGGCCGAGGCCGTCTGCAATCAGGTCTTCGCACTCTGCCAGTCGCAGGCCGATGCTCCCCTCCTGCCGCACGCCAGCGCCCTGCGCTGCATGGCTCTGCTCAAGGACGGCACGGCCGGCGCCGAGGAGTTGCATCTGCTCTGGCTAGCCGCCTCCACCCTGTATGAAAGCGCCGGCGACACAGTCCGGCTGGCCGAGTGCAAGTCGCACCTCGCCTTTCTCCTCGGCCAGTAATCCAGGATCGGGCAAGCCCGCATCCCCGCCCGTTTTTCGCCGCTTCCGGCCAGGGCATCCGTACTTGGATTTCCGGCTGCGGATGACTTGGAACGGGCATTTGAAGCCTGGTAAAAGGCAGTTGTTTTCGTAGACCGCATCCCTACAGCCCGCGCCGGCTTCGAGCACTTTCCGGCACGGCTAAACAGGCTGCGGAAAACTCGATCTGTGAAGGGTACGGGCTTCAGCCCGTACGTTAATTGCTTTGAAATCAGGAGGGCTGAACAGGCTGCGAAAAAAGGCATGTTTGCCATCGCAGAGTCTGAGAAACTTCCCTCAGGGGCTAAAGCCCCGCTGATTCCAGGTGGTTTATCGGCCCGACTGAAGTCGGGCCCTGTTACAAAGCCCGTTTGGCGAGAGTTTTTCCGCAGCCTGTTTAGCCCCCGAGGGAATCAGACCTCCGATTTCCCGGTGTATTCGGTTTTCTTTCCGCAGCCTGTAAAGCCGTACCCTTTCAACATCGGTGCTCGCTGGGATTCGATTCGTTCATGCAATTGCCCTCCGTTGCAGAGCGCACCCCTTTCGGCTGCGCTCCAGCACGAGGCGGCTTCCGCGCGAGGTTTCGCTGCGCGGATTGGGACCGCGGGTTGCGCGCCATGGCGTCACAGCCTTCAACCCAGTCGGGTTCTTGCGGGAACTCTCTGAGGCCGCTTCAGTTCTGAGCGTGCGCAAAAAGCCCGTGGATGCCAGAGGCATCCACGGGCTTTGTTGCTTCTATGCCGGTTCCTAGCTCTTCAGCGCCACCCGCAGGTGCAGTTCCTTCAGTTGCGCGTCCGTTACCGTGGTTGGCGCTTCGGCCATCAGGTCGATGGCCTTGGCGGTCTTCGGGAAGGCAATCACCTCGCGCAGGCTGGGCGCGCCGGCCAGCAGCATCACGATGCGGTCCAGGCCCAGCGCAATGCCGCCATGCGGTGGAGCGCCGTATTCCAGCGCCTCCAGGAAGAAGCCAAAGCGTTTCTTCGCCTCGTCCTCCGAGATGCCCAGTGAGTCGAAGATCTGCTTCTGCACGTCCTTGCGGTGGATACGGATCGACCCCGAACCCAGTTCAAGCCCGTTCATTGCCAGGTCGTAGCAGTCCGCACGCACGCTGGCCGGATCGCTCACCAGATTGGGCATGTCGGCTTCATACGGCGCGGTGAACGGATGGTGCGCCGGCATCCATTTGCCCGATGCCACGTCGTACTCGAACATCGGGAAATCGACGATCCAGATGGGATGAAACGCCGCTTCGCCTTCGACCATATCCGCAGCCGAATGGCCATGCGCATCGACCACCGTCTGCTCGGTCACCTTGAAGGCTCCGTGCTTGTCGGCGTACTTCTTGGCCAGCTCGTTGCGGAAGTTGCCCGCGGCCATGTAGATGTTGATCTCGCGCTCGCTGAGCCGGCCCGGGAACTTGGTGTCGCTGGCCTTGATGTGGTGCGCCGGATCGCCGGCCACGACGATCACAAAATCGCCCTCGGCCGCGCCTGTCAGCTCGCGCACCTTCGCGGCCTGTTCCGGGAAGCCCTTGGCCAGCCGCTTGAAGTCGTCAATAAACTTCGCGCCCTTCTTCTGGTCAAAGAGCGGATGGTTGTCTTCGCGCTCCTTGCGGCTCAGCTCGCCCACCTTGGGAATGCGCAGCGCCACCACTGGCAGCGCCGGATCGATCTGCAGCGCGGCCAGGTTTTCGTCGGTAAATGCCGGGCGCACGTCGGTCAGCCCCGGCAGCCGCAGGTCCGGCTTGTCGGTGCCGTACTGGCGCATGGATTCGTCGTACGTAATGCGCGGGAAGGGTGTGGGCAGGTTGACTCCAGCCGCCGCAAAGCCCGCCGACAGAAACTTCTCCACCACGGCAAACACGTGCTCGCGGCGCGGGAAGCTCATCTCCAGATCGACTTGTGTGAACTCCAACTGGCGGTCGGCTCGCAAGTCTTCGTCGCGGAAGCAGCGCGCAATCTGGAAGTAGCGGTCGCAGCCGGAGATCATCAGAATCTGCTTGAAGATCTGCGGCGACTGCGGCAGCGCGTAGAACTCGCCCGGATGCACACGGCTCGGAACCAGGAAGTCGCGCGCGCCCTCGGGCGTGGACTTGCACAGGATCGGCGTCTCGATCTCAAGGAAGCCTTGCTGGCTCAGGTTTTCGCGGATGGCCAGCGTAATCTCGTGGCGCAGGCGGAAGTTGCGCTGCATCTCCGGGCGGCGCAGGTCCACGTAGCGGTACTTCAGCCGCACCTCTTCGTTCTGGATAGCCTCTTCAGCCGGCGAGAACGGCGCCAGCCGCGTATCGTTCAGCACCAGCAGCTCGGTGGTCTCAATCTCGATTTCGCCCGTGTCCATCTTCGGATTGATGGCGTCGGCGGCGCGGAGCCGGACCTTGCCCACCGCGGCCACCACGTACTCGGGCCGAATCTGTTCGCCCTTGGCGTGGCCTTCCGGCGTCAGTTCCTTGTCCAACACCACCTGGGAAATGCCGCTGCGGTCGCGCAGATCGAGGAAGATCAGATTGCCGTGGTCCCTGCGCCGGTTTACCCAGCCCATCAGAACCACTTGTTGTCCGGCGTGCGCGGCGCGTAATTCGCCGCAAAGATGCGTCCGTTCCAGATTACCTAAGAAGTCGAGCACAGCTGTTGTCCTTTGTCTGCTTGATTGAGGGCCTGGCAAACGCGCGAGCGTGGCAAGCCGCCGCTGCCTCGGTCGGGAAGACCGAAGCAGCTAACAACCGCGCACGAAAACCCTGGACTAGCTGGCCAGGAATGCCGCGAGTTCTGCCCGCGGAACCTTGGACTGCACGCCCGAGGAAAAGTCTTTCACCGTAAGGATACCGGATTGGAGCTCATCCTCGCCGAGGATCACGATCCGGCGCGCCGTCTTGTCTGCCGACTCGAACGACTTCTTCAGCCGGAACGAGCCTTCTCCCAGTTCGATACTGAGCCCGCCGCGCCGCAACTCCCGCGCCAGCGCCAGCCCGGCGGCGTTCATCGCCTTCAGCTTTTTCGCGTCCTTGGCGTCGGCCATGGGCGCGATAAACGCATCCACCCGCGGTGGGGCAAACTTTTGGCCGTCCTCCTGGGATTGCAACGTCAGCACAAGCCGGTCCAGCCCGATGGCGAAGCCGATGCCCGGCGCCTTGGGTCCGCCGATGGCCTCGCTCAGCCCGTCGTAGCGGCCGCCGCCCAGCAGGGCGTTCTGCGCGCCCAACCCGCCGTGCGTGAACTCGAAGGTCGTCCGCGTGTAATAGTCCAAGCCGCGCACCAGCCGGTGATTGCGCGTGTACGGTACGCCCGAGGCATCCAGAGCGGCGGTCACAGCCGCAAAGTGCGCTTTCGACTCCTCGTCCAGCGAGTCGGCAATCTTGGGCAACGTCTCAATGATCGGCTGGTCCTCGGGAACCTTGCAGTCCAGCACGCGTAGCGGATTGGTGACCGCGCGGCGCTGGCAATCCGCGCACATTTGCCCGACCACGGGAACCAGGGCGGCGCGCAGCGCATCGTTGTAGCGGGCCCGGTCGGCGGAGGAGCCAACCGAGTTCAGGTGCAGCGTCCAGCCGGCAATGCCCAGCTCGTCCAGCAGCGTGGCCAGCATCTCCAGCACTTCGGCATCGCGCAGGGGACTCTCACTGCCCGCCGACTGCGGCCCGATGACCTCGGCCCCGATCTGGAAGAACTGCCGGTAGCGGCCCTTCTGCGGCCGCTCCCGCCGGAACTGCGGCCCGATGTAGTAGAGCTTCTGCAACTGCCCGGTCTCGCCCAGCTTGTGCTCAATGTAAGCACGCACCACCCCGGCCGTGTTCTCCGGCCGCAGCGTCAGCATCTGCGACTTCTCCGACTGCGCCCGGGCGCGGTCCTCCCAGGTGTACATCTCCTTGGAGACGATGTCGGTCTCCTCGCCCACGCCGCGGGCAAACAGGCTGGTGTCCTCGAAGATGGGGGTACGAATCTCGCCGAAGTTGTAACGGCCAAAGACCGAGCGCGCAGTGGCCTCGATCCGGTTCCAAAGCGCCGTCTCCGGCGGTAGCAAATCGCGCGTTCCGCGCACGGCTTTCAGGGTGCTCATATCTCTACCAGTTTAAATCGCGGTCATCGGGGGTTGCGTCCCGGCCAGCGAATGTGAGCCCCTGGCCACCACATGGCATCTAACTTTTTGAGCAGTCATGGCGTATAAATGTGTATGCGCCACCACGGTGCGGGGGTACTTCTATGATGTTTCATGTCGTTCTGTCGAAAGATGAGGAGGGTTGGATCGTAGCGGAGTGTCCCGCTCTTCCCGGCTGTCTTTCACAGGGAAAGACGGAACAGGAAGCGCTCACCAACGTGAAAGAAGCCATCACCGCATGGCTTTGGGCCGAGGAACAGAAGCTCGCTGCCCCCCCTGAAGACGCGCTTTGTAACAGGGCCTGACTTCAGTCAGGCCGAACCGTGCTCCCCACAATGCGTCCGGCTTTAGCCGCTGCACATCTTCAACGCCCGAGGAAATGCCCGCAGGGGCTGAAGCCCGCCACTTTCATGAGCGGTATTTGCGGCCCGGCTGAACAGGCTGCGGAAAAAGGCATGTTGGCCATCGCAGAGTCTGAGAAACTTCCCTCAGGGGCTAAAGCCCCGCTGATTCCAGGTGGTTTATCGGCCCGACTGAAGTCGGGCCCTGTTACAAACCCGTTTGGCGAGAGTTTTTCCGCAGCCTGTGAAGCCGTTCCCTGTTACAAGGCGCGGTCCCCACTAAGGAGTGCCGGGCGCCGAGTGCCCCAGGTCAGGATTTTTGGTTCTGGAAAACCTCAAGCCTTCCCCCACCGGCTTTGTAACAGGGCCCGACTTCAGTCAGGCCGGTGCGCCCCCCCTAAAATGCCGGGGCCCGGCTGAAAAGTACCTTCATACGCATGAAGCGCGCAGCTGCGCTTTCACAGATTCTTTGCCGATCTGCGCTACGATGCAGATATGCGCCCAACTGTGATCGTTCTAACCTTCAATTCGGAAGACTCGCTGGCCATGACGCTGAGCCGCGCTCAGTTGGTGGCCGATGAGATTTTTGTGGTTGACTCGTTCAGCAAGGACGGAACCGCCGAACTGGCGCGGTCGATGGGCGCGGCCGTGGTGGAACACGCTTTTGTGAACTACGGAGCACAGCGCAACTGGGCCATCGACAATCTGCCGATTACAGGCCGCTGGCAACTGCACCTGGACGCCGATGAGGTGATCGACGACCGGCTGGTGGAGGCCATTCAGGCGCTGCCGGAGGAGACGGAGTGCACGGGCTACTTTCTGCCGCGCTATCTGCGTTTTCTGGGCCGTGTTCTACGCCACGGCGGCATGAGCCCCACCTGGCACCTGCGGCTGTTCCGCACCGGCATCGGGCGCTGCGAAGACCGGAAGTACGATCAGCACTTTCTGGTGAAGAGCGGTGCCACCGGCAAGCTGCCGGGGACGATGATCGACGACGTGCGTATGCCCCTGACGGAGTGGACGGCGCGGCACAACCGCTGGGCCGACGGCGAAGTGGAAGAGCTGGCGAGCCACGAGACCGAGGGCCGCGTCAAACCCGACCTGATGGGCAACCCTGCGCAACGCAAGCGGTTTCTGCGGCAGATCTTCAACGGTTCGCCGTTGTTTGTGCGTCCGTTTGCGCTCTTCTTCTACAGGTATTTTGTCCGGCTGGGCTTCCTGGACGGCATGGAAGGCACCATCTTCTGGGTGCTGCAGACCTTCTGGTTCCGCTTCCTGGTGGACGCAAAGATATGGGAACGGCGCAACGCCGAACGGGTGAATGCGCCTCTGGTGCTCCCCAAAGAAAAGTGAGCGGCAGGCTCAGCCGCGGTTGAGCCTCCAGAACTCCGCGTTGAGGACGGCGGCAAAGCTGACCCATGCCCAATACGGAGCCATCATCCACGCGGCGGGCATGTCGATCCGCGCGAAGGCCAGCGTGGTTGCGCCGATGAAGACCCAGAGGGCCGCGATCTCAGCCAGCGCACCGCCAATCAGGTGCCAGCGAAAAAACACGAGCGACCAGCCGAAGTTGAGCGCCAACTGCACGAGGAAGAGAGCCAGGGCCAGATTGCGTGCCGGAGACGGCACAGTTTGACTGACGCGCCAGGCGGCCACGGCCATCAAGGCATAAAGCAGCGTCCAGACCGGGCCGAAGACCCAGTTGGGCGGAGCGATGGCTGGCCGCTGCAGGGTCTTGTACCAGCCAACCACCTCGCCGGCCGTCCAGCGTCCGCTGACGCCCGCCACGGCAAAGCACAGTCCCAGCCAGAAGATGAGTGCGATCCAGCGCATACATGCCCCCTATGTTTCTGCATAGATGGATTCTGTGGGCGCGCGGAAGGATTCCTGTAAGTTGTGAAAATCGACGCATCTGCGCCGCCATGGCCGGAAGCTCTTCTGCCACGGAAAAAGAAAAATGCCAGCCGCGATGGCCCCAAGGGGTGTGATCGCTGGCTGGCATCGAGAGATGCGCCGCTTGATAAGCTCCACTCTCGTGCTTGAAGGCTACGAAGAGGGATGGTTCCACGGCAGAGTTGCGAACGGGTCGGTCTTGTTGTGTCTCCAGCTCCTGCGAGCCGGGGCCCGGCCGGTGAATTTGCTCAACGTGCGCAGTCAGCCGGCAAAGGCTCCCAGCGCGAGGAAGAGATCAGAGGTCCCAAACCGGAACGTTGCCCAGCAGGGCCGCGCCGGAGAAGGCGATGGGGCCATTCCACTCCGGGACCAGGAAGCCGGTCTGCGGATGGACGTGCGGGCCCAGATTTTCGCGGTGGTGGCGGCGGAGGGTGTCCTGGATGTCGCGGAGCGCCTCGGCGCGCTCGGTGCGGGATTGGCGCTCCCAGAACAGGACAAAGCCCTGGCCGCAGATGCAGCAGTTGCATTCGGCGTTTCCGTTGGTGCTTTTGCAAAGTACCTGCATATGAATCCTCAGCGTGGCCGGTGAGCAGCTTTCCACCCGCTACGAGGAGAAAGATAGGCCATTTTTACGAGGGTCGAACATTCCTCCCGGGCAGTAGGCGGCAGGTCTTTCAGGGCAGGGGGGCCTGCTGCTTTCGGGGTAGATTCAGTCCAGAATGCCTTCGGGTAAGATGCAGCCGCCGAACGCGGCGCTGGGCTTTGCGCACGTGGGTTTTCGCGGCCTTCTCATGGTGTCGCGCGCAACAGAAGAGCTTGCGGAAGCGTGATTTTCAGCGGAAAATGCGGCCCAGCCCGGGACGCTCGGGTGTACAGCGGTTGCGCAAGCGCTATATCCTCAAGTGTTGGCCGCGTTTCTTCTTCTGCGCGGCCCTTCTGGACAAAAAGGGATGATGAGCACGCAGACAATTGCCGTACACCTGCCCGATGGGTCAGTTCGCGAAGTGCCCGCCGGCACAACGCCCCTGGAGATTGCCAACTCGATTTCGCCGCGTTTGGCCGCGGCCAGCTTGGTGGCGCGGCTGATCCCGCTCGCCGGCGCTGCCGAGAAGCCTGCTGACGGCGATGAACCGACCGAGGCCAGCATGTATGCAGCCGGGGACGCGAATGCGCCGCGCCTGGTGGACCTGACTACTCCGCTGACCGCCGACACAAAGTTGGAGTTGGTGACCGAGAAAGACCCGGAGGCGCTGAAGGTAGTGCGCCACTCCGCCGCGCACGTGATGGCAACGGCTGTGCTGGAGCTGTTCCCTGAGACCAAGCTGGGCCACGGCCCGGCCACGGATCAGGGATTCTTCTACGATTTTTATCGCGAGAAGCCGTTCACTCCGGAGGACCTGGAGAAGATTGAGGCCAAGATGGCCGAAGTGGTGGCGCGCGACGAGAAGTTCCTGCATGAATTTGAGCCGCGCGAGCAGGCGCTTGCCGAATTCGACCGCGATGGCGACTTCATGAAGACCCACTTCGTGACCAAGTTCACCGCCGCCGGCGATGAGGTCAGCTTCTACCGCAACGGCAAGTTCATCGACTTCTGCCGCGGGCCGCATGTGCCCTCGACGGGCCGCGTGAAGGCCGTCAAGGTGACCAAGGTGGCCGGAGCGTACTGGCTGGGCGACGAAAAGAATCCGCAACTGCAGCGCATCTACGGCACCGCCTTCTTCTCAAAGAAGGAGATGGACGCCTACTTTACGCAGTTGGAGGAAGCAGCCAAGCGCGACCACCGCCTGCTGGGCAAGCAGTTGGACCTGTTCAGCATCCAGGATTTGGCGGGATCGGGACTGATCTTCTGGCATCCCAAGGGCGCCATGATCCGCAAGATCATGGAAGACTGGATGCGCGAAGAATGCATCAGCCGCGGCTACGATCTGGTCTATACGCCGCATGTGGCCAAGGTGAATCTGTGGCAGACATCCGGCCACGAAGGCTTCTACTCGCAGAACATGTTCACGCCCATGGAACTGGACGATGCCATGTATCGCATGAAGCCGATGAACTGTCCGTTCCACATTCTCATCTACAAGAACTCGCCCAAGAGCTATCGCGACCTGCCGGCTCGCTATGCCGAACTGGGCAATGTTTACCGTTACGAGCGCTCGGGCACCATGCACGGGCTGCTGCGTGTGCGCGGCTTTACGCAGGACGACGCGCACATCTTCTGCATGCCCTCGCAGATTGTGGACGAAGTGGTGGCTTGCATCGAGTTCGCCAAGGCCGTGCTGACGACCTTCGGCTTCAAGGAGTTCAAGGTGGAGCTTTCCACCTGGGACCCGAACGACCGCGCCCACTATGCGGGCTCGGACGAGAACTGGAATCTGGCCATCAAGGGACTGGAACACGCTCTGGAACGCGAGAACATTCCCTACAAGACGATCCCCGGCGAAGCAGCTTTCTACGGCCCCAAGATCGACTTCAAGCTGGTGGACGTGCTGGGCCGGTTGTGGCAGCTCTCCACCGTGCAGTTCGACTTCAACCTGCCGGCGCGCTTTGAGATGGAGTACGTGGGCGAGGACGGCGAGCGGCATCAGCCGGTGATGGTGCATCGCGCCTTGTTCGGCTCTGTCGAGCGCTTCTTCGGCGTGCTCATCGAGCACTACGCCGGAGCGTTTCCGCTGTGGCTGGCCCCGGTACAGATCGGTCTGGTTCCCATCAGCGAGCGGCACATCGGCTACGCGGTCAAGGTGGAAGCAGCGCTGAAGGCAGCGGGCTTCCGCGTGGAAGTGGACGCGCGCAACGAGAAGATGAACGCCAAAATCCGCGACTTTGCCAACCAGAAGACCCCGTACATCCTGGTCTTCGGCGACAAGGAAGCGGAGGCCGGCGCAGTCAGCGTGCGCGCCCGCGGCAAGGGCGACCTGGGCTCCATCCCGCTGGATCAGTTCATCGCCAACGCCAAAGCGATTGTCGATAGCAAGTCGATGGAGCTGTAAGAGGAATCCATAGTAACGATCTCGATGCGAATCTTCATGCCCGCCGGATGCAAATCCGGCGGGCGTTTTGCAGAGGTCGGTCCATGCCAGCCTAAGACCAGCCTTACGCGTGCTCGCAGCGGCGGGCGTATCATGGACTGCAAACAGCAGGAGATGTGCATCATGGAAGCTTTTGCATATCGTTTGCGGGGGTTTGTGGGGATTCTCGTTGTTTGCGCTGTTGCAACCGGCCAAGCAGGTTCTCAAACTTCTTCACCGCGGCCCGAGCCGCTCCCTGACCCCGCCACCTACCTTCAAGCCGCTTCAGACAAAGAGGACGCCTTCGCCGCGGTGCGGCAGCAGTATCTCTGCGTCTTTGAAAACCACAAGACTGAAACTCTCATGGGCGTCACAAAAAAGGATCGGCTTTACGAATCCTTCTATGTCAACGGCTACGAGGTCGAGCGGCTCCTGGCGTTCAACGGAGTGCCCCTTTCAGCGGAGCAGAAGCAGGCTGAAGAATCCCGGGTGCAAGCAGAAATCGCGGCCGATCAGAAGAAGCCCTTCGCGCCATTCATCGGGATGGAAGGTGGCATCTATTTCTCGCGCGGCGCACACCGCTGGTCGCAGACCGTGGAAGGCTCCATTGTGCGGGCGGCCACGTTTACGAACGAACAAAGAGGCTTGTACAAGGGGAGAGTCTCGATCCGAATCGATTTCACAGGCAACCCAAAATTCAAAGCCAAGACGGATGAGGAGCGTGTTGCCAAGGTCCTATCCGGGTTCATCGTAGTCGACGAAGAGAGCGGTAGCGTTGTTCGCGTGATGGCAACAGCCATGGGCGAAGTTTATGGCAGCGCAGGACTCTTGATGATCAGAGGAGCCAATATTGGGTACGACGCTATGAAGATTGCGGACAACTTGTATCTTCCCTCTTCCTGGGGAAACTATCACTACACTCCGATCGACATCCGGGCGCTGGGTCATCCGCCGAAATCGTATGCTGGCTTCGAGGACTTCTGGCTGAAGTCCTGCCGCAAGTACCCGGCTGAGACGCAAGGGACCGCGACAGCGCAGTGAAGCGTCGAGGGAGGCTGGCGGAAGAGCCCCTTGCGCAAGGCACTCTTCCCTCGGGCTAAAGCGCAGATTCATTTTGGCGTGTTTTCAGCACGGTTGAACAGGCTGCGGAAAAAGGCATGTTTGCCATCGCAGAGTCTGAGAAACTTCCCTCAGGGGCTAAAGCCCCGCTGATTCCAGGTGGTTTATCGGCCCGACTGAAGTCGGGCCCTGTTACAAAGCCCGTTTGGCGAGAGTTTTTCCGCAGCCTGTGAAGTCGTGTTCCGGTACTTTGTGCTTCGGCTTAAGAGTCGTCCAGCAGCCCAGAAGGATACAACCTACGCGTTGATGGCCATGCCTTCCACCGCGCCGTAGGCGTCCAGCAGGCTTTCGGCCAGCGTGGGATGAGCGTGGATGGCGTACATCATCTCTTCCACGGTGCCCTCCAACTCCAGCACGGCAACGGCTTCGGAGATCGTCTCCGTCGCGCCCGGCCCCAGGATGTGGACGCCGAGAATCTCGCCGTATTCGGCGTCGGCGACGATCTTGATGAAGCCGTCGTGGTTGCCGAGGATGGTGGCCTTGGAGTTGCCCGCGAAGGGGAACTTGCCCACCTTTACGGTGTAGCCCTTCTCCTTCGCCTCGGCTTCCGTCAGGCCGACGGAGCCAATCTGCGGCTCGGTGTAGGTGCAGCCGGGGATGCGGTCCTTGCGGATGGGGCGGAAGGGCTTGCCGGCGATCTTTGCTGCGGCCACCATGCCGCCCATTGCGCCCACGTGGGCCAACTGCGGCAGGCCGAAGACGATGTCGCCCACGGCAAAGACGCCGGGCTCGGCGGTTTGCTGCGCCTCGTCCACCTTGATAAGGCCGCGTTCCAGCTCGACCCTGGTCTTCTCCAGGCCAATGCCCTGCGTGCGTCCGGCGCGGCCCACGGCGACAAGCACCTTTTCCGCTTCCTTCTGCTGGGTGCGGCCATTGGCGTCGGTCCATGTCACGCGGACGCCCGTCTCCGTGCGCTCGACCTTCTCGACCTTTGCGCCGGTATTCACGTCGATGCCGCGCTTCTTGTAGAGGCGGGCGATCTCCTTGGAGATGTCCTCGTCCTCAACGGGCACCACGCGCGGCAGGAATTCGACAATGGTGACCTCTGCGCCGAAGCTGCGGAAGATGGAGCTGAACTCCATGCCCACCGCGCCCGCTCCGATCACGATCAGCGACTTGGGCGGCTCGGCCGTGGATAGAATCTCGACATTGGTCAAAATGCGGTCGTCTGCCGTGAGGCCAGGGAGCATCTTGGCATCGGACCCGGTGGCCAGGATAACGTTCTTCGCCTTGAGCGGCTTCGTGGAGCCGTCCGCAGCCGTTACCTGGACCGTGTGTACGCCATCGACGGCCGCGCCGGTCAGCGCGCCCGAGCCTGCGACGACGGCGATCTTGTGCTTCTTCATCAGGAACTCGAGGCCCTTGGTGTGCTTGGTGACGATCGCGTCCTTGCGCTTGAGGACGGCGGCCCAGTCCAGCGAGAGCGCGCCCGCGCCGCCGATGCCAAAGTCGGCCGCGTGCTTCATGTGGTCCCAAAGCTCGGCGTTGAAGAGCAGGGCCTTGGTGGGAATGCAGCCCACATGCAGGCAGGTGCCGCCCAGTTTGGGGGTGCGCTCGACGAGAGCAACCTTCAGGCCAAATTCCGCCGCGCGAATGGCCGCCGTATAACCGGCCGGCCCGCCGCCGATGATGGCTACGTCGTAAAGAACTTCTGTCTGGGTCTCTGGCATGGGGATGCTCCGTTTCCTGCGCGCACAAGTAGAGCGCTACTTTACCTTCAGTTTAATCTGCGGCGGAAAGAACCGTCGTCCCACGCGCGCGGTGCTAGAATCCAGACGCGGTACGGAGGCGGTTATGGAGCGCAAGCTGTTCCTGCTCTCTTCGGTGGTCGGGATGCTGGTTGCCGGCGGTTGTGGCGCGATGGCGCAACAGGTTGCCAACGACGCCAATCCCCTCTACAGGCCCACAATTATCCAGTTGCACACCATCTCAGTGCCCCCGATCGACGGGCTGCCCTTCTCCGCGACAGCGATCATCGAAAGCCGGCAGACGATGCAGGACGGAACCGTCGCCGAATCGCGCAACTTGAATCTGATTGGCCGCGACTCGCGGGGAAGAACGCACGGTGAGATGCGTGCACGGGTTCCGATGTCGTCCAAGGACACGCCTCATTTGGGCGAGGTCACCCTTTACGATCCGCGGACCGGCACTCGAACCGTATACAACACCGATACGCATATCGCGGTGCGGACCCACACTTTCGTGCCCGTCAGGATGGCGAACACCGCACCTGCGAATCTGCCCGGCGTGACGGTCGAAGATCTGGGTACATCCACGCTCAACAACATCGACGTGCGGGGAACGCGCCGTTCCGTGGTGATTCCGGCAGCCAACAACCCCACCGGTGCTGCCATAACGGTTGTGGATGAGTACTGGTACTCGGAGGACCTGCACCTCGATATCCTCCTGGTCCACAACGATCCACGCACCGGCGAACAAAAGATTGCGTTGACGAACCTGGTGCGAGCGGAGCCTCCTCCGGCGTTCTTTGAGGTTCCCGAAGGCTACAAGATCGTGGACATGACGCCTCCGCCCGGTGCGCCGGTGCTCCAGAGGATGACGCCCGGCCCGGCTGGCAGCCGCTAGAGGGACGCCTCTACAAGCGCCGCCACTGCGGACACTGTCTCCGGCGCATCGCCGAAGCTTTCGATCCAGTGCACCTCCGGCTCGCGGCGGAACCACGTGAGCTGGCGCTTGGCGTAGTTGCGGTGGCCCTGCTGCGCGAGAACCAGAGCTTCGGCCTCGCTCAGCTGGCCGTCGATGGCCGCCAGCGCCTGCCGGTAGCCGAGCGAATCGAGCGCCTTCACGCGGCCGTAGCGCGCAAGAAGCAGGCGGGTTTCTTCGATGAGTCCGTCGGCAAACATCTGCGCGCAGCGGCGATTGAGGCGGTCGTAGAGCGCCTGTCGCGGCGGGTTCAGTCCGATGCGCAGCAGTCGAAACCCTGTGAGCGGGTCTTTCCCTTGGTTCTCAAGTATCTGCGACATGGGCCGGCGGCCGGCTAGACAGACCTCGATGGCGCGGATGAGCTTGGGCGTGTCGTTCGCGTGGATGCGCGCGGCGGTTTCCGGGTCAAGTTTTTTCAGAATTCGATGCAGCCACGCCACAGCATGTTGATCGGCGGATTTCTTGAGCCGCTCGCGCAATTCTTCCTGCCGCTCCGGGCCGTCGAAGAGGCCTTCGGTAAGTGCGCGCAGGTAGAGTCCGGTGCCGCCGGTGACGATGGGCAGGCCGTTGCGGGCTGCGATCTCTGCCAGAGCGGCGCGGGCGGCGCGCGAGTAGGCGCCGGCGGTATAGGGCTGGTCGGGGCCGGTGACGTCGATCAGGTGGTGCGGCAGGCGGGCGCGCTCGGCAGAGGTGGGCTTGGCCGTGCCCAGTTCCATGCCGCGGTAGACGGCCACCGAGTCGCAACTGACGATCTCGCCGTTGAATTGCTCGCCGAGGGCCAGGGAGAGCGCCGTTTTGCCGCTGCCCGTGGGACCGAGGAGCAGTACGGCGAGAGGAAGCTCTCCATCTGGGGCTGAAGCCCCACTGTTCTGTGCTGGCTGTAGGTACGGGCTAAAGCCCGTCCCCTTGGGCGACGCATCGTTGTCTGCGCAAGCATCCGATTGTGCTGAATTCGCGTCAGGGCACGACTTCACAGGCTGCTGAAAAACTCTCGTCAAACGAGGTTTTGTAACAGGGCACGGCTTTAGCCGGGCCGATAAGCCGCATAGTATCAACGGGGCTTTAGCCCCCGAGGGAATGAAACCTCCGGCTTCCCAATGAATTTGGTCCATTTTCCGCAGCCAGTTCAGCCGTGCCGAAAAGCCGCCCAACTCGACCAGTCCAGCGTTTCCCCCCCGAGCATTGCTCATGGCCGCCACCAGCCGGAGGGGAAGATCCACTGCGGATTGGTGTGCAGCAGGGTCCACGCGCAGATGGCAGCCGCGACAATGAGCAGGCCGAAGACCTGGTTGCGCCGGAAGAGCCGCTGCTGGCGGGCGCGGCGCTCGTCTTCGGCAACCTGTTGCTTGTACGGCTTGATGCGGGTTTGGACCATGTGAAATTCCAGGCAACCTACAATGATCGAGGTATCTCCGTGATTCCTAGTTGCAACGAATTCGGCAGGTCCTCTGGCGTGGATTCTTTGTTACTAGTCCATGCGGCAAGCGTAGCTGCGGCAACTGGAATTAATGCTGCCCACTCATCATCTGGCTTTGTCCCTTTATAAGGTTGATCTTCAGTTAACACTAAGCGTGCACTGCCCTCCGAAGTGAGATAGAGGACCCAGGTCTCAATGCTCCATTTTGGGATGAGCCGTGTAACGGAATCGCGTGCGGGGTCTACCTTCGGCTGATTCTGTGCGGATAAAGCGTCGTCTAGTTCATGATGGTGCTGCAGAACCGATTCCGCGTCAGCATCGAGCAAAACAATCAGACCCGTCTTGGCGTGTCTAGTTCGACAGATTTGCATCTGCAAAGCGAAGTTCTCGCGTACCCAACATTCCGCGGAACCACGTCCAGAAGGAGAGATTATCATCCGCATCTGATCGGAACGGAAACCTCTGCTAATCAAAAATCTGTAGATGAATCGCTTCTGACGTTGATCCTCCGCCAGAACAATTACGAGAGATGGCCGATTCATTCGTTTCCCCAGCCTCTAGCTATCAGTTCCGAAGGTTGCAGCAGCCCATCCGGATCGGTTTTGAATGGCTCCGTGCGCACGTGACCATTCTCTTCGCGGAAAAAGCGAAGCCCGTATTCCTGAGCCCATTGATTCAGAATCTCCGGGTGGTGCGAGATTAGAACCAATTGCCCTTTGCTATCTTCAACGGCTTGCTCAGCCGCCAGCAGCCATGGCTGTATCTCGCGTAGGGAGATGAGATTGTCCGGCTCGTCAAGAAAGACAGTGTGGCCCTTGGCAATCAGAAAATGCAAAACCATGTAGAGGGCAATAAGGCAGCGCTGTCCATCAGATAGTTCGTGAAGCGATAGAGTAAATTTCCCTTGTTCCGGTGAAGAAAAATCCATGCGTAGTTTTCTAACACCATCATCTTCTGTTGAGAAACGGAGATTCTGAAACCCGGAAAGCGCGATTCGGAGAGAATCTCGCAATGCAACAACTCCATCGGGATCGGAAGTGGCTATATAGCTGAACCAATTTGGAAGGTCTTCAAGTTCATAGTCAGGATATTTGCAAGCTGAATCCGAAACCTCGTCCATCTTCGTTTCGTATGCATCTATCTTGATGCATTGAACCGAATCCAGCCAATCAATGAACAACCGAACAAAAGGATTACCAAATGCGACCAAATGCATTGAGGACTCAGTAGCCTCGCCGCGCAGAAAGCTAGTCTGAACATCCCCATTGATATAAGAGCGCATCTCCCCTTCGCTCAACTCAAAGAGGGGTGTATTGCCAAAGCTTAGTCTCTCTAAGCTTACCGTCGGAGCACTCACCTTGGAGGAGTAGCGAATCTCAACTCGATACACATAAGGGAAAGTCCCATTTTCCAGTTCTGCCTCGATTTCAAAGACCTGCAGAGGACGATTCTGCCAGCGTGTACGCGAAGATTGCGTAAACGGGATATCACGTCCCTTGACAAACTCCTTCAGGAGCCTGATCGCCTCGCTCAATGACGATTTGCCGCTGCCGTTGGCTCCGAGCAGGAGCTGCTTCTGCCCCGGCTTATACTCGAAGTTCACAAAACAACGGAAGTTGTCGACATATAAACGTTTCAGCATGGCTGGATTATACGTCGAAATTGGACGCCATTTCTCCCTTCCCGTTTGACTTGACCCGGCCCCTTTGCAGACCATTGTTCTTCGGGCTCTTGCTGGAGCCGGGGAGAAGGTACGCAGCAATGAAAGTTCTGATTCTGGGTTCTGGTGGCCGCGAGCACGCGCTGGCCTGGGCGGTGGCGCGCAGCGCGCGCGTAACAGAGGTCGTCTGCGCGCCGGGCAATGGCGGCATTGCCGGGGTGGCCCGGTGCGTTCCCGTGAGCCTGAAGGATGTGGACGCGATGGTGCGGCTGGCGGAGGCGGAAAAGCCTGGCCTGATCGTCGTGGGGCCGGAGTTGCCGCTCTCGCTGGGCATTGTGGACACGCTGGAGGAACTCGGATTCCGCGTCTTCGGGCCGACGAAGGCCGCCGCCATGCTGGAGTCGAGCAAGGGATTCGCCAAGCAGTTCCTGCAGCGGCACAACATTCCCACGGCCAACTTCGCGGTCTGCGCCACGGCGGCCGAGGCGGAGAAGGCGATCAGCCATTTCCACGCGCCGATCGTGGTCAAGGCCGACGGGCTGGCGGCGGGCAAGGGCGTGCTGATCTGCGAGTCGCGGCACACAGCCGTCGAGGCCGCACAGGGGCTCTTCAGCGGAACGCTGCTGGGCGAGGCCGCCGAGCAGGTGGTCATCGAGGAGTTTTTGACCGGCGACGAGATTAGCTTCCTGTGCCTCAGCGACGGCGAGAACGTGGTTCCCATGGTGCCTGCGCAGGACCACAAGCGCATCGGCGAGGGCGACACAGGCCCGAACACGGGCGGCATGGGCGTCTACTCCACCGACGAGATGCTGGAGCCGGCCATGAAGGAGTGGGTAATGCGGCACATTGCCCGGCCAACCATCCGGGGCATGGCCGCAGAAGGTACGCCCTTCAAGGGCGTGCTCTACGTCGGCCTGATGATGACCGCGCGGGGGCCGCAGGTGCTGGAGTTCAACGCGCGTTTTGGCGACCCGGAGACGCAGGCCCTGCTGCTGCGCCTGGACAGCGATCTGGTAGACGCCCTGGAAGCCTGCATTGACGGCAAGCTGGCGCAGACCGAACTTCGCTGGACGCCGGGAGCGGCCGCCTGCGTGGTGGCCAGTTCGGCGGGCTATCCGGGCGGCTACAAGACCGGACTGCCGATCACTGGGCTGGAAGCCGCAGCCAGGGTGCCGGGCGTGGTGGTCTTCCACTCCGGTTCCGCGAAAGTGGGCGACCAACTGCTGACTGCGGGTGGGCGCGTGCTGGGTGTGACGGCTTTGGGAGCTTCGCTGGAGGAAGCGCTGGCGCGCGCCTACCAGGCTCTCGGGGAGATTGCCTTTGAAGGCATGTACTTCCGGCGCGACATCGGGCATCGCGCACTGAAGAAAAAATAGAGTGAGCGGCTGGCCCGCGCTTCTACTGGCCCGCTTCTCCTTGCGCTTCAGCACTGGGAGAAGCGGGTGGCTGTCCCTGCTGCCTTTGGAAGCAGGGACGGCAGAGAACGGGCCTCCCCTGCGTGGGTTTAAAGGGAACGGTGGTCTCCTCGCCGCATTCCGAGCAGGTGGTCCGGGTCTCGGGCCTTACTCTGGACGCGCCGCGGGCACGCTTCGCCTTGCATTGCTTGCAATGCTTGGGGTCGTTCTTGAACTGTTTGTCGTGGAAGAAAACCTGTTCGCCAGCAGTAAAGACGAACTCTGCGCCGCAGTCAACGCACTTCAAGACTCGATCGGTAAACTCCATGTCCGGCATCCCCGAAACAGAGCTATCTACCGAAATCGGCCAATGCATCGGTTCTTGCCGGTCCCGGTTCCCTGTTCTCTAACATCCGCACAACATGGGCCCGGGCCGCTACAAAACCGGCGGCTGAAACAGCCTCGCCTGCGAGGAGGGAGACTGGTGGAAGGTCACGGCATCGCGCGCGTGACAAAAGAGTCAAATGAAGGGAAAAGAATCGAGATCGCCCATCCCGCCTTACGTGTTTTCCTCCAGGCTCCCGGAGCTTTCCGGGAGCCTGGAGGATGGTGCGAGTTACAGCGGTTGAAAGGTGTTAGTCCTGCTCTTTACGAGCCTTTTTGCGATTCCGCTTGCGCGCCAGTGCTGCCTTGACGCGTTTCTTTTCGCCGGGCTTCAGGTAGTAGGAGTGACGCTTGACTTCCTTGATGATGTCTTCCTGCTGAACCTTCCGCTTAAATCGGCGAAGAGCATTTTCGAGCGGCTCGCCTTCTTGTACGCGAACCTCTGCCAAACTGAAACACCTCCAAACCTGCCCAAGTGGCTGTTATTAGGATACTCCACTCTGAGTGCTTCGTCACATAAGACTCTCTTCCAACACAAGATGAGGCTGAAACAGCAGGGCGATTGCATTTGAAAACCCGTCGAGAACCAAGTTAGGGACTTCCTCGAAGCGAGGTGGTAGTAGAAGTTGATCCACAGGGGGGAGTGGATCGGATGGGACGAGCGGAAGTTGAGACGCTGGA
>Ga0326727_10005611_pt1 | contig 35576 bp, 28 predicted proteins | sample MB2enrmetagenome_FD_207643 | JGI IMG/M metagenome (GOLD analysis project Ga0326727, IMG submission 207643) | Lab enriched peat soil microbial communities from McLean, Ithaca, NY, United States - MB29MY | ecosystem: Environmental > Terrestrial > Soil > Wetlands > Peat | place: USA: New York...
GCACGGGGCAGGCAGCGGGCAACGTGCCAGAAAGCGGCGGCTGAAGTGGGCTCCCACAGAATCGATCCGCCGACCACCAGCAGGTCGCGCATTGTGGTGGGCAGCCAGCAACGGCCATAGACGCCGGCGGTAACGTTCTTGATGCGCATCAGGAAGCGGTTCTTCACCGAATGCATGTTGATGACGGCGGGCAGCGAGCGCCGGTTCACCGGGGTGACGGTGCGCACGTGGAAAGCCTCCGCCGCCGGCGTATAGAGGGTCCGCCATCCCAGCAACTGCGCCCGCCAGGCAACGTCGGCGTCTTCGCGGTAAACGAAAAAATCGGGATCGAAAAAATCGCCGTCGATGGCCACGTCGTCGATCATGCTGCGCCGGTACAGCGCCGCCGCCGCCGACGCGCCGAAGACGTATTCCACGTTCCCGTAGCCGCCGCGGTCCGGCTCGCGCCAGCCCCGGTCGAAGTGGCGCAAGGCAGGCGTGAAACAGATGCCGGTCGAATCGATGCGCGCCTCATCCAGCGGTCGAAAGCCCGGCCCGATGGAAAGCAGCTTGCCGCACACGGCGCCCGCTTCCGGGTCAGCCTGGCCGGCTTCCACCAGGGCGCGGACGAAACCGGGGCGCAGCAACACGTCCGGGTTCAGCGTCAACACCCATTCGGTCGAACTGGCACGGATGGCGCGGTTCTGCGCTTCGGCGAAACCCAGGTTCCGGCCGCAGCGGATCACCCGCACCCGCCCGCGGAACTGGCGCAGCACGGCCGCGGTGCCGTCGGTGGACCCGTTGTCCACCACCACGATTTCGATCGGCACGTCCTCCTGGCGGATTACCGCTTCCAGACAGCGCCGGATGTACCGCGCGCTGTTATACGTGACGATGGCCGCACAGACGGTTGAGTCGGGCATTGAAGGTCTGCTACAAAGACCCGCCACCCCGCCGTTCCAACTACACCAAACCGCCAGAGTTCCAAAAATAAACTTCAAAAAAAAGTTGCTTGGGGTGTAGTTGAAAAGCGTAGTGTGGGGTCTTAGTGGTGAGTTGCGTGTATGGCCGCGTTCTACATGAGTGAGGAATTGGTGGGTATCTTGCGTCAGGAAGGCGCTGCGTCGGCACTGCAAACTCAAGTGGCTCAGTTGTTTGAGGAGTCCCGCGAGGATGTATTCCGGTACCTGATGACGCTCGGTTTGACGCCCGTCCGAGCGCAGGACGCCACCCAGGAAGTCTTCCTCCGCCTCTATGCCGCGCTCAAGAGTGGCGAAAAAATCGAGAACCCGCGGGGCTGGATATTTCGGGTAGCCCACAACTGGGGTTTGAAAGTGCGCGCCCGGCACGCTTCGGAGAACCCGTTCGACGCGGACCTGGAAGCCAAGCTGGCCGCGCCGGCGCACGATGCGGAACAGGACCTGCTGGAACGCGAGCGCATGCTGAGTTTTCACCGCGCGGTGGAAGCTCTCTCGGATCAGCAGAAACGGTGCTTGTTCCTGCGCATGGAGGGACTGCGGTATCCGGAGATCGCGGCGGCCATGGGCATCAGTCCTTCGGCCGTCAGCGAATTCCTGCGGCGCGCCATGGCGCGGCTGAAGAAGGTGCGGGATGAGTAATTGGCCGTCCGGACATCCCGGGGAAGGTCTGCTGCTGCGTGCGCTCGATGGCGAGTTGCCGGCGCGCAAAGCGCGGCAGGTCCGCAAACACCTGGAGGCATGCTGGCAGTGCCGCGCGGAGATGGAATCGCTCGAAGCCACGGTGGCCGAATGCGTCCGCTACCGCAAGCAGGTGCTCGCCGGGCTTCTGCCGGAAGCGCCGAACGCGTGGCAGCCGCTGGATCGCGGTTTCGACCGGGTGGATGCGGAACTAGCCGCGGCGCCGCTCTGGAAACGCTTGCCGCGGCTGGCCCCGGCTTGGCAGTGGGGAGTCGCGGCCGCGGCTGCGGCTGCGCTGCTGATCGTGGCCATCGTACAACTCGGCCGCACACCCAGCGTGCAGGCGGCATCCTTACTCGAAAAAGCCGTAGCCGCGGCCAGCGCGCGCCCGGCGCCGGTTCGCACCGTTAGCATCCACATGCGCTCGGGCTTGGCGACGCTGCGCACGGTGGGCGGCGCGGCTGGAAATTGGTTGCCCTTGCCACCCGACATCCAAATGGCGTTCCAGGCCGCCCACTACGACGCCGCGGACCCGCTCAGCGCGCGCGCCTTCCAGGCGTGGCGCGACAGCCTGCCGAACAAGACGGACGATGTGGAGACCGAGCCCGCCGCGGAGAGTCCCCACGAGCCGTGCTACCAGATCCGCACCCAGGCGGCGGAGGGCGAACTGGCCTCCGCCACAATGCTGCTGCGCGTCGCGGACCTGGCGCCGGTGGAGAGCAAATTCGAATTTCGCGATCAGAATTGGATTGAATTCACTCAGGTTATGGAGCCTCCCTTCCAACCCGACGGTTCTCCCGTTGCGCCTACTCAAGAGGCTCCCTTGCGGCCAGTCGTACCAAGCCGGCCGGCTGCAGTTGCGCCCAGGTCATCGGCCTCGATTTCGGATGAATTGCAGGTGGTTACGCTGCTGCACCGGATCGGGGCCGACCTGGGCGATCCTGTGGAAGTCAATTTGACCGATGGCAAGGTGCTGGTATCTGGCACCGGGGTTTCGCCCGAGCGCCAGCGGCAGGTCCACGAACTGCTGGATGGCGCTGCCAACGTAGAGGTGCGCTTCTCGCAGCCGGAAACGGCCCAGATAACGCCTCCCGGTGAGGCGCCGGCTACGTCGGGCGATACGGCCAACATAGGGATTCAGACGCGTCTCGAGAAGCAACTCGGCGGACGCGCAGCCTTCGAACGTTTCAGCACTCGCGTGCTGGATGGCAATGAAGCCGCCATGTCACACGCCTACGCGCTGCGCAGCGTGGCGGAGCGCTTCCCGGCCGGAAGTGAAGCATCCATGGCCGCGCCGGATCGCGCACAGCTCCATCAGCTGGCGCGCGACCACGTGGCGGCGCTCGAAACCGAGGTGCGCGTGATGGAAGGCGCGCTAACTCCGGTGCTGGCCGGCCTGGGCGGAAGAGCCACTGCCGGAGGCGCTATCGAGGCCGCGTCTGCAGCCGATGCCGCATGGCAGCAGGCAGCCGAAGACACCTTCCGCTCGTCGCGGCGGCTCGAGGTGTTGCTCTCGGTTCTGCTGGGCGTCACGCCGGGTGAGAACGCCTCTGGCGATTTGCCCTCGCAAGTGCTGGCCGCCGTGGCGGACTTGAAAGCCGGCCTCGGCCGCTGCCAGCACCTGCTGGCGCAGTAGCGGTAGAGCACGCTTTTAGCTTGCTGAAAAACACCAAAAGTGGTCTGAACACAGATGAAGAGGAATTTGCTGATCCGTGTTCATCTGTATTCATCCGTGGCCCAAGAATGTTCTTGCGGACTTTTTCAGCAGCCTATCGTAATTGACGAAATGGCGCCCAACCAGGCCCTGTAACCCAGGTTGAAAATCAAGCGTCATTATCAATGGGTTGGTCCGGGAATTTTCAGGATTCCCGCTAGCCCCCGACGGCGGGCGTACATCCTCCGAACGCCCGCCGTTTTTTTCCTGCATCCACCCATTTCTTCAAGAACCTCTCCGCCTTGCGCCGAGTCGCGGGGCGCGGGTTGCCCAGTTGCCGGCGCACGAAGCCGAGCACCGCGCGTTGGCGTGGAATCGACTCAAAGAATCGATCGAGCGACTGAATGGCGTGTCCGATGGCCACGTTGCGGCATTCTTCGGTTTCGTACTTCGCCTGGCCGACGGTGAGAATGCCGGCCGCGAGTTTGTCCGCCAGGCGCGGTTGGGCCGCGGCGATCACGGCCGCCGCCTGGATGACATTCGCCGCGCCGATCATTTGCGGGCCGCGGATGGGCTTCAAGAACCTGCCCAGCAGCGGCGCCAGCTTGTGCGAACGATCCACGCGCGCGAGGTTGGCCAGGATGTGCGCCGCGTTCCATCGGTAAATGCTATTGGGGTGGTCCAGCAGCCCAACAAACTTCTCGAAATCCGGGTACAGCGATTGCGGCGCCTCCTGGCTGAGGCGCCGCAGGTCTTTCAGGCAGCCGAATCTGACGCGCGCAGCCGGCGCGTCGAGTCCAGCCCAGCCGACCGCGAGGCGGTCGTCGATCGTCAACAGTGCGCTCACAAGCCAATACATACAACGCCGCGCGGCGGAAAGCAAGGCTGGGCCGATGGAAGGGTTAGTCCGCGAGCGTCATCCCCGGCTAGCTGCCGGTGCGCCTACTCGACCTTGCGCAGCACCATGGCGGAATTCTTGCTGCCGAAAGCGATGCAATTGGCCACAGCGTGCTCGATCAAGATTTTGCGGCCGGGTGTTGGAATGTAGTCGAGGTCGCAATCGGGATCGGGTTCGTCGACGTTGATAGTGGGCGGCGCCACGCCGTCGCGCATGGCGAGCAGGGTGGCTGCCACGCCGGCGGCGCCGCAGGCTCCTTGCGGATGCCCGATCAGGCTCTTCAGCGACGACCCGGGAAGCTTGTAAGCGTGTCCATTGAAGGCCAGTTTCACGGCGCGCGTTTCGATGCGGTCGTTCAGCTCGGTGGATGTGCCGTGATAATTGATGTACTGCACGTCGGAGGGGGCGATGCCGGACTCCTCCAGAGCCAGCCCGATGGCGCGCGCCGGCTCTTCGCCGCACTCCTCCAGCCGCACGCGATGGAAAGCCTCGCAAGTGGAACCGTAGCCGGTGACCTCGCCGTAAATCTTGGCGCCGCGGGCGCGCGCCTGTTCCATCTCTTCGAAGACGAAGAACCAGGCTCCTTCGGCGATCACAAACCCATCGCGGTCGCGCGAAAAAGGCCGCGAAGCGCGCTCCGGCTGCTGATTCCAGCGGGTCGACATGATGCGCATCAACTGAAACCCGCGCAGGATCAGCGGCGCGATGGGGGAATCCACGCCGCCGGCGACGATGGTATTGAGAATTCCGCCGCGGATGTGGCGGAAGGCATAGCCCATGGCGTCGGTGGAAGATGTGCAGCCGGTGGAGACGATGTGGCTCAGGCCGCGGAAGCCGAACCGCATCGAGACCTCGCTGGCCAGCGTGCCGATGGTGCCGGTGGGAATGGTATACACGCTGCACTGCTTCTGGTGGCCGGTGTAGTAGAGGCGGTACTGCTCCTCGCTGAAATCCTGGCTGCCGCCGCCGGAGCCCACCATGACGCCGATGCCGCGCAACTCGTCGCGGGTCATGTGCTGCGGCTCCAGGTGCGCGTCTTCTAGCGCCTCGCCCACGCTGGCAACCGCCAGCGGCACGGCGCGCGATACGTGAGGCCGGTCTTTCACTTCCACGTAACGCGTTTCGTCGAACTCGTCGGGTATCTGCCCGGCGACCTGCACCTGAAACGGCGTCGGATCGAAGCGCGAGATGCGCTTCACTCCGCTGACGCCGTTGCGGCTGGCCTGCCAAAAGGATTCCCGACCGATTCCGTTTGGGCTTACCGCGCCAATTCCCGTTATCGCCACGCGACGCATTTTAATGATCTTGCCTTTCCTCGTTTGCCCAGTATAGGACAAAGCCGCGGGTTTTCGCCCACTGCTCCGCAGAATGGAACTGAAAGGACAACGCCTAGGCCAGCTCCACTTCAATCCGCTTCAGCGCGGCGTCCAGCTTCACGATACGGAAGCTGCGGATCTGGCCGGAGCGCGGTGCATCGTCCCCGGCTGCGCCGCCGGTGGCTCCGCCTTTTTTCCACTTGGCCTCCAGCATGGACGTCAAGGAAGAAAGGTCAGTCTTGTCGCCGGCCGGTTGCGATTCGCCGCCGCGGGCCGGGCCGCTCTGGATGCGGCAGGTGGCCGGCACGCCCTCACCCAGTTCGACGCGCGCGCGACCGCCCGAAACATCGCCCATTCGCCCCGTCACCACGTCGCCGGCCTTGTGTTCGGCGATATACTCATCGAGGCCGGTGGGAACGAGCTGCTTCATGCCCAGCCGCAGCCGGCGCTTGGCGACGTCGGCCTCCAGCACCAGGGCCTTCACGGTTTGCCCAACCTTCAGCGCTTCCTGAGGATGGTTGATGCGCTTTTCCGCGCTGATGTCGCCTACGTGGACCATGCCTTCCACGCCTTCGGCCAGCTCGACGAACGCACCGAATTTTTGCAGGCTGGTGACCTTTCCTTCCACCTGCGAATCCACCGGAAACTTGCGCGGCACTTCGGCCCACGGGTCGCCCAGCACCTGCTTGAGGCCCAGCGAGATGCGGCGCTCGGCCTGGTTGACGCCGAGCACGGCCACTTCCACCTGCTCGCCGGCCTTAACGGCATCGGCGGGTTTGCGCACCTTCTTCGACCACGACATTTCGGAAAGGTGGATCAGCCCCTCCACGCCCTTTTCGAGCTCGACGAACGCGCCGAACTCGGCCAGCCGCGTGACCGTGCCCTGCACGCGGTCGCCGGCTTTGTATTTCTCGCCGGCGAGTTCCCACGGGTGCGGCTGAAGCTGCTTCAGGCCGATCGCGATGCGCCGCTTGGCGGCATCCACTTTTAGCACCCTGGCTTCCACTTCCTGGCCCGGCTTCAGCACGTCGGCAGGCTTGTTGACGCGGCCCCAGGAAATATCGGCCACGTGCAGCAGCGCATCCACGCCACCGATATCGACGAACGCTCCAAAATCGGTCAGGCTGCGCACCGTGCCGGTCACCGTCTCGCCTTCCTTGACCTGGCTGTAGCGCTTCTCCTTGGCCTCTTGCTCTTCTTCCTCCAGAACGGCGCGGCGATCCACCACCACGTCTTCGTCGGCGGTGTCCAGTTTGATGATGCGGCAGCGGATCTCCTGCCCGACCAGTTTCTCCACGTCGGCCGCTTCCCGCGCGCCCGAGCGCGAGGCCGGCATGAACGCGCGCACACCCACGTCCACGCTCAAACCGCCCTTGACGACCGCGGTTACCACGCCGGCGATGGGAGCCTTCTCGGCAAAAGCCTTCTCGAGCGCCGACCAGTCGCGCGGCCGCTCCACTTTCATGCGCGACAGTTCGTAATAGCCTTCCGGATCGCGGCCCTTGATGGAAACCGGGATCTTGTCGCCCCGCTTCACGGTTTCGCCGGCCTTGGTGAAGTCCGCCAGCGGCAGGATACCTTCCGTCTTGAAGCCGATATCCACCAGTACCGACTCCGCGGTCACGGCCACCACGGTGCCGTTGAATCCGCGGCGTTCCTCACCGGCGTGGGAGCTCGTCTGCTCGTACTGCGAAAGAATGTCGGCAAACGACTCGACGGATTCGCTATTGGTTTGAGAATCCGGACCGGCAGACGGGTCCTGATCCAACATACTCGATTTGGGCATGAGACGTTTCTACCTCATTGTGGCATAATGTAGCGGCGAGAGTCTTGGCCGTCTTTCGATTTACAGCGGATTTGACGCATCGCCTTGGGCCGCTCGCGTCCACTCAAATATGTTGCGCCCCCCCAAGTTTCTCGCCCGCTGCTTTCGCCTGGTCCAGCCGCGGGATTTCGTCTGGCTGGCGCTGTTCGGCGTGCTGATCGCGCGGCCGCAAAACCCGGACGAACCGCAGGAGGTCGTCTTCCTGGTGGCATTGGGCGTGGCCCAGGTGCTGGAACCGAAGATCCCCGCCGAGCCGACCACCCGCAGCCGCCTGCTCTGGATCGGGCTCAAACTGGCGCTGGCGTTCATGCTGATTGGCTTCAGCTTCGGCATCAACAGCGTGTACTGGCCGGTGCTGCTGTTGCCGGTGGTTTCGGCGGCCACCATGTTCGGCGCGATGGGAACCACGCTGTGCGCCGCTGTGGCCGGGGCGGCGTACCTGCTCTTTCTGCACTGGGTGAAAGACCCGTCGGAGATCACCGCCGACCCGGTGCCGCCCGTCGTGCTGCTGGCCATGATCGCGAACCTGGCCAACTCGGTGGCCGAGGACCTGCGGAGCCAGACCCGCAAATCGCGCGCCGCCGCCGAACAGCTCGCCGCGGCCAATCTTCAGCTCCAGCAGGCCGAAGAAGAAAAACGGCGCGCCGACCGCCTGGCCGCGCTGGGCCAGCTCTCGGCAGGCCTCGCCCATGAGCTGCGCAACCCGCTCGGCACTATCCGCGCTTCTTCGGAGATGCTCACGCACAATCTGGCGGCGGAAAACGAGGTGGCGCGCGAAGTGGCGGGCTTCATCGCCTCCGAAGTGGACCGGTGCAACTCACTGATCACCCGCTTCCTGCAATTCGCCCGCCCGCTCGAATTGCAGCTCGCGCAGGCCGACCTGGCGCAGACGCTGGATCGCGCGGTGGCGCTGGCCGAGCGCGAGGCGCCCGGCATCGCCTTCTATCGCAACTACGAGCCCGGCATCCCGCCGTTTGCTTTCGATGCCGAATTACTGGAGCGCGTTTTTTACAACCTGCTGATCAACGCCGCGCAGGCCAGCCCGCCGGGCGGCGCCGTCACGTTGAAGGCCCGCGCCGGCGGAGCCAACGCGGAAGTTTCGGTGATCGACCGCGGCTGCGGCATCGATCCCGCCCAGCGCGACAGCATTTTTAATCCATTTTTCACAACCAAGCCGCGGGGCGTTGGCCTCGGGCTGGCCATCGTTTCCAAAATCGTCGACGAACACGGCGGTAATATAACGGTGGAGAGCGAACCGGGGAAGGGCAGCATTTTCCGCGTGAGTTTGCCGATGGAGGTTCGAGCGGCGTAGTAGACCTGTCGGGCAGGATGTCATCCTGCGCGGCGATTGACAATCGCCGCGCGTGCCGATTGTCAATCGGCACACAGCTTACCAAGCTGCCCCACTTTAGATTTATGAAGAAACGAATTCTGGTGGTTGAAGACGAAGAAAAGCTTCGCCGGGTGATCGAGCTGCAACTCGTCTCCGGAGGGTTCGACGTCGATAAAGCCGCCACCGCCGAAGAGGCGCTCAAAGTGGTCGACCGCGCCGACCTGGTGCTCACCGATCTCAAGCTGCCGTCCATGGACGGGCTGGCTTTTCTCGGCGTCATCCGCCGGCAGAACGCGCACGTCCCGGTGATCATGATGACCGCGTTCGGCAGCGTGGAGACCGCGGTGGAAGCCATGAAGGCCGGCGCCACCGATTTTCTGCTCAAGCCGTTCGGCCTGGATCACCTGATGCAGGTGGTGTCGAAAGCGCTCGAAGTGCGCGCGCTGCGCGAGGAGAACCGCGAGCTGAAGGCGGAGCTGGGCCGCCGCTATGAGTTCGACAACATCATCGGCCGCAGCCCGGCGATGCAGGAAATCTTCGCCTCGATTGAGCGCGTGGCGCCCACCCGCGCCACCGTGCTGCTGGCCGGCGAGAGCGGCGTCGGCAAGGACCTGATTGCCCGCGCCATCCATTTCCACTCACCGCGGCGAGACCGCCCGCTGGTCAAAATCAACTGCAGCGCGCTCCCCGAGAACCTGATGGAGAGCGAATTGTTCGGCTACGAGAAGGGCGCCTTCACCGGCGCGCAAACCTCCAAGCCGGGCAAGTTCGAGCAGGCCGACACGGGCACCGTGTTTCTGGACGAGATCGGCGACGTGCCGGCCCCGATCCAGGTGAAGCTGCTGCGCATCCTGCAAGAGCGCGAGTTCGAGCGGCTGGGCAGCAATGTGACCCGCCGCATCGACGTGCGCGTGGTGGCCGCCACCAACCAGGACCTGCGCGCCGCGCTCGAGCAGGGCACCTTTCGCGAGGACCTTTATTACCGGCTTAACGTGGTGCCGCTCAACATTCCGCCGCTGCGCGAGCGCAAGCAGGACATTCCTTTCCTGGCCAACCACTTCGTACACAAGCTGGCGCCGGAAAACGGCTGCCAGGTGGAGCGAATCACCGATGCCGGGATGGAAAAGCTGATCGCCTACTACTGGCCCGGCAATGTGCGCGAGCTCGAAAACGTGATCGAGCGCAGCCTGGTGATGTGCACCGGGACGGCTCTCGATGCCGCCGATATCAAGCTGGAAGCCGACCGCCGGCCGCGCCCGCAGGCCGATGTGCATTTTCTGCCGGAGGGGCTGACGCTGGATGCCTATGAGCAGGAGATTATTCGCGAGGCCCTGCGCCGCGCCGACGGCAACAAGAGCCAGGCCGCCAGGTTGCTCGGCCTCACGCGCAACGCCTTGCGATACCGCCTCACCCAGATGGGCCTGGAAACGTAGCGGCTACAAAGCGTGGTCCGCGGGCATGTCTTCACCACTCCATATCCTGCGCGAAGTCCAATCCTGCGCGGGACCGGACCAAAACGGATCCGCCGGGCCGAGCCCCAGCGGAAGCAGGACCGTGGAGCAAAGATACAAACTGCCCGTCGAGATGTAGCTCTCGCCCAATTTGGGCTGGTGCCCGCAGAACCCGATATGCAGCCAGCCGTCGCTATCGAACGTTCCCGGCGCTTGCATCAGCCGGCGCATCGCGGCCGTCAAAGCGCAGCGGACCTGCGGACCGGTCAACGGTTCGGGCAACTCGCGCCCGAGCGCCAGGAGGGCCAATAAATGAAAGGCGCCGCAACGATAAGCGATGGAACGGCCGACGGCGGGAAATGTTCCATCCGGCGCAATCAGCCGCTCCTCGATGGCCGCATAGCGCCGCGCGCGCGCCAGGACATCGGGGAGCAAGCCTTGCCATCGGCCGCTAACCAGTCGGATGTTACGCAGCGTATCCAGCAACATGGGCTGGATCACGAAGCTATTGTAGTAGTCCCAATGAAAGGGCGGCCCATCCCCGTAGACGCCGTCGCCCAGGTACCACTCCTGGTGCTTGCGGAGGGCAACGTCGATTCGCGTGGCGTCCCAGGGCGCACCCATGATCGCCAGGGCAGTCTCCACCATGGCGCTGAAAAGCAGCCAATTGCTGTCGTTCGGAACAATCACGCGCGAGGACACGAGTGCGGCGGCCAGGTTCCGTTGCGTGGCGGGATCCAACTTCTTCCAGAGTTCGGACGGCGCCCGCAACAGTGCCTGCGACAGGAAACCGCAATCCACGAGTGGTTGATCGCCGTCGGAGAAATTGAGGAAGTCCGGCGATTGGGGATCGGTCGCCGATCGAATCGCCCCGCGCGCCAATGCCCGGTACCGCTGTTGCAGGTTGTGCTCGGCGCCGGCTTCGAGGGGAGCCTCGATCCAGGGCGCGATGCCGGCCAGCAGCCGGGCGATCGCCTCCAGGTGAGAGTACTTCCGCCGGGCAGCCTGGTTCTCACCGGCGCACTCCACCGGCATGTTCCTCTTCAAGGTGCCGCGAGACAGGTTTTCAAGCACCGGATCGGCCAGTTTGGCAAGCAGGCCTGCCCAGTATGTGCGGTCACTGTCAGCGCTTGGCTGTGGAGCGCCCTGCGCGGCCCGCGCGGCGCTCAGACCCGCGATGGTCTTAAGCACTGTGCGGCGATTGGTCATAAACCGGACGGGAGCATGATTTCGATGTGTCGCGCCGACCCGATCATAGCACGAGTCTTACGGACTATCGTGCCGCCAAATCACCGGTTAACACCCGCAGGAAACGGGCACCGAAGAATTCGGCGGCGTATCGAACACAATTGAATTGAAACCGGCCCTTATCCCGGCTCGTCTGAAAAAGCGGAGTTGTAGGTGTCTAAATATGAATAGAAGCCACGTGCATGGACGCTTTCTCCTTTGGCTGGCGCTGGCCGTACCTGCCGGAGCGCAGACCACCAACCAGTGGAATCCGGCTGATGTCTTCGGTTCTGATGCGTTGGCGGCGTCGCCCCAGGCGGCTGCCGCCTCAACGGCGGCGCCGGTGATTACGCCCGGCGGCGTGGTGAATGCCGCGTCTTTCGTGGGAGATATTGCGCCGGGCAGCCTGGCTACGCTGTTCGGCAGCAATCTCGCCGATGGCGTCTATCAGGGCTCGCAGGTGGTCGACAGCAATAACCACTTCCTGACCGCAGTGGCCGGCGTGAGCGTGAGCGTGAACGGCGTCAATGCGCCGCTGATTTACGTCGGCCCGGCTCAAATCAATTTCCAGGTGCCGTGGGAAACCGCGCTCGGCGCGGTGAATGTGCAGGTGACGAACCCGAGCGCGGTAAGTAATGTAGAGCCGATTACCATCGCATCCACTGCCGCGCCTTCGCTGTTTCTCAACGACTACTCGACCGGTGTGGCGTGGGTTACCGGAACCGCGGCGGAAGGGTGTCCCATCTCGCAGTGCGCCATCCAGGCGGGCAACACTTATCAACTCTGGGCCAACGGATTGGGGCCGAAGAACGCACCCGAGCAGGATGGCGTGGGCGATGGCGCAACCACTATAAACGGTCTCTCGGTGATCGGCGGCACGGCGAGCTGCCAGTTGACGATTGGCGGCATCGCCGCCACGGTGACTTACTGCGGCGCGGCGCCGGGCTTCATCATCGACCAGTTGGACTTCACGTATCCGGCCGGCATTGCGCCGGGAGCGGCCGTGCTTGCCACGTTGACTATCAACGGCGCGACTGGCCAATTCCGGCTGCCGGCGCCGGCGACGGCGGACCAGATTGCGACGCAACAGGCTACGTATATGCTGAGCCAGATGACGCAGGCGCAAAAACTGCAACTGGTGGCCGGTGCGCTCGGCCCGGCCAACGACTACGTCCTCCCGCCGAATGGCGCAGGCGGTATGGTCCTCGGCATTCCGGAGCTGGGCATTCCGGATCTCTACTTTGGCAGCGACAGCCTGGGCGTGACCGCGCAGCCGGCGACGGCGCTGCCGTCCTCCATCGCCGCCGCCGCTACCTGGGACCTAGGCCTCGCGTCCAAATGGGGAGCGGTGACGGGCGCGGAGGCCAGCGCTTACGGGATGAACGCGAGCACGGGCGGTAATAGTAATCTGATCGGCCGCGAGCCGCGCGACGGCCGGGTGTTCGAGACCAAGGGTGAAGATCCCATCCTGGCCGGCAAGTTCGCCGCGGCCGAAATGAAGGCCGTTCAAGCTCAGCACGTAATCGGATGCGTGAAGCACTTTGCGTTCAACGACCAGGAAACGGGGCGCACAGAGAGCGACGTCATCATCGACGACCGCAGCGGGCGCGAGAGCGACCTGCTGGCGTTTGAGATCGGCGTTAAGGATGCCGATGTGCAGTCGGTGATGTGCTCTTACAATCTCGTGAACGGGATTTGGGCCTGCGAGAGTCCATATCTACTCACTCAGGTACTGAAGACCGATTGGGGCTTCACTGGATTCGTCATGTCGGACTGGTGGGCGCTTCCCGCCAACGGCCCCGACGCGACGGTGCCGGCGGCACTGGCGGGGCTGGATCAGGAGGAGCCGGACAACCAGTACTTCAGCACTCTCGGCCAGGCCATAGCGTCGGGCCAGGTGCCGCAATCGCGGCTGGACGACATGGTGACGCGAATACTGCACGCCATGTACCAGGTGGGAGTTTTCAACCAGCCGGCCGCCGTGGCGGCGCTTTCGCCAGCCATGGTCGCCGCCGACGAAGCCGTGGCGCAAACCGTCGAGGAGCAGGGCGCGGTGCTATTGCAAAACGCGAATGGGCAACTGCCGCTGAACGCGGCGAAGCTCAGCTCGATCGCGGTGATCGGCTCGCACGCCGATATCGGCGTGCTCTCCGGTGGCGGCTCGGCACAGGTGCATCCGACCGAGGGCCCGGCGCTCACCGAAGGCTATCCTGCCCTACCCGGCTGGTCGGAGGTGATCTGGGACCCGTCCTCGCCGCTCCAGGCGATTCAGGCCGCGGCGCCCAATGCGACGGTGAAGTTCGACCCTGGAACCAATCCCACCAGCGCAGCCGCGCTGGCGGCTTCCTCAAGCGTGGCGATCGTGTTTGTCAGCCAATGGACCAGCGAGGGGATGGATCTGCCGGACCTGTATTTCACCGACGTGATCCACGCGACGCCCATCGATCAAAATGTGCTGGTGGAAGCGGTGGCAGCGGCCAATCCGCACACTATCGTGGTGATGGAAAATGGCGGCGCGCAGGTTTTGCCGTGGTTGGGCAGCGTTGGTGCGGTGTTGGAGTCGTGGTTCCCCGGCATACGCGGCGCGCAGGCCATCGCCAATATTCTGTTTGGCAGCGTGAACCCCTCGGGCAAGCTGCCGATCACGTTCCCCGCCAGCGTGAACCAGTTGCCGCGTCCGATAATTCCCGGGTCACCCTATGCCACCACGCCCTTTACCACGGACTATTCCGAAGGCCTGCGGGTCGGCTATAAGTGGTATGACTCCCTAGGCTACACTCCGGAATTTCCGTTCGGCTTCGGACTATCTTACACCACCTTCCAGTTTTCCAACGTGGCGCTCATGAACAATCTGACCGCGAGCAATCCCAACATACAGGTGACGTTCAACCTCACGAATACGGGGACCGTAACCGGCGCCGAAGTGGCGCAGGTTTACCTGGCCTTGCCGGCCAGCACGAACGAGCCGCCCAAGCGCCTGGTGGGATGGCAGAAAGTTTCGCTCACTCCCGGCCAGCAGCAGAGCGTGACGGTGGAAGTGGACGAGAACGATTCTTCGCATCCGCTAGCGTACTGGGACACGAACTCAAGCAGTTGGCTAACCGCGCCGGGCACCTACACCGTGTATCTCGGCAACTCCTCCGCGCAGTCCAGTCTGCAGGTGGCCGGAACGTTCCAAATCGGTTCGTAGGCTTGGACACACTTCGGCCGAGTGTGTGGAACCCCCGCCCCCGGCGACGGTTGCAGGTCACATCTGTTTCTAGTTCTTTTCCCGGGATCTCACTTTTTCTATCTCTGCGTACAGATCCTGCCGATGTCCGGCGACGGGCATATCCTTTGATCTCAATTCGTTGAGCAGTTCCGGGAGCGTTGGTAATCGGATTGCCTTGAGGTGAGTCTGGTCCGAGGCGTAACCGCTATCGGTCGCCGCGAGTGCTGACGAGCGCTGCCAACGCAAGTCGTTAGTCGGGGAATGGCACCGGATAAGTGCGGTCCTCGGGGGGTCTGAGTGATGAAAACGATTATTCTCTGCGTCCTGTCTACAGCAATCGCTTTCGCACAGGCCCCACGCCGTCCCTTCAGCAGCGATCCTGTCACTCTCAGTGTGCGGGATTACGGCGCTGTGGGGGACGGACAATGGGTGTCAGGAGCGTCCCCTGCCGGTACGGACGATACGGCGGCGGTGCAGTCCGCCATCAACGATATTGCACGCACGGGTGGAACGCTGGTTTTCCCTTACTCAACCGGATGTTACATTACCGGGAACCTGGTCATTCATAACTCCACGAACCTCACTATCCGAGGGGAAGGCGCGAAGATATGTTGGACCGGGACGGCCGGCTCCGGCGGAAACATCGGCTTTCAATACACCGGAACAACGACGAATCTGACCATCGAAGGGCTGGAGATGGCGGGAGACGGCATCGAAGCGGACAACCATGCCGGTGTGTATGCCTATTCGGGGGGTACGATCAGTAACATTAAAATCACCAACAACTACATTCACGATGTTTCACTGGGAATCAGTATAAACGCCTACATGGGAGGCAGCGTGGCGGGGTTCGAGGTGTCCGGCAACTATATCGCCAATGTGATGGGGCTTCTGCCCGGGACCGGATATGGCATTCATCACGCGAATCTCCCTGGCCTGATATCCAACGGCTCGATTACCGACAATACCATCATCGGCGCGCAGCGCCATTCGATCTATGAGGCCAGCGGCATCGGCGTCGTGATATCGCGCAACAAGATCTACAATCACCGGATCGGAACCCCGACGGCATCGAATACCACCCCGGCGATCGAATGTGCGCGCAGCCAGAACGTCACGATCACAAGCAACGAGATTGAGTATTGGAAAGACGGCGCGATCACCACGGATGGCGGCAGCTCACTCAGCGACAACAATATCGTGGTGACCGACAACGTTATAGGAACGCCGAACCCAGCCACTGTGATATCCGCCATCGTGGTGGGAAACACCGACCCGGAGCCAAGCGGAGAGAACGCCAATGCCATCGACGTGCTATTGAGCGGCAATAAGATCAATATGGGCGGCGTCGGCTACGCCTGCGTCGATATCTACAGTGGTTTACATGTCACGGTGAACGGGAATCAGTGCGAGTCGTCCGGGACGACGGCAAGGGAATGGAGCGGGTATGTGGTGCGGGGTTATCAGGAGACTTCCGGATCGGCAGTCTATACGCAGGATCTGCTTTTCGAGAGCAATAACCTGATCGCAGCACCCATCAGCGGGAACGCCTATCTCTTTGAAATCACGTCAACCGCGGCGGCCTCGGGGATACCAATGACATTTCAGAGTAACAGCTTCTCCGGTTCCTACGCTTCCTTTGTGGTGGATGGCGGGACGCTGACAGACCCCGACGTATCGGTGGCTGGCGAACCAGCGGATGGGTTGTCCGGCTCGGTGCTGAGTCTCCCAAACCGTGCAGCGCCTGGGGATGTTTACACAAAGTCTTGACGCTGCCCTATTTCGCCCGCTTCACCGCGTCTACCAGGAACGGATATGGATCAACGGCCTTGCCCTTCCACCACAGTTTTTCCGGCCACAACTCAGTGATCGCAAAATGCAGGTGCGGCGTGCGCGAATCCGCATTTCCCGTCGATCCGACAAAACCGATGACGTCCCCACGCTCGACGCGCATTCCCTCGCGCAGCCCTTTCGCGTACCCGTCCAGGTGCGCGTAGTAGTAGCAATACGCTTCCATTTCGTCGAATTGGTATATCGTGTTGCCGCCCGGTTTGCTGAGGAACAGTTTGCGGATGGTTCCTGGCACCACCGCACGCACGGGTGTCCCTCTGGGCTCCATAATGTCGATCGCCTCATGCTTATGTCCGTCGTGGACTTCTTCGAATGTATCCCGCAGATCCGCGCGGGCGAGTCCACGGATGGGCGGAGTCATCTCGACAATGGAGGGGGTCGCGCCAACGGCGAGCAGCATTGACGATAGCCCGGCAATGCAGACCCAGAGTTTCAACGCTACTCCTCCAGGTCGACCGGTGTGCCGCGTCGAACCATGTGCGACAGCTCATCCACATCCCAGTTCGTCAGCCGGATACACCCATCCGACACGCCATGCCCGATATTCCCCGGATCCGGCGTCCCATGGATTCCATAGTCCACCTTGGAGAGGCCGATCCATGCAACGCCGACGGGGTTGTTCGGACCCGGCGCGAGTTCCGCTGTCGCGAGCTTCTGGTCCACATTCCAGAGGAGCTTCGGATCCCACTTGAACCACGGGTAGTGCACAATACCGACGACGGTCCAATGACCGATCGGCAGAGGATCGTGCGAGTCCCCAATGGTGGACGGATACTGCGCCAGCTCCTTGCCGCCGGCGCCGTAAGCGATGACGGTGCGTTTTGACTTCGACACCACCAGGCGTAACGCCAGGCGCACAGCGGTGCGCCGCACATTTGGCACGGTGATTCGCTCTCCCACCGTGTCCAGTTTCATGCCGGGATTCAAGTCGGCCAGCAGTTTCGGCGAGATATGGAACCTCTCGCCCAGTTCCTCTTCCGGCGTTTCAAAGCCAAGCCACTTCAACTTCGCCTTGTCCTGGACCTCGGCCGGGAGTGGCAGGAACGGGCCTTTCTCATCGGCTTGGGTAATCGTGTAGGTCAACAGAAGAGGGCCGGCGTCGCTATTGAGCAGGCGCCACATCTCGGCATCGATAATGCCGGCAGGTTGCAGACCGTGGCTTTCCCGATATCCCTTGACCGCGACCCCGAAATCGTCGCCGTAGACACCATCAATTTGGCCGGGCGAGAACCTGGCACGGTCCAGGAGAATCTGCGCGCGCACCACCCTTGGCCCCGCCGCTCCCGGACCCACCGCGCCGGTCTTGGTTGAGTCCTCTATTTCGCTCCCCGCAGAACTCCGGGCGACTGGCGTAGCAGCCGGCCTTTGCGCCGCGCCGGCCAAAGCCAGAACTGAGCCAGTCACAGCTAGCACATAAGTTAAACGCATACTGAACAGTGGGCACTTTGCGGGCCGTTCCCAAGCCAGTGCCGGGCCGGCGAAAGGGGACCCGTATGTTCGGCCGGCCGAAGACTGGCAGGGAACCTGCTCTAACCATTGCGAGGTGAATTTAATGCGCGGATTTGCATTTGTAGTGGTAGCTGTTGTTGCTGGAATCGGCTTGACGGCTGCCGCCCCCAAGGCACAGGCTCAGGTCGGCATCTCCATCGGAGTTGCCCCCGACTGTCCCTATGGTTACTATGACGTCGCTCCGTATGACTGTGCGCCTACTGGTTACTACGGTCCGGAGTGGTTTAACGGGGACGGTTTCATTGGCGCTGGCCCATGGTTTCATGGCCCCAGCGACTTCCAGGGCAACGTGAATAACCGTCTCCATCCGGAACACGGCTATAAGGGCCCACAGCCAAAAGCCGGTGAGAAAGCCGAGCCGGCAAAGCGTGTCGATAGTGCGCACTTCAGCGGAAACGAAGCGCGGGATGGACGGGGCCACGTAACTGGGGGCAAGAAGTAGCCGAGCCAGTGAAGCAGAAGCAGAGCGGTAGCGCCATCATCGACAGCTACCGCTTGGCTGGTATCTGCATCTTGTATCTTGGGCCCGCGATGCCGGCAGCTCCGTGCATGCAGAAACTGCTGAAACATGCAGCTTTTGCCGCTTACGCCATGGGCCGGAGCAGTTCCTGAATCTGCTCAACAGCCTGCGCCAGGCTCGTCAGCAATCGATCTGGTTGGGTCCTTTCGAAACGCGCCTTGGCCTTCTCCGTATCGCCGCTGAACCCCCAGACTCCGACTACAAGCTTGACCTTTGGAAAGCGCTCCCGAATTAATTTGCACATGGTCCGCGCGGGTGGAAAGGCAAAAGGCGGCAAGGCGGAGATGCAGATGACGTCGTCCTGTCTTATCTCAAGCAACGCCAGCATCTCCAAAAGGGAAGCATGGGCTATCGGAAGAGACAGAGCCGCGTGGCCCGCCTGCTCCAGGATCTGCGCCAGCATGGCGGCCGTCACTTCGTCGGCCCGATCGTTTGCGGGAAGGCAGATTATCCTGGCGCGGAGACGCTCCGCCGGGCCTGACGACGCCGCGGCATCCTCGGCTTGGGATGAATAGTGCGCCAGTTGGTACTCGGAAAACTCGGTAATCATTTCGTTGATGCTGAGAAAAAGGAACTCCTCTCTGGTTGTATTAATTGCCCCTTTGTGCCGATCCTGCTCGACCAGACTCAAGACAGGTATGAGCACCGAATCGTATAACTCCACCAGGGGTTTCTCTTCAGGAACCGTCAGAATTTCGCGGGCGAAATACAGCACCGCGATGGTGCCAAAGAGCGCGACTGGGGCCCAGTTATTGTGGCTTGGAGCGTGCCGGTTGGATGCGCCGATAGCCAGTGCCGAAGCGCTACGCGAATCAACCGGGTTTGTCGCGGGACCCCTTTCGGGGCGCCTGTTCCAGAAGAAAGCCATGCTAAGGTCTCAGCCCCTACCTACCTCAACGGGCACCGCGTCTTCCGCGCCCTCCAATTGAAACGTGTCGGCGTAGCCCTGTAAATCCAGATAGCCGGTCCCGGACAGGCAGAAAGCGATGGTGGCGGCTTCACCCGCTTGTTGAAAGTGTCGGGCTTCCCGGATCACTTGCGCGATGGCGTGGCAGGACTCGGGAGCGGCAAGAATCCCCTCGGATTCGAAGAACAGGCGCCCCGCGTCGAAGGCCTCCTGCGAAGAGACTGCACAGGCTTCGACCACGCCGTGGTGGAAGAGATAACTGAGCAGGGGGCTCTTGCCGTGATAGCGCAGACCACCGGCGTGCATCTTCTCGGGGAGAAACTCGCGCCCCAGCGTGTACATCTTCACTTGAGGCGTCAACCCGAAGGCGTCCGCGAATTCGTAGCGATATTCGCCCCGCGTGAGCACCGGAATCCGGTCCGATTCGACGGCGAGCATACGCGGAATCCTTCCGCGCCACGGCCCATGGCCCAAGTTGGCGGCGGCGAAGGCGCTGATGAAGCCAGTGAAATTCGTTCCACCTCCCACGCAACCGATCACCAGGTCGGGTTCGACACGGTTCTCTTGAAGCTGACCGGCAAGTTCGACGCCAATCACGGTCTGATGAAGCGCCGCGTAATAACTCATACAGCCGAGCGCCAATCGGGCTTCCGGCCGCGCAGCCACCATTTCCATCGCTTCGCTCATGCCGATGCCGAGCGAGCCGGGATGCCCGGGGTCCTTGTCGAACAGCGCGCGGCCGCTCTTGGTGAACGGACTGGGCGAGGCGATCGCGGTCGCGCCGGCAAGCTGCATGAGATAGCGCCGGTAGGGCTTCGCGCTGTAGCTGTTGCGCGTCATGAATACGGTGCAGCGGACACCCAGATTGTGGCAGCTCCATCCCAGCGCGCAGCCCCACTGCCCGGCTCCGGTGTCGGTGATGAGTTCGGCCAGACCTTGTTTGCGGGCATAATACGCCTGGGGAATGGCGGTGTTGGGCTTGTGGCTTCCCGTCGGCGACAGGTCTTCGCGCTTGAAGTAAATCGCGCCCGCGTAACCGAGGACTTTCTCGAGCCCGCACGCCCGGTGAACGGGAGTGGGCCGGTATTTCGCGTACTCCCACGCGACTTCTTGCGGAACGGGAATCCAGGCGTCCGCGCCGTAAGGCCCGTCCAGCAACTCGATGCGCGCGCATTCTTCGCTATAGATTTTCGCCAGACCGTCAAACGAGACGGTCTGCCCGTCGCCGGACCGCGCGATGGGGAGTGGGGAAGGCAGAAGCGCAGCCAGATTCAGCCAGGCTTCCGGAAGCGGAGTTTGAGTGTGAATGGGCATAGTTGTAAGATCCGCCGCAATCAGCGGCCTGGTCCTCCAGCGTTCCAGGGAGAGGATATTTTGCCGGCCAGCGTGACCGGCAGCGCTTCCACAAACTCGATTACGCGCGGCAGTTTGTACTCGGCCAGCCGGCGCCGGCAGTGCGCGATCACATTGGCTCTGGTCATTTCGACGCCTTCCCGCAATTCGATGCGCGCCCGAATCAGTTCGCTCTCGCGATCGCCGCTGCCGGAATCGACATGACACGCGACGACGCCTTCGAGCGACTCGACCGCCTGCTCGATCTCCACCGGATCGACCTTCACGCCGGCCAGGTTGATCATCCGGCGCGTTCTGCCAAGGAGCCGCAATCGTCCGTCCGCATCCAGGCAGCCGAGATCGCCCGTCCGGAAGAACCCGTCCTCGAACACCCGTAGATTCCACTCCGGGTCCGCGACATATCCGGACATCACCATGGGCGACCGTACGGCCACTTCGCCTTGGTCGAGGATGCGGATTTCGACTTCGTCAATGGGAGTTCCGACAGTTCCCGGCGGTGGAGGATCGGTGGAGCGATCGATCGAGATCACGCTGGTTTCCGTCGATCCGTACAATTGGCGCACACGCGTGCCGAAACGTTCCTGCCACGCGAGGGCCAGCGCGTGGGGCATGCGCGCGCCGGCGGACACGCACAGGTCCAGTGTGGACGGATATTGAGCGTGGTCGAGCAGCATCCGGTAAATCAATGGCGAGCCGATCAGGACATCGGCGCGCTCCGCCGCAATCAGCCGCGCGCAGGCCTCCGGCGTGAAGTGCCGCATGAGGATAAGGCACGCGCCGTTGAGCAGCGGCAGGATCAGGCTGTTATGAAATCCGCTGGAGTGATAAAACGGAACCACCGACAGGAAGCGCCGGCCGGGACCGATGGCGAGAGCCCGGGCCACATTGCGGGCTCCGGCCAGCAGGTTCCGATGGCTCCGGGGAACGATGCGCGGCGTGCCCGTGGAACCGGACGTCGCCAGATAGAGCGCCGGGCTGTTCCCGTCCGCTCGGTGCGCCCGCGGCGAGCGGGGAGCGCCGCCAAATCCATCTTCGATCACAAGCACGCGCGCGCCGGGGACCACCCGATCCCACTCCGGCCGCAACGCGCGTCCGGTGATAACGCCGTGGATCTTCAGCCGCTCGCGAAAACTTCGCAGCTCCGGGGCGCGCCAACCCGGATGCAGGGGCATGAACACGGCGCCCGATTCGGCGATCGCGAAAAAGCACGCCACGAACTGCCACGAGTTTTCGAGGGACCCCAGAATCACGTCGCCGGGCGCCACGGGGAGGCGCTGCCGCAGCCAGTCGCGGGACGTATCGATCCTTCGCAGCAGTTGACCGTAAGTGATTCTCTCCTCTGGGTCCACAATTGCCAGACGATCCGGGTTTTCTTCGGCAACGGCCCGCATTTGTTCGGCGATCATGCCTTGTGGCGCGCCTCCGCGCGAGCTTCCACATACGCCGCCAGCCGCGGCAGGTCCTCGATGAAATCCAGTTCCAGCATCTCCGGCTCGATCACGATGTGGAACTCTTTTTCCACCGCCGCGACGAAGGCCAGCGCAGCCATGGAATCGACGCCCGAAATCTCCGACAATCGAGTGACGCCGCGCAGTTCGTCTTCCCGCAGATTCAGCTCAAGCGATTCGACAAAAATCGCGCGAAGACGGCTCACAATATCCATTTGGCCCAGTCCTCGGGGTGGTCCCGGACCTGCGGCTCTATGGCGCCGGCCAACAGAGGCAAATTGGCGGCCGCGAACTCGTCCGCGCTGCCGGCTTGAATCATCTCCAGAGCGTCGGCGAACTGAATCCGGAAACCGGCGCCGTTGCCGGTCGCGAACATCGGAACCACTCGGCACCCGGAGACGCGGATCAGATCGAGATATCCGGCGGGGAATCTCCAGGGCGCGCCCAGAAAAGGCCCTTCCACGGCCTTGCCAAGATGCCGTCCATCCAGATGGATATTCACCAGACCGCCGGAGCGGAGTCTCTTCAGAATCCGGAGCGTGCAGTCGGGCTGCTGAACGTAAACTTCGTCGCGAAAAACCCGGTGCATGAACTCCGCATAGAGCGGGTACAGGAAACGGCGCCCAAGACGCGAAGTCATAACTTCCGGTGACTCCCGCTGCCGCACGGTCATCACCGGATAGCCGATACTCGCCAGGTGTCTCTTGGCGATTCTTGAAGCGTAAAAGTGAACCGTGAGGATCAGCACGCCCTTCCCCTCCGCGCGCGCTTGTTTGAGGTGGTCGAGCCCTCCGATGCCGTCACAACAAATTCGCCCATCGAGCGAAGAATCGGCCAGCAGCAGGTTATCCATCTCGAAGGCGGCGAGTTTGGAAACCGAGCGGCGGGCGACCCGTGGCGCTTGATCGGCCGCGATGCCCGCGCCGGGAAATTCCATCATGCGCGCGGCCGCTCTCTTTCGCTGGGGCCGGAAACGCAGTTGGAAGAGCGGACCGGCGATCCAATAAATTATGCGCCGTGGAAGGCGAGTGGAGAGCAGACGGAACGGGTAATAGTAGAGGAACCACAGCAGGTCCTTGACCGTAATCCAGGGAAGAGACTCTGCCGGCGCGTCGGGCAGTGGCAACCCCGCATAGCCGTCGATGACAGCGGTCTTTTCCGGCATAGAGACTCACCAACGCGAGGGGACCTAGACATTATAACTTCCGGCGGCTCCGGGTCGAGGGAGAAGGAAACGCCGGTCACATGTCGGGGGGCACAGGGGAGCACGAAGGTGTGGGGCTCCGCGTCAGACCGCCCGGCGAATCCATCAGCTCCGCCGGGGATTTTGCCGGCGCGGCGCACAACGGCTTGTCTGCCGCACGTTTCCGACGTGGGAGCCGAGCCCATCCATGCGAGGCAAGCCCCGCCGCGAATCCGGCGCCCGCGCAGACGAAGTAAAGGCAATGCAGCGGAAACGCACGCAGGGCGAACCAGGGGTTTCGCGCGCGAGCGAGGAAGCGATAGAAGTCGGAATTCAGGGCCATCACGGCTACCGCGGCTACGGCGGCCGAGAGGACCAGAGACGCCGCCAATCGCCCGCTGAAAACCGCCGCGGAGACAGCCGACAGGATCAACGCTAACGCGCCCCAGCCCGAGGCGAGAACGCTCAAGCGCTGCCCCCATTGGAGATTCAGGTCCGCCGGCATTTGGTTTGAACGCAGGATCAGCAGCGTCCAGGGAATCGCGCGATCCACCAGGTCCGTCTTCATCACGGTCCAGAAACGGAGCCGTTTGAGGTGTTTGACCTTCAGCCCTTTGTCGAGCCACACTTGCCTGCCGGCACGGCGGAGGCGCGTGCCCAGTTCCACATCTTCAATGCGAGGCCGCATGTGCGTCTCGTCGAAGCCGCCGTACTCCCGGAAGACAGCCGTGCGCATGGCGCCGCAGCCCGTCCAGAACCCGCAGGTACGAGCTTGACCGCGCTGGTGGGTATAGCAATGCAGGAGGTTGCGGTACTGCGAGAGCAAGTCCGGACTGGCTGGATCCTGGTCGTAGGACCCGATCACGGCGTCGCGCGCCGGATCTTCGGAGAAGCGCGCGTGGATGCGCGCCAGGGCGTCCGGGGGCACCACAACGTCGGCATCGACAAAGAGCAGAATCTCGCCCCGTGCGACGCCGGCGCCCAGATTGCGCGCACATCCGGGGCCGCGCCGGCCGCACATTGAAACCACGGTTGCGCCGGCTGCCTGGGCGATTCGGGCGGAGCCGTCCGTCGAGCCATCATCGACCACGATGCACTCGAGCGGCGCAGGGCACAGTTCCCGGACGGCTTTGAGGCACGCCGTCAAATAGGCCGCCCCATTATAAACTGGGATGACGATCGATGTGTCCAGCACCATGGGACGACAATTCAAGATATCACGGTACACCTTGGCGGAGGATTCCAGAGACCGCCAACAGGAGCTCTTTTGGATGCGCCGATCTTCATTGTAGGGGGGCCGCGAAGTGGCACGACCCTGCTGCGAAATATGCTAAACCGGCATCCGGCAATCGCCATCTGCCGCGAAACGGAGTTCTTCCATTGGGTCTACAAGCGACGGTGGAGGTTCGGCAGCCTCGGTGACCTGGGAAACCGGCGGCGCGTTGTGAAGCAGTACCTTGCCACGCAGCGCATGCAGAGGATGCGGTTGGATTTTGAAGCTCTAGGGGAAACGCTGCTCCAGGAAGCCACCAGCTACGAGGCGATGTTCCTGTCACTATTGCGCTTCTTTGCACGAGCGCACGGCAAAAGGCGCTGCGGCGAGAAGACTCCTCACAACGCTTTGATCGCGGAAATGCTGCTCCAATGGTATCCCGGCGCGGTGGTCATTCATCTGTTGCGGGATCCTCGAGACGCCGTCGCCTCAATGTTGCGCATGCCCTGGGCGGCCAAGAACGTGGTGTCGAATACGCGTGCCTGGCTGCGCTTTAATCAGGGCGCCTGGCATTCGCGGCACAGCCCGAATTATTTGCCGGTGCGTTACGAAGAGCTGGTAACCGAGCCCGAAGCGCAGCTCAGACGCATCTGTGCTTTTGCCGGAGAGGAGTATTCTCCGGAGATGCTGGTTCCGAATTGGGATCCCGCGGCGGACCTGTTTTGGTTTCGACGAGCGGAAGAACCGGTGACCACCGAACGGCTGGGCAGGTGGCGAGAGGAGCTCACGCCAAATCAAGTTGCGCTGGTCGAGTGGGTGATCGGGCGCCATATGCAGTCGTTTGGATACGAGGCTAGTGGAGGCCGGCCCACCAACCTGAGCATCCTTCGCGAGCTCGCATCGGCTGTTCGCGATGCTGTTGGGAGGCGAGTGGAACAATTTCCGGCAGCTTGGTATTACCTCATCCGGTCCACCAATATCGTTAGAGAAGAAGCTGCCCGGGAGCGGTATTTAAAGTCGCCCGCTGCACACCGCCCACGATCGTAAATGCACTTAGGGCTGCCGGTCAACACCCAGCGCGGAGACTGACGAAGGGCGGACGTAAAGGCCCGTTTGTTTGTCAATGGCGACGCCTGCGCCCGCCAAGAACCCCCTGCCAAAACTCCGGAGCTTCCTGAGTCTGTACTGCCGGCCCAGACTGGCGCCAACCCTGGAGCGTCCCAGGACCCATTTACCCGCGAGCCGCAACAGTAGGGGCAGCGCTTCCCAATGCCCGGTCTTGATTGGTTTAACCATCATCGCGCCCGTTCCGTGCCAATAGCCGTCGATGAGGGCCGGCAATTGCTCCCATTCGCGAAGGCCACAGTGCGTCACCCAAACCGCAGGCGTTTCGTAGATCCAGTTACCCGCTAACAGGGCGCGCATGGCCAGATCTCCATCCTCACCTGCCTTGAATCGCGAGCCGGCCCCCAACATCTCGTCAAAGCCGCCCAGCGACTGCCAAACACTGTGCCGCACGGCCATGCATGCGCCTAGTCCTTCGACTCGGTGCTTGTCCCGGATGCCTCGGGCGAGAAACGGCGCGGGCCGGATGTATGCCGGAATCGATCCCAGAGCGGGGTCGTGGGGAGCGGGCAGAACATTGCCGAAGACGATCCCGATTCGGTCGTCCACGGCGAAAGCGGCTTCGAACTGGCGGAGCCAGCCGGTGGGGACCGTGCAGTCGTCATCGGTCATCAGCACGAGAGCGCCGCGCGCCTCGCGGAACCCGGCGTTCAGCCCGGCCGAGCGGCCTCTGGTTACGCTTCGCAGGCAGCGCAGGCGTGGATCGCTCAAGAATGGATCGAGAGAGCCTTGAGTGAAGTCGTCGTCAGTCTGGTCGACGACGACAAGCTCAAAATCCGGATGGTCATTCTGCAGGATCGTGCGGACGGCGTTTTGGATCAAGCCCGCACGACCGCGTGTGGACATGACTACCGAGATGCGGGTGCGCTGCTTCGTCATGCAATTGTCTTCGGGCTTGGACGATTCGGTGCGTCCGGCTTGCGCGCCGGTTTTCTCCTTATCGCATCCAGGAAGACCGAGATGCGGCTACGAAGCTTGCGCGGAGCGAACCAAATCAGAAAATGAGCCAGAAAATCGACGGCTCGAGGCTGGCCCATGGCGAATGCTTCACACGGCAGCAGCCAGAAAGCTTTCCAGCCCTTGCCCCGTGCCGCCGTGGAACTCGCCCAAATCATCACAAACGATGCGAAGGCGTGCGGCGTCACACGCCCACGATTCTCTTTGATCCAGCGAAGCGAATACCGCCAGTCGGCCGTATTGCTGATTCTGGCGCGGTCGGTATCCACATGCCAAATGGCCAGAGGCTCCGGATCGTCCACAAACACGACCCTTACGCCTTCGATGGCCGTGGCGCGCAACAACCAGTCAATGTCGTTGTGCCTGGGCAAGTCCGCTCTAAAAGGAACCCGGAGCGTCAGATCTCTGGTGGTCAGAACGGTGGAGGGCAAGACCATGCCATCGCCGCCGCAGACGCCCCTTTGGCAGAACAGGTACTCGCCGATGGGTTCGTCAATCGCGGGAGTGCGGCGGGGCCAAACCAAATCTCCTTCTTCGCTGCGCGCAATCAAGCGGCACGACACGATGGGGTGGGGATATGGGCACTGTTCGGCGGTTTGCAATTGGATTTCGAGCTTCCGGGGAAACCACTCATCGTCGTCGTCGAGAAACGCGACCCAACGGCCTTGGGCTTCGCCTACGCCCGCGTTCCTTGCGCCCGAGCATCCGATACCAGTTGGCAGCGCTTTCACTCGCAACCGCGGATCGCCGATCGAACCGAGGGCTTGCAAGGTCTCGGGATCGTGACCGTCCACAACGGCAATGGCTTCGATCTCGCGCATGGTTTGACCGAAGACGCCTTCGAGCGCGCGAAGCACCAGTTGCGGCCGGTGAATCGTGGGAATGATTACGGAGACCAACGGAGTCAAGGCCGCCCCGGCTGGGAGAAAGCCGCGATCCGATTGCCAATCTCCCGGCGCACGCCACGGATGGTAACGAGCGCCTGCTTGACCGCACCCGGCGCACCCCGGCGCGAGTAATTCCCCTGAGCCTCTTTCTCGAAGCGGGAATACCGCAAACACCAGTAGGGGCAGTACTCGTCATCGCAGGGCCGGTCTTCGGGGAACAGATCGAGCCGCCGCTCAAAAATGTTGCCGAGAACCGTTTCCTGGCCACAACGGAAAATCTTGCCGTCATAGCCGATGGAAACAGACAGCCTGCCTGCGGAGCATTGAATGCCGGTAAAATCAGGGACTCCCTCGAGATAGTATCGGTCGAGAAGCGGATTGACCGTGGCGCGAAGGCGGTCGGGCTGCCACGTGCCGTTGCTCGCTATTAGTTCGGCTTGCTCAGAGAAGCGGCGGAACTGGGTGCGCTCAGCTTCGGTGTAGGCCTGGGGATACCAGTGGCCTTGGTAAGAACCGCGGATCGCTTTCGGAATCAGCGGGATGCCCAGGGCTGTAAATAGATCCGCTACGCGTGGGAATTGCGCAAAAGCAGAAGGGGTCATGACCAGCGAGGCGAACACCGGGAATCCGCGCTCCAGCAAGGATGCAGCATTGGGCAGCAGATTCCGCCAGCCTTTCCGTCGATCGCGTTCCTCCACGTGAACGCCACAGTGAACGTATTGGACACGCGATGGGTCGATATCGGCCGCGAAATCGCGCACGCGATGAGAGGAAAGGTTGGAATTGACGGAGATGAAATGCCGCGATGTGAGTGCCCGGCAAAGGCCGACGAAGTCCGGATGAAAAAATGGCTCGCCGCCCGTCAGGTGCAGCAACCAGGTTCTTCGAGTCGAATCGAAGAATTCCAAGTACTGTTCCGGGGAGATACGTCCGACAAGGCGGTGCTCGGTGGAAGCGCGGCAGAAGCAGTATCCGCAGTCGTAGTTGCAGAGCAGGTTGAGCGTCCAGTCCGCTTCGATGTCGAACATCATGCTGTGAAGGCTTCATTATATCGGAGCCACGCGCAGCAGGATCTGGCGTTGTCAATGGCGTTGTCAAAGCCTGCGCAAAGCGCGCCGGCATCGGCAGATCCAGCCCGGCTGCCCCAGCCCCAAGCGAAGAAAGCGGAAGCGCGAGGGCGCGGGGAGGTCGCAGGAGCGATGGCCGGCACTTCTGTAGGTCTGAGGATCTGTGGCAATCCCAAATGGGACGTCAGCCACGCATCAGACTTTCGGTCGGCAGAGCGCTGCGGCCTCCCGGATTGAGTGTACCACCCAGCGCATGCGCGATATGATCGAGACATCGCCATGACTCGCTTGTTGCCGCTCGCACTCTTCGCCTCCGCCATCGCCGCCACATCCGCCGCAGCGCAGCCGCCCGAAGTAAAGCCATTGCGCATCGCCATCGCCGGGCTGAACCACGGCCATGTTTGGGGATTTGCACACAACGCGCAAAGCCGTCCGGCCGATATTGTCGTCGTCGCAGTCTGGGATCCCGATGCCGCGCTGCTGGCACGATACGCCAGTCTGAACCACGTTGCCGACGGACAGCTCTTCACCGATCTCGCTCAAATGCTCGACACGGCGAAGCCGGAAGCCGTCGCGACCTTCACCGACACTTTCTCGCACGCCAAAGTCGTCGAAGCGTGCGCCCCGCGCCACATTCCGGTGATGATGGAAAAGCCGCTGGCGGTGGACATGAATCAGGCACACGCCATACGGGAGGCCTCGGAGCTCTACCACACGCCCGTGATCGTCAACTACGAGACCACCTGGTACCGCAGCCACGGCGCGATGTGGACCCTGTTGCACGAACAGAAGGCCGCCGGCGAGATCCGCAAAATGGTGGCGATGGACGGTCACCAGGGTCCGAAGGAGATTGGCGTGCAGCCGGAGTTTTTCGCCTGGCTGAGCGACCCCGTCAAGAACGGCGGCGGCGCGCTCTTCGATTTCGGCTGCTATGGCGCCAACCTCATTACGTGGATGATGGACAATCAGCGGCCGCTGAAGGTGACGGCGCTGACGCAGTCTGACAAGCCCGCGATCTACCAGCACGTGGATGACGAAGCCACCGTGCTGCTCGAATATCCCAGAGCGCAGGGCATCATTCAAGCGTCGTGGAACTGGCCGGTGGGCCGCAAGGATTTCGAAGTCTACGGCGCGACGGGCTATGCCATCGCCAGCGGCGGCGACAACCTGCGCGTGCGCCTGGCCGCAGCCCAGGCCGAGGAGACGCCTCCGCTGCCGGACCTGAAGCCGCAGGAAGCCGACTCTATTTCGTATCTGATCGGTGTAGCCCGCGGCAAGTTCGAACCGCGCGGCCTCTCGTCGCTCGAGAACAACATGATCGTGATCGAAATCCTCGGCGCCGCGCGCGAATCCGCGCGGACCGGGCGGACAATTACGCTGAGCCAGTAAGCCCGTGGCGCGGCTTGCCCGTGCACCATCCGGGGCCGTCCGGCCTGCAGAGCCGAGAGTCGTCTCGGCTTTTCTCGGAGCCGCCACGCCGTCCTCGAATGCTCGCCCTATAGCACGGGCCAAAGATCACGTTTGGTGAGGCGGGAAAAGGAGTCAGAAGTCGGTATACGGGCATCCAGCCAGGGCCTGCCGCGCTGGGCCGCTGGCAGCGAGCCGCGAGACACGCTATTGTTACCGGTGCTCCGGCGACAACATTCGGTCCCAAGTCGGGCACGATTCCTAGAATTCCGGAGTCCAATGATATATGCCGTGCATGTGTCTTGCGGCCGCCTACCTTGGTATTTGGCAACTGATCGGTACCTCGCCGCACACAGTCACCTTTGACATGGAACGCTGGGAGAATAATAGCTGGGGCCTGCACAACATTGAAAGGGACCGGCTCTCCGGGACGGTTGCGGCTTTCGCCGACGGCTCAAGGATGAACCAGGCCACTGTGATCCACTTTAAGCACTACTTTGTTAGAGATTTCCAGTGGGCCGGCCGCAACATCTACAGCCGTCAGGCCAACGTACTCTACCTGGTGGATGACCAAACTAAAAAGGCGACGCGCTGGCACTGCACTTGTGGAACGGGCAAGCCGGCACCGCCGGTGCCCGATCAAGGCTGCCTTGGAAGGGCCAAGACCCAACTGGGCGACGCCATCCGCGTCGGCGAGGGGACTGTGGCGAGCATCCACGTGATCCGGTACCGAGCAGCCGGCAGGGACCTGCACGAAGCGGCATTCGCGCCACGATTCGGATGTGACTTATTGGAGGAGCGGAGAGCTACCTATAACATAATCGGAATACCGACCTCCTGGTATCACTTCGTTGTGCGCTCCTACGTGCCCGGCGAACCCAAGAGCGAGCTCCTCAGCCCACCGCCGGGATATGCCGTCCAGGATAAACCGCTCTGACTTCTGCTCAAGAGGCCATTCCGCCCGCTCCCCCTATTTCCTCCACACCACTCCGCCCTTCATCACGAAGCTGACTTTTTCCAGTGCGCCGATGTCTTCAAGCGGTTTTCCTTCGACCGCGATCACGTCGGCAAAGTAACCCGCCCGCAGCGCGCCGATCTGGCCTTCCCATCCGAGCAGCTTCGCTCCATGCAGCGTACCGGCTTGAATCGCCTCGAGTGGCGACATGCCGTATTGCACCATCAGCGCGAATTCGCGCGCCTGCGTGCCGTGCGGGAATGGGCCAACGTCGGACCCCATCGCGAACTCGACGCCGGCCGCCAATTGCTTGCGGAATTCCGCAGCGTGATATTCCAGCATCGCCCGTTCTCGCGCGGCCATGGCGGGCGACGCCGCATGATCGGCGAAGTATTCGACGATGGCGAAGGTGGGCACGGCGTAGATGCCGCGTTCCCGCATCAGCCGCATGGTTTCGTCGCTCAACTGGAAGGCATGATCGATGGATGCGACGCCGGCGCGCGCCGCATACAGCGTGCCCGGCTCGCCGGTGGCGTGCACCGCCACGCGCTTGCCCGCCCGCGCCGCCTCCGCAACCGCCGCCGCGAGTTCGGCCTCGGTGTACTGGTACGGCGTGGAGAATTTGCCGGCGGCCAGTGTGTCGTGGCCGGTCTCGTAAATCTTGATGAAGTCCGCGCCCTCCTTGAGCTGCCCGCGGATGACGCGGATCAATTCGAGCGCATTGTTGGCCTGGGTGGCGTTGGGCAGCACCCGCTGCTCCGGGTTGAAGCCGATCGCGTCTTCGTGGCCGCCCAGAATGTCGATGGCGTTGCCGCTGATGCGCAGTCGGGGACCCGGAATGGAGCCGGCGTCAATGGCGCTGCGCACCGCCGTATCGGCCGATCCGGCGCCCTCGGTTCCCATGTCGCGTTCGGCGGTGAACCCGGCCATCAGATCGTCGCGCGCGGCCAGCGTCGCGGCTATGGTTCGCTGCGGCACCGATTCCTCGACCGTCTGCAAGTCCTCCGCGCCGGGATGCAGAAACAGATGCACGTGCGCGTCAATCAATCCGGGTAGCAGCGTGCGGTCTCCCAGGTCGATCACTTCGGCATCCGCCGGCCGGGCGACCTTCACGCCAACCTCGGCGATCCGGTCTCCGCGCACCAGCACTTCGCCCGGCGCGATCACTTTCCCCAACTCCACATCCAGCAACCGGGCCGCGTGCAGCACGATCGAGCGATTCGGAAGCTGGCACCACGCCGCCGGGCCGGCCAGCGCCAGAGTAAGTAACGAGAGAGAGCGCAGACGTTTCATAGCTGTTGCGCGCCATCATACCACTTGGTAGGGCACGCTTTAGCTTGCCCTCATGTCCAACGGCGTTTTGGAGTACATTATCTTTTGGGCGAACGCCCTTGAGGTGAACTAATGAAGCTGAGAACTCTCGGGTTTACGGCAACCCTGATATCGCTCGCGTTCACGGCAGCCTTCTCGCAGGTGCAATCCACCACTACCATCCCGCACCTCGAAAAGCAGGGGACGGCCACGCAATTGGTCGTGGACGGCAAACCGTTCCTGGTGCTGGGCGCGGAATTGAACAACTCCAGCGCTTCCAGCATGGAGTACATGCGGCCGCTCTGGAGCAAAATCGCGGCGACCAACCTCAACACCGTGCTGGCAACCGTGTCCTGGGAGTTGATGGAACCCGAGGAAGGCCGCTTCGATTTCAGCCTAGTCGACGGCCTGATTCAAGATGCCCGCCGATATCACCTGCGCCTGATCCTGCTCTGGTTCGGAAGCTGGAAAAACGGAAAGTCCACTTACCAGCCGCTGTGGGTAAAGGCGAACCAGCAGCGGTTTCCGCTCATCCAGGACGAGAAGGGCAGGGGACTGCCGACCTTGACCACGCTAAGCGAGACCAATCGCGATGCCGACGCGCGGGCCTTCGCCGCGTTGATGAAGCATATCCGCGAGGTGGATGGAGACGAGCACACGGTCATCATGATGCAGGTCGAAAACGAAGTTGGCGTGCTGGGGGTCTCGCGCGACCACTCGCCGGTGGCCAACCAGGCGTTCGCGGGGCCGGTGCCGAAGGAGTTCATGGCCTACCTCCGGACGCACAAAGACACGCTGATTCCCGAATTGCACAAGCGCTGGGAAGCCACCGGCTTCAAGACTTCCGGAAGCTGGGAAGAGGTCTTCGGCGCCGGCATGGAAACCGACGAGCTCTTTATGGCGTGGAATTACGCGCGCTACGTTGGCTACGTCGCAGCGGCCGGCAAAGCAGAGTATCCGTTGCCGATGTTCGTCAACACCTGGCTGCGCCAGGGAAAGTTCAAACCTAACGAGGACATGCCCGGCGGTTATCCGAGCGGCGGGCCATTACCCCAGGTAATGGATGCCTGGAGGGCCGGCGGGCCGGCCATCGACATTCTCGCGCCGGACGTCCACGTCCCGAACTACGACGATTGGTGCGCCTGGTACATGCAGTCCGGCAACCCGCTGTTCATCCCCGAGTCAAGAGGAGACGCGAAAGGCGTGGCTTGGGCATTTTCGACCGCCGGCAAGTATGACGGCATCGGCTATTCACCGTTCGGCATCGACCGGCTCGCGAACCCGGAAAGTGAGCTGGCCAAAGGCTACCAGGTGCTCTCGCAGGTGGCTCCGCTGATTCTGGAAAGGCAAGGTCTGGGAAAAGTGGCGGCCGTGCTGGTGGATGAAGCGATCCCAAGATCCAAGGTGCGGCTGGGCGACTACACGATCGAGGCCCATTTCGCCCGGCGCAGTCAGGACCCGAATGCGCCCGTCGCCGCCCCGGTGGACCAGGTGGCCGGCCTGTTCATTCAACTGGGCCCCGATGACTACGCGATTGTCGGCCGGAGCATGCGTGTCGACTTCGAGTCGGCCACCGACGCAACCCAAAGCGTCGGACTGGGCACGGTCGAGGAAGGCGAGTACGTCGACGGCCGCTGGGTCCCTGGACGCCGCTTGAATGGCGACGAGACTCCCGAGTGGAAGGCGCTCTGGTTCCCCGGCGACCGTTACACCATCCAGAAGGTCAAGCTCTACCGCTACCGCTGAAGAGCACCGCTGCCATGTGGCGCGGGCACGATGTGATTCCGCGCCCGCTAAAAACAGGCGGCTCGCCGGATTGGGACTGTCTCCGCCGCGAACTGGTCCAGCACTTCACGCAGGGTCCCGGCGCGGCGAAGCAGAGCGGCGCGGTCGGTTTCGGCAATGCCTCGGAGCGCCGGCAGCAGGTTATGGGCTTCGCGCCAGGCATTCTCCGCGCGCAATTCGAAATCCCTCGCCGCCGGCCCTTGCGCCTGCGAATCCCGTGCCGCCAGCACCCGCGCATACGCAAACCCGCGATCCAGCCGGGCGGAAATCAGTTCCGCCAGTTGCCGGTCCGTGCGGGCACGAAGCTGCGCGAGTTTTTTCGTATGGCGTTCCATCTACTGCAACTTTCCGGATCGAATCGGTTATTTTCCGGGCTTAAACTAATAGACGATTGAATCTCCGGTTTTGATCGCTCCGCAGAAAATATTCTTGAGGAAAACCGGCGGCTGCGCCAACGGAACAGGTGTGACTCATTCCATCGAAAGGACTTGGGGTCAAGTGGCCGGCGGTCACCAGCTCTGCCGCACGCCGCCGATATAGACCGCTCGAGCGGTGTCGCGCCCGAAAAAGTACGGCAGCTCACGGTAATCGTCACAATCGTGTATCGCGAAATCGGCGAGCTTGCCTTCTTCGAGCGACCCCAGGCTCGCGCCACGCCGCAGGCTATACGCGGCGTTGATGGTCGCCGCGGTAATCGCTTCGGCGCAGGTCATTTTCATTTGCGTTACAGCGAGCGACAACACTAGCGGCATGGAAGTGGTGGGCGACGATCCCGGATTGAAATCGGTCGCGAGCGTCACCGCCAGGCCGCGCTCGATCATTTGCCGCGCCGCGGCGTAGTGGCCGGTGCCGAGGCAGTAGGCCGAGGCGGGCAGCAGAACCGGCTGCACGCTGGCGCCAGCGAGCGCCGTCCAGCCGCGTTCGGTAGTCGCTTCCAGATGATCCGCCGTATCGGCGCCCACCTCCGCGGCCAGCAGCGAGCCTTCATCGGCGCTGAACTGGTCGGCGTGCACGCGCAAGCTGAAACCGAGCGCGCGCGCCGCTTCCAGGATGCCGCGCGCCTCTTCGACCGGAAACACCGTTGGCTCGCAGAAAACATCGCACGATTCGGCGAGGTCCCCGCGCCACACCGCGGGCAGCATTTCTTCGATCACCAGGCGTACGTATTCGCTCCTGCGGCCGAGGTATTCGTCCGGCACTTCGTGCGCGCCCAGGAAAGTCGGCGCAAGGCGCAGGCTGCCTTCCGCGTCCAGTTGGCGAATCACGCGCAGGATCTTGAGCTCAGCCTCGATCGTCAGCCCGTAGCCGGATTTCGCTTCGATGGTGGTGGTGCCGCCGCGCAGAAACCATCCGCGATAGCGGCGCGCCACGGCGAGCAAATCCGCTTCATCGGCGGCGCGCGTGCGCCGCACGGTGGAGCGGATACCGCCGCCGCGCGCGGCGATTTCGGCGTAGGTGGCGCCTTCGGCGCGTTCCTCGAATTCATCCGCGCGGTTGCCGGCGAAGACCGGGTGGGTGTGCGCGTCCACGAAGCCCGGCAGCACGA